>Ga0210384_10002224_pt1 | contig 24086 bp, 24 predicted proteins | sample IncBWH2MmetaG_FD_160574 | JGI IMG/M metagenome (GOLD analysis project Ga0210384, IMG submission 160574) | Forest soil microbial communities from Barre Woods Harvard Forest LTER site, Petersham, Massachusetts, United States - Inc-BW-H-2-M | ecosystem: Environmental > Terrestrial > Soil >...
GCCGATGTCCCCCGGGTCGGGCCCCACCGAGAGCGTTCCCACGAGCGACCGCCTTCGACAGGCGGAGATGACGCTTCGGCGGTTCGGCTACGCGAAGGTCGCTCCCGCGCATCGGTCGCCCGGCGTCGAGCCGGCGTTCTGGGTGCAGGAGCCGGGAGTTCCGAGGAGGACCTTCCCGGTGTTCGTCGAGGGGGTGGGCGCCTCGACCGTCTCCTGGGACGAGTACATCCAGCGGCCTCCGTCCGCGCGCGCGCCGTCCCGCGCCATCGTCGTCGTGCCGACCGACGGGGACGCGGAAGCGGCGTACCGACGCGGCCGCCGGGCCCCGAGCACGTCCGTCGACGCCGAGCTGTCGATCCTCGTCATCCCCCCCGTCGAGCCGGAGGCGCACTGGCACTCGGCGATTGTCGAGCCGCGCGAACTGCTTCGGCTCGCGACCGGGGTCGTCGTCGGGCTGTTCCGTCGCGCGCATCGGGGCGAGGGCGGCGGCCAGGTCGACTTCGAGGAGATGCTTCAGATCCTGAAGGAGAGGTTCCGCGTCGACGTCGCGAAGTCGCTCGGGGTCGAGACCGACGAGGATGCCCTCTTCCTGCTCTACCAGCTCGCGGTCCGAGACTCGTATGCCCCCGGCGACTCGGGCTCGAACCTCCACGGCCTGGTGCTCCGGCCGACCGGACCGGCGGCGCGCCTGCCGTGGTTCGCCGCCTGAGCGGGATTCGAACCAAGCCGTTATGAGGGCCCGGACGGCTGGGGTTTTCCGGCGATGAGCGGATCGGCGAAGGTCGTCAATCCGTACGCCTATTCCCCGGGGAGCTCCACCCCCGGGGCGTCGGTCTCCGCGGAGGAAGGCCAGGCGGACCTGTGGGGCTTTTTCTGGCTCTCGCTGTTCAACACGCTCATCATCGGGGTCGTCGGGCTCGCGGTCTGGGCCGTCTACGTCCGTTGATCCCGGCACGTTCGACGTCGGTGGCCGGGGAAACGGTTATCTCCCGAGGGTCGGTCGGCGGCCCTCGACGCCGCAGTGGGGCCGTGGGGTAGCTTGGACCATCCTTCTTGCTTGGGGTGCAAGAGACTCCGATTCAAATTCGGACGGCCCCATCAAGCGCGCGGGGGCATCCCCCTCACCAAGACCCGATGCCCCCGACGTGGGTTCCGCGGGCCGCTTTCTGACCCCATCCGCCTCACCAAGACCTAGGGGATTACCCCTCCCTCCCCCTCGATCTCCGGGCTCGCGAGGCAAGGCGTGCGGGGCTACGACCTCTCATTAGGTGCCAATGCCCCCGTTAGGGACGGCACGGGACCCCGGGCTCTCGGACTCTTCAAGAACGTCGCCCCGAGGGCAGGACTAGTGACGAGACGATGCGCCACTGGAGCGCCCGCGCCCTCCTTGGGGCCTAATCCGGATTGCGAGGTCTCTCCCGGGCGACTTCCAATGGCCATCCCTTCTTTGGGCGACGTTCGGGAGTTTACCAACGCCGCTACGGGCCGAGGGGAGGTCGATTGCCCCTAAGGCACCTGGGTCTTTGAATCAGCCTTGCTCCCGATTTCGTTCACCCGACTGAATAGACGAACGGACTTGCCCTGTTGCCTCGCCCCTCACGAACGATTTTTCCCCTTCGACAAAGGACTGTAAGCGCCATCCCAACGCATACGTCAGTCGGCCAGCGATCGGTTTGCGACTCGAGATTGGCTTCTACCGCCAGTTCCTTCACTCTCCGTCGGTTGGCCTTTCCACCCGCTTGCCTTACCAGGTCCAAAACCTGCTCAAGAAAGGTTTCGGGTGGCTCCCAAGTGTTCGGCGAGCTAGCGTACCTCTGTCCGACGTTTCTTTCAGTCAGTTGCTGCTCTTGCCGTCGGGGTTGTCGGGCCCGCGAGAGAACGACCTCGATTTCGGGAACGAGCTCTGGACGCGTGTGTCTGATCACGTCGATTGGCCCCAAGTGTTCGAGAACTATCGTCCTTCCCTTGCTCTGGACGGGATCCCACGCATACCTTACCCGCTGGACGTAGCGCCTCCCTCTTGACTCGACCAATCTCAGCGACGTGCCCTCACCTCCACTCTCGGACCTACTACTGACTCAGTCTTAGCGACTCGGGTGTCACTCAATCTTCAGTGTGTGAATCGATCTCTGACGGTAGTGATTCTTCTTCATTTGCTCAATGATCTTCACGTGGCTCCCTGCTTAGGAGCGCCTGTACAGGCGCTCCTAAGCAGGGAGGGCTTCAGAGTCACTCCTCCTCAGGGACTTGCTAGCATCTAGTTTAAATATATATTCCGTTATTGTCGGAACATGGCTCTAACCTACTCGGATGTCGGCGCGCATATCTTTGGCGAACGGGAATTCGACGCCGCAGAGTTCGCCCGGCGAACTGGAAACCCCCGCGCTGCCAAGGTCCTTAGTGAACTACTGATTCGCGGGGTAGTTGCGCGAAAGCGCCGGGGGCGCTATCGGTTCCTTCGCCCGTCTGAGAGGCCCGATATGCGAAGCTCCGAATGGGAACGGATGCGAGAGATTCTCCTTGGCGGACCCAATCCGAAGACTTGGGATGGGCCGACTGCGGTCGAAGCGTGGACCGGGGGTCGTTATCGTGTATCGCCTACGGTCTATTCCACGGTCTTTCATGTCGCAGTGCCGGAAGGCGCGGTCCCCGCTTGGGGCGACTATCTCTCAAGCTACGGGATTTCTCTCAACGCCCGCAAGCGAATCGGAGCTCGAGTTGAGTTAAGGGAGGTTCCGCGAGTTCACGCTGTAGTCCTAAATGGAGAGCCGGTGCCGCCTCGGGCAGACGTGGTCTCCTTGATTAGGGCGCATCCCGGAATCTACGCCGACGCGGAGGCCTTGCTCATTGATTGATCCGGCAACCCGTGAAAGAGCGGTCGTCGCGCTCTTGGAAAGCTGGCCTTGGGATCTTGGCGCGACTCTCATCGGAGGATATGCTGTCGCAGCATACGGAGCACCGCGTTACTCCGACGACGTCGATTTTGTTATCCCTGATGATTCGCGAACCGCAACTGAAGCATGGCTGCGAGAGCAAGGCTTCGAGGACGCGAAGGGCGAGAAGGCCAAGTCTACTCAGGTGTTCGAAGACGCGCCGCGGTTCTCACGAGATGAGGTGACCCTCGACCTGCTCGCAGGGTACGTCCGTGATAGAGAGGCGCGCGTGGAGATTCCCGAGTCGTGGATAGCGTTGCGTCGACGGCAGGAAAAGCTCGATCTGCTCAGCGGCCGGCTTGACCGGAAGATCCCGATAGCTAGGCCGGAAGCGCTTTGGGCGCTGAAGCTCCAAGCGGGGCGAGACCAGGACCTTACGGACCTGTTCACGATATCCAAAGAGCCGGTCAAGACCCAAGAGGTTCGCTCGCTCTTTCAGAGCTTGATGGTCCCCACCCTCGCAGCAAAGCTCAGAGCAGTACAACTGAAGCTAGAGGGTTCGAAACTGTACGACGACTCTCGCTCGAGAATGGGCCTGAAGGATGGAGAGGCAGTGTCGGCTCGGTGGATGCGATTCCGAGCACAGGTGGCGAGCATGATTCCCCAAGAGGAAGCGGCTAGGCAGCTCGCTTGAGACCCCAAGAGCTCGGGGCCTCGACCGATTCCGCCCCTTCCTCCGCCGTCCTCTCGCCGGGATCCTCGAATTTCGGGACCCATGGCGCAGACTCCATGTCTTCGACCCCTCGCGCCAGTCCCATCGCCAAGGGGTCGGTGGGCTCGGTGTGGGTCGGTCCGGTTGCGGGGTTGGCCTCCGAAGTCCATCGACTAGGCGGGATGACGTCCCATCGCTTCCCGATCGCCGTGAGCTGGAGCTCCTTGGCGAGCGGCACGAACCGCCTCCACATCTCCCAGCGTTCACCGGGCAGCACAGCTCCAAGCCCGATGAACTGCTGCTTACCGACGACTTCGAGGGTCTGTGCCCCTCTCTTCCAAGCTGCTAAGACGTCGTCCCAGGGTATGCTTCGCTCGGCGAACCCCCACCCCCTAACCCCGTTGGCCCAGAAATCGAACGGGAGGAGGCGGGCCGCGCCCCGGTTCTTGGTAAGGGGTTTTTGGGGCTCGCCCCGAAGGGGACCACTTCGCCCAGCCAGCCCTCGGAACAGGGGCCCTCCGCTGACGGCTCTTGGTCAGGGTGATGCCTCGCGTCAAGCGCGCCGGTAGCTCCTCCGGCTGGGCCTCTGTAGCTGCCGACCGGGCGGTCGGGCGATGGGCCCTACAGAAACCCCGGGACGGCGGGCTTGGCCTTAAGGTCGAGGCGCACCTCGGAGCTCCATGGGCCGCCGGTTCCAGTTCGAGCGGAAGAAGGACCGCTTCTACCGCGCCGCGCAGGAGGAGGGACTGCGTTCCCGTGCGGCGTTCAAGCTCGGTTTCCTCGCGACCCGGTTCCCCGTGTTCCACCACGGCGACCGGGTGCTGGACCTCGGGGCCGCACCGGGGGGCTGGACGATCGTCGCTCGGGAAACGATCGGGCCGCGCGGGCGGGTGGTGGCGGTCGACCCACGTCCGGTCGACCCGGTCGAGGGGGTGGAGGTCGTGCGGGGGCTGGTCGGGGACCCTCGACTGGCGGCGCGACTCGGACCCGAGCCATTCGACGTCGTCCTTTCCGACATGTCGCCCCGGATCAGCGGGGCCTGGTCGACGGACCACGCCCGCAGCGTAGCCCTCGTCCGGAGTGCGTTCCATCTGGCCCAACAGGTCCTGCGGGAGGGCGGGAGATTTGTCGCGAAGGTCTTCGACGGGGATCTGGTACCGGAACTGGTCGCAGAAATGGAACCGTCTTTTGAGCGCCTTCAGAGATCGAAGCCTCCCGCATCGCGCGAACGATCCTCCGAACTCTACCTGATCGGTCTCGGTTACCTTCGGGCGGCCGAAACCCGCTCCGGGTAGCCCGTGACTACCTGGCTCAGGATCGCCCCGGCCCGGCTTCCATACCGATTGGATGGCGTGGCTGCCGTCCGACGTTCGGGCCGCGACAATGTCGATTGACGTCGGGCCCTAATCGGGACCCCGGTCGACTCGAGCTCGTCGACCCATAACTGATGTACCGGGACAGAGGATACCGGGAACGGATGCCAGCGAGCGTCTACTGCCCGCAGTGCGGGAGCCCGAACGCTCCTCCCGCGCGATATTGCTCCCAGTGCGGGCACGCTTTCGATCCCGACCCGGCATCCTACCCGATGACGCCCCCGCCGCCCGGACCGCCTCCTCCTGGGCCGGTCTCCCCCATGAGCGGATTGACGGATCCCTCCGTGCCGTTCGTCTCAGCGACGGCCGGACGTTCGCTGCCTCCTCCCGCTTCGACGCTACCCGCGCCGCCCCCGCCGCCAGTCCCGCCACCCCCGGGCTGGCCGACGACGGCGTCATCCCACCCGCCTCCTCCACCGCCGCCTTCACCGATTCAGTTCGTGGGGCACGCGGACCATCCCGCTCACCGTCGGATCCACTGGGTCCATCCGGCCGATCACCGCGTCCGGGACGTCCTGATCGGCCTGACGATCGCGGCGATCGGAGCCCTGCTGCTCTTCTGGCTTCCGCTTCCGACGGCGTTCTCGGGCGTCTTCTCGGCCAGCTCGGGTCCCGGGCCGGCGAGCGCCATGGCGTACGATCGTAGCTTCCCAACGACCACCGTCACGGGAACCTGGTCGACCGAGCCACCGGTGGCGATCCACCTCGTCGTCACCTCACCCACCGGCAACACGGTGTTCTCTGGCCAGGGCCCCACGGGGTCGTTCTCGTTCAGCGCGACCCACGGGGTCTACACGTTCTCGGCGACCGGTTCGTCGGTCCCCGCGGTCGTGGGGATCCGGGGTACGGCTTATGAGACCCCCTGGCAGTGGGTCACCGGCGGCTGAATCTCACCGAAGAAGAGGCGCAATCGCCCCCCGCCGCCCCTGTCGAAGAACCCCCAGAGGGGATGGGGCGTGCGAGGGTCCGCGGAGATTCCGGCCGCCGTCCGACCCCATATATAGGGTCGCAGATTAGCGCCGGCCCGCCATTTTTGAGGGTCGGTTCGTGTGATTCGGTTTGGACCTGCAGGGATTCCGTTATCCTGCAAGGGGCGCACCCTGCGGGACGGCATCTCGGACGTCCATCACCTCGGCCTGACCGCGATGGAAGTCCAGTTCATCAAGGTCAATCCGCTGACGCGGGTGGCGCTCGACGAGGAGGTGGGCAAGAGCCACCGAGACCTCCCGGTGCAGCTCGTCGTGGAGGGAGGGACCACCGGACGTGTGCCCGGCGGGCAAGCCCTCTCCTCGCTGCTCGCGCCGGTGAAGAAGCGAGAGCAGATGACCACTCTCGCCTGGAGCCTGGCCAAGGACTACGCCGACCTCCACCAGACGAAGCTGCTGGCCAAGGCCCTCGATGTCGACCTGACGCTCCACGCCCCGTACTACGTCGACTTCTTCGGGAGCCAAGAGGCCCGCGAGAGATCGATCCGCCAGATCCAATGGGCGTCGATCCTCGCCGAGGGGCTCGGGGCCCGTCTCACCGTCACCCATCTCGGCTTCTACGGCGCCGGCGATCGCGCCGATAGCATCCAGGAGCTGACGGAGATCGCGAAGGACCTGAGCGAGTGGCTGCACCACTACAGCAAGGGAACAGTCCGCCTCGCCATCGAGCCCAGCGGTCACCCGGACGTCTTCGGATCTCGCGAAGAGGTCCTCGAGCTCGCGCATCGGGTGAAAGGGATCCTGCCGGTCATGAACCTCCCCCACCTCGCGGCCCGGGAGCGGACGACGTTCGAGGACGCCGAATCGCTCCAGCCGGTCGTCCAGCAGTTCGTCGAGGCGAGCGCCGGCCAGCTGTACTGCAATTTCTCCGGTGTCGAGTTCTACGGGCCCGGCGAGTTCCGGCTCACCCCGATCAAGCGGGGCCACGTCCGCTTCGATCCGGTCGCGGAGATCCTGAGCGAGCGGGACTACGACGTGACCGTCATCTCGAGCTCGCCGCTCCTCGAGCACGATGCAATGTACATGAAGCTCCTCTACGAGCGCGCGCTCGCTAAGCGCTGGGCGAAGAAGCACGCCCAGGCGGCGCAGGGCGCGAAGGCGAAGACCCCCACACCGGCCGCCCAATCGGGAGGCAAGTCCCCATCGCGCCCGTCCTCCCGGCCCATCGCCGCCACCGCATCCCGCGTCGGCGAGCACGCCTCCGTGAGGGCGCCCGCGCGTCCGGCCCGCAAGGGAGGGGACCATGGCCGACGCCACGGAAGGTGACGGCGCGGTCTTCCTGCGGGCCAACGAGTACATCGGTCGGCGGGTCTCCGAGAGCCTCAATCAGATCCAGGGGGACCTGATCGACCGGGCGGTCCGCCTCCTCCTCCAGGCGCCGGCGATCTTCGTCTACGGCGCCGGCCGATCCGGGATCATCGGGCGCGCGTTCGCCATGCGGCTCGTCCAGACGGGACTCACGGCGTTCGTCATCGGGGAGAGCGTCACGCCGATCGTCCGCCGCGGCGACTGCGTGTTCATCCTCTCCGGTCGCGGGGAAAGCTACTCGAGCATGCAGACGGCGAACATCGTTCGGCGCGAGGGCGCCGAGCTCATCGTCGTGACCGCCCGCGCCACGAGCAAGCTCGCCCACGCCGCCTCCCTCCTCGTGCCCCTCGACTTCCCCGAGGAGCCGCAGCGCCCCCAGCTCGCCCCGCTCGGGACGCTCTTCGAGGCCGCCGCGCTGAGGATGACCGACGCGATCATCGCCGAGGTCATGCACGCGCGCGGCGAGACCGAGGAGTCGATGAGGCGCCGCCACGCCATCATGGTCTGACGGAGAATCGACCCAACTCTTAAGCCGTGGCCACCTTCCCGCCACCGTGCCCCGCGCGCCGGAAGCCAAAGGTGGAACCCTCGTCCCGATCCCGACCCGGTTCTTCGTGACCAGCGGCAAGGGGATCAACAAGGTCAGCGAGCTCAACGCGTTCGACCTCGCGCTGCTCCAGGCGCATATCGGCGAGCAGAATCTCGTGAGCGTCTCGTCGGTCCTTCCGATCGGCATCCGGCAGGTCGAGCGGGTCCCGATCGCCCGCGGAGCCATCACCCACACCGTCCTCGCCCGGATGGGGGGCGGGGAGGGCGAGGTGATCAGCGCCGGGATCGCCTACGGGTTCCGCACCGACGGCCAGGGGGGCTACGTCGCCGAGGGCCACATCCACGGAACCCAGAAATCGCTCAAGGAGTTCCTCAAGTGGCGCATGCAGGAGATCGCTCACTTCCGCGGCGTCGAGCTGCGGCGGATCCACTACCGCACCGAGGAGCTGGTCATCCCGATGGACCATTACGGGGTCTGCATCGGGGCCTGCGTCTTCCTGCCGTAGGACCGGGGCGGTGGACGGGCACGGCCCGGGTCACAGGAGCTTTCGGAAGAGGAGTTTGTCCTCGAGCGTCCCCTCGATCGTCAGCTTGCGCGTCACCAGGGCCTTCATCGGCCCGATCTCCTTCTTGACGAGCCCCTGGAAGGTGGGCGTGTCGGTGATGATCGTCACGTCGGCCTTCCCCGGCGCCGAGCTCCTCAAATTGGTCAGGTGGCCCTCGCGAAGGTCGACGGCGTAGTTGCCTCCGTCGGTCAGGCGCACGGCGATCGTGCGGGAGATCCCCGCTAGCTCGGTGATGACGGCCGGATTTCGGTCGGCGTGCCGGTTGAACCGGTCGACGAGGGAGGCGAGGGTCTCCTCGATCACGCGAAGCTCTCCAACGCCCTCGCCGAGCGTTCCCGCATAAGTCTTGCCGTCGTCTCCCACGAGCGGCGCAGCCACGGCGGAAGCGGACCGGCCGCCGCGAGGGTTCCGCGGACGAACTTTACGGTTCGCTCGTCGGACGGGTACCCGCTCCCGAGCTCGGGGCCGAGCGTCGCGCGAAGTCGTTCGAGGGCGCGGTCGCGCCGGACCTTCGCCACGATCGACGCCGCCCCCACCACGGGAAGATCCCGGTCCGCCCGGTGTCGCGCGATGACCACTGTCGGGCAACGCGAGAGACGACTCACGAGGGTCCCGAATCGCTCCGCCACGGGGTCGCACGCGTCGACGTACGCGCACGATGGGCCGGCCTCGTGGATGAGGCTCGCCATCGCCTCCGCTTCGAGCCGGTTGAGTCGGCCGTCGGCCACGTACCGGTCGATGGTGCGGGGAGAGAGGCTGACGGAGACCGCCCGGCCCACCGACGCGAGCCGACGGTAGACCATGACCCGCTCCGACGCGGAGAGCAGCTTCGAATCCTTCGCCCCGAGACCCGCGAGGTCGAGGAGGCGCGATTCCGGAACCAGGAAGCCACCGACCACCAACGGTCCGACGAGGCTCCCTCGCCCGGCTTCGTCGAGACCCATCACCCACCCGGCGCCCCGGGGTCCCTCCCTTACCGGCATCGGCTCGGACACCGCCCCACCGCCCTCGGCCCTTAATGGGCTCTGGGCGAACCAGAACGGGGCCGTAGGCCCCCCCCGAGCTCCCATACCGCCGCGACCCCGACGCGGAAGCGGCGGGTCGAGCGGTTTCGCCGGACAAACGTCATATATCGCACCCCAGTGGGACGGGCCCTCGGTCCGAATCCATGGGTATCTGGCAGGGACGCTCCCGCAGGAAGAGCACCGGAGGCCGGCTCCGGCCGATCCGCAAAAAGCGCCGGTTCGAGATCGGTCGTGAACTGCAGCACGCGACGATCGGTTCCGGCACGGTCAAGCACTACCGGGTGCGCGGCGCGAACCAGAAGCTCCGCATCCTCACGACGCAGACGATCAACGTCTTCGATCCCGCCACGAAGACGGCGAAGTCTGCGAAGGTGCTGACCGTCCGGGAGAACCCGGCCAATCCGAACTACGTCCAACGGAACATCATCACCCGGGGCGCCATCCTCGAGACCGACTTGGGCCTCGTCCAGGTCCGCTCGCGGCCCGGCCAGGACGGGATTCTCAACGGCGTCCGCGTGGCCAAGACGGCGACCGCGAAGTGATCCGCGGGATCCGGTGACGGATGCCGGACCATTTCTACGTCTACCCGGCCTATCTCCTGAAGTCGGGCTCCCGGGCCCTGGGACGGAGGGTGCCCGCTGAACTCTCCCTCCCCGACGTGAACCTCGAGCAGATCGCGGCGGCAGCCTCCTCGATGGGGTACCGGGTCCACGCGGAACCGGACAAGCAGTACCCCCGGCAGTACTACCGATACGCGGGGCGCCTCAAGGTCGTCAAGAAGGCCGGGGTCTCCAAGGCGAAGTTCCTTCGGGAGCTCGCCGAAGTGCTGCGACGCCGGGCCGAGGCGGAGAAACCGTAGATGGAGGAACCGGGCACCATCTACTTCACCGGCACCGCCGGGGCGGGCAAGACGACCCTCGTCATGGCGTTCCAACAGTGGATGAAGACGAACGGCTACGATTCGATCTCCGTCAACCTCGACCCGGGGAGCGAGTCCACGACGTTCGAACCGGATATCGACATCCGCGAGTGGGTGCGGCTGCCCGACGTGATGCAGGAGTACGGTCTCGGCCCGAACGGGGCGCAGGTCGCGGCCTCCGACCTGATCGCGCTCAAGGTCTTCGAGGTCAAACAGGCGATCCAGGAGCTCAAGACCGACTTCGTGCTCATCGACACGCCCGGCCAGGTCGAGCTGTTCGCCTTCCGCGAATCCTCGAAGGCGATCATCGACGCGTTGAGCGGCGATCGGTCGATGATCGCGTTCCTGTTCGACCCGGCGCTCGCGCGGAACGCGCGCGGGCTCGTTTCGCTGTTGATGCTGTCGGCGACCGTCGAGTTCCGCTTCCGCCTGCCGACGGTGAACGTGCTGACGAAGTCCGACATCCTCACGGCTCCCCAGCTCGAGGAGGTCCTGGGGTGGGGCGACGAACCGAGCCGCCTCTACGACGCGGTCACCCTCGACACGGCGACGCCGGAGGTCCAGCTTTCGACGGAGCTGTTCCGCGCGATCGAGGTGATGACGCCGATGATGGCCCTGCTGCCAACCTCGGCGCGCGACGCTTTGGGCCTCGACGGCCTCTATCGTTCGGCCCTACGGAATTTCAGCGGATCCGAGGACCTGGAGCCGTCCCAGCAAGAGACGGATTAGGCGCCCGGAGGACCCGAGCGACGTTCACTCGGTGAAGAACAGTCCCATGCCGGCCGAGGCGGCCTCTTCCTCGTCCTTCAGTCTGCGGTAGAGCGCCTCGCCGTCCGCCGGCGGGAGTTTCGTTCCGACCGCCCCGATCAGCTTTTCGGCATGAGCGATCGCCTCGGCGGATCCCTCGATCAGGACGTAGAGCCGTCCGGCGGGACCACCGGCCGTCGCGGCATCGCGCAGTTTCTGGCTCTGTCGGGACAGTTGGTCGTCCTTGAGGACCGTCTCCAGTTCAGTGCGCTTCTCACCGGGCACCTCGAAGAGGGTCCACGCCATCGCGGGCCCGACCGCCACCGCATAATAGGGGTTTCGGGGGAATCGCCCCCGGGGTTCCTAGATCCCGAAGGTTCGGCGGGCGGCCAGGTAGCGCGGATCGTCGAGACCCATGACGTCCGGGTTCCGACCTTCGGAGGTCGCCACCCAGTACGCGAGGAGCTGCAGCGGCACGATCTGGGGAATGATGGCGACGGCCGCCGGGAGCGCCGGAACGACAAGGACCCCCTCGCCGGGGGGTCCACCGCTCGAGTCGACGTGCAACGTCTCGGCGCCGAGCTCCCGGACCGCCTTCAGGCCCTGCTCGGCCCGCGCGCGCTCGAACGGGGTCCCCGTGACGGCGATGACCGCCGAGCGGTCGGTGACCGACGGGATCATCCCGTGAAGGAACTCCTCGATCCCCCCGGTCGCGACGAACCGCCCCGTGGCCTCCCGGAGCTTGAGCGCCGCCTCGCGGGCGGTGACCTCGGCCGGGCCCGAGCCGAGCAGAACGAGGGTCGGCCGCTCGGCGAACCGCTCGACGAGCTCTACGACCGGGTTCTCCAGCGCCAAGGCGCTCACGACCGCCTCGGGGAGCGGGTCGACCGCGCCCACCGGGGCGGCCGGGATGCCGGCCCAATGGCGGAACAACACCAGCGCGGCGCACAGCGCGGTCGTGTAGCTCACGGTGTGGGCCCAGGACGTTTCCTCGGCGTAGCGGGTCAGGATCGTGTGGTCGGCGAGCGCCGCCGAGGGGCTCTGCGCCGTCCCCGAAATGAGCGTCATCGGGACGCCCTGCGGCTTCAGCGCCTCCATCGCCTTCACGGTCAGCGCGGTCTCCCCGGAGGAGCTGAAGACGAGGGCATGGGCCGCGCCTTCGAGGTGGGACGGGTCATCGAGGGCGTCGAACGACGTCACCGCCCGCAGGTTCGCGCCACGTCCCAGGAGGGATCGGGCGATCGCTCGAGCCCCGAGAGCGGCGTGGAATGATGTCCCGATCCCGAGGAACAGGATCGGGGCCCCCTTCGAGGGGGGCTCTATGATTCGCGCCACCTGCGGTGCCGTTCCGAGCGTCGCCTGCGTCGCGACCGCCTGGCGGCGGATCATCTCGTGCATGAAGTACGGGTGACGGGTGCGACCGAGCGGTGGAAGCGGCTCCTGAGGTGCGGGGAAGTCGTCCATCCACGGCGGCACGAGCGGGACACGGATAGCCCCCACCCCACCGGGCCACAATCGCCAAGTGTCGCTCTCGACTCCCCACCCTCGTGTACTCCTCCACGCTGGAGGCTCCGGTGCTCCTCATCGGGGCCGCTCACGTCGTCGACCTCGAGGCCCCCCTGAGGGCGACGTTGGGAGGCCGAAGCTTGGACGCCGTGGCGATCGAGCTCGACCCGGAGCGGGCCGAGACCGTACTCTCGGACTCCCCCCCGGTGCGTGGGTCGAAGGAAGGGGTGCCGCTGTTCGCCCGGCTCTGGGCGCTCCTCCAGCACCGCCTCGGCGAGCAGATCGGCGGAGGGGTCGCGGGGGCCGAGATGCGGACCGCGGCGCAGGTCGCCAAGGAGCTCGACCTCCCGTTGTTCCTGATCGACGACCCGATCCGCGAGACGCTGGGACGTTTGGTCCGGGCGATGTCGTTCCAGGAGCGGGTCTCGCTCGTCGCGGGCGCTATCCTCGGCCTGTTCGTCCCGGCCCGGTGGGTCGAGCGCCAGCTCGAGGACTACAACGAGAAGCCCGCGGACTATCTGGCCCAGGTTCGCGAGGCGTACCCGGCGGTCGCCCGGGTGCTGCTCGACGATCGCAACGAGCACATGGCCGACCGCCTCACCGACCTCCGCCGGCGCGGGTACGGCCGCGTGGCGTCGGTCGTCGGGGACGCGCACCTTCCCGGGCTCGCCGACGCCCTGAGGCGGCGCGGGGTCCCCGTCGAGACGATCTCGTTCGCGCAGCTCCGCGGCGCTAAAGGACCGTCAACTGGCTCTTCGTGAGTCCGTCGACCGCGGCGAGGAACGCGTCCCCGAGGGTCGAAACCGCCGGGCTCGTGTACCCGCCGACGCGACCGGCGTCGCTCTCGATCGAGATCTTCGGATCGACCGGGAGTCGGGCCAGGAGCGGCACGCCGTACTCGGCGGCGATCGCCTCGACCCGGCTCGGCCCGAACAGCTCGATGTGGGTGGCGCAATTCGGACAGTCGAGGAACGCCATGTTCTCGACGACCCCGAGCAAGGGAACGTGGAGGTCGCGGGCCATGTTCATCGCTTTCTTCACGATCAGGGCCGCCAGGTCCTGCGGCGTGAAGACGAACACCATCCCGTCGATTGGGATCGTCTGGAACACCGTGAGCGGCACGTCGCTCGTCCCCGGCGGCATGTCGATGAGGAGGTAGTCGAGCTCCCCCCAGTTCACGCCGCCGAAGAACTGCATGATGAGCCGGGTCACGAGCGGGCCGCGCCAGATGACCGGCGTCTGCTCGTCCTCGACCAGGAACTGCGAGGAGACGAGAGCGACCTGGTTCGACGAGACGGCCGGCTCGATCCCCTCTCCGCGGTCGAGCAATCCGCCGGAGGCCCCGAACAGCTTCGGCACGGAGGGACCGGTGATGTCGGCATCCAGGACCCCGACCTTCAGCCCCCGCCGGCGGAGCTCGCTCGCCAAGAGCGCCGTGGTCGACGACTTGCCGACTCCGCCCTTCCCGCTCCCGACGGCGACCACGTGGTGGATCCGCCCCTTGTCCATCCGCTGCAGGGTCCCGCCGGGCCGGGGACGGGCCCCCGCGGCGGGGGGGGTGGAGGCGGGAGGAGGGTGGGACGGGGGAGCGCCGCCGGACATCGGCGGTCGAACGGGGGGGTCGATATATAACGCGCCCCCGGTGACCCGCGCGGTCCCGGGGAAACGGCGGTGACGGTAGGGCGATCCGGGGCACTCACCGAGCTGTTCGAGCCAAGGTCGATCGCGGTCATCGGGGCATCGAACCGACCGGATTCCGTCGGATCCGCCCTGTTCCGGAACATCCTGACCTCCGGGTACCGGGGGGTCGTCTATCCGGTGAACCCCGGCTGGAAGAGCGTCTCCGGGGTCCGCTGCTACGCGACGGTCAACGACCTGCCGGAGACCCCGGACCTGGCGATCATCATCGTACCGGCCGCGAAGGTCTCGAAGGTCGCCGAAGCGCTCGGCCGCCGCGGCACCCGGGGAATCGTGGTGATCTCCGCCGGCTTCAAGGAGGTCGGCGGGGCGGGCGTCGCGCTGGAAGCGGAGCTCGTCCGCCAGGCCCGGAAGTTCCGGATGTCCCTCATCGGCCCGAATTGCTTCGGGATCCTGAACACCGACCCGGCGGTCAGCCTCAACGCGACGTTCTCGGACAGCCTCCCCGCCCGGGGAAACATCGCCTTCGTCTCCCAGAGCGGGGCGCTCTGCGCAGGGATCCTGCGATACGGCGCGGCGGAACGGATCGGCTTCTCCCGCTTCCTCTCGGTCGGCAACCGAGCATGGGTCGACGAGAACGACCTGCTCCGTTCGCTGGGACGAGACTCGGCCACGAAGGTGATCCTCCTCTACATCGAGAGCCTCGCCGACGGCCGACGATTCCTCGAGGCGGCCCGGGAGGTCACCGAGCACAAGCCGGTGCTGGTGATCAAGAGCGGCCGCAGCGCGATCGGCGAACGAGCGGCGCGCAGCCACACCGGCTCGCTCGCCAATGCCGCGCAGGACCGGCTCTATGACGCCCTGTTCGAGCAGTCGGGAGTCCTTCGGGCCGAGTCGATCGGCGAGCTGTTCCGGATGGCGAAGATCTTTGCTTCCGGGCTGCGCGTCGAGGGTCCTCAACTGGCGATCCTGACGAACTCGGGGGGACCGGGGATCGTGGCCGCCGACGCCTGCGCCCGGCACGGGCTCGAGCTTCCGACGATCCCGGCGGGCCCGCGCAAGGCCCTGGCCGAGTTCCTCTCGCCCTCCTCCGCGCTCAGCAATCCCATCGACATGACGGCCGATGCGAGACCCGAGCAGTATCGCCGGGCCCTCGAGCTGCTCCTCTCCCGCCCGGAGGTGAAGGCCGCGCTCGTCATCGCCACGCCGACGGGAACCCTTTCGGGACGCGCGGTGGCCGAGGCGATCCTGGCCGCGCGCGGGGGCTCGGCGAAGCCCGTGACAGCGTGCCTATTCGGCCTCACCGACCTCGCCGCCGATGTATCGTACCTCGAGGAAAGAGGGATCCCGACGTTTACGTTCCCCGAGGAGGCGATCGCCGGACTCGGGAGCCTCTCTCGTTACCACTCCTGGTGGACCCGACCGCGGACCCAGGTCCGAAGGTTCCGCGTCGACCACGCGGCGGTCCGTCGGACGCTTCGCGAAGCGGCCGCACGCGGACTATCGGTTCTGCCCGAGTACGCCGCCCGCGAGCTGCTGCGCGCCTACGGGATTCCCGTGGCCGGCGCGGAACGCGCCGGTACGCTGGACGAGGCGCTCCGGGCCGCCGATCGCCTCGGCTATCCGGTGGCGCTCAAGGTCGCCTCCCCGGACATCTCCCACAAGACCGACGTCGGCGGGGTCGCGCTCGCGATCGACTCACCCCCCCGGATGCGCGAGGCATGGGCGGCGATGGGTCGCGCCCTCGCCCAAAAGGCACCGAAGGCCCGGATCGAGGGGTTCGAGGTTGAGGCGATGGTACGCTCGGGCAAGGAGGTCTTGATCGGCCTCGAGCGGGACCCGTCGTTCGGGCCGATCGTCGTCTTCGGGATGGGGGGGATCTACGTCGAAGTGCTGCGCGACGTGACGTTCCGGCTCGCCCCGCTGCGTCCGCTGTCGGCCGTGCACATGGTCGAGTCCGTCCGCACCTTCGGCCTGTTGAAAGGGGTCCGCGGCGAACCCCCGAGCGATCTCGAGTCGATTTACGAGATCCTGGAACGGGTCTCCCAACTCGGGGTCGAGGTCCCTGAGGTGGCGGAGCTCGACATCAACCCGCTGATCGTCCGCGCCGCGGGCCAGGGCGCCGTGGCGGTCGACGCTCGGGTGGTGCTCGCTCCGTCTTCCAGATCGGCGTCTGCGACTTCAGCCGGTCGATCATCCAGCGCGCCCCGCGGAACGCCTGCGCCCGGTGCGGCGCGGCGGCGCCGACGATGACGGAGACCTCCCCGACCCGCACCGGGCCGGTCCGGTGCCAGAGGAGCGCCTTCCCGAGGCCGAAGCGCCGACGTCCGGACGCGGCGATCTCCTCGAGAGAGCGAAGCGCGAGCTTCCGGTCGGCCTCGTAATCCAACCGGACGACCCGCGAACCGGCCTGTCGATCCGGGCGCACCCGGCCCGCGAACAGCACCACCCCTCCGCACGCTGGGTCGTCGAGTTCGGCGTACGCCGGGGCGATCTCGAGGCGCCCATGGGTCAACCGGATCCGGGGCACCCTAGCCTCCCGAGTACGGCGGGTGCACGGCGACCTCGTCACCGGCCTTCAGATGGACGTCGCGGGAGGTGGTGTAGGCGCCGTTCACGACGAACCGGCTGACCGCCACCACCCGGCGGAGTCGGGGATACTCGGTCCCCAGCCGCTCCAACAGCGCCGCCAGCTCGATCCCGCTCGGACCGATCGCCTCGTCGAGCCGTCCGCGGCCGACGGCCTCCCGGGCCGTGGCGAACAGCACGATGCGCACCGTTCCGGCCACTCTGAGGCATCGTCTAGGCGAACCCTTGTGGTTTGCGCCCTGTTGCCCGGCGGACGGAGTTCGCGGAGGATGTCCCCTTACCGGGGGAGACGATTAATATCCACCTCCTCTCGAACGACCCCAGTGTCCGAGATCTCTGTCCGGGCCGGGGGGGCGGCGGGCGACGGCATCGCCTCGGTCGGTGAGACGCTCTCGCGCTCGTTCGCCCGGATGGGCCTCCACGGGTTCGGCCTCAACGCCTACCAGTCGGTGATCCGGGGCGGCCACGTCTGGTTCCAAGCTCGTGCTTCCGACCGCAAGGTCCACTCCCAGGGGGACGCGTGCGATGTCCTCTACGCGATGGACCGCCAGACGGTCGATATCCATCTGCCGTCGATCTCGCCCGGCGGTACGGTCGTTTACGATCCGGAGAAGTTTGCCGTCCCGGACTCGGAGTTGCCGGCGGGCGTCCGGGCCCTCCCCGTCCCCACGCTCGCAATCGCCCGCAAGTTCACCCCGCAATCGATCCTTCAGAACGCGGCCGGGATGGGGGCCACGGCGTTCGTGGCGGGGATCCCCCTCGCCACCGTCCAGCAGGTGCTGACCGAGTCGTTCGGCCGGAAGAAGGGCGATATCGTCGACTGGAACATCGGGGCGAGCGGCGAGGGGTACCGGCATGCCGAACAGCACGCCTCGGTCAACGATCACGCGGTCAAGCCCGGCGGGCCCCCGAAGCTCCTGATGACCGGGAACCAGGCGATCGGCCTCGGGGCCGCCGCGGCGGGTTTGAAGTTCCTCGCCCAATACCCGATGACCCCCGCGACCGGGATCATGACGTGGCTGGCCGCCCACTCGCGCGAGCTGGGCATCGTCGTCAAACAGGCGGAGGACGAGCTCGCCGCGGTGCACATGGCGATCGGCGCCTCCTTCGGTGGCGTCCGCGCCATGACGGCGACGAGCGGAGGCGGGTTCTCGCTGATGGTCGAGGCGCTCGGGATGGCGGGGATGTGCGAGGTCCCGCTCGTGGTCGTCGATTCGCAGCGTTCGGGGCCTTCGACCGGACTCCCAACGAAGACGGAGCAGGGCGATCTCAACCTCATGCTCGGGGCCGGACAGGGCGAGTTCCCGAGGGCGATCCTCGCGCCCTCGAACCCGGGCGAGGCGTTCCACACCATGCTGAAGGCGTTCCAGCTCGCCGAGGACTGGCAGACCCCGGTGCTCGTGGCGAGCGATCTGCACCTGTCGGAGAACCTGATGACCGTCGACCGCGACGAGATCTCCCTCGACGTCGAGGTCCCCTCGCTGTACACCGTCGAACCCAACGGGCACGAGTACCGCCGCTATCAGTACACCGACTCGGGGGTATCGCCGAGGGCGCTCCCGGGTCAGCCCGGTCTGATGCACATCGCCGGCTCCGACGAGCACGACGAACGGGGCCATCTGATCTCGGACACGCGCTCGGGGGTCCCGCTCTGGGTGTCGGAGCGGACGAAGATGATGAACAAGCGGATGCGCAAGCTCTCCGGCCTGCTCGGCGCGACGTCGGCCCCCGGCCTGGAGGGGGCGTCGCCCTCGGAGATCACTTTCGTGGCTTGGGGCTCGACCGTCGGAGCGGTGAGGGATGCGATGGCGCTCCTCGGGGAGCGGGGCGTCCCGAGCAACCTGCTCCGGATGGAAACGGTCTACCCCGTCCACGGGGCCGAGATCGTCGACGCGATCTCCAACGCGAAGCGGACGCTGCTCGTCGAGGGGAACTTCTCCGGCCAGCTGGCGCATCTGTTGCGGGCCGAGACGGGGGTCGTTCTCCCCCATCGGTTCCTGAAGTACGACGGAGAGCCCTTCTATCCGATGGAGATCGTCGGAAAGGCGATGGAGGTCGTGAATGGCTGAGAGCAGCGCGCCGCTCCGGGTCCCCGTCGAGGGGACGGCGCTCCCCATGCTCGGGAAATCCGACGTCAAGCCGACCTGGTGCCCGGGTTGCGGGGATTTCAGCGTCGTCGCCGCGATCGAGATGGCGGTCAAGCGACTCAAGATCCCGTCGAGCAACGTCGTCATCGTCTCGGGGATCGGCTGCTCGTCGAACCTCCCGCACTTCCTCTCCTCCTACGGCTTCCACGGGATCCACGGTCGCTCGCTGCCGGTCGCCGAGGGGATCCGCTGGGCGAACCACGATCTCACCGTGCTCGCGACCGGCGGCGACGGCGACGGGTTCGGGATCGGGGTGGGCCACTTCGTCCACACGATGCGACGCAACGTCGACATGACCTACGTCACCATGGACAACCAGATCTACGGGCTGACGACGGGCCAGGCCTCTCCGACGTCGATGATGGGTCACAAGACGAAGTCGACCCCGACCGGCGTCATCGAGAATCCGCTCGACCCGCTCGCCCTCGCCCTCGCGTGTGGTGCCACGTACGTGGCCCGGGGGTTTTCCGGTGACGTCAAACACATGGTCGACCTCGTCGCCAACGCGATCCAGCACAAGGGGTTCGCCTTCGTCGACGCGCTCTCGCCGTGCGTCACGTACAACAAGATCAACACCTTCGACTGGTTCCGGCAGCGCGTCTACAAGCTCGAGGCGAGCGGCCACGACCCGACCGACCTCACCCAGGCCTGGGTCCGGGCCCTCGAGTGGGGCGACAAGATCCCGATCGGCCTGTTCTACAAGACCGACAAGCCGACGTACGAGGACCTGGAAGAGGTCCTCGCCGCCGGCCCGCTCGCCAAGCAGCCGGCCGGGCTGAAGGGGCGGGAATCGCTCCTCGACGAGTTCCTATAGTCCCGCCGGGGCCACCGGCGCGGCGGCCCAAGTGAAGAGGTAGGCGTCCCCCTGGTGGAAGACGATCGACGCCCGGGGCTCGGCGGCGATCGGCGTCGGGGAGAACGGGAGCCAGAGGACGTTGTTCGCCTGGGTGACCGCGATGTACGAGACGGCGAGCGCATCGAGCGCGGCCGTCCCGCGGGCGTCGAGCGTGCCGTTGGGGAGCTCCGTGAGCAGGAGCTGATAGTCGGCGTTGGTGCTTACCCCGAACACCGTCACCGGATAGAGGAGCACGACGTCCCCGTCGTATCCCGGGAGGAACTGGGCCGCGCTCCCCGGTGCGGCGAGGACGCGGGCGCCGGAGGGTAGGTGGCCGGTGGACCAGTCGAGGAGGGCGAAGTCGCTGTCCGAGACGTTACCGAACTGCCGGTACTCCTGGGCGAGGTACGGTGGGAATGAGGTGGCCGTGACGGCGATACCGGGGACGAGCACGAGCAGCGACGCGACGATCGCCACCGCCCGGGTCTCCGGCGGGGATCGATCCCATCGCCAACGCGATCGCGGAGCGATCCGGTTGGGCTCCGGGGCCGACGACTCCAGCCATCGGAACACGTCGGCGAGCGGAGCCGCGGCGACCAGCGAGAAGACAGCGAAGAGCAGCACCGAGAGCTCGCTCGGGCTCGATAGCCGGGCGAGCCCCACGGCCCAGGGGTTCCCGAAGCTCGCTGCCCACTCCAGGAGGATTCCGGCCCCGGCCGCCGTTCCCAGCGCGAGGGGCGCGAGCCCGGGGCCCGCCCCGACCTCGGCCCGATCGCTCCAATAGGCCCGGTACAGCCACCCGACGACGCCGAGCACTAGCAGTACCGCGAGCTCCGCCCGCAACCACGGGAACGGGGAGAGCCCCACGTCGCTCGGCCGGAACAGGAACGGGTCCAGGAGCCCGACGAGCTGCGAGCCCGTCACCCCGTACGCCATGACCGCCGAACCCGTGCCCGGGACGCCCGAGGCCCCGACGAGGGAGAGTTCGACCCAGAGGCTCGGGGCGACACAGGCGACCGTCACGACCACGGCCCCCGTCCACCTCGCGCTCCAATCCGCCCACGCTTTGCCAAGCGAAGGACGGGCCGCGAGACGCCCGAAGAGCGCCGCGGCGAGCACCACCTCGGCGCCGACCGGGTTGAGGCTCGCGAGGCATCCGGCCATCAGGCCGAACGCGAGGGTGCTCCCCCAACCGGGAAGGGTGGAGCGCCACCACCCCGGGAGCCAGGCGATGAGGAGCAGCGTGAGGGGGAACGCCACGACGAAGTCGTTGGACCCACCGACCATCACCCTCGTCCAGCTGGCCACGAAGGTGAGGAGGAGGGCCACGGCGGCCCCGCCGGCCTCGCTCGAGAACCAGCGGCGACCGACGACGAACCCGGCGATCGGGACGAGCCCCAGGAACAACGGGGTGACCAGCACCGGGGTACGGGCCGGGGGTAGCCCGAACAGCAGCTGGGCGGAGGCGAACCAGACCGTCGACCCTTGAGGGTACGGCAGCGGCTGGCCGACGATCGGGAGGAGCGACGTGGGGAGCGTGTGGTGGGAGATCAGCAATGCACTGTAGGCGGTGAACAGCCCGGAGTCGTAGGTGTTGCCCGTCGGGGCCGCCTCGGCGGCCGCCAGCTCGATCGCGAACAACAGGAGCGCCGCGGCGATCGCCACGAGCCGCCAACCGAGGTGGAGTCCGACCGGTATCCCGTGCGAGCGCTCCGGCGAAGCGGCTCGCTGCAACCCCGCGATCCACAGCCCGAGGACCGCGAGGAGGACCGCGACGGGGAGCGTGGCGGTATAGAACAATCCGGGAGGCGACCACGCCAGCAGGTAGAGGGCGGCGCCCCCGAGGTACAGATCCACTAGCACGCGCTCGAACGGGTCCACCGTCGCGAAGAGGGGGACCCGGGAGGCGAGGAGCTGCCGGATCGCCTCGCCGACGACGCCGACCGCGGCGCCGAAAACGATGAGGCCGAGGGCCCAAAGGGTCCCGTCGGGGCCGGGGAGGCTCACGGGAACCTCGAGGCGTGCGAGGGTATGGTCTTTCCCGGGCCTCGCCACGCTTTTACCGTTGGAACCCCCCGCTCCGGATGATCGATGGGGGGCGCGGAGCCGTCGGGGGCCCGGGAGGGCCTCGACTCGGTGACCCGGGGCACCCTCGTCATGCTGTTCGGCACCCTCGGCTACGTCGTCGAGAACTTCGTCTCCCGGGTGCTCCTCGCTCGTTCGATCTCGATCCACGACTGGGGGAACTTCTCCCTCGGACTCGCGCTCGCGGGCCTCCTGGCGTCGCTCGGGTCGCTCGGCCTCGCCCAGGCCGTCGCCCGCAACCTACCGTTCGCCTCGCGCGACGACGAGCGGCGCGCCATCGTCCACAGCTCGTTCGCCGTCGTGGTCCCGTCGGCGATCGTCGTCTCCGGGGCGATGCTGTTCCTGGGGATCGCCCTCACCCCGACGCTCCCCGAACTGGCGCTGACCGTCGAGTTCTTCGCCGGAGCCGTGGCGATGATGATCCTCTCCGGGCTCATCGCCGCGGTGTTCCAAGGCTACGAGGATGTTCGGCCGAACGCGCTGTTCGTCCAGATCCTGAACCCGACCCTTTTCATCGTCTTCCTGATCGCGGCCGAGGCACCGAATCCGTTCCACTTAGGATACCTCGAGGCGCTGCTCGCCTACCTGGCGTCGGCGTCGGTCGCTCTCGTCGCGATCGCCCTCTACGCCCGACGACGGCTGCCCAGGCTCCTTCCTCCGGGCGAGCGCGCCCCCGGAGTGTCGCGCCGACTGTTCCTCTTCGCGGCGCCGCTGTTCGTGGTCGGGGTGCTCGGGGTCGTTTCCCAGAATGGGGACACGATCCTGCTCGGGGTCTTCCTCCGGAACTCGCTCGGGTACTACACCGCCGCGCTCTCGCTGGCGCGACTCTTGATGGTCGGGCTCGGGTCCCTGGCCTACATCTTCCTGCCCGTCACCGCCCGGTTCGTGCGCGCCGGGGACCACGACGCCGTCCGGATCACCTACGCGACGGCCACCAAGTGGATGATCCTCACCTCCCTCCCTCTGTTCCTCATCTTTTTCTTCCTCCCATCGCGCTCGCTCGGGTTCGTCTACGGGAGCGAGTACGCGATCGGCTCGACCACGCTCAAGCTCCTCGTCCTCGCCGCGTTCGGCTCGACCCTCCTGGGCCCCTCGATGGCCACCCAGGTATCGTACGGCCAGACCCGCCTGCTGATGTACAATACCATCGCGGCGGCGCTCGCCGACGTCGTGCTGAGCTGGGCCCTCATCCCGCCGTTCGGCACGAACGGGGCGGCGGTCGCCTGGGGGGTGGCGACGTCGATGGCCCCCGCGCTCTCCGCCGTGGAGCTCGCGGTCCTGCAGAACGTCCACCCGTTCCGCCGGAACTACCTGGTGCCGTTGCTCGTCACCTCGGTTCCCCTGGCGGTCCTCTTCGTCTTCGTTCCGCTCGCCGTTCCGCTCTGGGCCCTCCCGCTCCTCGTCGGGGGGATCGCCATTCTCTACCTGATGCTGGTGTTCGCAACGGGAAGCGTGGACACGGGGGATCGGCTGCTCCTCGAGGTCGTCGAGGGGTTCCTCCGGCGGCGCATTCCGTTCGTCCGAGCGCTCGCCCGCTGGCGGCTGGGCGACAAGGTCCGGGACCTGTAGGAGGACGACCCGAACCGGCGTCGTGGCGACCGCGTCCCGGCGGAGCGCACCGACTGGTACCTCCCGGTAAGTTTACATAGCCAGCCCCGTCTTTAATCTCGAAGGACCCGCATTCCGGGGCGGCTTTATCTCATGGTTACTCAGCGTGCTACGCCCCGAATCGCACCCCTGGTCGTTGGGGTGGCGCTGTTGGCAGCGGTCATGGCCCTGTCGGTCCTCCCGAACACGGGGGCCGTCAGCGCCGCCTCCAACTGCCAGTACGGGGTCTGCACGAACTCCGGTCCGAGCACCAGCACCTGGCTGATCGTCCTGGGCGTCCTGCTGCTCATCGCTCTCGCGCTGTTCGTGCTGATCATGCGGGGCCGTCAGAAGCCGCAGGGGAGCCCGCAGGAGTGGGAACCCGGTTCCGCCGCGTCGACCGATGGCTCGGGCGGCCCGTCTCCGGAGATCCCGCAGGGGGTCGCGGCCGGCACGAGCTTGGGGGCGTCGGCGGCGTACGTGGAGTCTCCGGACGATGTCTCCGCGCCGGAGACGGCCGCGGTCGCGGGAGCGGGCGCGGCCGGAGCGGCCGGGGCGGCCTCCGGCGAGGAGCCGGACATCGACTCGCTGATGGCCGAGCTCGACAAGATCAGCGGCGAGATCCTCACCCGGGGCACGAC
>Ga0210384_10002225_pt1 | contig 24083 bp, 21 predicted proteins | sample IncBWH2MmetaG_FD_160574 | JGI IMG/M metagenome (GOLD analysis project Ga0210384, IMG submission 160574) | Forest soil microbial communities from Barre Woods Harvard Forest LTER site, Petersham, Massachusetts, United States - Inc-BW-H-2-M | ecosystem: Environmental > Terrestrial > Soil >...
TGGTGGCTCATGACGAGCGATGTGTTAGTTATGGGGGGCGGAGCAACGGGCCAGCTTGCGGCCGCCTACCTTCGGATGCGCTTCCCGAGCTTGAGGGTGGCCGTGGTTGAGGGCCCTCACAAGAATCGTCCGATCGTCGGCGAATCCCTCGTCGAGGTCAGTGTCGATTTCCTTTTCGAACTCGGGCTCGGCGCTTACCTTGTAGAAAAGCACTATCCGAAGTACGGCCTGACCTACTATTTCAAGCCCGATATCGACAATCCCGAAGATCGCACCTACGTTGTCGATGAGATTCCGACGGCGCCGCAGATACTTTCGTTCCAGATTAACCGATTCACATTCGATCGCGAGGTGCGGGACCGCAACGTGGAGAACGGCGTGGACCTGATTGACGGCACCGTAACGGCAGTGGTTATCAACGGTGGTGATGGGCTGCACGTGGTGAGTGTGCAGGACACAGCTGGAGGAAAACAGGCGCTGAGCGCGCGCTGGCTTGTCGATGCGAGCGGTCGGAACCGGGTGCTTGCGAAACAGCTGCAGCTCCAGGCAACGGTCAAGGAGCAGAAAAACGTCTTCTGGTTCCGGCTGATGAATTTCAACCCTGAAATTCTGAGCCGTATCCGAGCCCTCAAAAAGCAAAACAGGGCCTACGTATCTTACTTCGCGACTCATCATTTTTTTGGAAGGGGCAACTGGATCTGGTGCATACCGATGCGCTCGCCGGAAAACGTACCGCTCATCAGCGTCGGCATTACCTACCGGAAGGACGTCTATCCCCATGGCGAGGTGCGCACGATGGGGCAGTTTCTCGACTGTGTGGGGAGGGAACACCCGGTGATCGTGGAACTAGTGCGAAGCGGCACGATAGTAGACACGAATTACTACGGGTCTTATATGTGGGAGTGCCGCCAGCGCTATTCACCCGATCGCTGGTACATCATAGGCGATGCGGGCGATACGGTTGATCCGCTGTACAGTGTGGGGCTGGCCTTGTCGTCGCTTCAGATCCGGCAGATCGCGGCGATAATCCAGAGGGAATTGAGCGGTTGCGACACCCGTGAGTTTACGAAGGATCTCGATACCGTGATCAGCGCGTTTCAACGCAGCGTGACGCGGGATACGACGCGACTGTATGAAAGTATGGGTGACGCTTACCAATGCCATCTGCGCGTCCATTTGGCGGTGACCAAGCTTTTTCACCTTGGGCTCCCCTTGGTTATGAACGAGTATCTCTGGGATCCGCTGGGAGTGAAACTGATCAACTGGTTTTACAACCTGGAAACACTTGAGGCTGATTCGAGGGGGTTCCAAGCCCTTATTCAGGCGGTGGCTGCAAATCCGAAGAACCGGTCGGTCGAGAACTTCATCAAGGTGCAATCTGGCGCCTCGATGAATTTCCCGTATTACGAACACCACCGTGAGGAGGACATTGCGGCATCGTTGTCGAAGATGGCTTTCGGCCTTGCACGATTGCGGCTTGCACTTCTCGGAAAACTCGGCTGGGGCGGATTGATTAGCTTCAACCAGCAGCGGGCATTGCTTAAGGATGTGCTCCGTGGGCTCTTACTGCTGCCCTTCTATGGCGTCAAATTGCGGGAAAACAGACTGCTACGCATGATCTTCTCGTCCCGCGATTTGGGGTCTGCGCGGGCGGACTCAGGTTCTAGTGCCCGATAAGTTGGGCGGAGAGTCCATTAGCAATGATAATCCCTTTTACATGCAGCAATCGCAGCAACCGTAGGCTTCGGGCCAGCGTGTTATGGCACCAGCTCTCCCAAGCGCGCCCGAAGATCGGCCAGTTGCGCTGCAATACCCCGTGGCACCATTTTTGGTTGACGGCTCTTGGATTACCGTCGATGAGCTGCTTGGTGACAACTCGCGCACAGAGTGATGAGGTTCTTTTCTTCATCGTTTCCGAGTGAACTTCTTCGTATGATGTGATGCACCTGAAGATTCGAAGAGGCCCCGCAGTTTTGGCACCGCCAGCCATCTCTTGTGAGCACTTTCACCCAGACACGCCGATAAGATCCGGGGTCAAGTCGCAAACGGCTCTTCACTCCAGCTTGGATCATTATTTCAGCCTTGCCATTAATTCTAGCTTCATCTCATCAGGCAACAGGGCAGCAATTCGGCACACAGATCCCATGAGCGATTCTTGATTCCCGTTCTCAAGGTTGGCTCCCGCCAAGAAATCCGCGCAGATCATCTCCAGGCAGTACCCGCGTGACAGGTTAGTTCCGAGCATCAGACCGGCTGTCTCCAGAGCCTGATCCACCACCGGCAGCTGACTCTTATAAAGCTTGAAGTAAACGAGCTCCCAGGGTTCCGTATCTCGGCCCGTCAGATGGCGCTCCACCTCTCGCCTGAATTCCTCTTTCGGGAGCTCTCGGGCTTTGTGCACCCAGGGTGCACAATCGAACTCGCTACCCTCACGGCGTGCCACCCTAACCAGCTCCCGTGCCTTCGTCCAGCCCACCTCCCGAAGCTGCTTCTTGGGGATCCGCGTCAGATGCTCGTGGATGGCCATCAGGTAGTAGGCCTTCCGCCGCGATTCAGGAAAGCGTTTCTCCAAAAACTCATCAAAGGATTTCAAATCCTCGAGCCTCCAGTACTGACCGGCGCGAACCTCGCACAGGTATTGGCCCAGCTCCACGAACCGCTCGTCCCGCTCCTGCTCCTTGGTCTTCTCCCATGCCAGGATCTCATCGATTTGGCAAAGAACCACCAAGGCCCGCCGTCGATCGAGCTCAGGCGTCACGAGCAGGCTCCCGTTAGTCCACAAGCTCGTCAAGCCAATCAAGGTCGCTCGCTCCCGGCCGACGAATGAGCTTCGCATCGATCAGTGGCTGATTTTCCAGGCACAACCCCAGGTGGGAACAGCTGGTGCAGCCGTTCATCGGGAATCGGATGCCGCTGTGTGGCAGGAACTGCCCTGTTTCGATCTGCCCGACCACCGATTCCACCAGCTGGCCAAATTCCTTCTGTTGGTCCTCGGTAATGGTGGTCTTCAGATACTGGATCTCCGGCAGATGCTTGCGCACGAACACGACCAGAGCTACCTCCCGAATGCCGCTCATCCAGGAGTAGCAGATCAGTTGCGGATCAAGTGACAACAGACCTTCGGGCTCCTGTGGATACCGGCTGGTGGTGGTCTTCCAATCGATCAGATGACGCTGGCCGTCGATCTCTCCGAGGGCATCGATATAGGAAACAAACTCATGGCCATTGGGGAGAGAACGAATCAGTTTCAGCTGAAGGTTCTCCTGGGGACGCGGGATACGGATGCGATCGTCCTGGGCCAGCAGGTGAAGCAGATGAACCCCCTGATGGACCAACTTGTCCCAGGATTCTCCCTTGCCATAATCGAGCGGCGCATCGCGGTAGACTCCCCATTCCTTGAACAGAGCGGCGGCACTGTCCTCGTCAGAGAAATAAGCTGCCAGAGCCTTTTCAAAGCAGCGGCCAAAGATCATGGAAGCTCGCGTATCCCGCTCGCGCCAGCCGTCCAGATAGCGGTAGCGATAGCTGCGCGGGCAGCGGAGATACTGGCTAATCTGGGTGTAGCTAAAGGTCATCGCCATTCTCCTGAAGGTCTCCATTTCGGACTCGAGAAGTTGCAAGCTCCTCCCACTCTCCCGACGGTGCGAAAGCTTCGAAGTTCAGGAAGGAGTGACCGTTCATTGTTTTGCGAGCGGTCTTGACCACTCCGGTTAGATCCAGGAGGGCTTTCTCATCGACTTCGTCGCGGAGGAACAAATCATGGTCATAGCCGAAGTCCCGCAGGAACCAGTTCAACCGCCACAAAGCCTTCGGAGTGCAATAAAGCCGGCCTGAGAGAGTGTGGCTGGCAAACTCTTTGGGCTCGAGGATGGAGAACTGGAGTGAAAAGAACGGCTTCTCGCGATGCCACCGATAAGAAGCTTGCTCAACACGAGCCAAGAAGAGCCCTTCGAGGAGATCGTTGGCGCTTTTGGATTCCAAATGCAGGCCCGGGAAATGGCGTTTCATGAGGGCACCTCGTGGGATGGGACAAAGCTGTTGAGTTTGCAGACAAGGCCCGCGCGATCTCGAGCGGCCCACTCGGTGAGGTGGGTAATGAAAGACTCGACCAAATCCCGGCTGGCCTCGCGGAGTTCTTGAGTGCCGCAGAAATCAGCGGCATAAAGCTTCACCAAAGCAGGATCGAGCTGATGCTGCCGGATCAGAAGACAAAGCCGGTCACGAAGCCGCGGCTGGCCATTGCCGGAGCCGTTCCCATTCGGATGGCCGGAAGCGATTCCCTTACCCCGTGCGGGCTCGGCGGTCGACGACAAATACCCAAGTTCCTCAACCGAGCACAGTCCGATTCCATAAGCCTTGCGCAGAGCGCGGTTAACGGCCCGCGTTTCGGCCACACGCATTTCGGCGCCTCGCACCAGAGGAGAAACATTTGAAGGATCGGCGTCGCCGTAACCAACAAAACCACGCGAGTGACGGGACTTGTGAACCGTTGACCTAAAAACCCAACGACTGGCAGTGGGATCCGACAACTGCAGCACTGGCTCGACTCGAATGCCATTGCACAAGCGACGGTTAGCCAACCGCAACAGGCCGCTGTGAGTCACATACCACCGACCATCAATGATTCGAAGCTCGCCTGAAGCAACAGAAAAACCGAACGTTGTGGTAAGCTCCCGGAGAATCTTAAGCATAAGCCCCGAGCAATGTCCCGGCCATAACACCTTAGCGTGCGCTAAGTTGTTGCGGGTAAGTTGTGATTTGGCCCTTACAAGTTTTGGAGCCATATTGTCCTCTCTTAGAATTCAAGTTCAATACAACTATTATAGTTTAATAGGACTAACTTGTCAAGCGTCATGCTAAGTGCAATCAAACGAGATTGTCTCGACTTGAAAGCCTTGGGCAGGCGCCTGCGCGAGTTGCGCGGTTTTGATTTGACTCAGGAGGAATTCGCCAAGGAGCTTGGAGTAAGCCAAAGTCAACTCTCGAAATATGAAAGAGGAGTCGCGGCTCCGACGGCCGATATCCTGTTCTTTGTGAAAAAGCGCTTCGGGGTCAGCGTCGATTGGTTGCTAACAGGTGACGGACGAAGAAAGAAAATGCTTCTCGGAGCCTAGGCTGTCACATAGCCAGACGATTAGGATCAGAGAGCCACAAGAAAGAAAGTGCCGTTCAGCTAACAACCGAAATGACCGCTATCCAGCAAGTCTGGTCTAACATTGGCTCGAAATCTCGAGCCCCGCCTTGGGCCCAACTTCTTACAGGTTGTCGAGCGTTGCCGAGAGCGCGCCGTGCCGCAGGGCACTTTCAGATGCGCAGCATCACGGACGGAAAAACTGGATTTCCGCATGTGAGCAAGAATAGTGGCGGCCAACTCACCGACCACACAAATCTCTCATTCATGCGGATTGTTGCCTTCGTCCATTTCAGGATTCTCCTTAGCCTGATCGAGTTCTTCTGCCGTCGAGAATTCGTTTGGCGCTTCTAGCCATGTCGCGATTGTGTCCACTCCCGCGATTGCGGGTTCGGTTGCGTTGCTATCGAAAGTCGAATTTTGTCGCCAAGCGCGGCTCTGGCAGAACATCGCAGCCCGGGTGTCACCAGCGAGCGCTGCTTCGACTTGGGCCTTCACAATGGCTGCCCATTCGCGACACGCAATTAGATCACCAGAGAGCATGCTCCTTTCTAGGAGCCACTTGATGCGCTGCACCACATCGACGTCCGCAGCCCGTCGGTAGATGGTTATTCGCGAAACACCAAATTGCTCGGCGAGAGCACTGACGGACTTGAATTGCCTGAATTGCCGTGAAGTGGCGAAAAATACGGCGATCGCTTCATGGGCCGGATCATCGAGAGCCTCTGCTCCATCATAGTCCCTTCTGCGCCTTTTCCGTTGGCCGTCCAGGGCGGCGGTGCCCACCTCTCGAGACGGTATGCTGTTCGATTCAATCGCCGGTGCAGAATTCGATTCGCTTGAGTTTCCGGCCATCTGATCGTCGCGGTTCATTTTTGTTAATTCCTCCTATCCAAGAGAAAAATTGTGCAGCTGTTTCTAGGCTAAGTCTCATTTGAGTTCTCAGCAATAAATTGCGAACATATTTGGCAATTTTGCAAACTACAACCTTGCAAACGGAGGTTTCTGGCAACGTTGAGGATGGCTGCTTAGGGAGCTGCTGCTAGAGGAGGGGAGGCTTAGATTTCAGTGTCTTCAAATACCTTGAATAACAACTATTAATCGTTTGGAGACTTAGGCCATTTGGATGCTTGCGGCTCGACAGGCTTTGCGCGACGAACCGCTTTGCCGCGCCCATCTGCGTTCGCGCATGGACTAAAGCGTCGATCTCTTTTGGGCCGAACTGAGATTTTGCTAACTCACTTCTGTGTGCGTTCTGATCCCAATTCCCACTAATAATCTTCAATTTTTTCAAAAGCCTAAACGCAGACTCGAATCGACGGAATTGCTGATCTACCGAGCATCCGATCAAATAAAAACGCCGCATCTCCGTGGCGAGCTTTTTCCTTCCCCCGCGCATTGTCGCAAGTTTCTTATGTGGTGAGGTTGCCGCGGCATCGTTCCATTTCGTCGCTGTCGGAGCGACCTGCGTAACACGAGCGAGGGCAAGTGCGCTCGCCGACACGTTCGCTAACATCGTTCGCTTGAACGAGAGCATCTCCTCGAGTTTGCGCTCCTTCACTTCAAGCACGTCTGAAAGCCACGATCGGTTAATGGTCACGTGAAATCCGTCCGAACCCATTTGCATTTTATCACCTCATGGCATGTTTTTCTCGAGGTACGCGACCAGCAAAAAGTGTAACAAGAAAGATGCGGCGCCAAAAGTGGAAAGCCTTGATTGTAAGACAGCTAGGGGAACGAGAAGGCGCGAGCTCCTGTTACATGTATCATGATGTAGCTGTGGGCAGCGGTTCTCTTTATGCAATACGAAGCGACTCCGCTCACCTTGACGTGCCCATGCTGCCGACCTAGCATGCGCTGAAATGACAGGCTCAACTCACTTCGTTCACCTCTGAGCTTTCTGCGCAGCAGGCTTCAAGATATCCCACACCGTGTCGTGCTCGACGCCGAGGAAAAATGGTGGAAGAGCGAAGGCATAGCGATTTCAGATTAGCTCGCTACTGCAGTTCAGCCGATCAGAAAACACTCCCTCGGCAAATTCTTCTGATGAGGAAGTCAACTTTAACGTCTTAGCGGGAAACCGCAATTGTTGTTGGGAAGTCGTTAGTAGTGGTGCTGACAACGAGGGCACACATTCATTGTCATTTCGTGGCCATGTCGGGTCATGGGAAACATTGCGCGCCCCGAGGTCATGGTTCACCCTTGTCGAAAGGCTTTGGGAACAGATTCCTCTGGAGAATCTGGAAAGATCCGCCGAGAGAGATTAGGGAGTGGGAATCGTGACGGAGACCTGATTTGAGAAACCACTCTCGATGCCCCTGCCGTCGAGAGCCGTCACCACATAGAAATACTCCAAGCCGCCCAGAACAGTGTGGTCCTTAAAACTTGTGAGGAGATCTGCGGAAGGATTGATTCTGGTGTACGGACCGCCTGCCACGGACCCGCGGTAGACATTGTAACCCACGACGGCCGAACTACTGTGCTCCCAGCTCAATGTCACCGAGTGCGGAACAACCTGTCCTCCGCCCTGACCCTCCAGTGCAACACGCAAAGTCGGCGCATTGCTTAAGATCGTCAATGTGCCCACGATTCCACCCAGCGCTTTCGGGTCAAACGTGATCGCGACTTCAGTCGACTGATTCGGCGTCAGAGTTACGTCCACGCCGCCGGTGGCCTTGAATCCCGTTCCCGCCGCCTCCACCGAAGCAATCTCGACATCAGTGTTTCCGACGTTCTTTACCTGCACATTTTTAGCAAGGGTCGTCCCCACTCTTGTAGTTCCAAAATTCACACTCGTCGTGTTGACTGAAAGTCGAGCGTTTGTTGTTACACCACTGCCAGTGAGTGAGATCGAAAGCGGCGAACTGCTGGCATTGCTCGATATCGCGATGCTGCCCGAGTGACCTCCACTTCCCTTCGGGTTGAAAGAAGCCGTGAACGTCGTGTCTTTGCCCGGAGCAAGCGTATGGGGAAGGGAAAGTCCGGACGCACTGTACCCCGCACCCAGCACCGATAATTTCGTAATCGTCAAGTCGGCGGCGCCCGTGTTCTCCAAACGCATGGTTTGTGTGTCAGTGGTTCCTACCGTGACATTCCCAAAATTGACGGATGACGGTGTAGCGTCGATAACCGGACTCCCTCCCGATCCCCACCCTGTTCCGCCAAGTTTGACTGCCAGTGGAGTGCTATCGGCCGTGGTTGTGATCAATAAATTCCCCTGTGCATCGCCAGTTTCTGTGGGTGCGAAAAGGACGGAGAAATTCAAGCTCGCTCCAGGCCTGACAACTTTTTTCGCGGAAAGATTCCCGCCTCCTGCGCTGAATCCCTTTCCTTCCCACTCTATCTTCAACACAGTAAGGGCAGTCGTACCAGTGTTAGTCAGAGTAAGAGAGCGGGAACCGCTGGTATGGACCGGGACATTCCCAAAATTCGCCGAGGACGGAGTGACAATCGCGGTTGATGACCCGACCCCTCCTACTGGTCCGCCAGTCACCGCTTTGCCAGTCACGCCTGCGCATGCGGAGGTCATTAGCGCACCCATGATAACTAGCGCGAGCTGAAAAAAACGAAAGAATGACATGCGCGCTTCCGTCGCTGACACCAAGAATGCAGACACGCGCCAGCTCCCAAGAATGGGGACCCTATTCATGAGCCGCGTGAATTGTCAGACTAGGAGGGCAACCTTGACTACTGGACAGAAGGACACCGAGGGGACAGGGTGTTGCACCTGTCCGTTAGGGCACTCGATCTTCACTAGATTCAGCGGAGGCAACATTCATCCCTGCTGAACCCTTTAATCTCTCTCACTTAAGATGGGCTAGGCAGCATTCTAGCGGTCACCCAATGTCTATGGAAGCACTGCCGATACCTCGTTTGAGAACGAGCTCTCCACGTTATTTCCATCCACGGCCGTAACCACATAGAAGTAGGTCGGTCCAGAGAGCGCCGTCGAGTCAGTATACGTTGTCGCTGGTACTGCCGGAGAATTCAGCTTCGAGTACGGCCCGCCAGACACAATCCCCCGATACACGAAGTAACCAACAACTCCCGTGGTTGAACTCGCGTTCCAGGTCAGGCCTACGGTATGCAATGTCGGCGATGCCCCTATGCCCGCCAGCGATACCGTGGCAGGCGAGTTTGTCGCGTTGCTCCCAATCATCACACTGCCGTTCACCGGTCCATTTGCTGTCGGAGCAAATGTCATCGTCAGACCTGCGCTCTGGCCAGGAGCTAGAGTCAAGCCGGAGCTAACGCCGCTAGCGGTAAACGCCGCCCCCGCGACTGTAACGCTCGAAATGGTGACGTTCGAATTTCCGTTGTTTGTCACTGCGGTTGCTAGTGAACTGTTACTGGTCAAATTCACAACTCCAAATGGCAAGATAATTGGACTTGCGCTCAATAGCATGGTTACGGGCACTCCAGTTCCATTCGATGGGATTGTAAGCGGCGAGCCTGGTGCGTCGTTCACCAGTGAAACCGATCCGCTTACAAACCCGACAGTGGTCGGCGCAAAGACAATGTTAAACGTCGTGCTCCCGCCCGCAGCAATCGTGTTAGGCAATGACAGGCCATTTGTGCTCAAGCCGGCCCCAATCACATTCACCTGCGAAATCGTTAAACTGGCGTTGCCGCTGTTCGTCAGCGTGATCGGCTGGGTATTGCTACTTCCTGTGATCACGCTTCCAAAACTTGCGATGGAGGGATTCGCTACCAGTTGGGCCTGAACACCAGTACCGCTCACCGCGATCGTGGCCGGTGACCCGGGGGTGTTGCTGCTGATCGAAATGCTTCCCGAAAAACTTCCTCTGGCATTCGGCGAAAACTTGGCTGTGAAGGATGTGCTGCCACCCGCGGCAATCGTTGCCGGTATCGCCAGCCCTGAAAAGCTGAATCCAGTACCCGAAGCCCTTGCCTGCGATATCACCGTGCTCGCATTCCCAGGATTGCTAAGGGTAATCGTCGCTGTCGCCGTACTCCCGGTGCCCACGCTATTGAAGCTCACGCTCGTGGGATTGATGCTCAGCAAAGGTTGCGGCGGTGACGTTCCGACACCACTCAGCGCGATGCCCAGCGGCGAATTCGGAGCATTGCTGGCAATCGAGATGTTGCCATTGGCGTTGCCAGCAGAAGTTGGCGCAAACCTGGCTGTAAATGAGAAAGCCTGGCCGGGACCAAGCGTCACAGGCGTTGCCGGCGCAATGAAACTGAATCCCGGCCCCGAAGAAGTGGCTGATGAAATCAACACACTGGCTGTTCCGGTGTTCGTCAATGTAACCCCGACGGACTCGTTCGCCCCCGTGATCAGATTCCCGAAATTGATACTCGCGGGGCTGGAGGATAGCCGCCCCTGTGTGCCGATGCCGGTCAAGGGAATGGTCAACGATGGATTCGAAGCATTACTGTTAACGGATATTGTCCCTACAGTATTTCCTGTCGCAGTGGGGGTGAATTGAGCGGTGAAGGTTGTGCTCTGGCCCGGCTGAACGGTAGTCGGTGTTGCGAGTCCGGTCAGTGCGAAACCTGTTCCAGTCGCGCTGGCCGACGATATGGTCACACTTGCGAGGCCGCTATTCGAAAGCGTAATTGTCTGAGAGCTTGTGCTTCCAACAGCCACATTTCCAAAAGCGAAGCTCCCCGGGCTGGCGATCAGCGTCTGATTCGGAGCCACGCCACTGCCTGTGATAGATAAGGTCTGCGGTGACCCCGGAGCATTGTCAGTGAAAACGATGCTTCCCGCTGCGCCGCCACCCACAGTGGGAGCGAATCGCACATTAAACGATATACTCTGTCCCCCAGTCAGCGTGGTAGGCAGCGACAAACCGCTCATGGTGAAGCCGCTGCCGGTGAGGGTCGCAAGATTCACTAACACGTTTACGTTTCCGCTATTCGTAAGCTGCACTGCTTGCGTGCCGCTCTGGCCGACCGTGACGTTTCCAAAATTCAGGGAAGCAGGGGAGATTGTCAGTCCCGGTTGGGTGCCCGTTCCCGTCAGAGAAATTGTCAAAGGGGAATTAGCGGCATCGCTCACGATTGAAAGGCTTCCCGTCACCGCGCCAACCGACGGCGGCGCGAATTGTATCTGGATCGTCCCGCTCTGCCCCACCAGGATCGCGCTCAACGGGCTTCCGCCGACGGCGGAAAAACCTGTCCCAGAAATATTGGCTGACTGGATATTGACAGTGCCCGTTCCGGTATTCGTGAATGTTAGCGTTTGTGTTGCGTTGTTCCCAACCGAGAGGCTGCCGAAACTCACGGTCGTTGCGCTTCCCGCGAGGCTGCCAGAGCTAACTGTGCCTGGTGTTCCGCTTCCTGATTTTCCGGCGCTGGTGAGTCCCGCGCAACTGGAAAGGATGACGATCGCGAAGAGTGCCGCAATCGCAATCAAGATGGCGAATGATCCGGCTTGAATTGGACGTTCTCCGCCGCTAGGCTCAACGACATTCTGACTGCTATAAAAGTAGTTCTGCGGGGGCTGGTTCATCACACAGTCAGTGTAGGGAGGGCACGTCTCCCCAAACTACTGGCCGAGGGAACTGAGATGGGGCAGTCACCTTCGCCTGTTCAGATAGCCCAATGGACACCTGCCCCGAGGGCAAGAACAGGTTAGCTAAATCTTTTATTCAACGTGAGTTAGATCGAAGGGTCGCAGCAGCATTATTCCGAGCGAGACGGGATCCGAAGATTAATCATAAGACCGGCGAAGGACAGGAAAGCCGCGTTAGTGCTACTTTGCGGTTTTGCCTGCTTTTCGGGGGAACGGTTGGCGAAAGCCAACTTGATTCCCATCGCGCTTCCAGAGTCGGGCTGTCAGACAGTTCCCTCACGAAGTGGTAGGCTTCTTCCAAGTTGCATTTCTTTCTCTGCAGCTACTCAGAGATCGTCATTGCTCAATCATGATTCCTTTGCCTCTATTGATTTGATGATGCGAAAATCGCAAGCTTGATCTCCCATCCACATTCGACGAATTACGCCAATGTCGTCGTTATTGGTGGAGGCGTCGTCGGATGTGCAATTGCCCGAAGCCTTTCTGCCAGGTGGGCCGATGTCTTTCTGCTCGAAGCGCTCCCGAAGCTTGGAATGGCCGCCAGCTCACGAAATAGCGGAGTCATTCACTCCGGACTTTACTATCCCCCCGGCTCCCTCAAAGCGCGCCACTGTGTTCGTGGCAATCGCCTCACTTATGAATTCTGCGCAGCTCATCAAGTACCCCATCGTAGGATCGGAAAACTCGTCGTGGCCTCCTCTCTATCCGAATCAGCTCAGCTCGCAACTCTGGTAGAAAACGGCCGCGCCAATGGACTTGAGGGCTTGCAGATTGTGGATCGTGCCGCCATCCGAGCACGTGAACCTCATGTCGAAGGGTTCCAGGCCATCGAAGTTCTTTCCACAGGGATTGTTTCCAGCGAGGAATTGGTGAAAGCGTATGCGCGAATTGCAACTGACCAGGGCGCAAATGTCGTAACTCACGCAAAGGTGGAGCAGTTGGAACCTCTGGCGCACGGAATCCGCGTGGTTAGCACTGCGGGAGAAATCGAAACTCGATGCTTGGTCAATAGCGCCGGACTTTTCGCAGACGAAGTAGCCGCGCTACTTGGCTCACCATTGGCCGATCATCGGATCTATCCCGTCCGCGGAGAATATTGCGAGCTGGTTCGCTCAAAGCAGAACTGGGTTCAAGGACTTGTGTACCCGCTCCCTCACTCGGATGGACTCAGCCTGGGAATGCACCTTACCAAGACGCTCTGGGGTACTGTTCTCGTCGGCCCGACCGCCAGATACATCGAAGATAAGCACGATTACGAACGCAACCGGCTGCCCGTGGAGGAATTTTCTCGAGCCGCTAGCCTTCTCTTGCCGGGCCTCGAACCAACAGACCTGGCCCCGGCCTATTCCGGAATACGCGCGAAGTTGGTTCCCCCTCCGGCCTTGCGTCCGACAGGGGGGGAAGGTTTCGCCGATTTCATCATCGAGCGCGACCAGCAAATTCCATCCGTCATCCACTTGATCGGCATTGAGTCACCCGGGCTCACCTCGGCTCCCGCTATTGCCGAGCACGTCCGCGACCTGGTTGCTGAAATCCTTGCTTAAATTCTCTTAAAAACTGCCGTCTTTTCAGACTGAATCGCGCCACGCGACCATACTTCATCCATACAGGGCACTGATTCGTTTCAGATTCAAAGCGTCACATTGTAGAATGCCCGCTGCGCAGGAATCGGCGATTGAATTTTTCATTAGTGGGAGCGCCTGCTCGCCGATTCACCGCGCGATCGCAATAACGGAAAGGGTGCATGTACATTCTGGGATTATCCGCGATGGGACACGATCTGGCTGCTGCACTGTCGTCCGACGGCCGCATTGTCGCTGCCATCGAAGACGCGAAACTGTCTCGCACCCGGTCGGCCGAAGCCGTTCCACAATCCGCAATCCGGTTTTGTCTTGACCAGATGCACATCAACTGGCGCGATGTTGAATCTGTCGCCATCGCCAGTCGGCCAGCGCAGAAATGGTGTCGCCAAGCGCTCTTCCGTGCGCGCCTTGTTCCGTTCGCTCCGATGTCCAGCGCCTATTATTTGAATGAAGCACTCGGCGAGTTGGGTCGCAACCTCAACAACTTCCGCGTGATTCGACGATTGGCAGGAGGCACACCGAGTCGCGTCGTGGCACTCGATCATCATTTGTGCCACGCCGCCAGCGCCTACTATGGCTCGCCCTTCGACCGGGCGCTCATTGTTGTTCTCGACGAGCAAGGAGATGGACGCACCGGCTTCATTGGGTTGGGCGAAGGCAGCCGCATCCGCGAACTTAAATCTGTTCCACTCCCGCATTCACTCGCATGGATTTATACACAGATTACGCAACTCCTGGGCTTCTCGCCTCATGCAGAAGAGCACAAGACCCAGTGGTTAAGTTTCTCCGGCGAGCCTGTTTTCGTGGATCTCTTTCTCAAGGTTTTCCGGCGCGATCCTGCCGGACCCCCGCACCTGGATAAAAAATTCTTCAATCGTGGATTCTCGGGAAAGCTCTCGTTCAGCCAGAAGTTCTACAGCGACCTCGGAATTCCTGACTCGACGGAAACACATCTCGACGATGCCATCCGCGCAAACATTGCGTCAAGTCTTCAGAAAGCCTGCGCGGTTGTTGTCAGTGAGTGGGTTGGCTCTCTACGCGCACAAACAGGCGCTCGCTCCCTCTGCGCTGCCGGAGGACTATTTCTCAATCCTCTCCTCGTCGCCGCGCTAGAAGCAAACGCTGGCTATGACTATGTGTTTGTTCAGCCCGCCGCAGGGAATGAGGGCACTGCACTCGGAGCTGCTTGGTTGGCGTGGCATCAAATTATGAATCGGCCGAGAATCGAGCCTCTCTCCAGTGTATTTTGGGGACCCGCCTATCCCAACGAAGCAGTCAAGCAGGTGCTTGACAATTCAAAGTTGCCTTACCGCTGGTGCAATACAGAGGATCAACAGATTGAAGAAACGCTCCGGCTTCTCCAAGCCGGCAAGATAGTCGCCTGGTTCCAGGGTGCAACGGAGTTCGGCCGGCGCGCTCTCGGCCATCGCAGCCTGCTCGCTTCTCCTTGGGCTCCCTATGTAAGGGAAAATTTGAACGACTATGTCAAACACCGCGAAGCTTTCCGCCCGTTCGCTCTTTCCATTCCCGAGGATGCGTGCCACGAATATTTCGACTGCTCATCCAACGGACGCTTCATGGCTACCATGGCGAAGGCGAACGAAAGAGGTCGCAAATTGCTCGGGGCGCTTCCAGAGGGTTTCCTGCTGAAGGACGACTTTGTCCGCTTGCATCTTGTAACCGCAGAAGCGAACCCACTTTTTTACAGACTTCTTAAGCGCTCAGGTGAAAAAGGGCCAGCCCCTATTGTTGTCAACACGTCTTTTAACCTTTTTGGCGAGCCTCTCGTTGTCACCCCTCGCGATGCAATCCGGAGTTACTTCTGTTCCGGAGCAGACGCTCTCCTAATCGGAAATTTCCTGTTGACGAAAACTTAGAAGACCGGCGCCTCAGCGTGGCCACTACGCCGTGAGTACTCTCCCGGGGAACCGCACATTGCGTGTCTTGCTCGCGATTCGGAAAGTAGTCTCGATCGGCATCGACTCGAAATCCCGAGCTCCCATATTCAGCAGGTTCCGCTCGATCGTCGGAGCATTCCCCTCCAGGACCGTGGGTCGCAAAAACCCTGCCGCCCGTCGGGCCAGCTCCGCCCGGCTTTCGACACCAAACTTGCTCAGCAGCGTCGAGATGTGGAACTTCACCGTGCGCACCGTGATATTCAATTTCGACGCGATTTCCTTGTTCGCACGGTTGTCGATCACCGAGTGGAGAACTTCCATTTGTCTCTCGCTCAATGATGCTGGGCAAGCAACCGCGCGGCCTTCCTCCAGCAGTTCACTAGCGCGCGCAGCTAGCTGCCGAGCAATTGACGGGTCGGCCGGGACCATGATTTCGAAATCGCCGGGGTTTTGCCCTCGCACCAGGCACTGCATGGCCAGCAAGCCGGCAATTCTGTCCACCGTCCCTTCGTTCTCTGCATTCGAAGCCGCGCGGAATTGAGCAATCCCTGTCTTTTTTTCACAGAAAACAAACAGGTTAGACAAACTTGTGTCCCGCTTCTTCTGCTGCACCAACTTTGGAAACCCTCGGAATTTCTTCACTCTAAGCCTTCCCCTATGCTTGCCCAGGACTGCATCTGGCGAAGCTGGATTCGATTTCCTGTTGCGTTTGGTACGACAAGCTTGCGTTGTAATGTTTACTGAAATTGCAGTGAACCTCAGGAGATCGTAAGATTTGATCTCAATCGGAATCGAACTGCATTCTCAACCGCTGGGCCCAAGAGAGTGGCGGCGTGGCAACTAGTGTGCCAAAGTCCGCCGATTTACTAAACAACTCAAATTGAGACGTATATCATCGCGCTCGCCTGGTCACACTGTAGCGCGTGGGTAGAAACTGCCCTAATGCTGAAAAATCTGCCGTCTGCCCTCGTTGGAATTCGCAAGCCAGCGCGGGAATACTAGGAATCAAAAGGCATCTCTGGTTATAATCCAACCCGCTGCAGGCACACTCTCGCTTCGCATTCTACGAGCGAGAGAATAGAGGGGCCCAGTACGCCTTCAGACTCCTGAACGAAATGACCAGCAACATGACAATCAAGTCGGTCTTGTTTGCCTCATGCCTCCTCGCGTCTGCAGCCGTTAGTTCAGCCCAAATCTCCCCGTCCCCTCCCGCACCATTCTCGAAGCAGGTGCCTTCCGGCGAGGGGGTCTGTTCCGTCCAATCTTCGTGCGCAAACCTCGCCCCCACATTGATTCAGCTCGCCTCAGGCGCCTCGCCTCTCGAGGAAAACCTCCGCTATCTGACGGATTCAATCGGCGGGCGCGTCACAGGCTCTCCGGCGGCGCATCGAGCAGTTGTCTGGGCTACCGAGGCCTTCCGCCGGGCTGGTATTGACCAGGTCCACATCGAAAAATTCACTATCCCCGCCGGCTGGAGCGAGGGGCGGACAAGTATCGAGGTCCTGTCGCCTGAACACATCCCAGTGCGCTTAACCTCTATTGCTTGGTCTCCCGCGACGCCCTCCGGAGGAATTACGGCAAACATCGTGGATGCCGGATTCGGTGACGATGCCGGATTTGCACAGGTCGGCGCCGCAGCCCAAGGCGCGATAGTCCTGGTGCACTCAAACCTCCTGATCACCTGGGACGACCTCGGACACGAATACGCGATAGCTCCGGCGATCGTGGATCGCGCCTTAAAAGCCGGCGCCACGGCCATATTCTGGATGTCTAGCCGGCCGAACCTGCTGCTCTATCGCCACACGGTTACAGGCGCTGGCGAGATCGACCGGCTTCCCCAAGCCGTTGTCGCACGCGAGGATGCCGAACGCATTGCCCGTTTTCTCGCCGCAGGACAAAAAGTTCGCGTCCGTTTCGATATGCCCAATCGCGTCACGGGTCCGGTCGAATCTGAAAACGTCATCGCGGAAATCCGCGGCCGTGAGAAACCGGACGAATTCGTGATCCTGGGCGCGCATCTCGATTCCTGGGACCTTGGCACAGGCGCCCTCGACAATGGTTGCAACGCCGCGCTGGTGGTTGACGCCGCCCGGGTGATCCATTCTTCCGGTGTACTCCCTCACCGCTCCATTCGATTCGTGCTGTTCACAGGGGAAGAGCAGGGAATGCTGGGATCGTGGGCTTATGCCCGCGCCCATCGGCCGGAACTCGACCGCATGGTTGCCGCGGTCATTTTCGATGCGGGCATTGGCGCTGTCACAGGCTATTCATTGGGTGGCCGCAAGGACCTTTTGCCCGCAATCCGCGAAACACTCGACCCCGTGAAATCGCTCGGTGTGAAGGAATTTACCTTCGACATCGAAACCGGCAGCGATGATCTCGATTTCCTGCTGGAAGGCGTCCCCACGCTCACCGCCAATCAAGCCCCTGCAAATTACATGCTCAATTATCACGCCGCCTCCGACACTTTCGACAAAGTGGACATCCCCGAGCTGAAGCGCCACGTCGCTATTGCCGCTGTCACCGCTTACGCTCTTGCCGATCGGGAGCAGCGCATCGGCCCTCGCCAGTCTCGAGGCGAAGTCGAGCAACTCCTCAAGGACGATGGTCTCGATCAAAAAGCCGCGATGAAGTGGTCCCTCTGGGAAAAGGGCGCGCGTGGCCGCCTCCCCTAAGCTGTCCTACAGATTCCCGATGCTTTACACGACCGATGACATCATCTTTCCAGCAGGCAACGTGGCGCTCCATACCCAGCATGGTTTCCGAGCTACGTCACCACTCACGTATAATATAGGCAGCATGTCAGGCACATCGCGTGCTGGTGCACCGGGGATCCGCGCGGAAGCCACGGCGGATGTGCAAGCCCCGCGAATCCTGGCGATTGATTACGGCCGCAATCGACTCGGCCTCGCGCTCTCAGACGAATTGGGCCTTACCGCCCAACCACTCGTCACTATCATCCGCGCGAATCGCCGTGATGACTTGCGCCGCCTGCGCGAGATCTGCCGGCGCCATGGCGTCACGCTCATTCTCGTGGGCCACCCCTTGCACATGTCCGGTGAGTCTGGCGAAATGGCGGCCGAAGCCGCTCGATTTGCGGCGCGACTGAAAAAAGAGCTCCGCATCGTGGTAGAACTAATGGACGAACGCCTGACAACCTGGGAGGCTGACCAACTGATGGCTGAAACGAAATCGTCGTCACGCCGGAAAAGTATTCACATCGACGACGTCGCCGCTGCAATTCTTCTCCGCGAATATCTCAATCGCCAGCGCACCCAGCCGCGTCCGGCGCGCACGGAAAAGGAATAACTGACTATGCGGCGTCTCGGCCTGCTTGCTTTACTTGTGATTGCCAGCATGGGCGGCCTTGCTGGTTGGCTCGACTCCCGGATTAGCCGCCCCTATCGCGGTCGTCGCCCGGAGAAAATTTTCGTGGACATTCCGCACGGCACCTCGCGCTGGGGTGTCGCCGGAATCCTGAAACAGAACGACCTCATTCGCGATCGCTATGCCTTCGAGTTGTTCAGTTTTTGGCACTTCCGAAAGCCCCTCCTTGCTGGCGAATATTATTTCGACCGCCCCGTGAACTCCAAAGAAGTCTTCTGGAAAATTGCCGGCGGAAAAATCTATTTCCGCTCCGTCACTGTGCCCGAAGGCTGGACCATGTTTGATATCGCCAACGAGGTCAACCGCCAGGAAATTTGCAGCGTGGACAATTTCCTTGCCGCCGCGCGCGACACTTCTGCCATTTCCGATCTTGCTCCGCAAGCGCAAAGCCTGGAAGGTTTTCTTTTCCCTTCCACCTATGAATTCACGCGCCACACTTCCTGCGAACAGATCACACGAAGAATGGTCGGCAATTTCCGCGCCGTTTGGGAAACACTCGTCCCGGAAAGCTCCGCCCAATTTCCCGACGGGCTGACCGTTCAGCAAGTAGTCACTCTGGCCTCCCTCGTCGAACGGGAGACTCCGAAACCGGAAGAAAGACCACTCGTCGCGGGGGTGTTCTACAATCGCCTGCGTCACGATTTCCCTTTGCAGTGTGACCCGACGGTGCAATACGCGCTCGACCTCGCTGGGAAGCCCGAGAAAAACGTTCATTCAAAAGATTTGCGTTTCGACTCGCCCTACAACACATATTTGCATCGCGGCCTCCCGCCGGGTCCCATCGCCAATCCCGGCGAGGCCTCGCTGCGCGCAGCCATAGCGCCGGCTCAAACGGACTTCATGTATTTCGTTGCCAACGACCACGGTGGCCACTTCTTCAGCAAAACGCTCGCCGAGCACAATCGCAATGTCGCGCGTTATCGCCGCCTGCTGGCCGGTGAAGCTCCCTCCGCCGATCCACCGGAGCCTACCGCCAGGAAGCTGAAACCTCGGGGTCCATCGTGACCGCCAGCCAATCCAGCGCGAATCCTGCAGGCGGGTCCCCCACCAAGAAGGCCCTGATCCTCGAAGTTGCGCAAGGCCTCGCGAAGCCGCGCTTTACTCCTGCTGAAATCGAACAGATTCGTCGCAAGCTCATTGCACATCTCGGAGAAAAAGGAAAGACGTCCGCAGACTACATCGTCAGCGTCCTCGAGGAAGCTGGCATGCGCGTTGTCCTCTCCACACGCTCGGATACCGAAGGCCGCTATGAAGAGGAATTCAGCGACTTGCTGCACTTCTCCACCTTCGACGAAGCCGAAATGTGCCTTGTCCGCCTCGATGAGCTTCTACGAAAATTTCTTGTCGAAGGCGAGCGCGCCGCTGCCGAACGCGTCCGCGAAGTGGCGCGTCTCGGACGTCGCCGCGCGGAAATGATCGCGCGCAATCACAAAGTGGATGCCATCAAGCGCGCCGAGAAAGAAGAGATCTCCCACTGGTTCGGCATCTGGCTCGATACCCCTGACGCCTTCTTCGACTGGCTCGAGGTCCGCAAACAATCGTCCGACTTCCAGAAACAATTTCCCCGTCGGGATACCGAGGAATAGGTGTATCTCCTCGAAGTCGAACCCCTCGACTTGGGCCCCGATGTCCGCGCCATCGGCCTTGAGCTCGTCGAAGCCGACGAAAATCGTGAGCCCGCGCGAGGCTCCGGCGCCGCTGAAATCTGGAGCCGCGTCCTTCTCGCCATTGCCGCCACTGAACCCTGGGCACTCGATTTTTTTAGCCACCTCGACCGCGTCCGTGATTATTGCGAACTTCACCAAATCGCCTTTCGTGAACCCGCCAGCCGCTGCCTGGTCCTCCGCGATCCAGCGTCAACCGCTCTCCAAGGTCTGCTCGACCGTTTTCAGGTAGAAACTTTCGGCGCCCGCGCTGGTGCCGTGCTCAATACAGGGGACCCAGCACTCGAGGGAGAATTAGCTCGTCGCGGCGTGGACGCCTACCACCTGGTATTTCGCAATTATTACTTCTGCGCCATCTGCAATTTCGAGGATGGCTCACTCGTCCTCCTTAGCCAAAAACTCTGGACCAGCGAGGTGATTCGCCGCGTTCGGCCTGTCCTCGAAGGTCTGGAAGTCGAAATTCGCCTCCCCGCTTAGCTTTCACCCAAGTTTCACTTTCTGAAACTTAGACCTAACGTACTATTCCCTTAGAAATTGGTCCTAGTACACTTAGTGCAGGTTTCAGGTGATGTCACCCCTTTCAAATGAGCTGACCGTGCCCAGCCAGTCCACAGTTCCAAACGCCCGAGCATTCGTTCGCAGCCTTAATGTGCTGCTTAAGTACGCTAGACTCTATGGTTTAGAACATGCCCGGTCCGCTGGCCAATTCGACTCCACTTGGAGCGAGCTGGTCGCAGCAGTTAATGCCGCTGGCCAGGGCGGCCTTCTGCTGGGTGCCTCTGGCTCGCAGCTTCTCCTAGATGGCGTACCGCTGGAATCCACTCCTGCGGAGCGCAGTTTCGCCGATCTGCTCACCACTGCAGGCGTCGCCAGCATCTGTTTCACTTCCAACATCGAGCGCCACGAGTTCGCAGACTTCGTAAGAGCCTTCATGGAAACCAGCTCGAAGGTAGCCACGCTCACCGACCGGCTCGAAGAGCTCTTTGGACCAAAACGCAACACCGGCATCCGCGTCAACGAGATTCGCTTCGTCGCTGAGGACGCAGGTTTCTCTGAAGCTCGTGTCGCCGCGCAGTTGACAATAAAGACTCTCGGCGCCGAGACCGATCGCATCCAGGACTGGTTCCGCAGTCCAGAAAAAATGATTCAGCTCATCGCCGCCGCGGAAGGTTCGCATGGCGGCCCTGGTGGTCCAGGAGTTGGCGGCGGACCAGGAGTTGGCGGCGGTGCTGGAGTCGGCGCCAGCGGTAGCGGCACCGGTGTTGGGACCGGCTCAGGTTCCGGGACTGGCTCAGGATCTGGATTTGGAACTGGTTCAGGCGTCGGCACCGTAGAAGGACCTGGATCAGGCGGAGGTTTTGCCGCAGGCCAGGGTCCTGGCTTCGGTGGCGGCTACCCCTCAGGAAGTTCCGCCGGAGTCTCGCAGCTAGAAGAAGCCGATCTTCAGAGCCTGTTGAGGCTATTGGTGCAATTCGGCGAGGCTCAGCAATCAAAAAATCCTCAGCTTGATCAGACCGAATGGCAGCACCGCCTCACATCGCTTCCACAAAATGCGCAGGTCACTCTGCGCCAGGCGCTTGCTGGAGTCGCTGCTCGCACGCCATCGGCAAAAATGGATGAGGCTACACTTCTCCGCCTCGCTGAAGATCTCGCCATTCGTTTCGCGCTTGATCGTTTCCAACGCGGTGAAGTCCGCGTCAACGCTGTACGCCAGATGCTCGACCGCATGGGCCACGAACTGGAAACTCTGCGGAAACTTCTGAAAGCGCGCGAAGAAAAATTGTCCTCGGCCGGCGTCAGCATGGAGTCGCACGCCGACGTCCTCGACCGCCAATTCTGGGCCGCCGTCCCCGACTCCGGCAAGCGCATGGTCCTGATGTCCGCAGAAGCCTGGTGCATCCCCCCGCGAAACGTTCAGCAATACGTCGAGGAACTCCTCGGTCGCGGTGAATCAGATGCCGCGGGAGATATCCTCCTGAAGTACGCTGCTTGCGTCCGCAACAAAGACGCCGAAGCCCGCAAAAAAGCAGCCATTGGACTTGGCCAGCTCGCTGAGCTTTACAGCAAAGCCGCGAGTCAGCGCTTGCAGGATGCGCTCACTCAGATTGGCCAGCAGATGGGCGAAGAAAAAGATCCCGAGCTGCAGACGCTCTTGAGCGCTGCCTTCGTCCGCCTCAGCCAGGAATCGGCTGCCCGCCGCTACTATCGCGCCATGCAGCAGGCCCTCGATTCGCTCGCCGAATTGGAAGAACAGCGCCCCAGTTGGGTCCAGAGTATTCGTCCCCGCATTGGCGTCGAGAATCGCATCCCTGAATTCATCGAAGAGGCTCTTGCTGCGGAAACTATGCCGGAAGGTTTGGTTGGCGTGCTTATGCGCGTGCCGCAGGCAGCCGCCGATCATCTCGGCGTGCGCCTGGCACGCTCCGCCCGCGCCAGTGAACGCGAAACCGTGGTTGGGTTAGCCAGGTCCGTCGGCGCTCCCTGCATTCGCCACTTGAAAGAAACTTTGAAAAACGAGCCGCCCGCGAAAGCCGCCACCGTCATCGGTCTGCTTAGCCGTCTCGACCCACTCGCCGTCGAAGATATTCTTCCGGTCCGCCTCGCCGAAGGGCAGCGCAGCTTCCACGACGCGGTCGTTCGCCAGCTTTCGATTTCTGGCTCTCCCGAGCGCGGCAAGCTCCTCGCCGATTCCATCGAACTGATCGACAACATGGTTCTCCCGCTCGCCCTCGACGAAATTGGAATGTGTGGCGACCCGAACACCGCTCCCAAGCTCCTTCGTCTTGCTCAGGGAGAAATCCTTCCGCAGGGTTCCGAGTATCTCCGCGTGAAGGCCATCGAAGCGCTTGGTCGCATGCGTGCCCCTGCCGCAGCCGGACACCTGCGTGTGTTGGTGGAAGAGCGCAAAACATTCGGCTGGGCTTACCCGGAAGAAATCCGTATGGCCGCCGCTCAGGCGCTCATGAAACTCGATCCCGCCTGGATGCAAGCTTTCTTGCCGCATTCGGGTCTCGATACCAAAGTCATGGCGCTCGCGCCGCTCGATCCCATCCAGGAACGCGATTTCGTGCGTCACCGCCGCTACCGCCGCATTCGCCTCCCGCGCAACGTCCCGGCGGTAATCACTTCCGCGCGCGGAAAATATTCCTCCTCCATCAGCGTCTTGAGCCTTGATGGCGGCCTGCTCAGCGGCGACCTCCAGATTCCCGTTGGCACCGAGGCCACGCTGAAGATTCCCGCAGGCCTCCGCTCCATCAGCATGAGAGCGGTGGTGCGCTTTGTCCGCGCCCACCAGGCCGGCTTCGAAACCGTCGGCATGGGCCTCGAAGACCGCGCCAAGCTCCGCCGCCTCCTCGTCTCCCTCGGCGGCATCGACCCCGTCCCAGCCGCGCCCCCTCCAATCACCGAAGGCTGAGGCAGGGCCGAGCGCCTCTTCAGCGTCTTTGTTTTCCTCTTGCTTACCGAAGGCAGCGAATGCATATTATACTCGGTTACCGAGGACATAAAACGCATGAGCAAACCTTCCGATCTCGTCCAGGGCACGCTCGACATGCTGCTGCTGAAAGTCCTCGCTCTGGAGCCGATGAATGGCTTCGCCGTCAGTCAACGCTTGAAGCAAGTCTCCGGTGACGTTCTGCAGATGAGCGACGGATCACTGTACCCGGCTTTGCACAAGTTGGAGCAGGAAGGCTGGATTACAGCCGAGTGGAAAACTTCCGAGTATGGTCGGCGGGCGAAATACTATTCGCTCACACGGCTGGGGTGGCGACAGCTCGAAAAAGAGACAGATAACTGGGGCAGGCTCTCCACCGCCATTTCGCGGGTGGTCAAACTCAAAGAAGCTTAATTGATTCGCGCACGATAGGAGGCGAAGAT
>Ga0210384_10002226_pt1 | contig 24083 bp, 16 predicted proteins | sample IncBWH2MmetaG_FD_160574 | JGI IMG/M metagenome (GOLD analysis project Ga0210384, IMG submission 160574) | Forest soil microbial communities from Barre Woods Harvard Forest LTER site, Petersham, Massachusetts, United States - Inc-BW-H-2-M | ecosystem: Environmental > Terrestrial > Soil >...
GTGAGGCAGCGCCGAGCGCAAACCCTCGAGCACGGTCACGTGACCCGTCGGAGCCGCCGCGCCCCACCAGACACCGCGCATTTCCGCCGATGCATTCGCCAACGGTCCGATCACCGCGACACGCCGCGCCGAAGTTGAAATCGGCAGGCAATCGGCGGCGTTCTTCAGCATGACCATCGAACTCGCCGCAATCTCACGCGCAAGACGCCGGCGGTCGGCCAGCGCAGCCGGCGATTCGGCATGCTTGCCGCGGCGATACGGGTCGTCGAAAAGTCCGAGCCGCTCCTTCAGGATCAACACGCGGCGAACCGCCTGATCGATCTCCGCGACGCCGACAAGGCCGCGTTTCAACGCAACCGGCAGGCCGTGGCGATAGGCATCCGCCATCATGTCGATATCCACTCCCGCCTTCAGCGCGAGAGCGGCCGCCTCCGGCAGGTCCGCCGCTATGCCATGACGGACCAATTCGGCGATGGCGTTGTAGTCGCTGATGACGACGCCGTCGAAACCGAAGCGCCCACGCAGCCATTCGCGCAGCAGCGCCTTGTGGGCCGTCATCGGGATGCCGTTGAGATCCGTGAATGCCGGCATGATGGCCGCCGCGCCGGCGGACACGGCGGCGGCAAACGGCACCATGTGGACCTCGTGCAGCGTTCGTTCCGAAATGTCGACGGAGGCGTAGTCGCGGCCCGCCGTTACGCCTCCATAAGCGCAGTAATGTTTGGCGCACGCAGCGAGGGCGTCCGCCTGCAACAAATCCACACCCTGGAATCCCCTCACCTTGGCCTCGGCCATGCGCGCGCCCACCAGCGGGTCTTCGCCGGGACTTTCCGCGATGCGGCCCCAGCGCGGATCGCGCGCCACGTCGAGCATCGGTGCAAACGTCATGGCCACGCCATCGGCAGCGGCTTCCTTGGCCGACTCGCGTGCGCTCGAGGCCCAGACTTTTGGATCGAACGCCGCCGCTTCGCCCAGGGGAATCGGAAACAGAATCCGGTGTCCGTGAATGACGTCGTAGCCGATGAGCAGTGGAATCCCGAGACGCGACTCGGCCGCGAGCCGTTGCATTTCATTCACGTTGCCCGCGCCGATGAGATTGAGCAGATTCCCAATGGCGCCGCTCTTGATAGCCTCGGTGGAATCGCCGGCAATGGTGGGGCCGGTCACCGCCTGGCCGCAGGCCGTCATCGTGAGCTGACCGAGTTTTTCGGTCAGTGTCATTCGGCTGATCAAACTTTCGACGCGGGTCACTGAACTTTCGCTCCCTCAAGGATGGCGTGGTGAATCATAATGGAGGAACCACCTGCTTTGAGAGAAGCGCATGAACAAAGATACTCCGGCGCAGACGCCGAATCCCGCGGAAACAGAGGAGATCGCGAATTCGCGCCTGCTTCCGCAAGTCGAGATGATGGCGCGGGCGCTGTGGGCCTCGCCGGTACGCAATACGCTGTTTCTACTGTCAGGCTCCATGTTTTTTGTGATCGCCGCGACCGCCTACGGCCAAATTCGGCTCAATACCTGGAATCAACCCTTCTATGATGCGCTGTCGCGTCGGGATTTTGCGCAATTCCTGGATCAATTGGGCGTTTTCGGAATCATTGCCGGAGCGCTGCTGGTGCTCAACGTGGGGCAGCGCTGGCTCGGCGAAACCTTGAAGCTCAAGTTGCGTCAAGGTCTGGCCCACGACCTCATTCAAAACTGGCTGGTACCCGGCCGGGCGTTCCGCCTGACCAACGCGGGACCCATGGGCGTGAACCCGGACCAGCGCATGCACGAGGATGCGCGCCACCTCACCGAACTGTCCGCCGATCTTGGCATCGGGCTGCTGCAATCGTCGATTCTGCTCGCGAGCTTCGTGAAAGTGCTATGGGCCCTGTCCAATAATTTTGCCTTCCACTGGGATGGACGGCAAATCGTGATACCGGGATACATGGTGTGGGCGGCGATTGTGTATTCGGGCTCGGCATCGCTGCTCAGCTATTGGGTGGGCCGCAGTCTCGTCGATCGCAACGCGGAGCGCTACGCGCGCGAAGCCGATTTGCGTTTTTCGCTGGTGCGCGTCAATGAGCATATCGATGCCATTGCCTTGAGTGAAGGCGAGCCCGACGAGGCGCGGCGCATCGAGCTGGATCTCAAGGGCGTACTCGCCGCAACCGCGCGATTGGTGACGGGCCTGACCAATCTCACCTGGATCACGGCGGGTTATGGATGGTTCACGCTGGTCGCCCCAATTCTGGTTGCCGCCCCCTTGTACTTCGCCGGCAATCTCACCTTCGGCGGCCTGATGCTGGCCTCCGGCGCCTTCATGCAGGTCCAATCCTCATTGCGCTGGTTCGTCGACAATTTCAGCACCATCGCCGACTGGCGTGCGACATTGCTGCGCGTGGCGGGCTTTCGGCGCGCCATCCTCGACACCGACATCATGCATGACGTGGAGAGCCGCATTTCGTACGTTGCGGGGAGAGCCGGAGAGTTCGACGTGAACGATCTGCAGATTTGCTCGCCGAGCGGATCCACGATGCTTCGGGAGCAAAAAGTGCAGATCAAGCGCGGTGAGCGCGTGCTGATCGTCGGCGAATCGGGAACGGGAAAGACGCTGCTATTTCGCGCCTTGGCGGGTCTCTGGCCCTGGGGCTCGGGCACCGTCACGCACCCGGCCGACGAGGAAATACTCTACATCCCACGCACGCCCTATCTGCCTCCCGGCACGCTGCGTGAAGTTTTGGCCTACCCCAAACCCACCACTGCATTTGAGACGGGCGCATGCGCCGACGCGCTGGCGCGCGTCGGGTTGAAACGCCTGACGCCCCTGCTCGATTCGACGCTGCGCTGGGATCACGAATTGAACGAGGACGAGCAGCACGCCCTGAACTTGGCCCGCGTCATCACCCACCAGGCGCCCTGGGTGATCATCGATGAGGTGCTCGACTCGCTGGACGACAGGCAACTCGACCGCGCCGTCGACATCTTCGCCAAAGATCTTGCACAATCAGCCATCGTCCACATCGGCCGCACGGACGCGCACCACATGTTTTCGAGGGTTTTGCACTTGGTCATGGATCCCGCGGCAAAGAGGCTAAAAGGACTTGCAACGGCACCGGCCGCGCCCCCTGCTGCGACGACGATCCAAGCACCATGAAAAACGGCGGTCCAAACCCTGCCGCTCTGGCGACATTACCCGACGAGGAATTGCTCGACGCGGTACAGCGGCAGACCTTCGGCTTTTTTTGGGAAGCGGCGCATCCGCTCAGCGGTCTCGCGCCGGACCGCTGTACAACCAGCGTGGTGCCGAGCGACGACCTGGTGGCAACGGGCGGTTCAGGTTTTGCAGCGATGGCGCTCGTCGTCGCCGCCGAGCGGGGCTGGATCACGCGCGCGGCGGCCGTGGAACGCGTCACGCATATGCTGGATCTGTTGACGCGCGCGACCTGCTATCACGGGGTCTTTCCGCATTTCATGAATGGGCGCAGCGGCGCCACGATTCCCTTCACCCGCAAGGACGACGGCGCCGATCTGGTGGAGACTTCGTTCTTGATCATGGGACTGTTGTGCGCGCGGGAATATTTCAGCCGCGACACCCCCCAGGAGTCCCGGATCAGAGGCCTGGTCAATTACATCTGGAACGACGTGGAATGGGACTGGTTCACGCGCGGTCGGCCGGTTCTGCAATGGCATTGGAGCCCCAACAACGGCTGGGCGCTCGATCTGGACATCCGCGGTTGGAACGAATGCCTGGTCACTTACCTGCTGGCCGCTTCCTCGCCTCGTTATCCAATTGATGCCGGCGTCTACCACCAGGGCTTTGCCGTTGGGCGCAATTTTCTGAACGGCAAGCCTTATTACGGCATCTCGCTGCCGCTGGGATCGGCATTCGGCGGCCCCCTGTTCCTCTCGCAGTATTCCTTCTGCGGAATCGACCCACGCGGCTTGAGCGATCGCTACGCGGACTATTGGCAACAAAACTTGAGCCATGTGCGCATCAATCATGCTCACTGCACGGCGAATCCGATGCATCACAAAGGATACGGCGCGTCCTGCTGGGGCCTCACGTCGAGCGACGGCCCCGACGGGTATGCCACCCACGCGCCCGACAACGACGATGGCACCATTTCACCCACCGCGGCCCTGTCCAGCATGCCTTATGCGCCCAAGGAGTCGCTGCAGGCGCTGCGTCACTTCCTCGGTGTATACGGGGACAAGATTTGGGGCCGATTTGGCTTCGTCGATGCTTTCTGCGAGTCCCGGGATTGGTACGCCGACACCTATCTCGCCATCGATCAGGGACCGATCGTGGTGATGATCGAGAATCACCGCACCGGGCTATTGTGGAAACTGTTCATGAACGCGCCCGAAATAAAATCGGGGCTGCGCGCGCTGAGCTTCAACCGCTGATGGAACCGCTCGATGGCTGGATGGAGCGCCAGTATCGGCACAGCGCCGCTGCCATGATGCGCAGCGTCTCCGCCGTCGGGATCGTCAAGATTCGACCCGGTTTCGCCCAAACCGTGCGGCCGCGGAAGGGCTCGATCGTCGCATCGCCCGTGCTGGGTGCTTACGACCCTGAGCCGGATTACTTTTTCCACTGGTTCCGAGATTCGGCCGTCGTGATCGATGCTTTGCGCCTGTTGCACGAAGACGAAGCGCTGCGGGGCGATTTTCTCACGCCCTTCGCCGATTTCGTTGACTTCAGCCTATCGCTGCGGAATCTAGACGGGCGCTCCGCGCGCGCGACGAATTGGCGAGATGCGATCGCTCCTGATTTTCGTCAATTTGTGCGGACCGACGCTGATCTCGATGCCGCGCGCGGCGAGGCGATTTCAGGCGAAACCCGGGTCAATCCCGACGGCACACTGGACATTTCCAAGTGGCCGCGTCCGCAGTATGACGGCCCGGCGATGCGGGCGATTGCGCTGTTGCATTGGCAGGTCGCGGCGCGTCTCGATGGCCAACTCGCCGCGGCGGTCGATGCGCTGCTCCGAGCTGATCTCATGTTCACGCGGCGTCATTGGCGTGAAGCGAGTTTCGACATCTGGGAGGAGGACAAGGGACTGCACTACTACACGCTGCGCACGGCGGCGCGGGCACTGGAAGCCGGCGCGGATTGGTTCGAGCAGCAGGGTGAAGGCATGGAGGCGGCGGCTTGCCGCTCCGAGGCGGGCGCGATATTGAAGCAGCTGGATGAATTCTGGCGCGAGGACCTGCAATTCTACAAATCGCGCATCTTGCCGTCGAATGCGCCTTCGGTGAAGGACCTTGATATCTCGGTGATCTTCGCGGCGATTCACGCCGGCGGAACCGCCGCGGTCCATTCCGTGCAGGATCCGCGCATGCATGCGACGCTGGCACGATTGGAGGCGTTGTTTGACGCCGAATACGCCATCAATCGAAATCGCGGCGCCGGCCGCGGCCCGGCAATGGGCCGCTACGCGGGCGATGTTTACTATTCGGGCGGCGCCTATTATTTTTCGACGCTGGCGGCGGCGGAATTTTGTTTTCGAGCCGCAGCCCAGATGCCGGCGATGCAGGGGCTGATCGACCGCGGCGACGCTTTCCTCGAAACGGTACGCGCCTATACGCCGTCCAGCGGCGATCTGTCCGAACAATTCGATCAGCACACCGGTGTGCAACGATCCGCGCAGCAGCTGGCCTGGAGCTACGCGGCTTTCATTTCCTGCTGCCACGCGCGCCGGCTGGTTACCCGACGGAGCGAATAGGCGACGCGGGCTTACGGCTGGACTGAGTTGCGGCCTGCCGCAGCAGCTCGGTAAACGGCGCTGCGGCAATCGCCGCGCTCATGAGAAATCCTTGAATGGCATCGCAGCCTTCAGCCTGGAGAAACTTGAGCTGGGCCTGGGTCGTGACGCCTTCAGCGACAATTTTGAGATCCAAGCTATGGCCAAGGGCGATGATGGCGCGCACGATCGCCGCGGACTCCGGATCCTCGCTGATGTCCGCGACAAACGAGCGGTCGATTTTCAGTGTGTCGAGGGGAAAGCGCTTCAGATAGTTCAGCGAGCAATACCCCGTACCGAAGTCATCGACGGCAAGGGCAAATCCAAATTCCTTGAGCGCCAACAGCGATCGGCGCCCGGCCTCGGCGTCGCGCATCAAGACGCCCTCGGTCAGCTCCAACTCAAAAAGCGACGGCGATAGTTTTGCCGCAGCGACGGTGTCGCTGATTCGCAGCAAAGCCTCCGGATGCATGAAGTCGCGCCCGGACACGTTCACCGCGATGGATGGCAGGCTGAGTCCTGCCGCACGCCACCGGCCCAGATCGCGGCACACTCTCTGTAAGGTCCACTTGCCGATATCCCCGATCAGGCCCGTTTCCTCGGCGATGGCGATGAATTCAGCGGTCGGGACCTGGCCCCGTACCGGGTGGAACCAGCGTAGCAGTGCCTCGCCGCCCAGCAGCTCGAGCGTCTGTGCCTCGTATTTCGGCTGGTAGTAAACCTCGAGGCTTGAATCCTCGACGGCGCGCCGCAGTTCCATTTCCAGCGACAAACGCTTCAGCGCGCGCGCGTTGACCGCACTGTCGTAAACGCGCAATTGATTTCGGCCGCTCGATTTCGCCTCATACATGGCGCCCTCGGCGTTCTTGAGCAGGCTCTGTGCGTCGTCGCCGTGTTCGGGGAACTTGGCGATGCCGATGCTGGACGTCACGACCAGCTCGTAGCTTGCCTGCAAGTAAGGTGCGGCGTGCACGGCGAGAATTTGCGCCGCGGCCTGCTCGGCATGCATCGCGTCGGTCAATCCGGTCAACACGACCAAGAACTCATCGCCCCCCAGGCGGGCGATCTGCCCTTGCACGCCTTCGATGTCAAGCTGGTCCACGGCTCCCTGCAGTCTCTCCGCGACCTGGCGCAGCAGCGCATCCCCGGTTCCATGCCCCAAGGTGTCGTTGATGCGCTTGAACTGGTCCAAATCCACATTGAGCAGGGCTAGATGCCGATGGCGGCGTCGAGCCTCCGAGAGCGCCTGCGACAAGTACTCGCGGATCCATTCGCGGTTCGGGAGGCCGGTCAACGCGTCGAAATACGCCAGCCGATGGATCCGCGCATCGGTCTCCTTGCGCGCGGTGATGTCGCGAATGATGGCCAGGACCTGGCCGCTGGAATTCGGCAAGTAGCGGCATTCGAAGTGGCGAATCGAAGGGCTGCCGTCCAACGAAAACTCGAATACCGCGGGCTCGCCGCGCAGCGCGGAACTCAAGGAATCCATGGCAAGGCCGCGCTTGGCCACCGGCAGCAGACTGAACAACGACCGGGTTTCGGTCTCCCGCCCGGAATTATTCAGCAGCCCATCGATCGGGCTGAAGCAATGGCCGATGGAGCCCGCGCTGTCCACGAGGAAAATACCGTCGGGTATGGCCTTGAGCAGCGCCGCGTTTTTTTGTTCGCTGAACCGCAGCGCCTCGATGGTACGCGCGCCGCGCATGACATAGCGAATGCGGTGCGTCAATAGAGCCCAATTGATGGGCTTGACGATGAAATCCGTCGCGCCTGCCTCGTATGCCCGGTCGATCGACGCGGTGTCATCGCAGCCGGTCACCATCACGATCGGCAAATCCGCGCCGCCCGGCAGGAATCGAATGTTGGTGCAGGCTTGATAACCGTCGCCCTCCGCCATTTCGACATCGAGCAGCGCGATATCGGGCATTCGCAGCGCACACGCGGCAACCGCGGCATCGCCGCTGGCCACGGTCTGCACGGCGAAACCCGCCTCCTTGAGCATGGCGCCCGCGATCTCGCGCAAGATCGCGTCGTCATCCGCGATCAGCACACGTATCGGTTTGGCGGGGGTATTCATGCGGATTTTCGCATTTCCAGCTGCAGCTCGTCGCGCACGCGATGGTGCAATGCTTGAATCTGCGCATAGGTGGCGCGCGCGGCGACGAAATCGGCCGACCGGGCAGCCTCCTCGAGTTCCCGGCAGAGCTGCGCCAGACCGGTCGCACCGACGTTGCCGTTGTACGAGCGCCAGGCGTGGGCGGCGCGCGCCAGGTCCGCCCCATTGCCGGCGTGCAGCGATTGTTCGATCGTTGCGATGAGGCCTCGAGAGTCCACCAGGTACAGCTCGCCGATGTGAGTGAGCATGTCCTTCGGTCCGCTGCGGGGCAACGCGCGCAACGCGTCCAGCGTCGCACCGTCGAGAAGAGGCCCTTTGCCCGGGGCCGGGTCGGACGCTTTCGCCGCCGCGCCCGGCATCGTCGCCTCATGCGTGGATCTGCCAAGCCAGCGCGTGAGAATGGCGTGGAGCGCCTCTCGCCTGAACGGCTTGGCCAGATGATCGTCCATGCCGGCCGCAAGACACGCCGCACGGCCCGTGCTCGTCGCATCGGCGGTCAGCGCAATCACCGGAATGTGGACGCCGGCCGGCTCGCGGGCGCGCAGCGCGCGCGTCGCGGAGAAGCCATCCATCACGGGCATTTCGCAATCCATCAGAATCGCATCGAAAGACCGCGATTGAATGATATCGAGGGCTTGTTGACCGTGATGCGCGATTTCAACTTCGAGCCCCAGGGCGGCCAACATACCGATGGCTACTTCGCGATTCAAAGGCTGGTCTTCGACCACCAGAATGCGGCCGCGAAGCGCGGGCAGCGCCCCGGCAGGTTTTTTCAACGCAACGGTTCGTTCGGTGAGCGGTGTGCCTTGATCCGAACAACCGATCAACTCCCTGTGCAGCTCGGCAAGGCGCACGGGCTTGGTGAGTTCCGCATCGAGCAGCGAGTCGCCCGGCGAGCCGCTCGAACTCAAGCTGACGAAGCTCAAGAGGCGGATGGTGCGCAGGTTTTTTCCCAATCGGCCCCGTACTTCCTGCCAGAAGCTTGGCGACGCGGCAATCAAGCAGTCATCGATCACGAGCGCATCGTAGTTCGCCCCGGTCGAGGCGCTGAGCGCCTCCGCGAGAGAAGCAACCTCGGTCGGGCGCGCCGACCAGGCTCGCAATGTCTTGCCGAGCAATATGCGGGCCGCGGCGTTCTCATGCACGACCAGTACACGAATACCGTTCAAACTTCGGGGCGGCCCTGGGAATTGGGCCGACGGGTCGGCGAGCGGCAGGGATAGCTCGAACGAGAACGTGGAGCCTTTGCCCGGCGCGCTGCTCACGGCGAGCCAGCCACCCATGAGTTCGATGAGCTGACGCGAAATCGCCAAGCCTAGCCCCGTACCGCCGAAGCGGCGCGTGGTCGAGGCATCCTCCTGAGCGAATTCATCGAAGATTTTCGCCTGGCTTTCCAGGGCGATGCCCACCCCGGTATCCACCACCTCGACGCGTATCCCAACCGAGCCCTCGGCCGCGCCGGTTGCGCTCAAGCGCAGAGTGACTTCGCCACGCTCGGTGAACTTTATCGCGTTGCCGCCGAGGTTCACGAGCACCTGACGCAGCCGCACGGCGTCGAACTTGACCCGCGGCAGCTTGCTCGGCGGGGAATCGCATATCAGCTCAATGCCCTTGGTTGCCGCTCGCGCCGCCAGCATCTCCACGGTTTGTTCCAGGATCTCGACCAGATCGCATTCAACGGACTCGAGCTGCAGCCGTCCGGCCTCGATCTTCGAGAAATCGAGCACGTCATCGACGATGGCCAGCAGTGAATCGGCGGAGCGGTGAATGGCCTCGGCAAATCGCCGCTGCGACCGGTCGATGGGCGTGTCGAGCAACAGGCTGGTCATCCCGAGCACGCCGTTCATCGGCGTTCGCAGCTCGTGGCTCATGCGGGCCACGAAGTCGCTCTTGGCGCGGCTCAGCACCTGCAGCTGCTGGTTGCGCTCTTCGAGTTCGTGCGTTCTGATCCGCACCGTGTGTTCGAGCTCGCGGCTGTAGCGCAGCTCCCGCTCGCGCCGCTGGCGCTGAAAGCGCCACAAGTAGAAGAGAATCGCAACGCCGATCAGCAGGTACACGATGCGCGCGGCGAGCGTATTCCAGGGAGCCGGCGCCACATGCACGGGAATGGCCAGACTATCGTCGCTCCATATGCCGTCGGCATTGGCCGCACGCACTTTGAATATGTAGTCGCCCGCGTCCAAATTGGCATAGGTTGCCCGATGCGTGGTTCCCGCATCGATCCAGCCGGCGTCAAATCCCTCGAGCCGGTACGAGTAGTGATTGTCGGCGGGCGAGGTGAAATCCAGGGCTGAAAAATCCAGGGTGACCAACTTGTCGTCGTAAGCCAAAGTCAATGGACGTGTTGCGCTCGGCAGTTCCTGCGCCGTTATCGGCTGGTTGAGCTTCGCGGCCATGGTCAACACCACCGGGGGAGCGGGTCCTTCGGAAGCGATGAGATTCGGGGAAAAGGCGTTGAAACCATGATTGCCGCCGAAATACAAAATGCCATCGGCACTGCGGAAGTGCGCGTTGACGTTGAATTCGTCGTCCTGAAGTCCGTGAACTTGATGGAAAATCTTGACGGTATGCAAACGGGTATCGAATCGCGCCAGGCCGTTGTTCGTGCTCAGCCACAAGCGCGCTTCGCGATCCGATTCTATGCCATAGACGACTTGGCTCGGCATTCCCCTGAGCCCGGATTGGTTTTCGAAATGCACGGCTTCCGGCTTCGCCGAAGTGCCGATGACGCGATCAAGCCCGCCGCCCGCGGTTCCCACCCACAAATCTCCGTGGGGATCGATGTGCAGCGCGTACACGGTGTCGTCGCTGAGACTGGTCGGGTCGCGATCGTCGCGGCGGTAAGCATGGAACCGGCCGGATTTGCGCTCGAGTAAATTGAGCCCTCCACCGTCGGTGCCGACCCAGAGATTGCCGAGCGAATCCTCAACGATCGCGCTGGCCTTCGAGCTGCTCAGCGAGTTCGCCGCAGCCGCGCCAAAAGGATATCGCGTGATCTTGTCGGTGGCCCGGTCGATGCTTGCCAATCCCCCGCGGAATGTGCCGACCCACAGCGTGCCGAGCCGATCTTCGTACAATGACATGACGCCGTCCGCCGGCAGCGTGGTCGCATCGCCGGCAGACGAGCGATAGACCCGCAGCTTACCGCTGGCCAGATCGAGCCGGTCGAGTCCGCCGGCCATGGTGCCGATCCACAGGGAGCCCTGATGGTCGTTGAGCAACGCCATGACTCGCTGGTCCGAGAGCTGCGGGCCACCGCCGGACTTGTCCGCGTAGCGGCGCTCGCTCCCGCCGCGGCTGTCGATTTCGATCAATCCGCCGTCGATGGTTCCCACCCAGATTTTTCCCGCGCCATCTTCCGCGAAGGCTTCGATCTGCGCGCCGCGAAATGCATCGCTGAAGTAGTGGCCCAGCAGCCAGCTGCGCGGATTCCAGTGACTGGCGCCGCCCTCCCGCGTGCCGACCCAGAGCACGCCGCCGCGGTCCTGATAGAGAGATAGGACGCCGCTGTCGCGGAGACTTTGCGGATTGTCGGCATCGTGACCGTACCGGATGAAAGATTCGGAATTTTGATCGAACAAATCCAGTCCGTCGGCGGTCGCAACCCACAGGCGCTTTGCATCGTCTTCCAGTACCGCCCAAACGTGGTCATGGCTCAGTGAATGGGGATCGCCCGCCGAGTGCCGAAACACCGTGAACCTGCTGCCGTTCTGATCGAGCCTGGCGAGCCCGTCGTTGACCGTGCCGATCCACAGCGCCCCGTTGTGATCTTCGCGGATGGCGCGAACGCGCGAGTCGCGTATCTTGGCGCTGCTCATTGCCTCGCCGTAAGTGACGAACCCATCGGCCGTCGCATCGTAGCGGCTGAGTCCGCCGTCAGTGCCGACCCAGATCCGTCCTTCGTGATCGGCGTACAACGCGCCGATGGCATCGGAGGGCAGGGAATAGGCATCCGAGTCGCGGTGCCGATAGTGCCGCGCCAGGCCCGTCCGTGGGTCGAGAATATCAAGCCCGTGGTCCTTGGTGCCCGCCCAGATGAGTCCCTTGGAATCGATCAATAGCGCGCGCACGGTATCGCTGGCGAGCGACTGAGGCCGCGTGGGATCGTGCCTGAATTGCTGAAAAGCTTCGGTGCGGCGTTCCCAGCGCGCCACTCCGCCGCCATCCGTCGCGAGCCAAAGATCGCCGTGCGCGTCTTCAGCTATCGACCAGACATAGTCGCTGGCGAGCCCATGCGGATTGCCGCGATCGCGGCGGAACTGACGCACGCTGTAGCCGTCGTAGCGATTCAGGCCGGCTTCTGTCGCGAGCCAGACGTAGCCTTGCGAGTCTTGAAGGATGCCGTTGATGGTGCTCATCGAGAGCCCATCGCGCATGGTCAGATGTTCGAAATACATCGGCCGGGTCGCAGGGATCGGCGCGCCCGCGAGCGCCGCGGCGCTGACGGTCCCTGTCGCTAAGCAGGCGGCCAAAAAATTGAGAATGCGCCTGCGATTCCGCATGAGAATGCTGGGATTATTCCGGCAGCGGAACATCGGCGCCCGTGTAACCTTCGCTCCACGAATAGCCTTCACTCCACGAATAGCCCTCGCTCCATGAATAGCCCTCGCTCCATGAATACCCCTCGCTCCATGAATAGCCCTCGCTCCATGAGTAACCGCTGCCCGCGGTGTAGGCGCCATTCCACAGCAATCCATCAAGGAGCAGCGGCACGCCCTTCAAGAGGCCGCCTACCAGGGGGCCGACCAGCGGAACATTCGATGCCAAGTTGCCGAGGCCGCCCACCAAGTTGCCGACGCCGCCCAGCAAGCCGCCCACCAACGAACCCACTGGGTTCGCATTCGAGGCCGACACTTGCATGATGTAGAAATTGCCATTGGCGTCTTCATTCGCGCGTCCGCCGTAGTGCTGCAAGCCGGCGAGGTCGAGCGCTACATTGACGCCTTGGTTCGCACATCCCGAAGCATTGCTGTACGCGGCATCGTGTGCATCCACCAAACCCGCGCCCTGCTGGAAAACCGTGTAGGCAAGCTTTCCGGCCGAATTGACGGCCGGATGCGCACCGGACATGAGATGGCACTTCACTTGATCCGGCGTCAACCGCGGATTCACCTGCAGCATCAGTGCAACGACCCCGCTGACGGTCGCCGCCGCCTGCGATGTGCCGGATATGGTCATGTCCTTGTACGGCTCGGCGATCCACGACGGATATTCCTGCGCCAAGGTGCCGTTGTCGGGAGCGTACGCCTGAATATGCCCACCCATGCCGAGCACATCGGGCTTCACGAAGCCCTCAAAAGTCGGCCCTGCCGATGAGAATGACGCCAATCGATACTGATTTGTCTGCATCGGAAAATAGGCGTCCGTCACGGCGCCAACCGTGATGACGTAGGGAACATTGCCCGGCGCGTTGATCGACAGCGCGTCGGGTCCGCGGTTACCGGCTGCGGCGACCACGACGATTCCCGAAGCCCATGCCGCCATCACGGCCTGATTGAGGGGGTCCTGCCAGTAAGGCCCCGAGGGCGGCGCTCCCAGGGACAGATTCAGCACGCGAATGCCGTACCGTTGGCGCTGATTGATGACCCATTGAACGCCGCTGATGACGTCCGAATACAATCCTTGACCGTTGCCGTCCAAGGCGCGCACGGAGACCAGGTTGACGCCCGGCGCGACGCCTTGATATCGGCCCGTCGTGGCAACGCCGCTGCTCGCGATGACGGACGTCACGTGCGTACCGTGGCCATAGGGGTCATTGATGTTTCGGCCGTACGATTCCAGCCACGATGGCAGGTAGTATCCCGGATTCTGCCGCGCGAGAATCACGTCATATTGGGCCAGTACGCGGCTGTGGCTCGTGCCCGGCGAGCTTTGCAGCGGGCCTTGCTGATTCCACAGGCCCGAATCGACGACCGCCACCGTGACGCCGCGTCCAGTCATGCCGCCGAGGTGCAAATTCGCCGCATCGACTTCACTCGGATAGTACGTTTCGGGCAGCGTTCCCATGGAACTGGCAACCACGGCGGTATCGTCATAGACGCGCAGCTGCGGCACCTGCTCCGCGCGCAGCGCAGCCATTTCGCGTTCATCGAGCGAGGCTGCGACAGCGCGGATGACGCTCAGGTCGCCCGTCACCAGACCACCCGCGCGCGACACGGCCTCTCTGGCGCGTTCCGCACTCTCGGACTGCACGATGAAGCGGTGCCGGAGATGAGGCGTCGAGACACCGAAATTGGAAGGCAGCAGGGCCGGCGCATGCGCTTGCACCGCGTTACTTCGCGCCACCAGCGCAACTGTCGCGGGCGCAACTGTCGCGGGGGCGCTACTGCGGAAATTCGCCGCGGTCAGACACAGCGTAACGCCGAGAACACCCGACGCCAGCAGCCCAATCCGGTACCCGTTCTTTCGTGACATGTTGCGCTTTCCAGTTGCTATCAGCACTTGATGCGCGACATTCTCCGCGATTCCCCGAGTCTAGAAATAGCGACACTCACCATAACACCCGTACGCACGTCTCATTTATCGATACGGTTCCAGATATGTAAATACAGCGGTTGATGCCGCGGAATTTCCGTGCAACATAAGTACTTTGCAAATGAGCAACAGTCGAAGTTTGCGCTTTAGAACCGCAATATCTTGGTGAGCGCCAGAACCGTGAGCAGCGCGGTGATGAAGGAAATCAAAACCGTGATGCTCATGCCGACGATGCCGTCACGATGCTCGCGGTACCAGAGATCCATGCGGCCGCGCCGCGTGTGCAGACGGATGGCGCGATCCGCGCCGGCGAAGGTAACCGCCGCATAGAGCATGCCGTCGCTGCGCCTTGCGTAGGTGATCAAGCGGCGGTACTGCAAGTAGCGCAAAGGCAATTCAAGTTTTGCCGTGAGCAGCTTGGCGCGAATCTCTTCGGGGAACCCGGAAGCATCCATGCTCTGCAGTTTGCCTTCCTTGTTCCATGCCTCTCCCTCACGCATGGGGTGCATCGCAAGCCACAGCAGCTGCTCACTGGTGACCTGCACATCTTCGTCGATGTTCTCGCGGTAGTAGTACAAACCGTGCAGGATGCGATCTTCGTCGTCTCGGCTCATTTTCAGTGGTGTCGCATAATTTTAAGTGGCAACATGCGTCGGGTGGCGGCCGACATTCTCAAGATTCTATCGCGATGGCGCACCCAGTGGGCGCTGACGTCAATCCTGCTGATCCTTGCGGGGCAGTCGTTCGCCGGCAGCATTCTGTTCATCGGCAATAGCTTCACCTTTGCCTACGGTTCGCCGGTGAGATACTACCGGTCCGACACCGTCACCGATCTTAACGGCGGCGGCCAAGGCGGTGTGCCGGCCTTGTTCAAGTCATTTGCCGCTCAAGCGGGACTGAGCTACGACGTTTACCTGGAGACCGAGCCCGGCGTCGGCGTCGACTGGCACTTGGCGCACAAGCTGGATGTCATCGGTCAACGATCATGGGATGCCGTGATCATGCATGGATATAGCACTTTGGATCCGAAGAAGCCCGGCGATCCCGCCGTGCTGATCGCCAGCGTACGGCAAATGGCGGAGTTTCTACGTACCAAGAACCCCAAGGTGGATGTCCGCATCATGGCGACCTGGCCGCGCGCGGATCAAACCTACCAGCCTCAGGGCGCCTGGTACGGCAAGCCGATCGAGGCGATGGCTCATGACATTCGTGAAGGCTACAACCGGGCAGCCGCGGCAACACCCGGCATTGCCTTGATTCCGGTGGGCGACGCCTGGGTACGAGCCATGCACTCCGGTGTGGCGGACCCCAATCCCTATGACGGAATCGATGCCGGCAAAGTCAATCTGTGGACCTACGACAGCTACCACGCGAGCACCTATGGCGATTACTTGGAAGCCCTGGTGCTATTCGGCGCCATCAGCGGCCAAGATCCACGCTTGCTGGGCGAGTTCGAGTGTTCTGGATTCGAACTGGGCCTGTCAGCGGCACAAGCCGGCGCCCTGCAGCAGGTGGCGTTTGAACAGTTGGCGGCCGAGGGTACACTAAGCGCCGCGAAAGCGAAGCCGGCAGCCAAATTGTCTTCGCCTTCGAAATGCACCGCCTCGCGGTGAGGCGGCGATCAACAAGGGGAAACTCATGCGGCGTCTATTGGGACTTGGCTGTTGCTGTTGTGTATTGGCCTCCCCGCTCTACGCGGCCCTGAAGCCCGGCGCCCAGGCGCCCGCCTTCACCACGCCGGCGACTCTCGCCGGAATGCCGTTCACGTTTTCCCTGGCCGATGCACTGAAAAGCGGACCGGTGGTGCTGTACTTTTATCCCGCGGCCTTCACCAAGGGCTGCACGGTCGAGGCGCATGAGTTCGCCGAGGCCACCGACAAGTTCAAGGCCATGGGCGTCACGGTCATCGGCGTATCGCATGATTCGATCGACACCCTGAATAAATTCTCGGTGAGCGAATGCCGCAACAAATTCGCGGTGGCATCCGATGCCGACAAGAAAATCTCGGCGGCCTACGATGCCAATATTTTCTTCACTTCATATACGAACCGCACCTCGTACGTGATCGCGCCCAACGGCACGATTATTTATGAATACACCGCGCTCAATCCCGACAAGCACGTCGAGAACACCATGGCCGCGGTTGCGAAGTGGCAGGCGGAGCACAAGAAAGGCGGTTAATCGGCCCCAGCGCCGCCAACGCCGCCAGGATGCGAATTCGAGCCTGATCTGCGCGCCAAGAGTGATAGCGGCCTCACATTCCGCCGCCCCAGGCTGGGTATTCACTGCCGATGCGGTTATATTCGACCCCAAAGCAAGGGAGTCATTGCATGATTACGTTATTGGTTTTGGCGTTCCTGGCCGCCGCGCTGATCGGCTACGCGGTCAGCATCTATAACGGCTTGGTGCGCGTCGGCGCCTCCGTCAAGCTGGCCTGGTCGAACATCGACGTGCTGCTCGTGCAGAGACATGATGAGCTGCCGAAATTGGTCGAAGTATGCCGCCAGTACATGGAATACGAGCGCGACACGCTGGAACGCGTCACCAAGGCGCGAAACGCGGTCGATGCCGCGCGCAGCTCCGGCAACGTCAATTCGGTCGGCGCCGCGGAGCAGGAATTGCGCGCCGGACTCGGCGGCCTCTATGCGGTGGCGGAACGCTATCCCGATCTCAAAGCCAACGAAGCATTTCGACAGCTGCAGGCGAGAATCAGCGGATTGGAAACCGCGATCGCGGACCGGCGTGAAATCTACAATGATTCGGTCAATGCCAACAACGTCCGGCTGCAGACTTTTCCGGACACGCTGGTCGCAAGTTTCGGCGATTTTCATCCGGCCAAACTGTTGGAATTCTTGAGCAACGAGAAGTCGGACGTCGATGTGAAGGCGCTGTTCGCGCGCTGACTCCCGCATCGCGCAGGCAGCCATGCCAGGTACCACGATCACGCACTACTGGACCGCTGCCGCGGTCTTTGGCGCGGCGACGTGCTGGGCGCTCTATGAGTTCTCATCGCGAATCCGCCGCGACCGGCTGATCGAGGACACGCCGCTCGTCAAGATTCGATCGGCTGCGCAGGGGTACGTCAAGGTTTACGGGCGCGCCCGGACAGCCGGCTCCGATGCGACCGCCGCGCCGTTGAGTTCGCGGCCCTGCGTGTGGTGGAGCTTCGACGTCGAGGAAAAGCAGCGCAACGCCAAGGGCGAGACCACCTGGCGTTCGATCAACAGCGCCAGCAGCGTCGCGCCATTTCTACTCGCCGATGCCGATGGCGAATGTCTCATCGGCCCCGTCAATGCCGAGATCACGCCTACCTGCCATGATGTCTGGTATGGCGATGAGCCCACGCCCTCGGGGCCGCCGCCGGCTTCGCGCGGACTCTTCAGCACCGATCAATATCGATACACCGAGAAGCTGCTCTGCGCCGGCGATCAATTATCGGTAACCGGTGAACTGCGCTCGAATTCCGCGATGGAAAGCACCGACGCCGCCGCGGCCTCGCTGTTGCGCCAATGGAAATTGGACCAACCGGCACTGCTCGCCCGGTTTGACCAAAATCACGACGGCAAAATCGACGCCGCGGAATGGGAGAATGCCCGGCGCGCGGCGGCAACCGAGAGCCAAGCGCACACGCTGAGCTCGGCCATCGTGCGCACCAGCGTCATCGGCGAACCGACTCATGGCGAGCCCTTTCTGATCGCGCCCATGGATTCGAGCCATTTGGTCAGGCGCGAAAAACTATTCGCTGCAATGTTCTTCGCGATGGGAATCGTTTGCGCCGGTTTGTGCGCGTGGGCCATCGAGCACGCGCGTGCGCTGACGGGCTAGGAGCTTGTCTGCGTACCGCAGGCGGTGAACGCGAATGAGTGCCTTTTGGCAGGCGTTTACGCCCAAGCTCATCATCGTTTGGCGCGAGGGTCAGCTCGGACGATCCTGGCGCCGCGATGCGCTGGCCGGTCTCACGGTTGCCATTGTCGCGCTGCCCCTGGCAATGGCGCTCGGCATTGCCAGCGGCGCCTCCCCCAACCAGGGGTTGGTCACGGCGGTGGTCGCGGGATTTCTGATCTCCCTGCTCGGGGGGTCGCGTGTGCAGGTCGGTGGGCCTACCGGCGCCTTTGTCGTGATCGTCGCGGGCGTTATCGCCGCGCACGGCTATGCGGGCCTGGTCGTGGCAACGCTGTTGGCGGGTCTCATTCTGATTGCGGCGGGTTACGCGGGGATCGGCAGGCTCGTTCGCTTCATCCCGATGCCGGTGATCACCGGATTTACCGCGGGCATCGCCGTCATCATTGCCTCGAGCCAAGTGGGCGACTTCTTGGGCCTCGCCACGGGCAAGCTGCCCGCTGATTTCATCCCGAAATGGGCGGTGTACTTCAGCGCCCTCGGTTCGATCAACGGCTACGCGATCGGGATCGGCGCCGCCACGCTCGCCATGATCTTGCTGCTGCGCCGATTCGCGCCGCAGCTGCCGGGGTTTCTCATTTCGCTGCTCGTCGCCTCGTTGGCGGTCGCGTTACTGCACTTGCCGGTCGTCACCGTGGGCGATCGATTCCCGTCCATGCCGGCGGGGATTCCTGCGCCCCACGTACCGAGCGTGTCGTTGGCGTTGATACAGCAACTTTGGCCCTCCGCCTTCACGATCGCCTTTCTGGCGGGTCTGGAATCGCTGCTGTCCGCCACCGTCGCGGACGGCATGACCGGATACAGTCATAGACCGGGACAGGAACTGGTCGCACAGGGTGTCGCCAACATCGCTTCCGCAATTTTTGGCGGCATGCCCGCGACCGGGGCCATCGCCAGAACCGCAACCAACATACGCGCGGGCGCACGCACGCCGTTGGCCGGGATGTTCCATGCGGGTTTCCTGCTGATCTTCATGTTGGTCGCCGGCAAGTTCATCGCTCGCGTGCCCATGGCCGCACTGGCGGCGATCCTGCTGGTCGTGGCCTGGGGCATGGCCGAGTTGGACCGATTCAAGAGCTTGCTCAAGATGGATGCCGGCGATCGTGCGCTACTGCTGCTGACTCTCGGGCTCACCGTGCTCGTCGACCTGACGGTCGCGATCGGTGTCGGCGTAACGCTGGCCTCCTTGCTTTTCCTGGCACGCATGAGCGAAACGGCCGGCCTCTTGCCTGAGGAACTCAGCATCGATGACCCCGCGCAAAGGGCCTCTCTTCCCAAGGATGTCGAAGTGTTCAGGTTTGCAGGTCCCATGTTCTTCGGAGTCGCGCGCGACATGCTCGACGCGCTGCGCCGCTCGGGCCGGCGGCCGAAGTTCATCATCCTGCGGATGGAGCAGGTGCCTTACATTGATTCCAGCGGCGCGAGCGCGCTCGCTGCCTTCATGGGTCAGGCACGACAAGAGGGGACTCAGCTGGTCCTTTGCGATCTTCGCCAACAACCCGGCGCGTTCCTGGCCAAACTGGAGCCGCCATTTCTGGGGGCCGCCCGCGCGATGACCTTTCAATCGGCGCTCGATCAGGTTTCACAGGATCTGAAAAAGCCGTGACGATTTACTTGATGGTCGCCACACGGCCTTTCGTGGGGAATTTCTGAAACTGCAGGGCATCGTGTCCCGGCACCACCCGGTCCACCGATCCCGCCAGCTGAATCATGCGTTCCTGAGCTTGAATATTCGCCGCGTGGTCCGCGTCGCTGAACGTGGCGCTCGCCTTGTGCTCGGCTAAATTGCGATAGAAGTAAACGTTGTCCGATGCCAGCACGAACGGCAACTTGCCGTCCACCCGCAGAAATTGCGACGCAAAGGTGTGCCGCGATCCGACGAACACGCGGATCCCGGGAAGGATCTCCGCGTTGTCCCCATCCACCAATCGCAGACGCCCCTCGGTATTGAGCCGAACCAATTGCTGGACGTCGTCCGGATCGATACCGCCGCTGTGACCGCCCGCCTGCCACGCCTCTCCGGTGTAATAGCGAAATTCGTCTTTCTGGATCCAAACGGTCGCCTTGGGAAATAGATCGATACCCCCCATGTGATCCCAGTGCGCGTGGCTGATCACCACATCCGTTACCTCTTCCGGTGTCACGCCGGCTTGGCGCACCGCTTCGTCGGGACGCAAGTAATCGGTGATGTTCCATTGCTTGAACCAGCGCTCGCGGTGAAAACCACTGTCGAAAAGAATGTTGTGGCCGCCGCCTCGAATCAGCCAGACCACGAAGTCGACATCGACTTTCTCGTCTTGCGGACCTCCCACGACCAAGGCGCCCACGGGGACCCCCGGAGATACACCATAGCGAATTGCCTGGATTGAATAGTCGACCGGCGCATTCACGCCCATCAAACTCAAGGCAAATCCGGCCAGCATGAGACGTTTCAACATGATTTTCGCCCGCCGCACTCGCGGCCGAGACCTACTCTATTTTTTTGCCGCCGCCAGGTACGCCTTGGTCTCGTCGCCGACGATCGCGACCAGATTTCCCATCGTGAGATTGGCGTCGATGAGGTGTAACCCCCAGTCTTCCAGCACATGTCCATTCACGACCACGTCGCCGGATATGTCATTGGTGCGCGCACCGCCAGGGGTGGGATGCACGGTCACGGCAAGATAGGATCCATGTTCGTCTACCACGCATGCAGCGCTCAAAAGACCGGGGACCTTGACGAACGCGGTTTCTACCGGCTTGCGAGGCTGCGTCCAGTCGAACGGCTCTCTCGGACCGTCAGAACCGGTGGAGATCCGCCCCGCCGACAGGTAGGCATTGAGCAGCCCCGAGCCGCCGCCCAACGCGGCCGGATTGGCGCAGACCGCTTGCATGCCCTCCGGCGCCTTGCCGAAGCGGGAATTCGCCGGCGGCGGTACATTCACGCGGAAGTCCGCAAAAGCGATCACGCAGCCGGTCTGACTGTTTGCGCGGCACACGGGGATGTGCTTGAACGCACCGCCGACATCGGCGCCCTTCGGCACCGGCAGACTCGTTCCCATGAGAATGGCCGAGATCAATTTGCCTTGGACCGGTTTGCCGTCGATCTCTTCCTTGATGAGGCGCGTGAGTACTCCGGAGCCCTGGCTGTGGCCCACCAACACGACGCCGCGGCCCTGATTGTCGTGCGCCAGATAATAATTCCATGCCGCGAGCACGTCGCTGTAACCCAGGTCCCGATCCGCCGGAATGGGCTTGCCCGCAATCAGCGCACGCAGCGCGGTCAAGGTGACTTGCCGATACATGGGCGCGAATAGTCGGCACTTGGCTGCGAAGCGGGAAAATTGCGCGTTCACGACGTTTCTTTCCGCGCCGGTGATCGTTAGATCGGAATTCCCGCCCGGCTCATTCGAGACCGTGGGATAGACATAGAAACAGTCGATCGCCGGGTTCTTCGCGGAATGAAAAACCTCGCGCGTCAGGGACCCATTGACCGCGACAATCGTCGCGTCCTGAGGCGCCGAGCAGGCATCCTGGCGACCGGGTCTGCACAACCAGACGGCGGGATTGGCGTAGTCGGTGGCGGCGGCAGCGGGCGCGGCGTCTTCCGCGCGCGCGGCGTCAATCGCAAACCCCAGCGTCAGAATCGAGATTGTCCCGAGAATCGATCTAAGCATGAAACTCCCCATCCATTGTTCTCCGGGCATTATCGCGCGGGAAGATGTCAAAGCGCAGCAAAATCTGTCGGCCTCGACGCGGGGAGTTTACCGCCCGGACCGGCTGCTAGGGCAGCAGATTTCCCGGCTCTTGCAGGGCTTTGATGGCACCCCAGAGCAGAGGAATGCCGACGGCAAGCCACAGCAGCACAAGCTTGAACATGAAGGTTCCGCTATTGGCGTTCTGCACTGCAGACTGTTCGTTCACCGATCCGGGCGCAGCGCCGCCCAATGTGTTTTCCATGATGTCTCCCGGTTGGTCGTCCTACCGAGTACATCGAAATCCACGTCCCAATCCGGACATTCACTGTTCGATTTTCTCTGGATGCGATTCCCCCAACCACAGGGTGCACGCCGCAATCACCGGCGGAAGCAGGAAACACCATATGCCCTGCTTGGCGTAAATCAGCGCGGCTGCCGCGCAGCCTGCCGCGAATGCCGTTACGCTGATGGACATCCGCGACAGGCGCGTGCGGATCGGGCCGCGGGCCGCTGTCGGCACGCCGCGCATCAGGTCCGCAAGGTCGATCATGATCTGAATGGTGTTGCCCGTCATGATGGTGGTCGGCGGCAGCGCGCCCATGTGAATTCTATGGATGGCATTTTGGATTGCCATCGCCGCGACCAGAGCCATGCCGGTCAGCACGGCCACCCATCCATCGCCGCTGTCAAAGGGACCATAGGCGATGGCCAGCGCCGCGCCCAAGATCAGCAACGCCAGCTTCACGCCGAGTATGGTGCGCAGCGCGGGCAAACCCTTTGCGGTGAGCGACGCGCTGAGCAGTCGAATCGCCATCACGACCAGGCAGAACATCGGCAGCGCCAACAGCTTGGCGAGTGCACCGCTCGTTCCCAGGACCAGAGCGGCGCCGAGAGTGACGAAGTTACCCGTGACGTGGGTCGTAAACAATCCGTGCAGCGCGAGGTAGCCGGCGGCATCGACATATCCGCCATTCACGCTGAGGAGTACGGGCAAGCTCGGTTTCATGACGATCTCGGATGCGGGTGGTGAGTTCGTTACTATATATTGGGATCGATGAATAGAATCGGATCGAAAGCTGCGCAGGCCCTGGGATTCGCGTTATTGCCCATCGCGCTATTTGGCTGTTCGCGCCCTGCGCCCTACGGCCTCGAGGCCCGGATCCCAACGCAAGCCTACTTGGGAATGCCGCCCCAGCCCGGCGGCAAGCTTCCGCCGCTGCTCTCTCAAACCGGGGTCTTCAGCAATACGGCCACGCGGACCCCGAGCGCAGGGCTGATCCCCTACGACATCAATGCGGCCTTTTGGTCTGACGGGGCGGACAAGTCGCGCTGGATCTCCGTCCCAGGGCAGGTCGTTTTTTCGTCCGCGGGCGAATGGCGCTTCCCACCGGGCACGGTCTTCGTGAAAAATTTTGACTTGGCCGTGGACGCCGCAAATCCCGGCGTCAAGCGCCGGCTGGAAACGCGCTTATTGGTGTGTGACTCCTCGGGTGGCGTCTATGGCGTGGTCTACAAGTGGCGGCCCGACGGCAGCGATGCGGACTTGCTCGCGGGCAGCGCCGCCGAGAACATTTCAGTGAAGTCGGCCAATGGCCAGGTCAAATCTCAGACCTGGTACTACCCCAGCAGGCAGGATTGCCTGACCTGCCACACCGCAATCGCCGGCGGTGTGCTCGGCGTGAAAACACGCCAGATGAACCGGCCCTTCACCTACCCTTCGGGCGTCACCGACAATGAGCTGCGCGCGTGGAATCATCTCGGATTATTTGCGCCCGCATTCGAGGAAGACGACGTGCGCAACTTTGCCGCGCTTGCCGCCGCGGATGACACGGCCCGCTCGCTGCAAGATCGTGCCCGCTCCTATCTCGATGCCAATTGCGCGCAGTGTCACCGTCCCGGCGGTACCGTCGCCAATTTCGACGCGCGCTATGACACGCCGCTCGACGCACAGGCGCTCGTTGAAGGGCCGGTCTTGATCGATCAGGGCATCGATCGGCCGCGCGTCATTTCACCGCATGATATTTGGCGCTCGATCGCCTACATGCGCATCGCTACGGTAGGCGACATCAAGATGCCCCCGCTGGCGCGCGAAACAATCGATCAGAAGGGCGTGCGGCTGTTGGGTGAATGGATCAACAGCATGCCGGGAAAGGCTGTGCTCGCTCCGCCGGCCATTTCTCCGCA
>Ga0210384_10002232_pt1 | contig 24047 bp, 20 predicted proteins | sample IncBWH2MmetaG_FD_160574 | JGI IMG/M metagenome (GOLD analysis project Ga0210384, IMG submission 160574) | Forest soil microbial communities from Barre Woods Harvard Forest LTER site, Petersham, Massachusetts, United States - Inc-BW-H-2-M | ecosystem: Environmental > Terrestrial > Soil >...
AAGCAAGGGCGATTGTACCGGCAGTCGGATGGGATCTGCCTCGAGCCGCAGATCTGGCCGGATGCGCCCAACCGGCCGGATTTTCCAGGCGCGCGCCTCGCACCCGACAACGTCTATCAGCACCGCAGCGTTTATCGGTTTGTTTCCGCGAACTCGGTGCGATGGTGTGGCGGAGTGACATGATGGAGCAGGTGCCGACTTCCATTCTGTCCGCCGAGCGCTGCCATCTGGGCGAGGGGCCGACCTATGACGCGGTCACCGACACCGCCTGGTGGTTCGACATCCTTGAGGGACGGCTGTTCGAGGCTCACCTTGCGAGCGGACAGGTCCGCATCCACCGGCTGGGCAGGATGGCGAGCGCGCTGGCGCGCATTGATGCCGAACGTCAGCTGATCTTCGCAGAAGACGGCCTCTACATCCGCTCGATCAGCAGCGGTGGCATGACGCTTTATCGTCCACTTGAGGGGGACAATCCCCTCAACCGATCAAATGATGCACGGGTGCATCCCTCCGGAACTTTCTGGGTCGGCACCATGGGACGCCAGGCGCAGGCGGGCGCTGGCGCGATCTACGCGCTCCATCTGGGTGAAATCTCACGACTCTTTGCAAGCGTTACCATTCCGAACGCGATCTGTTTCTCGCCGGACGGAGCGCTCGGTTATTTTGCCGACACGGCCAGCAATGTGCTCTATCGGGTCCCCCTCGATCCCCTGACCGGATTACCGCGGGGCGCGCCTCAAGTGCTGCTAAAGCATCGTGGCGTTGGCGGTCTCGACGGTGCGGTTGTCGACGCCGACGGCCAGATCTGGAATGCGCGCTGGGGCGGCGGCTGCGTCGACGTATACAGTCCGCAAGGCGACCATCTGCGCTGTTTGCGCGTACCGGCGCTCCAGGCGAGCTGCCCGGTTTTCGTCGGCCCCGATCTTTCGCGTCTGCTGGTCACGTCGGCTTGGCAGGACATGGACGAGGCGGCGCGCGCCGCAGATCCCGAGCATGGGCGCACTTTCCTGTTGCAAGTGGCTGCGCACGGCCGCCCGGAGCCCGATGCAAGGCTCGCAAACTCATAGGAGGTACCGACTCGAAGTCCTGCACTGCGATCCGAGATGAAAGAACTGCGATCCGCAATCAGTCGTCCACATTGTCAAATACTGACACAGAAGGGAGTGAAGCATGCTCAAGCTGAAGACCACATCATTTGCGCTCGCGCTGGCGAGCCTTGCCGCCACCGCGTCCTGTAGCGGCGCGCTGGCACAAAGCAAGCCGACCATCGGCATCGCAATGCCCACCAAGTCGTCTGCGCGGTGGATCGATGACGGCAACAATATCGTCAAGGTGCTGAAGGAGCGCGGCTACGGCACCGACCTGCAATATGCCGAGGACGATATTCCGAACCAGCTCTCCCAGGTCGAGAACATGGTGACAAAAGGGGCCAAGGTACTGGTGATTGCGGCAATCGACGGCACCACTCTCTCGGACGTGCTCAAGCAGGCGAAAGCGAAGGGCATTACCGTCATCGCCTATGACCGTCTGATCCGCGACACCCCGAACGTTGACTACTACGCGACCTTCGACAACTTCCAGGTCGGCGTCTTGCAGGCGCAGTCGATCGAGCAGGGGCTTGGGCTGAAGGAAGGCAAAGGGCCGTTCAATATCGAGCTATTCGGCGGCTCACCAGACGACAACAACGCCTACTTCTTCTACAACGGCGCGATGTCGGTGCTTAAGCCTTATATCGACAGCGGCAAGCTGGTGGTCGCCAGCGGGCAAATGGGCATGGACAAGGTTGCCACCTTGCGCTGGGACGGCGCGACCGCCCAGGCCCGCATGGATAATTTGCTTAGCGCCTATTACGGCAAGAAGCGGGTTGATGCGGTGCTATCGCCCTATGATGGCCTCTCCATCGGAATCATTTCCTCGTTGAAGGGCGTCGGCTATGGCAGCGCTGATCAGCCGATGCCGGTCATCAGCGGACAGGATGCGGAAGTGCCGTCGATCAAGGCGATGCTGCGCGGTGAGCAATACTCCACCATCTTCAAGGACACCCGCGACCTGGCCGGGGTGACCGTGGACATGGTCGATGCGGCGCTTAACGGCAAGGAAGTTTCCGTCAACGACAATAAGACCTACAATAACGGCGTCAAAGTGGTGCCATCCTATCTGCTCAAGCCGGTGGTGGTCTACAAAAGCAATTGGGAGAAGGCCTTGATCGACAGCGGCTATTACAAACGCTCGCAGTTCGAGTGAGCGAACCCGTCCGGCAGACGCGGGAATCCGCGCCTGCCGGACCGAACCTCGTCGAGACGGCTCGGCGCTGCAGGACATGATCCGATGACGGCAATGCTCGAAATGCGCGGCGTCAGCAAAAGCTTCGCAGGCGTGCAGGCGCTGCGCGACGTCAATTTCATCGTCGAGGCCGGCCAGATCCACGCCCTTGTGGGCGAGAACGGCGCCGGCAAGTCAACGCTGATGAAAGTGCTCAGCGGTGTATATCCGCACGGCAACTATGAAGGAACGATCATCTTCGACGGCGAGGAGCGGCGCTTTCGCGACATCAACGATTCCGAGACGCTCGGGATCATCATCATCCACCAGGAGTTGGCGCTGATCCCGCTGATGTCGATCGCTGAAAACATCTTCCTGTCGCATCCGCCCGCGCGGTTCGGCGTCATCGACCGCGGCGCGGCGTATCGGCGCACGCGTGAGCTCTTGGCTCAGGTCGGCTTGCGGGAGTCGCCGGACACGCTGGTCACCGATCTCGGCGTCGGCAAGCAGCAGTTGGTCGAGATCGCGAAGGCACTCTCCAAGCGGGTGCGCCTGTTGATCCTCGACGAACCCACCGCCAGCCTCAACGAGACCGATAGTGCGGCACTGCTCGACCGTCTCATTGCGTTCCGCGAGCAGGGCATCGCGTCGATCCTGATTTCTCATAAGTTGGGTGAGGTCGCCCGCGTCGCGGATCGCATCACGGTGTTGCGCGACGGGTGCACTGTCGACAACATCGATTGCGCAACCGAGCCGGTGCAAGAGGATCGGATCATCCGCAGCATGGTCGATCGCGACCTCGCGCATCGCTTTCCCGAGCGTGGTGCCAGGATCGGGAATACCGTCCTGGTGGTGGAGGACTGGTCCGTGCACCATCCGCTCCATACTGAGCGCCAGGTGATCAAAAACGTCGATTTTCACGTGCGCAGCGGCGAGGTCGTGGGAATTGCGGGCTTGATGGGCGCCGGCCGCACCGAATTCGCCATGAGTCTCTTCGGCCGGGCGTGGGGTTACAATATCAGCGGCCGGGTCTGGGTGGACGGCCGAGAGGTCGATCTGTCCAGCGTTGAGGCGGCCATTGACGCGGGCCTCGCCTACGTTACCGAAGATCGCCAGCAGTTCGGGCTAATCCTTGCGCACGATGTGCGCAAGAACGTCACCTTGGCAAGCCTCGACCAAGTGGCCCCGCGGTGGGTGATCGACGACATCCGTGAACTCAGAGCGGCCAGCGATTATCGAAACCGGATGCGGATTCGCTGCTCAGACGTCTATCAGCAGGCGGGGCAACTATCCGGTGGAAACCAGCAGAAGGTCGTGCTGTCGAAATGGCTGATGACCGACCCCAAGGTCCTTATCCTCGACGAGCCGACCCGCGGTATCGACGTCGGCGCGAAGTACGAGATCTACTGTATCATCAACGAACTAGCGGAAGCCGGCAAAGGCGTCGTGGTGATATCGTCGGAAATGCCGGAACTGCTCGGCATCTGCGACCGCATCTGCGTGATGAATGGCGGCGCCTTTGTCGGCGAATTTGCCGGCGCGGACGCGACGCAGGAAAAGATCATGCGCGCCATCATGCGTAACATTAAGATCCCCAGGAAAGACATGCACGAAAGCGACATGCGGACGGGAGGACTGCGGGCATGACGGACAAGACGGTTTCGCTCCCCGAGCAACGCCAGCATGGCGGGTTCATCAAGAACAACCTGCGCAACTATGGCATGCTGCTATCGCTGTTCGCGATCATGCTGTTCTTCCAGATTGTGACTGACGGCACCCTGCTGCAGCCGCTCAATCTCACCAATCTCGTGCTGCAGAACAGCTATATCGTGATCATGGCGCTCGGCATGCTGCTGGTGATCGTCACCGGCCATATCGATCTCTCGGTCGGCTCGGTCGCCGGCTTCGTCGGCGCGGTCGCCGCGGTGCTGATCGTCCGCTATCATATCGCTTATACCGCAGCCTTCATCGCATGCCTCTTGGTGGGTGCGGCCATCGGCGCGGCCCAGGGTTACTGGGTTGCCTATTTCGGGATTCCCTCATTCATTGTCACGCTCGCGGGAATGCTGGTTTTCAAGGGTCTTGCGCTCGCACTGCTGCAGGGCCAGTCCGTGGGACCGTTTCCGCCGACTTTCCAGAAATTGTCGTCGGGCTTCATCCCTGAGCTGCTTCCCGGCGCAGGCACGCTCTATCCTACGTCGCTCATGATTGGCGCCGTACTAGCGCTGGCGTTGGTCTATGCCAGCGCCAAGAGCCGCGCGCGCGAACAGTTACACGGTATTGAGGTCGAGCCCTACGTTTTCTTCATCACAAAGAGCGCGGCGCTGTCGGGCATGGTGCTCTACTTCACTTACCTGATCGCCTCGCATCGCGGGCTGCCGAACGTCCTGGTGATCATGATGGCGCTGATTGCACTCTACGGCTTCGTGACACGGCGAACCGTAATCGGTCGACAGATCTATGCCGTCGGCGGCAATGCGAAGGCAGCCAAGCTGTCCGGCATCAAGACCGAGCGACTGACGTTCCTGACCTTTGTCAACATGGGGGTTCTGGCCGCTTTGGCAGGGCTTGTCTTCGCCGCCCGCCTCAACACGGCAACGCCCAAAGCTGGCACGGGCTTCGAGTTGGACGTCATCGCCGCCTGCTTCATCGGCGGCGCTTCCGCCTATGGGGGTGTCGGCCGTGTCGGCGGCGCGGTGGTTGGTGCCATGATCATGGGAGTGATGAACAACGGAATGTCTATACTCGGCATTGGCATCGACTATCAGCAGGTGATCAAAGGCCTGGTATTGCTCGGAGCCGTCTGCATCGACGTGTATAACCAGCGCGGGTAGCTTGCATCCGATCGCGGAGCGGATTTCGAGTTTCTGCGCCGCAAGACCAAGCGTCCCCGTCCCCTGTGACAATTACTGACCGCATTTTGGATCGCATCTGAACGAGGACGCATCATGAATCCAACCGCTCTAAGACCTTATCGCGGTGTCTTTCCCGTCGCGCCGACCATCTTCGATGATCGCGGGGAACTCGATCTCGACGGTCAGCGGCGCTGTATCGACTTCATGATTGATGCCGGCTCGAATGGCATCTGCATTCTGGCCAACTTCTCCGAGCAGTTTGTGCTGACCGATGCTGAGCGCGAACAGGTGATGGATGCGGTGCTGAAACACGTCGCCGGCCGGGTACCGGTGATTGTGACGACGACCCATTTCAGCTCATCAATCTGTGCTGCGCGCAGCCGTCAGGCTCAGCAGGCTGGTGCCGCCATGGTGATGATCATGCCGCCCTATCACGGTGCGACCTTTCGTGTTCCCGAAAAAGGCATTTTCGATTTCTATCGCGTCGTCTCCGACGCCATCGAGATCCCGATCATGATTCAGGATGCTCCGGTCGCCGGAACGCCGCTCTCAGTCGATCTGCTGGCCCGGATGGCGAGGGACATCCCTCACATCAGCTACTTCAAGATCGAGGTGCCAATGGCCGCGGCTAAGCTCCGCGATCTCATCGCCGCGGGCGGTGACAGCATCGAGGGGCCCTGGGACGGCGAAGAAGCCATCACGCTGATGGCGGATCTCGATGCAGGGGCGACCGGTGCCATGACCGGTGGCGGTTATCCTGACGGCATTCGGCAGATCGTGGACCCCTATCTCGCTGGGCGGAGGGATGCGGCGGCGGTGGCCTACGCGCGCTGGCTGCCGCTGATCAACTACGAAAACCGGCAATGCGGGTTGCAGGCCTGCAAGATCCTGATGAAGGAAGGAGGCGTGATCGGTTCCGAAGCGGTTCGCCATCCCCTGCAAGGGGTTCACCCGGCGGCGCGCGCCGGTCTGATCGACATCGCCCGTTCGCTCGACCCCGTCGTGCTGCGCTGGGGCCGTTAGTACATCAAAGATCGCTCCCATCAGGAGAGTACCAACCGTGTCCGTCCCTCACAGGAATCTCATTCGGCGAAGTGCCAGCGTGAGCGATTGCATCCATGCGCGGGATTGCTTTCGTCCTCGCCTCGGCGATGGTTGTCGCGGGGTTCGCAGTCGCCATCGATCCACCTTTATCTCGTCGTATGATGGTGCATCTGCATCTGCTCTCTACAAAACCGCCTCGCTTCGAATACGAGCCACGCCCATCCACAGATCAATTTGTTTCGTGCTGCAGGTTGATGAAGCGGTTGGCGATGGTCCATAAGCGTCCTCCCGCGGCCGGCGATTCACCCACCGCGAAGGTTTCAGAAAGATCGCGCGTGGCAAACATCAATCGGCAGATCGCGGAAGAACTCGGCGTTCGCGAACAACAGGTCGAGGCGACGGTGGCGCTGCTCGACGGCGGCGCCACTGTTCCGTTCGTTGCGCGATACCGCAAGGAAATTACCGGTGCGCTCGACGATGCGCAATTGCGGACGTTGGAGGAGCGTCTGATTTATCTACGTGAGCTGGAAGAACGTCGTATTGCGATTCTCAATTCCGTCCGCGAGCAGGGTAAGCTGGATGCTGCGCTCGAAGCGGCCATTCTGGCAGCCGACAGCAAGGGTCGTCTGGAAGACATCTATCTCCCGTTCAAGCCGAAGCGCCGTACCAAGGCCGAGATCGCGAAAGAGGCGGGGCTGGAGCCGCTGGCGGATTTGTTGCTGGCACAGCCGGAGAACGATCCGCAAGCCGTGGCCGTACCGTTCATCAATCCCAACAAGCAGGTGACCGATGCCGTGGCCGCGCTCGACGGGGCGCGCGCAATTCTGGTCGAACGCTTCGCTGAAAACGCCGACCTGATCGGCGCGCTGCGCGAGCAGATATGGTCGAACGGGCGAATGGCCTCGTCCGTGCGCACTGGCAAGAAGGCTGAAGGCGAGAAGTTCAAGGACTATTTCGATTTCAGCGAGCCGCTCACCAAACTGCCATCACACCGCATCCTCGCCATGTTCCGCGGCGAGAAAGAAGAGATTCTCGACCTGCAGATAGTGCCCGAGCCGATCGCCGCTGGGCCAACCGCGGTCAGCTCCTACGAACTGAGGATCATGCAGCGTTTCGCGATTTCCGATCAGGGCCGCCCCGGCGACAAATGGCTGGCAGAAACCGTGCGCTGGGCTTGGCGTACCAAGATACAGGTCCATCTCAACATCGACTCGCGGATGCGGCTGTGGATCGCGGCCGAGCAGGAAGCGGTGCGTGTGTTCGCGTCGAATCTGCGGGACCTGCTGCTGGCGGCGCCGGCGGGCGCGCGCGTTACCATGGGCCTCGATCCCGGTTTCCGCTCCGGCGTCAAGGTCGCCGTTATCGATGCGACTGGCAAGGTGGTTGCCACCACCACGATCTATCCGCACGAGCCGGCGCGGCGCTGGGACGAAGCGCTGGCGACGCTTGGCAAGCTCGCCGTGCAACACCGCGTCGATTTGATTGCGATCGGCAATGGCACGGCGTCGCGCGAAACCGACAAGCTCGCGATGGACCTGGTGAAGCTGCTGCCGGATCTGAAAATGTCGAAGGTCGTAGTGTCGGAAGCCGGCGCCTCGGTCTATTCGGCGTCGGCCTTTGCGTCCGAGGAATTGCCCGAACTCGACGTCACATTGCGCGGAGCCGTGTCGATTGCCCGGCGGCTGCAGGACCCGCTGGCCGAGCTGGTCAAGATCGATCCGAAGGCCATCGGCGTCGGACAGTATCAGCACGACCTCAGCGAGAGCAAACTGGCGCGCTCGCTTGATGCGGTGGTAGAGGATTGCGTCAACGCGGTCGGAGTCAATGCCAACACCGCCTCGGCGCCGCTGCTGGCGCGGGTGTCGGGGATCGGCACGGGGCTGGCACAAAGCGTCGTCCAGCACCGCGACGTCAATGGTCCGTTCAAGTCACGCAAGGCGCTAAAGCAGGTGCCGCGGCTAGGGCCGAAGGCGTTCGAACAATGCGCCGGCTTCCTGCGCGTCACCGGTGGCGATGATCCGCTCGATGCCTCCGGCGTCCATCCGGAGGCCTATCCCATCGTGCGCAAGATTATTGCCGCGACCAGAAGCGACATCAAGGCGCTGATTGGCAACGCCGAGATCCTGCGCCAGGTCAAGCCGCAGAGGTTCGTCGATGACACGTTTGGTTTGCCGACCGTGACCGACATTCTGCGCGAGCTGGAAAAGCCCGGCCGCGATCCGCGCCCGGCCTTCAAGGCCGCAGTATTCAAAGAGGGTGTCGAGACGCTGAAGGATCTCAAACCCGGCATGATTCTCGAAGGAACGGTAACGAACGTCGCGGCGTTCGGCGCTTTCGTCGATATCGGCGTTCATCAGGATGGGCTGGTGCACATCTCGGCGATGTCGAAGTCCTTCATCAAGGATCCGCGCGAGGTGGTGAAGTCGGGCGACATCGTCAAAGTCAAAGTGTTGGAGGTCGAGGTCGCCCGCAAGCGCATCGCGCTAACGCTGCGTCTGGATGACGAACCCGGCGGCAGGAGCGAACGTCCGGCGCAAGGCATGCCGCGCGACAATTCCCGCGCGTCGATGACATCCTCGGCGCCGCGCAAGCCGCAACAGCCCTCCGGCGGCGGAGCACTCGCCGAAGCCTTGCGCCGCGCCAGCGAGAAAGGCGGGAGCGGCAAGAACAAGGCTTAGCTGGAGTGAAGCCGGCCAAGCCTGGCGCTTGCGCGGACTCTGTACGGCCGCAACGGTGATAGGCGTTAGACGTAATGTCGGGGGTTCGAGTCACTCCCCCGCTGCGCCGGCCAAGTTAGTCGTCGCGCCTTCCGTCCATCCGCTTGAGCGTGCCCGATTATTTCAGCCGCTGGGCTGAATTGTTTATTCAGTTTTAGTTGTCCGCTGTCAGCGGTGAACCCGACGTAGCGGAGAAGCGCAGCAAAAGTCTCCTGATGAGTCAAAGCGGACCCAGGATTCGCTGGCTAAAATCGGCCCGGATAGCTACTGTATCCAATCAATTTTGTGCGACAAGCTGGACTCTAACATGCCGGACGGCGGCGTTCGCCAGGATGAACCCGGGTCGGCGTCTTGTGCGGATATCCTTATGAAACCCGGGCTGACGGAACTGCTTCTGATTTCGCCGGCTGAGCATCCTCGCATCGGGGTGGTTTTCGTACACGGCCTCGATGGTGACGCCAGAGATACCTAGAATTTCAATTCGCATCGCAAAAGCCTGACGGGAGGAACTGATGTCGACGGCCCTGCGCATCGCTCATGGTGCTTTCGGCAGGGTTGCTCTGCTCGATATGGACCGTTCGCTGGTCCGTCACGCCCATCATCACTGTCATGTCTTGCTCAAGGTCGAGGGCGCCGACACGCAGTTCATGGTCGGCGACCGGGTAACCCCGCTCACGGACACCACGGCCGTGCTCGTCGACGGGTGGAAACCGCACGCTTATGTGCACAATGCGAACCGCCCGCGAACCCTCATCATGGCGCTCTACATCGAGCCCGAATGGCTGAAGGAGTTCCGGCCGGGTTGGGCCGCCAGCGGCGCGCCCGGCTTCTTCGAACGGCCATCGGGCGAGGTCTCCCCGCGCATTCGCCAGCTCACCTTGGGGCTTGCGGCCGATATGATGGCGCATCCTGACGCCGTACGTACTCATGAGGAGACGCTGTCTGATCTCATGATCGCGGTGATCGAGCGGTTCACGCCCTGGCGCAGCTTTCCAAACTCGATCCGGGGGATGAGCGCGGTGAGCTGCGACTGGCGGATCCGGCGCGCGATGGATGCCATGCGTACCAGAGATCCCTACGCCAGCGTCGATCAGTTCGTGAGGGGCGCAGGTCTCTCGCGTGCGCAATTCTTCCGCCTGTTCGAGACCTCGCTCGGCGTCTCGCCGAAGCTCTATCTCAACGTCGTGCGGATGGAACGGGCGCTGGACGCGGTGATGCGGGAGGACACCCCGCTCGGGGAACTCAGCGAGCGCTTCGGTTTTCCGGAGCCCGCACATTTCACGCGCTTCTTCCGTGATCATGCCGGCGTCTGCCCGCGCGAATTCCGCAACGTCTCGCGTCTTGCGGGCTGATATTGCGGCGCACGCGCCTGCAAATGAGACGATTTGGTAAGTCGTGAGAACGGGCGGTATGGCTCCCGCACCGCTCGTCCTGACAACTGTCCGCGTCGCGTCGAAGAACGCGTCGGGAGGTATGCCGGGACATGGTGCAGGCCGCGGTCCGAACCGCAACATCGATCGATCAGGGCAGGAGCGACGATCGGCCGTGGGTCGGGCGTTCCATCGAACGCGTCGAGGATGCCGCGCTGCTGAGCGGTCGCGGCCGTTTCATCGACGATCTCGGCGTGCAGCCGGGCACCCTGCACGCGGCGATCCTACGCTCGCCGCACGCCCATGCCGATATCCTCGCAATCGATACCGAAGCGGCGAAGCGGTTGCCCGGAGTTACGGCCGTCCTCACCGGCGAGCAGGTCAAGGCTATCACATCGAGCCTCGTCGTGGGCGTGAAGGCGCCGGTCGAGTGCTGGCCGATCGCGATCGATCGAGTTCGCTTTGTCGGCGAGCCGGTCGCGGTGATCGTGGCGACGGACCGCGCCCGGGCCGAAGACGCAGCCGAGCTGATCAGCGTCGAGTATCGCCCGCGTGCAGCCATTGTCGATCCGCTCGGCGCGCTCGGGCCAGACGCGTCCGTCCTGCACGACGGCTTTCCGGGAAATCTCGCAAGCGATCGCACATTCCGCTACGGAAATCCCGAGCAGGTGTTTGCGGACGCGCCGCACCGTTTCTCGATCGACATCAAATATCCGCGCAACTCCTGCACGCCGATCGAGACCTACGGCGTCATCGCCTCGCACGATGCTGCCGAGGACGCTTTCGAGATCCTTGCCAATTTCCAGGGGCCGTTCAGCATCCACACCGTGATTGCGCGCGCCCTCAAGGTGCCGGGCAACCGGTTGCGGCTGCGCACGCCCCCTGACTCCGGCGGCAGTTTTGGCGTCAAGCAGGGCGTATTTCCCTACATCGTGCTGATCGCGGCCGCAGCCCGCATCGCCGGGCGACCGGTCAAGTGGATCGAAGACCGGCTCGAGCATCTCACCGCGTCCGTGTCGGCGACCAACCGGGCCACGACCTTGTCGGCGGCCGTTGCCGCCGATGGCAAAATTCTCGCGCTCGACTGGGATCAGGTCGAGGATTGTGGCGCGCATCTGCGCGCGCCCGAGCCGGCGACGCTGTACCGCATGCACGGCAACATGACGGGGGCCTACGACATCCGCCACGTCAAAATCCGCAACCGCGTCGTCGTCACCAACAAGACGCCGACCGGCCTCAACCGTGGTTTTGGCGGACCGCAGGTCTATTTCGCGCTGGAGCGGCTGGTGCAGCGCATCGCGATCGGCCTCGGCCTCGAGCCGCTCGACATCATCACGCGCAACCTCGTTGACGCGAATGCCTTTCCCTATCGCACCGCGACCGGCGCGCTGTTGGATTCCGGCAACTACCAGGAAGCGATCGCCAGAGCGATCGAAGAGGGCAAGCTCGCCGAACTCAAGGCGCGCCGCAACGAGGCGCGCGCGCAGGGGCGCCTTTACGGCATCGGCCTTGCTGCGGTGGTCGAGCCCAGCGTCTCCAACATGGGCTACATCACGACCGTGCTCACGGCGGCCGAGCGCCGCAAGGCGGGCCCCAAGAATGGCGCGCAGGCAACCGCAACCGTCGGCCTCGATCCCGTCGGCAGCGTCACCGTTCACGTCGCCTCCGTGCCGCAGGGTCAGGGCCATCGCACCGTGCTGTCGCAGGTCGTCGCCGACGTCTTCGGCCTCGAACCGAAGGACGTCAGGGTCAACACCGAGATCGACACTGCGAAAGACGCCTGGTCGATCGCATCAGGCAATTATGCGAGCCGCTTCGCCGCGGCGGTGGCCGGCACCGCGAAGCTCGCGGCCGGGCGCGTCGCTGGCCGTCTCGCCCGCACCGCCGCCAGCCAGTTGAATGTCGAGGCGGCGGACATCGTGTTCACACGCGGCTTCGTCGCGTCCCGGTACAATCCGGAAAACCGGATCGCATTCTCCCGCGTCGCTGCGCTCAGCCACTGGTCGCCCGGCTCGCTGCCGGACGATGCCGGCCAGACCATTCGCGAGACCGCGTTCTGGACGCCGCCGGAGCTAGCGCCGCCTGACGACGAGGATCGCATTAACTCCTCGCTCTGCCACGGCTTCATCTTCGATTTCTGCGGCGTCGAGATCGATCGCACCACGCTCGAGACGCGGATCGATCGCTACGTGACCATGCACGATTGCGGCACCATCCTGCATCCCGGCATGGTGAACGGTCAGATCCGCGGCGGCTTTGCGCAGGCGCTGGGCGCCGCGCTCTACGAGGAATATGCCTACGCCGACGACGGTAGCTTTCTCACGGGAACGCTCGCCGACTATCTGCTGCCGACCACCACTGAGGTGCCGGAGCCGCAGATCATCCACATGGAGACGCCGTCGCCATTTACTCCGCTCGGCGCCAAAGGCGTCGGCGAAGGCAATTGTATGTCGACGCCGGCCTGCATCGCTAACGCGGTTGCGGATGCGCTCGGCCTTGCCGACGTCTCGCTGCCGCTGGTGCCGGCAAGGCTTGCGGAGCTCGTGCGCGGCGCCGAACCGCCGCCGCCGGCGGGACGTGCGACGGCCGCGCCTGTCCGGGAAGGGGACCGGCGGCTTCGCGGCAAAGGCCAGGCCTCCGTGAAGGGTGCGCCCGAGCAGGTCTGGGACATGCTGCTCGATCCTGCCACGCTGCAATCCGTCATTCCGGGCTGTCAGCGCGTCGACAAGATCACCGAGACGCATTTCCGCGCCGACGTGACGCTCGGCATCGGTCCCGTCACCGGGCGCTATCGCGCCGACGTCGAGCTGTTCGATCTCGATCCGCCGCGCGCGGTCACGCTGCGTGGAGGAGCCGACGGCGCGCTCGGCTTCGGCAGCGCCGAGGGCCGGATTACGCTCGAGCCTGACGGCAGGGGCGGCACGTGGCTAACCTACAGCTATGACGCCGCAATCGGCGGTAAGGTTGCGAGCATTGGCGGCCGTCTCCTGGACGGCGCCACGCGGGTGATCATCGGGCAGTTCTTCACGGCGCTCGCCCGCAAGATCGGCGGCGGCCGGGCGGCGCGCGGCTTCTCGCTGTTTGCTTTGCTCGCAAAACTCGCGGGCCTGTTCGGAGGGCGCCGATGAAGCCCGCCGCCTTCGACTATGTCCGCGCCGAAACCGCCGACGAGGTTCTTTCGGAACTCGCGCAGGAAGGCGGCAACGCGCGCGTACTCGCCGGCGGCCAGTCGCTGATGGCGATGCTCAACATGCGTCTGGCCAAGCCGAAGCTGCTGATCGACATCATGCGCCTGAAGGAGCTCCGTCAGATCGAGCGGAAGGCGGGCGCCGTCGTCATTGGCGCCGGCGTGCGCCAGGCCGAGCTGCTCGCCTGGCCGGGTCTCGCCGAAGCGCTGCCACTGGTTGCCCTGGCTCTGCCATGGGTCGGGCACGAGCAGACCCGCAGCCGCGGGACGATCTGCGGCTCGCTCGCGCATGCCGATCCCAGCGCCGAGATGCCGCTCGCGCTGGTTGCGCTCGGCGGCGAGCTGCACCTGCGCAGCGCCAGGCGGCGGCGGCGCATGCCGGCAAAGGACTTCTTCGCCGGCATGATGCTGACCGCGCGCGAGGACGACGAATTGATCGAGGCCATCTCGCTGCCGATTCTCGGTGGGGCACGCTTTGCCTTTCGCGAGGTCGCGCGTCGGCACGGCGACTTCGCCATCGTTGCCTGCGCGGCGATGACGACATCGGCCGGGATACGCTTCGCCGTTGGCGGCGTCGCCGATGTCCCGACCGCGCGCGACTGGCCGCGACTTGAGGGCAGCGCGCTCGACGATGCCTTGAACGGATTTGCCTACGAGCTCGATGCACGCGACGACGTTCACGCGACCGCGCGCTATCGCCGCGACCTGGTGCGGATGATCGGCCGCGATCTGATCGGCGAGGTGGTGCAATGACCCGCCTCAAGGCCGATGGTCGCCATCCCGTCCGCTTCACGCTGAACAGCGAGCCGGTCGAAGCAGAGGCGGAGCCGCGCATGCTGCTCTCCGATTTCCTGCGCCAGCAGCTCGGTGCGACGGGCACCCATGTCGGCTGCGAGCACGGCGTCTGCGGCGCCTGTACCGTCGTCGTCGATGGCATGCTCACCCGCGCCTGCCTCACCCTCGCGGTGCAGATCGATGGCTGCGATATCAGGACAGTCGAAGGGCTCGCGCCCTCGCCGGATCGGCTCGGCACGCTGCAACGCGCCTTCCGCCGCAATCATGCGCTTCAGTGCGGATTCTGCACCGCCGGAATCTTGATGTCGCTTGACCATTATCTGAGCCGGCACAAGGCGCCGACCGAGGACGAACTCCGCGATCTCCTGAGCGGCCATCTGTGCCGCTGCACCGGCTACACCCCGATCATCCGGGCGGCGCTCGAAGCGGCCCAGCTTGCTACAGCCACGGAAGAGACCAGAGATGCTTGATCTCGGCAGCAGCTTGGTTGCCAGCGCGTCGCGCGATCCCAACGCCATTGCGCTGGTTGATGGCGACCTCCGCCTCACATACCGGCAGTGGTACGAGAAGATCTCGGCGCTGGTGGCGTCGTTCGACCGCCTCGGTCTGAAGCCGGGAGACCACGTCGTCACCCTGTTGCAGAACCGCTGGGAGGCGGCCACGTTGCACTGGGCCTGCCAGTTCGCAGGGATCGTCATCACGCCGATCAACTGGCGCGCCAAGGCCGACGAACTCGATTTCTGCATCGAGAACTCCGAGGCCTGCGCCATCTTCTACCAGGACGTCTCCGCGGAGGCCGTGAAGGGATCGTCGCGTGCCGGCCAATTGCGGCGCGTCTCGGCCGATCCGGGGGGAGGTGAGGCGATCAGCTTTGCCGCGATGATCAGGGACAGCGCGCCGGACGTCGAGCCGCGCGTGGGTGCCGACGCCTGGTCGATCATGCTCTACACGTCGGGCACGACGTCGCGGCCGAAGGGCGTGCCGCGGCGGCATCGCGCCGAACGGGCCGCAGCGATCGCCCATGTCGCGCAAAACCTCTATGGCCGCGGCGAGCGCACGCTTGGCGTGATGCCGCTTTACCACACCATGGGCGTTCGCTCGCTGCTCGCGATGTCCTTGATCGGCGGCACCTTCATCTGTCTGCCGCGCTATGACAGCCGCCAGGCGCTGGCGCTGATCGAAAAGGAGAGGATCAGCAACCTCTATCTGGTGCCGACCCTCTATCACGATCTCGTCCACCACGAGGCATTTTCCTCGACCGACGTCTCGAGCGTGCGCAAGCTCGGCTTTGCCGGAGCGTCGATGACCGACGGGTTGCTGAAGAAGCTGAACGAGGCCTTCAGGCCAGAGCTGTTCGTCAATCACTACGGTAGCTCGGAGATCTACACCTTTACGATCGACCAGAACGCCGCGGCGAAACCCGGCTCGGCCGGCAAGGCCGGCATCAACCAGCATGTCAAGGTGGTGCGGATCGGCGCGCGCTCGGTCGCTGAACTGGCCGCGGTCGGCGAGGAGGGCGAGATCATCGCGCTGCTTGCCGGCGACGAGGCGTTCGAAGGCTATTGGCGACGGCCCGAGGCGGATGCCAAGGCGCTGCGCGATGGCTGGTACTTTACCGGCGATACCGGCTTTGTCGACCCGGACGGCGACCTCTACGTCACGGGTCGCGTCGACGACATGATCATCGCGGGCGGCGAGAACGTCTCTCCGGTCGAGATCGAAAGCTGTCTCTCGCTACATCCCGCCGTTTCTGAGGTCGCTGTGGTCGGCATTGCCGACGAGAGGTGGGGCAAGATCGTCGCCGCCTTCGTCAAGCGCAACCAGCCGGTGTCCGAGGTGGAACTGGAGCAGTTCTGCCGCACTTCCGGGCTCGCCGATTTCAAGCGGCCGCGCCGCTACGTCTTCGTCGACGCAATTCCGAAATCGCCGGTCGGCAAGCTGCTGCGGCGACTGCTCGTCGCCGGGGAATATGAGACCGAGCGGCTGCCGCCGTCCGACGCCGCATGATCCGAATCATCAACAGAAGGAACCACAGATGCCGTCACCCTACACATTTGCTGATCCCCGCCTTGCCAAGCTCGACGGGTTCAAGGTCGAGATCGATGAAGCGCATGAGCGTGCCGACATTATCCTTGGCCGCCCGCCCTATAACATTGTGGCGATGCCGCAGCGCGATCAGCTCCGGCTGACGTTCGAGACGCTCGACGAGGATCCGCGCATTCGCATCATCGTGCTGCGGGCGGAGGGCGAGCATTTCTCCAGCGGCGGCAACATCGGCGGTTTCATGGAGGCGAGTCCCGAACACGTCTCGAAGCTCGCCTGGAACATCGCGGCGCCAGCGCGCTGCGCCAAGCCGGTGATCGTCGCCAACCGTGGCTACTGCTTCGGCGTCGGTTTCGAACTCTCACTTGCGTGCGATTTCCGGATCGCGTCGGAAACAACGCAATACGCACTGCCGGAGCAGAAGCTCGGGCAAATCCCGGGCTCGGGTGGTTCGGCGCGGTTGCAGAAGATGGTCGGCATCACCCGCACGAAGGACATCGTCATGCGCTCCAAGCGCATCTCCGCGAAGCAGGCGCTGGAGTGGGGTATCGCGACGGAATGCGTGCCGGATGGTGAACTCGAGAAGGCGACCGACAGGCTGGTCGACGAGCTTCGCACCTTCTCGCCGCTGGCGCAGCGAACGGCGAAGAAGCTCCTGAACGACACCGAGGACTCGACGCTCGCAATCGCCATCGAGCTAGAAGGCCACTGCTACAGCCGTCTGCGCCAGTCGGACGATTTCAAGGAAGGCGTTGAGGCGTTCAATGCCAAGCGCCCGCCGAAATTCGTCGGCCGCTGACACGCGCAGTAACCAACCGCCGCGGTTCATTAGTTAACCGCGGAAATATTGAAACGGGGAGGGCAAAATATGGCTGAGATTGAGGCATCGATTGCGAACACGAAGTCGTCGGCAGGTAACCAACAGATGGTCAACGCGATCATTGCGTCCGTCATGGGATGGGCGCTCGATCTCTTCGATCTGTTCATTCTGCTGTATGTCGCGCCGGTCGTCGGCGCATTGTTCTTTCCCTCGAGCAACCCGGCCCTGTCGCTGGCCGCGGTCTATGGGTCGTTTGCCGTCACATTGCTGATGCGGCCGCTCGGCTCGGCGATGTTCGGGCACTATGCGGACGTGCATGGCCGAAAGCGCGCGATGCTGATCGCCATCGTTGGCGTCGGAATCAGCACGGCTGCGTTCGGTCTGCTGCCGACGATCGCGCAGGTCGGCGTGATCGCGCCGATGGTCTTTCTGATCCTAAGACTGGTGCAGGGCATTTTTGTTGGTGGCGTTGTGGCGTCCACCCACACCATCGGCACCGAGTCGGTGCCGGCCCAGTGGCGAGGCGCCATGTCGGGCCTAGTTGGCGGCGGTGGTGCTGGCATCGGTGCACTACTCGCATCGTTCGTCTTCCTGATCACGTCCTCGATCTTCCCCGGTGACGCCTTTTCCGTATGGGGCTGGCGCTTTATGTTCTTCTCCGGCCTGCTGAGCTCGTTGCTCGGGTGGTTTATCTTCAAGAACCTGGAAGAGTCTCCCTATTTCAAGGAGCTGAAGCGACAGCAGAGCGCGCAACCGGCGAAGGTCTCCAAAGCGCCGGTCAAGGAGGTGTTTTCGAAGGAGTATCGTAATGTGCTGCTGCTCAATCTGCTGATCACCTTCGGAGGCGGGGCTGGTTATTATCTGACGTCCGGTTACCTGCCGAGCTTCCTTAAGGTCATCAATGCGGTTCCGAACCAGACGTCGTCCCTGATCCTGATGGGCGCAAGCGTGGTGGCATTCTTCTCGGCCGTGCTGGTGGGCGCGCTGAGTGATCGCATCGGCCGGAGGAAGACATTCTTGTTGGTGGGCCTGTGCGCGGCGGTGCTGCTGCCACTGTGCTATCTCGGTATGGCCGCGACCACGGATCTCACGCGGATCACGCTGTATGCACTCGCCATCGCATTCATCGGTAATGCCGGCTATGCGCCTGTCCTGATCTTCCTGAACGAGCGCTTTCCAACCGCACTGCGGGCCAGCGGCACCGGATTGTCCTGGAATATCGGGTTTGCGCTCGGCGGAATGACGCCGACCTTTGTCTCTCTTGCAAGTGCAAGCACCGCACAGATCCCGATGTCGCTTGCAATATTCGCGGTCGGCGTTTTCGTTGTGTACCTGATTGGGGCGATTGTGATCCCGGAAACGAAAGGAGACTTCCGCTGACCGTCGTGCGACGTGGTCATGCAGCCGCGCCGTCGTGCTTGGACTTGCTATCCGGAATGAGTTGATGATGGATCGGCTGAAATTCGACGACGTGGTCGTCGGTGGCGGGGCGGCGGGCCGAGTGCTCGCCAACCGCTCTCGGCCGGCGGACGACGGCGCGTTGATCGAAGCCGGGATGGACACTCCGCCGGATGCAACGCGGTCCGAGATTCTCGACAGCTATGCGATGCCGCTGTTCTTCGGAGACAAATACATCTGGTCGGGCCTGTTCGAACCGCCGAAGGACGTTTATGAACAGGGGCGTGTCATGAAAGGTGGTTCGAGCATCAACGTGCAGTCCGGCAACCGAGGCTTGCCTCGCGATTATGGTGAATGGCGCGACCTGGGCGTCCACGGTTGGGGTCGGGAAGATGTTCTCCCGTATTTCCGGCTGCTCGATCATCGTGTAGGGACCCGAGGAGACACCGGCGAGCTGCACGGAGCTTGCGCGTGCCTATGCGCACTAGTGAGGACGAGATGAAGGATTTCCCGATTGCGCACCGCAAGGTGCAAGCTAATGGCATCGAATTACATCTCGCAGAGTCGGGTGACTCGAATGCACCTCTGCTCATCTTGTTGCACGGTTTTCCTGAATTCTGGTTCGCATGGCGCGATTATATGTCCAGCTTGGCAGCGTCCGGGTTCTACGTTGTCGTTCCCGATCAGCGCGGCTATAACTTGAGCGAAAAGCCCCGCGGCATCAACGCCTACCAGCTCAACACTCTAGCCGACGATATTACCGGCCTAGCAAGCGCTCTCGGGCGCGAGACCTTTCAGATCGTCGGCCATGATTGGGGCGGTTCGGTCGCCTGGTCGATCGCCTCACGACACCGCTCCCGATTGAAGCGCGTGGTGGTCGTCAACGCGCCGCATCCGGCGGTCTGGTTGCGTGCCATGAGGAGTGATCCCGATCAACGACGCAACAGCAGATATGTACGCTTCCTGCAGGTACCTTGGCTGCCGGAAGCGGTTATGCGGCTCGGCCGGTACGAAGCATTAGGCAAAGCGTTTGCAACCGCATGCCCGAAAGCGTTCACGACCGATGTCATGCAAGCGTATCACCATGCTTGGCGCATGCCGGGTGCGCTGACAGCCATGTTGAACTGGTATCGTGCGCTCTTGCGACAACCTATGACGATGCCAACGCCCGGAACATTGCCTACACCGTGCCTCATTCTTTGGGGCGACAGCGATCTTTTTGGCGTCCCCAAGCTTGCCGACGAGAGTGCCGTACTCTGCGCCGAGGCAGAGGTCGTGCATCTGCCAGGCGTTGGTCATTGGATCATCCACGACGCACGTGAAATTGTGCTCACCCATCTGCGGCGATTCTTGAGATAATTGTCGCGAGAGCTGGCATGGAACGGGCAAACCAGAAACTTAAATCGTTATGGGAGTTATGGAACGAAAAGCATGGCGAGCGCGCTAAGCCAGCTCGCCACGACTTGGCGGTTAATGCTCTCAAAGCCGTGGTTGGGCAACCTCGCGCTGATCGAATTAAAGAACGCAAACGGTCCAAGCTTTCGGTTGTGCGGGACAAATCTACACGGTCGCTTTGGCGGGGAGGGGAATGGTTGCCAGATCGAAGCCTTGAAAGACGGCATCGCGGCATCCTTGCACAATGCCGCGCGCCGCTTGCCGGAGACCGTCGAACCCATCCAGACCAAGCATAAAGCCGAAAAACAGAGGACCGATCGTCTTCCAGATGATGGTGTTGATATGGATACAATACTATTCGCGAGCTGTGCGGAACAAGACTGACGTCGATCGAGAGACGAGAACCGTGGCTGGCGGGTTCGCTCAAGCTACGGGGACGGTCGAAACTCTAGCGGACTTCTCCCACGGACCGGTGGTCCTGGCTTGTCCGCAAGAATACGAAATTAAAATACAAGGAGCCAACTTCATGTTCGGACTAGAGCTCCGTTGCGAATCTTTCGACGGCTAGGCCGCACATGCCGTCTTTTTCAAAAATCGGTTCCGTGCTCATGTTGGTTTCACGGGCCGGCCTGAGCTGATGTCCGGCTTGCCCGACCGCAAGCTAACCTGGAGCTAAATGCATGAAACTATCCGGCAAGGTCGCCGTCATCACCGGTGCGGCGCGCGGTATCGGCAGAGCCTGCGCCGAACGATTCCTCAAGGAGGGCGCAAAGGTTGTTGTTTCGGACATCGATGCCGATGGCCTGGCCAGGACGGCATCCGAATTGGTCCGGCCCAATGATGTACGCGTGGTTTCGGTCGATGTGGCAAAACGCGCCGATGTCGATCGTCTCGTAGCGACCGCGGCAAGGGAGTTCGGTCGGATCGACATCATGGTCAACAATGCCGGCGTCGCGCGTAATCAGGATCTGCTCGAGATTTCCGAGAAGGATTTTGACGACGTCATTGCCATCAACCTGAAGGGCGCCTTCTTTGGTGTGCAGGCCGCGGCGAAACAGATGATCGCGCAAGGCGGCGGCGGGGTGATTATCAACATGTCTTCGGTAAATGCGTTGCTCGCCATTCCCTCGCTTGCGACTTATGCGATTTCCAAGGGCGGCATGAAGCAGCTCACTTCTGTTGCGGCCGTGGCGCTCGCCCCGCACAAAATTCGCGTGGTGGCGGTAGGGCCGGGGACGATTTTGACGGATATGGTAGCATCAGCGATCTTCTCATCCGAAGATGCGCGGCGCAGCGTACTATCGCGAACGCCGATCGGACGCGGTGGCGAACCAAGTGAAGTTGCCTCCGTTGTGGCGTTCCTGGCGAGCGACGATGCGTCTTACATCACCGGCCAAACCATCTATCCCGACGGCGGCCGCCTGATTCTTAACTACACGGTGCCAGTCGAGGAGCCAGGTTCATGAAGCAGGCTCAGAACTAATAGCTGGCGGATGGGCGGTCGAATCTCTGGATGCCTTTCTCTGCCGACCGGTGGTCATGGTTCACATCCAAGATGTTCGGCTTTTTTAAGAAAACCCACTTATCGGTCCCTTTTCCGCAGCGATCATTCGGCTGCCTGTACCTCTTGAGCTGACAAATTAATTGGCCCATGCGGCTTTGAAAATGTTTGTTCCAACGACATTTCGAATCCAGCAGGATCATATTCTGTCCCATCTGCGGTGGTGATCGTTACTTGCCAGCCGCCGCTGGCCCACACGCGGGCGTTCGCCAACACGACCAATGCGCTATTTCGTTCGTTTCTGAATTTGTCACCTTCGCGCTCCGCAACCATTTTGTACGCCAAGATACTGCCTCCACTAGATCGCCAAGCCAGCAGTTTGAGCAGATGCATTGGCTTCAGTTCGTCCACAGGATGACAATTTAGCGGCACGACAGACTGCGGCTATCGCGCGGGCAATCCCGAAATGCCTTCGTAAGTACGGCGTCGGGACAGGAAAGATGTAATCCAGCGGATTTAGGTTGCTTCTGGGGGAACTCATCCAAGCGCTTCGCGGCAGAGATTATGCCTTACTTTAACGTCGCTCATATATTGCAGGGCTCCAACGCCGCGAAAATTTCCATTTTTACTTGCAGCGGTCGCGACGTCGCGGCGACCATTGTTAAAGTCGTGACGACGACCAATACCAGACCTTGGCCGCACACGGGGGAAAACGACGAAGGCATTGCGGTGCGGAACATGCCGCCCATATCGCCGAGGCAGTACCGGCGGCGCTATTTGGGGCCGCCGGCCGTGACCGCAGCCGGCGATTTCGCAATAGAACCGGCCGGGAAATAGTGGTGTGTGACATAGGCCGCGGTGACCGTCGCAACCACAGAAAGGAAGATGTCCAGAAGGATCTTTGACGCGTATTTCCGCATTACTGATCTCCCTTCCTGCCCGCCGCCCGCCACAAGGGGACCCTTCGCCATTTCGCCGACTTGCAGATCAGTCCATTGACGACGCAGCCCGTCAGGCTGAGGTTGGATCCCTCAACCGACATTTTGGCCAGGTAGACCGACCCGTTCGAGGGGCTGACGGCTTTGCCGCTCCAGGAGTTCGTGCCGTCGCGACGCATGTCGTAAAACAGGCGCTGCCCAACCTTGGCTTTCACATCTGAGTCAGGCCTGACCCAGACGACATTGCCGCAGAGCGCGTCGCCGCACGGGTCGAATTTGACATGCATGACCTCTTCGTCGGACGTCCACGTCCCCAGAACCTCCTCTGCGAAGCAGGGACTCGCGGCCAACAGGAATGCCGTGAGGGCCAGATAGAGGCGTGTTGCGTTCATCATAGTCTCCGCGTTACGGTTTCTGATTGACGAGATGCAGGTCGCTCAGGATGTTTGGAAGGCTGCGGATGACGAGGTCAACGATCGCTCGACGCAGGTTCTCGTCTCGCTCATCGAAACTCGCGTCGATCAACCGGCTCGGGCCCGGGATCCTGACATTCGACGCGTTGTCGATCGGGCCGGCAGCAAGTTTTTCGATGATGTCGAACGTCTTGCCGTCGACGACCCTGATTTCGTAAAGCGCGTGGAGCTGGCCATAAGATTCCAGAACCGTGCTGTAAGTGATCAGGCCCACTCCCTCTACCTTTCGGTTGCCGCCGCCGAAATAGGCTTTGGCCTTGGTGATGACGATGTAGGCGTCGAGCCCTTGCGGGGACACCTCGGTCTGAACGAGCTTCTTGAACGGATCGCCGCGAACGAGATTGACGGCGGTGATCGCCGATTCCTGGATCGTCGCGAAGGTGGCGCGTGCATAGGTGACCGGCTGCACCTGGAAACGGCCGCTCAGTGCCGCCGTGACCTGCTGCACGATCAGCTCGTCGAGCCCCCATGAGGCGATCGGCACGCTTCGCGGTCTGTTGTCGAGACCGGTGAGCCCCGCCTTTGCGAAGGTGAACTGATCGCCGATCGCCGAGACGATGCCGACGGTCTTGACCGACCGCAATTTTGCGTCGCGGGTCTCGAACAGCGCATAAGCGCCGCAGCTCAGGGCAAGCAGGACACCCATCGCAATACAAAAGAGGATAACCGTCGCAACAAAAGCGCATCGACTGCTGAAGCGCATGGGCATTCCTATTGAATTTTGAAGTCGAAGGAGTAGGACGCGCCGATGCCGACCTTCGTCTGGTTCACCGACCCGCGCGCGGTCACGAGCGGGCTTTTTGCCGCGTCGCCGAGCAGCCGATCGTATTCGACGTAGGAATGCACCTCCCATTGCGGATTGATCCGATACTTCACCTGTGTGCCCGCGCCGGCCGAGTGTGCACCGCCCTTGGCGTCGAACACCGCAAGCCCCGTCACCATCGCTTGAACGGCGTCGATGCTGAAATAGGGCGAGACGGCCTTCGTGCTTTCCCATGTGAAGCGCGGGCCGGCCGAAACAGTGATCGCCCCCGTCACCGGCACGATGAAATCCGCCGAGAAGTCGGAGACGACGCCCTGATGGCCGCCAAAGCCCTCGCGGGTCTCGTTGCGCAGGCGAAACCAGTCGACAGGAAAATACTCGACGAAGCCGCCGAGCTCGAACGCAGGCTTGACGTCGCCGAGACCGTTGAGCTCGGAATAGCTGCTTGCCTTCCGCGACGATACGAACTTGCCCGCAGGGCCCGCG
>Ga0210384_10002234_pt1 | contig 24042 bp, 14 predicted proteins | sample IncBWH2MmetaG_FD_160574 | JGI IMG/M metagenome (GOLD analysis project Ga0210384, IMG submission 160574) | Forest soil microbial communities from Barre Woods Harvard Forest LTER site, Petersham, Massachusetts, United States - Inc-BW-H-2-M | ecosystem: Environmental > Terrestrial > Soil >...
GCCGTACACTGTTCGAGACGAACAGATAGCCCGTTCCGCGATTCGTAAATCTAATAATTATTTGGCCTGTCGACGGCGACGCCAACTCCCGGTTAGTCGGATTACCGGATTCTCGCCGTATTAGTAACTTCACTCCTCCTCCAGTACGGTGCTAAACGTCTCCATGGTGGATTAGGCCCAAACCTTCCGTAACCCCCTCTGTGAACCATGAGGAACATGTGTCCACATGCATCTGATTGACCGGCTACACATCCGTGGAGATAAAAAACGAGGTCGGCCGCCTCTTCTGGGCATGAGGCGAGACCTCGACCGAACCTAAACCCAACCTAAGCCTCCCCTCAGGACTTGTAAGCCAGGCTGCGGCTACTACCGGGGCAGTACCCGGGAGGCTGCATGTCAAACTTCAAGATTTGTCTTCTGTTCATGGCATTGGCCGTGACTTCCACTCAGATTCGGGGGACCGACAAGCCGGACGAGGTCCCGTTCAAGCTGGTTCAAGGGTTCGGCATAGTCGTCCACGGGCAAATTGGGGCCATGCACGATATGAACTTTCTTCTGGATACCGGGGCGGTACCCAGTGTTCTCGGCCAAAGAGCCGCATCTCAGATCGGTATCTGGGGAGCAAAAGGGTCCCTTACAGTCCTAAACAAAGACAGCCAAGCAGAATATGTAACGGTCGATGAGGTGGAACTGTCATGGATTCGGGCTGACCACCTGCCAATGGTGGTGGTGGATCTGGCGCACCTCGAGCAGCGGTTGGGAATGAGAATAGACGCAATCATCGGATTGGACATGTTTGTGGGCCAAGACATCACCATTGACTATAAACATCGAAAAATTACGCGCGGATTGTCGGGCCTGGCGCGGCATTGGGTGGCTGCGGAGACTTTCAGCGCTGCGGGTGCGCCCTATTGGGTGATTCCCATCTCGCTGGGCGGCCAGGCATTTCGTGTGCTTCTGGACACGGGCGCAAACGACTTGGGGTTGTTCGCACTGCGTGCTACAACGTCGTTCAAGCCCGTTAAGAGTGAAACAATAGCCCACGGAAGCGCGACGGGAGAACAGAGGGCAACTACTCTACCTCCGATGACTTTAGTCTTGAATGACGGCAAGTTTAAGGACCAAGCGGCCATCGTCGCAGGCGAGGCGCCTCGTGCACTCCGGGAAATCGATGGTTTTCTTGGGCCAAGGGCGCTGGGAATTACCCGGATCGAGCTGGACTGGGAGCGCAAGTGTTTGCGGTGGGATACGCAATGATCTTTATCACGCGGCAACTTGGCGTAGTATTCTCCTTTCAGGAGCTGGGCTCATGGAAGGGGACTTCCGGTTGGGTGAGTGGCTGATTTGTCCGCTGCTCAATACCGTCCAGAATGGCGCGAAGACTGTTCGGCTGGAGCATAAATTCATGCAGGTGCTTGTCTGCCTGGCAGGGCAGCCCGGCGAAGTGGTTTCCAAAGATGAGCTGATTCGAACGGTATGGGTCGATACCTTTGTTACGGACGACGTGCTGACTCGCGCAGTGTCTGAGTTACGGCGGATATTGAAGGATGACGCGAAGCAGCCGCACATCATCGAGACGGTGTCCAAGAACGGTTATCGGCTGATTGCGCCCGTGCAGCGTATTCAAGATAGTTCAGTGGCTCCGAGGCGAGAGACTAGGACCGACGCTTCCTCCCGACGACAACGAAAAGCGGTGGCGGCTACGGCGGTGGCCCTGTTAACGATCACGATCACAGTTGCTGTCGCACTTCTTCCGAAGCCGGCCAAAATGCAAACCAGGGGCCCTCAGCCTATCGCAGTCTTGCCTCTGCAGAACGCAAGTGCCGCGAAGGACCTCGACTTTCTGCGGCTTGGACTGGCAGATGACATTGCCACCACTCTGAGCTTTTACCCTTCGCTTTCAATCCGCCCCTTTGCCGCGACTAGCAAATATGCCGGACCGGATATCGATTTGCAAAAAGCTGCCCGGGAGCTGAAGGTGGCGGACCTAGTCACCGGCCATTTTCTGGTCGCTGGGCAGAACGTTGAAGTGACGCTAGAGGCTGTGGATGCGGCGGACAACCGAGTGCTGTGGCGAGTCACTTTGCGAGGCACGACTCGTGACTTGACGGGAGTGCAGGAGCAAATTGCTGGCCGCGTCGAGCATGGACTGATTCCCGCACTGGGAGTGAGCACCGCCCTCAGCGCTTCTTCGAAAAGATCCCACAATGAAGAAGCGTATGAACTATATCTGCGGGCTATGTCGGACGATGCTTCCACAAACTCGCAGGGCTCTACTTTCTCTTCCGAGAACAAGAACGCAATCCAGCTTTTGCAACGTGCGGTGGCTCTCGATCCAGGCTACGCCTCTGCCTGGGCGGCTCTGGGTCACGCCTATTATTACGACAGCGGCTTTGGAGAGGGCGGTGAGGCATCGAGGGTGCACGCAAAAGCGGCACTTCAACGAGCTGTGGCTCTCGATCCCGGCCGCATTGAAGCCGCAACCGACCTAATTAATATGGAAAGTGAAGAAGGTGAGTTGAACCGGGCTTATGATGACATTACCAACCTTCTCCGCCAGCGTCCGGACAGTGGAGCAGTCCATCTGGTGGAGTCTTACGTGTTCTGGTATGCGGGCCTCCTTGACGAGGCGGCCTCCGAATGCGAGAAGACTAGGTCTCTCGATGCAGGAACCACAGACCTGGCCTCGTGCGGAAATGTCTTCATGGCTATGGGGAAATACGATCGAGCCAGGGAGTATTTTCAGCTGGTGTCAGGCACGGAATATGAAAAATCGGGCAGAGTCGAAATTTTCGTGCGCGAGGGCAAGGAGGGTGAGGCACTTCAGGAATTGAAGTCCTTGCCGATGACAGCATCTTCTGGCCGGCCGCTGCTGGAACCGTGCCTGCAGCATCGATCGCCAGCAGCAGAAGGAGCCGTGGCAGCGCAACATGTGCGTTCGGAATTGCTGGGAGACCACGACCCAGGGCCTAAGTACTTGCTTGCCGCCTGGGACTCTTACTGTGGTCACCCAGATCTTGCCTTCGGCGAGCTCCGCCGGGCCATCGCACAAGACTACTGCGCCTATCCAGAGATGGAAATAGATCCTCTGTTGGCGAAGGTTCGCGCGATGCCGGAGTTTACTGAAATACGGTCCTTAGGCATCGCGTGTCAGCAGCGCTTTTTGGAACACCGGAAACAGAGGAATCCAGGTTAGGAAACCTGCGCTCCGAAGTGTGTTCAAAATCGGGCATTTTAGATGAAGCGGAGTTCCGCTCGAAGTTGAACCGTTCTGACTTCAATTGACTCCAATTGGAACCCGGCGGAAGCTGCAACGCCATCATTCGCCGTGAGTTGGGAGTAGAAAGTTTGCGTTCGACTCGCACACGCTTCCGCCAATCTACGACCTAACGTAACGGGCGCGCCGTTCCATGGAGAAGCCCGCGCCTTGATCATCTTGGGCACCTCGCTTGCCGGGATAACGGCTGCAGCGGTCTCGCATAAACATCGACTGCGAATAAGAATGCCGTAAGCTACCGTGGGAATAATGCAGGCCAAGAAACTGCCAGTGCCAACACTCACATAGGATCGGGTTTTTCACTGGTTGACGCGGAGCCGTTCAGCTTCTCCAATTCTGCCAGCTGCGCCCGTGCCTGATCCGCGTTTTTGCCATGCGGAGCTAACTCCAGGTAAGTTTGCAATTCTGAGATCGCGGTGGCGTAGTCGTTTTTTCGGGCAAAGATTTCCGCCAGTAAAAGATGCAGCTGCGGAAAACGGAGCAGGACGATGTGTTCCGCCTTGAGCCCGCTCTTCTCAGCGTCTTCCATCCTGTTGAGCTTGTAATTTGCGACCGCGTTATAGAAATAGGCATCGGCGCAATTCAATGGATCGAGATCCACGATGTACCCGGTGATAGCGGCCTGATTCAAGGGATCGAGATCCAGGATATGGCGAGTAAAATGAAGGACCTCGGTCCAATTTTCCGCCTCGAATGCCATTGACGCGAGCGACAGATAAGGCGGCAGGAACTTCGTATCGACAGTCGCCGCTTGCATGTACGCCTTGCGGGCCGCGTCCTTCTGGTTTTCTTTCTGTAAAACGGTGCCCAATTGAAACCAGGCGATCGTGAAACTGGGGTAGATCTTCACTGCGGTTTCAAAATATTTGCGTGCATCGGCAAGTTTGCCGCTCCGCCCGGCCTGGAGGCCCTTCTCGTAGGCTCTTCTGGCATCTTTCGGTGCTTTGTAGGGGATGGCGCTCAGCGTCATGCCTTCAATCTTCGTTCCCCTGTGCACCACAATAACGCCTACGTCGATGTTCCTGTCGAAGTTATCGAGGTCCACAAGGCTGATGACTCCGGAGCGAAAACCTGAGGCCGAGGCCCGTAGCTCGCAATTCGTTAACTCACGTCGTGAAATTCCCATGACCGAGTCCTTGCCGGGCACGCCGGATTGCGAAGTCGAGTCAGCGCTGGCGTCAAGGAGAGAATTGGCTCTCGATCCCAATTCCATGCTGAAATCGCCGCGGGGAGATGCATACAGCTGCTGACGCACACTGTTGTTGCAAAACCGCTCAACCATCACATTGTTTGGAACAGGTGTGCCGTCGTCGGTTGCAACGCGTCCGCGGAGATACATCACGCGATCTCCTGCCGGTTCAATTGGTTCCGAACTCGGGAGAGGAGAATTCGCAGGACGGTTTGGGGGCGTGGAAGGCGGAGGCTGAGGTGCCGGAGCCGGGGGCTTCTGCGCCGCTGCGACTGGTATCAGAAATGACATAGCGAACACCAGCAAGACGAATATGCGCATGCGGTGGCTCATAGATCGATGCTTAGGGAGGAAACATCAGACTCCCAAAATTCTAGGCCGCAGGTCAGTTCAAGTCAATGCTCCCGGCTCGAATAACGGCACGGCCTGGATGTTGCGGTACATCGTTGCGTCTTGGGAGCCAACTCTGAACCATTTTCGGCAATTCACGAATGGGCGCTTGCGCGAGGCCAACAACCCTCTCAGTGCCTGCTAAATGTAGCAACCGGAGAGATAGGTTCGTGTGGGGAAGATTCCGAGTTAGCAGAAGCTCGATACAGAAGTCTGATTCGCTATTTCTTCCACATGCGAAAGCCACCTAGAAAAGCGTTTTCGTTGCTGCCGAGCCGCGTGCCGGGAGGCAGGTTCTTCAATTTCTTACTATTTCCGCCACCTAGCACCACATAATCGGCTTCTAGCGCGGTCTTAAGTTTCTTCGCAATTGTGGCCACATGCTTGCGCCACTTTTTCTTGCCGGATCGTTTCAGCCCGCGCACGCCAAGGTAGTCTTCGTACGTTTTGCCGTTTTTATAGATAAGGTGTGCCAACTCCATGGGCTGGAGCATCCCGTCCACGACCATGGCCGACCCGAGGCCGGTGCCTAATCCGAGAAACAACATGCGGCCGCCTTTATAACTGCCAAGCGCTTGCATGGCAGCATCGTTGATGATCCGGACTGGACAGCCAAAAGCTTTGCGGAAGTTGAATCCCATCCAGCCGCCGCCGAGATTGTGGGGCTCGCGAAGGGGGTGCTGATTAATGACGGGGCCGGGATAGCCTAGCGATACACAATCGAACTTCCAGTCGCGAACCGTCTTCTTGACCAAGCGGACCATCTTACGCGGGGTCATGGTGGGGCCAGATGGAAATTTTCGAGGCTCCTTTTGCCCGGTAGCCAGCATCTTGACGTTTGTGCCGCCCACGTCGATGACAAGGACTCTTGGAGATTTTGCCGCTCGTGTAGCTTTCATCGCTGCTCCTTCGACGCGTCGCTGAATCAACTGCGCTATCGCTCTCCGGCACAAGGTTAAGGAAAGGCTTGTTCTGACTTCTCTCCGATCCCGCGCTATACTCGGATCACTCGACATTCTTGTCGACATCGGCGTTCCTGCCGAGAAGGAGGTGATCCAGTGAGGTATAGTTTACGTTGACGCAGTAGAGGAGGCGCTTGTGAGGTTACCGAGCGCCTCTCTCCTTTTGTTCCGTCTGTCCGAATTCCCTATGCCTTGACAAATTTATCGCGCTTCTTATTCCTGGCAAGTCCCTGATAAACGCGGTCAGGTTAACAATGAGACCCCTCAGGCTGATTCCGCGTCGCCTTCAACGCAACACCAGCGTGTTGATCCTCTTGGGCACTTCTCCTACAGGGATAATGGCGACCTGTTGCAGCGTTGCGGTATCAATGGCCGTAACCGATCGCGCCCCCGAATTGGATAGGTAAAGAAACTTGCTATCGGGCGTGAAGGTGATCCATTCGGGCACGGAGCCTGTCGGAGGCTGCCCGAGTGGGTGAACTTCCGGCAGCGCAACGTATCCCATTAGTTTGAGCTCGGGCAGCGAGTACTTGAACACGGCATTGGCGAACGTGCTGTTGACCCAGAGCGATTTTCCATCCGGCGAGACGCCGATTCCGTGGGAGGGAGTGCCCAGCCGGCCTTCCGCGACCCCGAATCCGCCTGGCTTATCCGGCAGCTTGATCCTGGCCACCTCCGCGTGTTTCGCAAAATCCACCACGGCAAATCCGTTCAACTCCGATAGTTGCACGAAGACGCGCTTCGTCGATCCGTCCGGGTTCCCCTCGAAAGCCATGGGGCGCACCCCTTTGTCGAACTGCGCTACCCAGGCGATCTGATCGCTTTCGAGATCAACGACCGTGGCGCTCTTGGTTTCGATCGAGCCGGTCACCGCATACTTTCCGTCCGGCGTGACGTAGATGTTGTGTACACCGCCATGCACGGGAATCGTCTTTATTCGCTTTAGCGACGTTGCATCAATCACGTCAATCGCGCCTGGCATGGTGCGGATTCCTACCAGCACGTTTCTTCCATCCTTGGTGACGGTGATGTTGTTTGGGTGGCCGCTGAGCGCGACTTTTTGCAGAATTTCGCCGCTCTTCCGGTCCACGACGTCGAGCACGCTCTCGGCTTCGTTGCTCACGTACACGCGGGTCCCGTCGCCGGAGAAATTGACGCCATGCGGCAGCTCGATGCCGTGGATTACTTGGACAACTTTGTTCGTCGCCGGGTCAATGACCTCAACCGTATCGCCCGCGCTGTCCGTGATGTAAATCCGCGACTCCGGTTTTGCTCTAGCTGGCGGATCCGCTGCCACTCGGACGCCTCTCACCCATTCCGCGATGGTCTGCCAGTCAGGGTCGCTCGGAGAAGCGAACTGCCTGCCGCCAGAATGAAAGGCCTCGCCACCTGCCTCTGGCGCAAGGGGATGAGTCAGCAACCGGCTTGCATCGGGTTCGCCCGGCACTATCTGTTTAAGCGCGCTCTGAAAATTGCGTTCTGTTTGTCCGTCTGTCCAATCCTGATTTCCTGGTGACAAGGTCTCCAGATGAAAATCTCTGTTGGACATGGTGTGGCAACCGTAGCAGCGCGCATGTCTGGGCCGCTCCTTCAAGAATATGGGCTGCACTTTCGATTTAAAAAATGCGAAATCGGGGGAAGACGCATTCACGCCAGTCGAAGTTTCCCCGGACGCTGCTTCCCGAGGAGAACTGTGGCGGACCCAGTCGGCGAGCATTTGCCATTCCGGATCATTCTGCGTGGCCCAAAATTTTCCGCCCGTGTGTGTGGGATCTCCACCGGCCTCTGTCGCCAAAGGATGAAGCAGCAACCGGCTGTGCAGAGGGTCCGAAGGTGTGACCAGCTTTGTGACCTCCTCGAAGTTTTTGCGCGATTGCTCCTCCGTCCAGGACGTATTGCCCGAAGACAGCGGCACCAGCCTCAGCGGCGTGACCAAAACCGCATGACAGTCGTAACACCTCACTCCGCCTTCCCGCTTCTTCAAGAAAATTGGCTCGACGCGCGTGCGGTACTCGTCAAAGTCGAGAACCGCCTTCTGCTGAGCGGCGCCGCCCGTCGCTTGCTCTACTCTTGCCTGTGGCGCCGCTCTCGCAGGCTGTGCCACCGGAGTTAGCACCGCAACGCAGATAGCTGCGCAACCCGCCGCCGCGACGCAGAAAAGGAACAGTCCCAATTTTTTTCTACTTGTCATGCGCAGGCTTTCTTTAAACTTCCCGAATGTTGGCTATCCTCAACGACCGTAAACCAACAAGCGGAATGTCCCCGGAACAGGAGTCGGCTGCGGATTGGGCTGCTCCGCGGTCGCTGCTCCCGCCGGCGCAAAATCTGCTGTGTCGATGAACAGCTTGTGCGTCTTGGGATCGAGTGCCATGTTCCGAGCTCCAAATTCCGTTTGAATCGATTGCACCACGCTGAATTTGTCCGGCGAGTCTTCGTGGAATATGTGCAGCGTTCCTTCGCGAACTGCCGTGAACACCAGCCCCGTCGCCGGCTCGTAAATATTCGTGTCCACGCCCGCCCCGATGGGAAACGTCTGGATTACCTTCCCGCTGTCTGCATCCATGATCGCCAGAATTTTGTTGCGTCCTCCAATAAACAAGCGCTTGTGCGTTACATCCATGTCCATAGCCGTAGGCTCTTCGGCCGGAGCGATTGGCCATCTCGCCTTGACGGTAAGCGAGCGGGAATCCAGAGCGACTACTTCGTTTTTGTCCTCGATATTGTCGTAGATCATTCCCTTGCCATCGGCTACCGCATATTCTGGCCGGCCGCCCATGGGAATCGTCCCCACAACCGTTGCGGTCATGGGATCGATCACGGTCGAATCGTTGGTCTTTCCGTTCATCGTAAATAGGTGCTTTGAAGCGGGATCGTAAATGATGCAATCCGGGTTGCCGCCGGTTTTGATATGCCCGCTCACCTTCAGAGTCTTCGGATCGAACATAACCACTTCATCGGCCCCGCCGTCGCTGATGAACCCCCGGCCCACGTCGGCCACCAGCGCGATTCCATGGACTCGCTTCAAGTCAGGAACGCTTCCCACCACCTTTCCGCTGTCAGCGTCGACAACTTTGACCTCTGTGTTATGCGAGATGTAAAGCCGGCGCGTGGAGCTATCGAAAGTGATGTAATCCCAATACTCCTTGCCGCCCGGCGCCGCGCCAAGATCATATTTCTTCAGCAGGCGATATCCGCCCTCCTGTTGGCCCGCGAAAGCAATGCCGCCCAGTACAAGAACCGCGCAACAAACAACGTTGTGGCGTAAGCTAGCGACCCGCATTGTCCTCTCCTTTATTGCTTAGTTTGCGTCTGCGAAATCTCCGGACTCCTCCACTACTGGTCACAAGATCCTTCAGCTACTTCTTGGCATGGCTCGGCTGGGGATTCCCCCCAAGAATTTTCCTCATTTGCGCGTCGGCGTATTTCCAGGGGTCGCGCGCATAATCCTCGTAATTGCCTGGCGCGTTGATCCCCGGAATCTCGGGAATCCAATCTTCGATCAGCAATTTGTCGGGGTCGCCGTACTTTGCGGCTAGCGCCCGCACATCTGCGTCATCCAGAGTCACCAGATGCCCGCGATCCACGATCGTCGACCATTTCCCCGTGCTTCGCAAATGCACTTTGTAGGTAATGAAATAGTTCTGGATGTGGAAGTCGTGGCCGTCGGGGAGATTCAGCTTCTCCGCAAATTCCTTCCAATTCTTGGGCGTGCCCAGCGAACCCGGGTCGTGCCCTAGCTCATTTCCCAGCCCCCAGTGAAAAACTCCGCTGCGGTATCGTTCGTAGGTCAGGCAGTAAATGCCCGCCGTGCCGCCGCCATAGAAATCGGTGGGGTTGCGAAAGTACTTGGGATTTGTGCCCAGCGCCACTTCCCACAGGTTCCAGTAACCGGGGCTGTCATAGTGGGGATACGTTGTGTCGTTGATATGCGGATAGCTTTGAAATTCCCGGATGACGTCGCCGTAGCGGCCTCCACCTTTTACTTCGGTGATCTTGCCGTCCTTGAGATGAATCTCCATGTGCGGCCAGAAGCCGCCTGACCCATTGGTGCCGGCAATCACTCCGTTCGCCTTGGCGTTGGGAGAGCGATCGATCCATTCCGGATAATTCTTGGGATAGTCGTCAAAGTCTTGGCCGTACTGTCCGGTCGCGGAATCGGGGTACATCAGCAAGTGCCCGCGCCAGTAAATTCCGCGCATCCATCTTTTGGCCATCTCTTCCGTGACGTCCCACGTTACGTTCGTGCCTTCCGGGTCCGTCACTTCCACTTTGTCGATATCCGCCGTCACCATCGCAATTGCTTTTTTCTCGGCTAATTGCCACACGTCTGCCGGGAACGACGAAACCTGGCTCACTACCTCCCAACTGTTCGTAAACGAGCACCGCCCCAGGTACTTGCTCTCCAGCGGCGCCATCGTGCGCGCATAAAAAGCGCCCCCGGGGTGCCCCCAATACACGCCCTTGATTTTCGGATTTTTCTGAAGGTAGTCGCGAACGGCCGCACCCACGCTTTCGTTATTCAGTTTTTTCCACTCGACCATCAACTCGGGCGTCATCTCGTCGCGCTTGGGGTATAGCGCGTTATACAAATCCGCGTTTTTCTGTTTGAGCCACTCTTTCGGGATTTCCGGATGAGCGAACACCCGCTCGATCCAGTAATACTTCGCTTCCATGAAGCCTTCCTGCGCGCTCCGAATCTCCGTCTTCAGCCGGATCTGTTCCGCGTCTTCTTTCGAAACTCCCACCAGCGTGTAATTCGGCACGATGTCCGCCTGCACCCCGCGCTCTCCGAGCGCCTTCACAAGCGCTTGGACCACGAGATCATCCGCCGTGGTGTCCGGAACGATCATCACTTCTTCGCCCCGCTCGAGTAACCCCAGACCCAGCCCGGGAGAATTTCCGCCGAAGCCTGCCTTGTTGCGCACGAGGTCCCGCGCGTGCGGCAGCAGTTCCTCTATGGATTGCGGTTTCTTCAAATAGGATGGCCACCGCGGCGCCGGATAAGTCCCCACTTTCGCGGGCATTTCTTTTTGCCCGTGGAGGCCGGAACCGGCGACTGCAAACATCACAAAAGCCGTGGGCACCACCCACAATCGCTTCACCTGCGAAGACCGCATAATGCTCCTCATCTGACGTTAAGCAAGATTAGCAAGCACATAGGCAACCGTATCATTCCGCGTGTCGGACCAACGCAAACTGCGGTTTGCACTCAAGTTTTCAACTGCTTTTTCGATTCCAAATGTCCGGCACGCGGCCTAGAAGATGAACTTGATGGCGAATTGAATCTGCCGCTCCGGGATCGTGGTCCTCAGCAAGACGCCCGCCGTTCCGCCCTGGACCACGGTAGGAGCCAGTGATGATCCCGTCGCATCGAAGATGTCGGTGTTGGCGTCACCCGGGCCTGGCGGCGCAAACATCGCGTGGTTAAGAATATTGAACATCTCGGCGCGGAACTGTATGTTGAAGTTCTCCGAGATCCTTTTGATGTGGTTGTTCTTGAACACGGAGAAATCCAGGTTGGTAATCCCGGGCCCGATCAGGATATTTCGGCCGGCATTCCCGCGCAAATTGAAGCATTGCGGGAACACGGCTGAGACCGCGGGTCCTGAGCTTGGCTGCAAGCTAGGAGGCTGTTGGTCGCAGTTCGCTGCCCAAAATCCCGGGTCAGGTGCGGTCGGGACGGCAAAACACTGGGTCTTGACGTAGTTTGCAGGGTTACCGGGATTCGTCAGTGAGCTGCAACCAGGACCGCCGAGCCGGTTCGGGAACGCGAAATCATCGCTGCTTAGCGTATTCGCAGGGTCTCCCCCGGTACCCCATGTCGGTGTAAAGGGCACACCGTCACTTACCGTGAGGATGAGGCCAAGCTCCCAGCCATCGGTAATCCACCGGGCCGGCCCAGAGAATGACTTGGCTGTGGGAACGTCCCAAGTCCCGTTCACAACAAGGGTCCGGCCAACGTTGAAGTCGGAAAGACCGCGGGTCAATCTCATGTCAAACCAGTTCAGGCTGGAAATCGAGTTGCCGAAAGCGTCGCCCGCGAGAGTCGCCGAGCTGGTGTCCATGCTCTTCCCCCAGGTGTAAGTGCCCTGCACCTGGAAGCCATGGCTCATGCGCTTCGCCAACTGCAATTCGAGAGCATTAAAGTAGGAACGCCCCTGATAGAACATGCCACGAATGGAGCCAAAGTTTGAATTGATGGGGTTGGGGGAGTTCCCTATATTAGGTCCACTTGTAAGATTACCACCGGCGTCAACTTGCGGCCAGAGATACCCCGCGGAGGTCAGCTTCGGGATGATCAAGTCGGCTTCGTCCACACGGAAAGGCTGATGCACTCCGCGCGAACCCACGTAGGCAACCATCGCAGCCAAGTTCGGCGTCAGTTGGTACTGGATATTAAGGTTCCATTGCGCGACGTAGTTGCGCTTGGGATCGGAATTGATGAACGTCGAACGTAGCTTGTTGTTTGTGATATCTGCAGAAGGCACGAGCGGGAAGGTAAGCGGCACAGGATTGGGGTTGTTGACCTTGAGCGCCGTATATTGAAAGAACGGGGCTGCCTGCGTTTCGAGGAGAACGAATTGATAGGGGAGCGGAAGAACATCGAACAAGCCGGCACCGCCACGAACGGCCATTTTACCGTTGCGGAAGGGATCCCAGGCAAAGCCGATGCGCGGCTCAAAATTCTTAAGCGTTGGATTGTTGAAAAGAGGGTCGCCCAGATGAGGCGTCATACCTGCGGGCGTGGTACCGTCGAGGTTCCTCAAGTTAACGAGTTTTCCGTTGGTCTCGGTCAGCACCGTGGTCATTTCATAGCGGAGTCCCAGATTCAACGTGAGATTGGGCTTCCAGCGCCAGTCGTCTTGCACATAGCCACCGAAAATGTTTTGGCGAAAATTGCGCGGTGTAAGGGAACTGGCAATGCCGCCCTGAAACTTGGTGGGTTCGTTCTGCAAGAACTTTGACAAAGTGTCGAAAAACCAGATTCCATTCGGATCAGTAAGGGCAGTGGCCTGGAACAACATGCGCTCGAACGCAAAACCGAATTTGATAGTGTGGGTGCCGCGACTGAAGAAGGCGTCGTCATAAGCCTGGAAGGAATTCCAATGATAGAAATAAGTGGGTAGCCCGCCAACGCCGCCGGACATCGGAGAAAGTCCGCCCACGTTCACGAAGGCCGCGTCCCGGCCGGCAAACGCGGCAAGCGAGGTGTCGGCCGCAACTTTTCTGATCGCACTAAGGCTCTGGTTGTTGTTAACCAATTCGTGGTTGTATCCGAACCGCGCCGCATTGATAAAGGAAGTTGTGAAGCTGTGAGTCTCCTCGGCGGCCACGATTTGCCGCGACGTGAGACTGCCAAGCTGCACATTGCCCAGGGAATCGGGGGATGAGTAAGGCGTCCTATCGTACAGATACGTGCCGAACAGGCTGTCCCGATCGGAGAACTTGTGATCGATTCGCGTGGTAACGAAGTTCTCGTTGATGATCTGCTTCGCGGAGAAAGTGAATTGGCACGCATCTGCTCCACAGTTTCCGGGATCGGGATAAAGTCTGAGGTAACCGGTGGAGGTCGCTATCGCTGGGGCTACTGTAACGGTACACCGCCCCGACGTGGCGGTTGGGGTGCAACCAGGGGGGGGCGAGCCAGCGGGGTCGAAATGGAGGAGCCCTCCGCGAGCGTCCGTCGAGGGGACAAAACTCACGTCGGCGATGCCCTTGGACTGCCGGATTCCCTCGTAATCGGCAAAGAAGAACGTGCGGTTCTTCACGATGGGACCGCCGATAGCGCCCCCAAACTGATTCCGTTTGAAGGGCGTCCGCTGGCCCGCTTCAAAGAAATTGGCGGCGTCCAGGGAGCTGTTGCGCAAGAATTCGTAACCACTGCCATGAAATGAATTTGATCCCGAGCGCGTCGTTGCGTTGACGACCCCTCCGGACGTCTTGCCGTACTCCGCCGAGTAGTTGCTTGTCAGAACCGAGAACTCTTGAATGGCATCCACGCCCAGATTTCCACCGAGCACGCTGCCCGGCGCGCCATTGGCATAATCGTTGAGGCTGACACCATCCAGGCGATAATTGTTCTGCTGCGGGCGGGCGCCGGAGATGGTCAACTGTTGTCCAAAGCCGCGATTGCCGCGGTCCGCACCAACTGCAAAGGTCGGCTGGGTTTGGATAGTTTCAACACCCGGCTGGAGGGCTGCCAGATCCGTCCAACTGCGGCCATTAAGGGGCAGCTCACGTACGGTCGTCGCGTTGACCGTGGCGCTGATGTCCGAGCTGGCGAGCTGGATGGCGGGAGCGTCAGTAGTCACCTGGACCGTGTGTGTCACCGTGCCAATCTGCAGGACAAGATCAAAGACCTGCCGCGCACCGACATTGATCGTAATTCCGGATTTTGATTCCGCGTTGAAACCCTTTGCCGTAATCGTAAGTTGATACTCGCCGGGAAGGAGGTTCGGTAAAATGTAGAGACCGCTCTCGTTCGTGGAAGTATTGTGTTCGACGCCTGTAGCCACATTCTTAATCGTGACTTGCGCCTGAGGAATACCCGCACCGGACGGGTCCGTGACCGTGCCCGAAAGCGCTCCTCCGGCCACCTGCGCTGTGGCGGAATCGGAAAAACTGATGCCGAGTATCAGAAGTACCACTGCGACCCAAACAAACGGATGCATTCCAGAAATAATTCGAGAGGACACAGAATCACCTCCACGGTTGAAGGGAGACTAGTTCATACCCCGCGGGGATGCCTTAATCAAGGATTAATTTCTGTTTAGGTTGATTTTCGAAACTGGCACCCGTGGAAGTGGTCACCGGCAGAATCACTGTGAACGTCGACCCCAGGCCCGGAGTACTCTCACAGTAGATAGAACCGCCCTGCGCGCGCGCGATGGCTTGCGCGATCGCAAGCCCCAGCCCACCGCTATGCGCCTCTCCATTGCCGGTCTGGGCGGCCCGGTAAAACCTTTCGAAAATGAACGGCAAATGCGCGGCCGAGATTCCGATGCCCTGATCCTCGAAGCGCGCCTGAATTGTGCCGTCCTTGTGTTCGAGCGCGACGCGAACCCTGGTGTCACTCGGCGAATACTTGATGGCATTGTCCAGAAAAATCAAAAATAATTGATGGAGGAATGCCTCATCCCCGAACGAGGCGATCTCCTCATGCAGGTCTCGTTTGATGACGATGTTTTTTGTGCGGGCACGGGAATCCGCCATTGCACAGGCTTCCTCCAGCACCTCGTTGACATAGAGCGGCTCGAACCCCAGGTGCAGTTGTCCGGCATCCGCCATCGAGAGCGTAAACAACCCTTCCACAATCCGCGTCAGCTTCTTGAACTCGTCATCGAACAGAGACAGCGTTTTCCGGTAATCCTCCGCACCGCGAGGCTTCGAAAGCATCAACTCGGTCTCTCCGTGCAGCACCGCAAGCGGGGTTCGCAATTCGTGCGAGGCATCGGTCACAAATTGGCGCAGCTGCCGGACTGCGGAATCGACTCCTTGCAGAAGATGATTGAACGTCTCGGCCAGGTGGCCCAACTCGTCGTGCGGAGAAGTTACCGGCAGCGGCGTCCAGAATCCATTTCGGTTCGTCACCCGCTTGGCCATGAGCGCTGCGTGCTGGGTCAGCTCCGCAATTGGCACCAGGCTTTTTCCGACATAAAGCGCGGATATTCCCGCAGTGAGCAAAAGACTCAGGGGCAGAAGTAGCAGGGCGATGCGTCCAAAGCTTTCTAGCACTCGATTCGTGCCCATCGTCGGAATTGCCACTGCGAACACCCGCAGCCTCCCCCCTTGCTGAAAGGGAATGAGTGCGGTTCTCACTGTTTGGCCGTTCCCGATGGCGGCAATCCCGAACGTAGCGTCAGAGTCTTTGGCGCTCAATTTGCCCAAGTCGATAGGCGCGGAAAGGTTTGCCGAGCGCTGCAGCACATGGCCCGCGGGATCGAGTATTTCAAAAAACTCGCCCGGGATGTCCAACCGATTTACGTCCTGGGCGTTTGGTTCAGACACAATATCGGCGATGATCGGACGGGCCGTTTCCATCAACTGTCGGTTGAGTTGCGCCGAAACTTCGTGCGCGAGGAGAGCCCAAAACGCGGCATAGGACCCGGCGAGAAGCACCCCGACTACCGTGCAGAACAGGATCATCATCCGAAATCGAAGCGTTCTGGCAATCATGATTCCGCCATTCCCAGACGATAGCCTACCCCGCGCACGGTATGAATCAGCTTGGCCACGCGATTTTGGTCGATCTTCTGCCGCAGGCGATTCACGTAGACCTCGACGAGATTCGTCTCGCTGTCAAAGTGGCAATCCCAGACATGTTCGACGATCTCGCTCCTCGTCACGAGCTCAGGCGCGCGAAGCAGGAAAAGTTCCAGCAGTGCAAATTCCTTTGCGGTGAGGGGGATTACGTCCTGGCCGCGCGTGGCCCTGCGCCTGTGACGGTCCATCACGAGATCCGCGTAACGCAGCTTTGCGTTGCCGCTATGAAACCCTCGGCGCACGAGTGCCCGCACTCGCGCAAGAAGTTCCGCCAGGACAAAAGGTTTGGTCAGGTAATCGTCCGCGCCGGCGTCCAGACCCTCTACCCGCTGCTCGACCAGACCTCGCGCGGTGAGCATCAGGATGGGCGCCTCTATACCTCGCTGGCGCAGCTCACGGCACACTTCAACCCCGCTCATGCCCGGCAGACGCACGTCGAGCAGAAGGGCATCGTAGGTAACATCCGTACCCAATTCGAGAGCTTTCTCGCCCGATTCAACTACATCCACGGCGTAGGCATTTTCCCGCAACGCGCGCGCGATGAAGCTCGCTACTTTGCGCTCATCTTCAACCAGGAGGATCCGCATACAATCTTCTTCATATCATGCGGGACAATCTTGCCCCAGTCAAAACACGCTCGAGCCGATTCACCGCTCAGTGGACTTCAAAAACCAGAACCTCCGCGTTTGTAGATTCGTGCTGTGGCACGGCCACGAAATAACGGCTTAGCTCAGGCACGAGCAGCGCGGTTCTACCCAGTGGCCCGGAGGGAACCTTCCCCAGAAGCTTATAGTTGTCGGCGTCTACCTGCTCGTAAACATTCACTTCGCCGTCGCATGCCGCGTAAATCCGTTTGCTGCCTGGGTCATAAATCAAGTCATCGACTCCCTTCGTGATGGGAAGCATAGTAATTTCCTTGCCTGTATCCGTGTCAATCACCACGATCTGTCCTCCGCGGCAAGCCACAAACAAGCGATGGTTAGCCCGATCCAGCGCCATGGCGACATTTATTTTCCCTTTCGTCACCGGCCAGCTCGCGATGAGCTTGCGTGTTTCCCGGTCGATCACGTCGACCTGGCTCTTGGCTCTGTTATTCACGTACAGCTTCGAGTTCGCGGTCTCCAGCGTCATCGCTTCCAGAGTGTCCCCGTCGATCTTGATGTCAGTAATTTTCTTGCCGGCAGTCGTATCCACGACACTTAGCATCGAGTACGTTTGATGCACGTCGCCGCCGCCGTTGTCAATGTACAGATACTTTGTAGCCGGATCGTATCCGATCGAATCCGCATCTTCGAGGAGTTTCACGCTCGAGAGGAGCTTGTACGTCGTGCTGTCGAAGATCTTCAAATCCCCCGCCGTCCCATCCGTCACGTATAAGCGGTTAACGTCTTCGCGGTACAGCACGGCGTGGGGTCGCTCAATCCCCGTTATGTTGTGAATGATCTTGCCGGTCTTCAGGTCAAAGACCACCACTGCCTTGTAATCTTCGGGAGTGGCAAACAACCGGTTGCCCTTTATGTCGATCGCAAAATGATCGAAGTTTCCTTTAACGTCCGCGGGCAATTTGAATTTTTGTACAAGCTTGAGTGGGGCTGTCTCCTGGCATTGGGCCTTCACTCCGAATACGGCAAACGCTGCAACGAGCATGAAAAGCCGTTTCTTCATTTTCTCTCCCTCAGGTTTGAAATTTGCTGTCGGCTGCTCATAACCTCGAGCAGCCGCTTGAGATGGCCCGAGCCTTGCGCGATCGGCCGGCTGTTTTAATCTCGAGGTGTCACACGCAAGAGTCGAAGCAAGCTGGATCGGACCGGCGGCCGCGCAGACGCTCGGGAATTCAGCACATTTGCGCGTGCCGGCCTGACGCCGCGTCCGAACTGGGTTTGCGCAGCACCTCGACTTCCGCCGCCGCCCCTCAGCACGCCAGAGGATAATTCATTCGCCGCCTCGCGGACTTAAACCAACATTAATTTCTATTTAACTGCAAAGCGAGCGAGGCACAATATCCCCTGAAAACAAGCGTCTTAAGCCTATTGGAGGCTTCGCTTCCCCGTGATCGAGATGAACGTCACGTTGACTCGGCAAACTTGCTGACGTAGCATCCGCGCGGTCGAGTCCAGCTTTCGTCCAACTCGATGTTGGAGTTTCTGTCCGCATTTCCGTCGCCAACAGGTCATTCCGTTCAATTTTGGCCCGGCTGTGCGCGATTCCAACGTGTGGAGGAACGTATGAAACGATTTCGCTGCGTAATGCTGACGGTCTCGCTCGCGCTTGCCGCTGGCGTCAAAGCCCAGGAGAAACTCCCTCTAAAGCTTGTCGGAACAATTCCGCTTCCCGGACTCAAGGACGGCGATTTTGACCATTTTGCTCCTGACCTCGATGGCCACCGTCTATTCCTCACCGCAGAAGAGAATGGAAAGGTGCTCGTATTCGACACGAATTCCAACACCCTGGTTCATACCATTGAGGATCTCAAAGCACCGCACGCGATTCTTTACCGCAAAGATTTGAAGAAACTTTTTATCGTGGATGGAGACGCCTCCGCCGTCAAAGTGTATGACAGTGAAAACTATAAAATGATCGGCGAGATCAAGGTCGCCATCGATGCCGACTCGATCGCCTACGACGCCGCCACAAAACTACTCTATGTCGTCACCGGTGGCCGGGAGGCGCATACTCCCTATACTTTGATCGCGGTGATCGACACGAACAAGTCCGAAAAACTGCGTGACATCAAGATCGCTTCGAACCACATCGAAGCGATCATTCTCGAACCTTCCGGCCCGCGCATGTTCATGAACATTACGGGTCAAGACGCTGTCGGCGTACTGGACCGAAACAAATCGGTTCTCCAGGCCACGTGGCCGCTGCCTGCTGGAGACAAGGCCAACGTGGCCATGGCCTTCGATGAAGCGAATCATCGGCTCTTCGTTGTCACCAGAACTCCGGGCAAATTGATTGTTCTCAATTCGGACAACGGCAAGGTTATTGCCGATCTCCCCGCCGTGGGTTTCGTTGACGACGCGGCTTACGACGCAAAGCAAAAGCGCGTTTACCTGCCCGGCGACCAATTTGTGGATGTCTTCGAACAGAAGGATGCCGATCACTACGCTTTACTGGCGAGAATCCCCGGCAGCTTCCGCGCCAAGACCGCCATTCTTGTTCCCGAGTTAAATCGCTACTATCTTGCTGTTCCTCACCACGAGAACAAAGACGCCGAGGTGCGGGTGTACGATATTCAGCCGTAGAACGCTCATGCTAATCTCTTGCCATAGTTCCGGAACATGCCGCCAGAAATAATTCCACGCATGATCCGAATGATTCGAATCCTCCGGGTGAAAAATGCTGCGTCGTGAATTCGGCAAAGCCTCTCTCGGCGCGGTCGCTTCTTCCGCGCTCGTTCCCTCCGCAACAGGGGAGGGAGCCCTGCTGCGCGCGGACTTTCCCAAAGTCTCCGGGCTCACCGAGTATGTCGGCAAGTTTGTCGTCGATACCCAGTACGGCCAGATTCCGGAAAACGTCATTGAATTGGGAAAGAAATCCATCCTCGATGGCCTGGGACTGGCCTTGGCCGGCTCACGCGCGGAATCGGGAACAATCTGCCGCCAGTATCTCGAAAAGCTCGGCGCGTGCAACGGTACAGCCGTCGTTATCGGATCGTCGCAGAAAACTTCCCCGCGCTTCGCCGCCTTCGTCAACGGCGTTTCCATTCATGCCGACGATTTCGATGACACGCAACTTGCCGTGGCCAAAGACCGCGTCTATGGCCTCCTGGTGCACCCCACTGTCGCTGCCCTTCCTCCACTCTTTGCCCTCGCCGAACAACACCGCCAGGTCTCGGGCAAGGAACTCATGCTGGCTTATCATTTAGGGGTGGAGGTCGAATGCAAAATCGCCGAGACTATTTCGCCGCGCCATTATCTCGATGGCTTCCATTCTTCGGGGACTTGCGGCCCGTTTGGATCCGCAGCCGCCTGCGCAAAGTTGCTTCGCTTCGATCTGGCAAAAACCTTGAACACGTTCGGTCTGGTTGCCAGCCAGTCGGGCGGATTGCGTGAAAACTTTGGCACCATGACCAAGCCCTTTCAGGCCGGCCACGCCGCGGAATCCGGACTTGTCTCCGCCGATCTCGTTGCCTTGGGCTGGACCGCGGCCGAGCAAATTCTCGAGGCGGATCGCGGCTTCTTCCATGCCTTCGGGGGCTCCTACGATCCCGCTTCGATCATGGATCGGCTGGGAAAACCCTGGACGTTCGTTTCTCCCGGCATTTCTATCAAGCCCTATCCGTCGGGATCTCTCGCGCATCCGGCCATGACCGAGCTCGCGCGCCTGATCGAAGCCAACAATATCCAGGCATCGCAAGTCGAAAAGGTGGATGTCGGCGCCAATCGCAACATGGTCACGACGCTTCTCCACCACCAGCCGAAAACGGGGCTGGAAGCGAAATTCAGCATGGAATTTTGCATGGCGATTCTGCTCTTGGAGCGAAAGGCCGGATTGGGTCAGTTTTCGGACAAGGTCGTGCAAAGAACGGACGTCCAGGAGATGATCCGCAAAATAAATTTCTATGTTGATCCGGAAGCCGAAAGCGCCGGTTACGACAAAATGACCTCTCTCCTGAAAATCCACTTGAAGGACGGTCAGATCATCACAGGTCGCGCTGATTTCGGCAAGGGCAGCCCTGCAAACCCCATGAGCTTTGATGACGTCGCCGTAAAATTCAGAGGCTGCGCCGAATTTGCGGAATGGCCGGCCTCCAAGACAGAAAAAATCATCGCTTTCGTCAAGACCCTGGATGCGGTTTCCGACGTAAGTGCGCTCTCGCCGTTGCTTTCCTCCGAGAAAGGATAAGATCCGGGCAAATGAAAACGTTCAATATCGCTGTCATCGCGGGTGACGGCATCGGCAAAGAAGTCGTACCCGAAGGCATCCGCGTACTCGAGGCTGCGGGGCGGAGATTTGGTTTCCAGTTCAACTGGCGCTCCTTTGACTGGAGCTGTGAAACCTACGCAAAAACCGGGAAAATGATGCCCCCGGATGGTCTGAAACAATTGCAGCCATTCGACGCCATCTTTCTCGGCGCCGTGGGACACCCCAGCGTTCCCGACCACGTTTCGCTGTGGGGTCTCCTGATCCCCATCCGCCGCAGTTTCCGTCAATACGTCAATTTGCGGCCGGTGCGTCTCTTCGAGGGGATCGAAACTCCGCTGAAAAACTGGAAGCCGGGTCAAATTGATTTCTGCATCGTCCGCGAAAACAACGAAGGAGAATATTCCAATATCGGCGGGCGCATCTATGAAGGAACCGACGACGAAATGGCCGTCCAGCAATCCATCTTCACTCGCCGCGGCGTCAACCGCGTGCTCCGTTTTGCGTTTGAGTTGGCCCGCAAAAGAAAAAAGCGTTTGACCTCTGCCACAAAGTCAAATGGCATCATCCACACCATGCCATTTTGGGACGAATGCTTCCACCAAATGGCGACGGTCTATCCGGATATTTCGACCGATCAGTATCACATCGACATCCTCAGCGCTCACTTTGTGCGTCACCCCGATTGGTTTGATGTTGTTGTGTTATCCTATCTTTTCGGCGACATTCTCTCTGATCTCGGTCCAGCCGTTGTCGGATCGATCGGCATCGCTCCTTCCGGCAATCTGAATCCCGAAAAGGAATTTCCGTCCATGTTCGAACCCGTGCACGGCTCCGCGCCCGACATTGCCGGGAAGGGAATCGCCAATCCCATCGGGCAGGTCTGGTCCGGCGCGATGATGCTGCGGCATCTAGGCGCTTCGGAAGCCGCGGATTCGGTCGAAAATGCGATCGCGGAGATCCTCGCGCAAGCGAAAGTTCGCACTCCCGACATCGGCGGGCGTTCCACAACTGGGGATCTGGGGGCCGCCATCGCCGCCCTTGTCAGTGGAAAAAAGTAGCTCATTCTTCTTTCTGGGCGTGCGAAGTAGATCCAGATCTCTTCGTCCGTTCTCGTTTTCCACAGGCGGTCAGGGAACATAAGCCTGGTCGTCATCTCCTGAACGGAGTCCGAAAGGGCGGACCATCCGCCAAATCCACGTTGATTCGGCTGCCTTCGCCCGCGGCGCAAACCGCGCAGTAAGTTTTGCAACTTCGTGACAATTGACTTCCTGGAGCGTCCATAGCACAGCACTACACCGAGGGGTGCCGGACTGCCGGTGACGGGTCACAAATTTGTGTGATCACGGAACCGCCGGGCACCCACTTTCGTACAGCAGGGAGAGGTCTGCTATGGAAAACCTGCCTGGCAAATTTCGCTATGCCCTGCGACAGTTTCGTCTGTCGCCCATTTTTGCCGCGGCGGCCGTGCTGACGTTGGCCTTGGGAATCGGCGGAACAACGGCCATCTTTACACTGATCCACGCGGTGATGCTGCGTTCCTTGCCTGTCTCCGATCCTGCAAGGCTCTACCGCATTGGCGAAGGGGACGATTGCTGCGTGGAAGGGGGTCCGCAGGATATCTGGGGAATGTTTTCGTTTGCCCTTTACGAGCGTCTAAAAGCGGAATCACCCGAGTTCGAAGAGGTGGCCGCTTTCCAGGCTGGGCGCGGCCGGCTGAGCGTGCGGCGCGAAGGCGTCGAATCGGCTGCCAGACCGGTGCGTTCTGAATACGTGACCGGCAATTATTTTTTGACGCTGGGAGTGGGCGCATTCGGCGGAAGGGTATTCACCCCGGAAGACGACAAGCCGGCCGCTCCGCCGGTGGCGGTGCTCAGCCACCGCGTCTGGCAAACCACCTATGCCGCCGATCCCTCAATCGTAGGTGCAACTTTCGTCGTCGAGGGCCATCCTCTGACCGTGATCGGCGTTGCGCCACCTGGATTTTTCGGGGAAACCCTGGAAAGCGACCCTCCCGATATTTGGGTTCCCGTCCAGCAGGAACCCATGATTGATGGCGAAGGAAATCTGTTGCATCAGTCCATCTCTGCGTGGCTGCGCGTCATCGGGCGGTTGCGGCCTGGAGCTTCGACGGCGGGAATGGGCCCCCGCCTCACGGGAGTGCTGCGCCAATGGTTGCAGAACGATTCCGGGTATCCCGCCAACTGGATGGCGGACTTGATCTCGATGCTTCCCAAGCAGGTAGTCAACGTCATACCGGCAGGAGCGGGCGTAGCGGTAATGAAAGAAGAGTACGGGCGCAGCCTGCAGATCCTTCTTTCGGTGTGCGGCCTGGTGTTGCTGATCGCATGCGCCAACGTGGCAAACCTGCTCTTGGCACGGGCGGTGGCGCGCCGCGGACAGACTGCGGTCCGGCTTGCCCTGGGCGCTACCCGGCGCCAGATCGTCATGGAAGCCCTCACCGAGAGCATCCTACTGGCTGTTGGCGGCGGCATTGCCGGACTCTTGGTGGCAATGGCGGCCGCGCGGCTGCTGCTTGCCCTGGCTTTCCAGAGCGCGCATTTCCTTCCGATCAGCACCATGCCATCGCTCCTGGTCCTGGGATTCGCGTTCGGGTTGTCGCTGACGACGGGAATCATCTTCGGAGCCGCTCCGGCGTGGTTTGCCACGCGCACCGATCCGGCGGAAGCGTTGCGTGGTTCGGGTCGAAGCACCAGTGATCGCTCGACCTTCGCTCGCAAAGCTCTCCTGGTCGTGCAGGCTACTTTGTCGGTGGTGCTGGTGGCAGGCGCCACCATGCTGGCGCGCAGCCTGAATAAGCTCGAGCATCAAGATTTCGGCTATAAAATTGAAGACCGCGTCGAGGTGAGCCTGCACAATCCGCCGGCAACTTACACTCTGCCCAAGTTAGCGGCGCTCTACCGCCAGCTTGAAGAAGAGCTCAATCGTCTACCGGGGATACAGGGGTCCGGGTTGGCCATGTACAACCCTCTCACCGACAACTGGGGCGAACTCATTATGGTAGCCGGCCACCCTCCCGCCAAGCTAAGCGAGGAGTCCGGCGCGTCGTGGGACAGGGTAAGCTTCAACTATCT
>Ga0210384_10002235_pt1 | contig 24003 bp, 21 predicted proteins | sample IncBWH2MmetaG_FD_160574 | JGI IMG/M metagenome (GOLD analysis project Ga0210384, IMG submission 160574) | Forest soil microbial communities from Barre Woods Harvard Forest LTER site, Petersham, Massachusetts, United States - Inc-BW-H-2-M | ecosystem: Environmental > Terrestrial > Soil >...
TCCATACTCACGATCGTGGTTATGGATTCCGGGCGCGCGTTTTCAACGCGCCCCGGAATGACGAGAGATCTTTTTTGCTATGGGCTTTTTGGCCGCAGACTTTTTCGCGGTAGCCTTCGCCATCTTCCGCTTCTTCGGCCGCTTCCGCAACGCCGCGCGCTGCGCCGCCGCCAAGGCCGCCCTCGCCCATCCGCTCAGTTCTTCGGAATCGTCGAACAGCCGCGCCGGCAACTCCCAATACGAGTTCACCGTCACGGTCTTCGCTCTGGTCTGATACTGGAACGGCTTTGAGCCTTCGGCCTCGAATTGCGGGATCGTCTCTTCATCGGCGCGAAAATAGAGACCGGCGCGCAGCGCCAGCGCGAAATTGGTTCCGTCGGCGGAAATGCCGTAACCGGAAAACATCCGGCGGATCGTCACCGGGCCGAAATCGGAGAACAAATCGATCAGGAAATCGCGGTCCATGCGACGCCGCGGCGGTCAGACCTTCGCCGGCGTGAGCTGCACCGATTCGCCGCAGCCGCAGGCCGAAACCTGGTTCGGGTTGTTGAAGATGAACTGCGCCTGCATCTTGTCGGCCTTGTAGTCCATCTCGGTGCCGAGCAGGAACAGCACGGCCTTGGGATCGACCAGGATCTTGACGCCCTTGTCCTCGACCACCTCGTCGGTCGGGCGCACATCATGGGCATATTCGACCGTATAGGACTGCCCGGCGCAGCCGCCGTTCTTGACACCGACACGAAGGCCGACGATCGCCGAATCGGCGCGCTTGGTCAGCTCGCTAACGCGCTGCGCGGCCGCGTCCGTCAGCCGCATGACCTGCGGACGGGGCCGCGGCTTCGGCTTCGATGAAGGCGTTGGTGATGTGGGCGTCATTTCAGTCATCTAATCATTCCTCGCGCGCTCATCAATGCTGCCGCTCACCACATATTGAGGACGAGGCGTGCCTCGTCGCTCATCCGGTCCGGCGACCACGCGGGCTCCCAGACCAGGTTGACGTTGACGACACCGACGCCGGGCACGCTGGCGACGGCGTTTTCGACCATGGTCGGCAATTCGCCGGCCGCCGGGCAATTCGGCGTAGTCAGGGTCATCAGCACGTCGACGCCGCGGTCGTCCCTGAGGTCGACCTTGTAGATCAGGCCGAGCTCGTAGATGTCGGCCGGAATTTCCGGATCGAACACGGTCTTCAGCGCCGCGACGATGTCGCCGGTCAGCCGCTCGGTCTCCTCGGGCGGCAGCGCCGAATGGGTTTCCATATTGCCGGTCTTGACGTCCAGATTCTTGACTTCTGCGGTGTCGGTCATGCGAACAGTTCCCGCGCCTTGATCAGCGCCTGTGCCAGATGGTCGACTTCTTCCTTCGTATTATACATTCCAAACGAGGCGCGGCAGGTGGCCGTGACGTTGAACCGCTCTAAAAGCGGCATCACGCAGTGGGTCCCAGCGCGCACCGCGATGCCCTGGCGGTCGATCACGGTCGCGACATCGTGGGGATGGGCGCCCTTCATCTCGAACGAGATCACCGGTCCCTTATTCTTGGCGGTGCCGATCAGGCGCAGCGAATTGATCTCGCGCAACCTCTCCTGGGCGTAGGTCAGAAGGCCATGCTCGTGCGCGGCAATGCGTTCCTTGCCGATCGAACCGACGTAGTCGATCGCAGCACCAAGCCCCACCGCCTCGACGATCGCCGGCGTGCCCGCCTCGAATTTGTGCGGGGGATCGCCATAGGTGATCCAATCCTTGGCGACCTCGCGGATCATCTCGCCACCGCCGTTAAAGGGGCGCATCGCGACAAGGTGCTCGTGCTTGGCGTAGAGCGCGCCGATGCCGCTCGGCCCATACATCTTGTGGCCGGTGAAGACGTAGAAATCGCAGTCGATATCCTGCACGTCGATCGCCAGATGCACGGCGCCCTGGCTGCCGTCGATCAGGACGGGAATGCCGCGGGAATGCGCCAGCTTCACTACATCCTTGACCGGCACGATGGTACCGAGCGCGTTCGACATCTGGGTGATCGCGACCAGTTTGGTACGCGGCGTCAGCGCCTTTTCGAACTCGTCGATCAGGAAATTGCCGTCGTCGTCGACATCGACCCATTTGATGACCGCGCCATGGCGTTCCCTCAGGAAGTGCCAGGGCACGATGTTGGAATGGTGCTCCATGATCGAGACCACGATCTCGTCGCCGTCCCTGATGTTGGGCTCGCCCCAGGAATAGGCCACGAGGTTGATCGCCTCAGTGGCGTTGCGGGTGAAGACGATCTCCTCGTTGCGCCGGGCATTCAAGAATTTCGCGACTTTGGCGCGGCCGCCTTCATAGGCTTCGGTCGCGGCATTGGCGAGATAATGCAGCCCGCGATGCACGTTGGCGTATTCGGTCTTGTAGGCTTCGGTCATGCGGTCGAGCACCGCATTAGGCTTCTGCGCGGAAGCGGCGTTGTCGAGATAGACCAGCGGCTTGCCGTAGATTTTTAGCGCCAGCGCCGGAAAATCCTCGCGGACGCGGGCGACGTCGTAGGAGCCGTTGGCGACTGCCGGATGCATGGTCATGCCCTCGCCTCCAGCCAGCGCTGCGCCGCCGAAATCGCAAGATCGCGCAAGTTGTCGTCGGCGATGGATTCGATGGCCTCGCCCACGAACGCCTGAATCAGCAATGCCTGCGCGTCTTTTTCGGAAAGACCGCGGGCGCGCAGATAGAACAGCAGGCTCTCGTCGAGCGCGCCGGTGGTCGCGCCATGCCCGCAGGTCACGTCGTCAGCGAAAATCTCCAGCTCCGGCTTATTGTCGGCCTCGGCCTCGTCGGACAGCAAGAGCGCCCGCGTCATCATCTTGGCGTCGGTCTTCTGCGCATCGGGACGCACGATGATGCGGCCCTGGAACACCGAATGGGCGCGGTCGTCGACGACAGCGCGGAAGACTTCGCGGCTGGTGCAGTTCGGCACGGCATGGTCCAGCAACAGCGTGGAATCGGCGTGCTGGCGGCCGTTGAGCAGGTTGACGCCGTTGGTCGTGATCTGGGCGCCCTCGCCGGCGCAGCTGACATATCCCTGATAACGGCTGACATGGCCGCCGCTCGTCATATTGAAGGTGTTGAGGCGCGCGCGCGCGCCGACCGTGAAAACGGCGGTGGAAATGTTGATCACGTCGGCTGCGTCGACCATCAGCCGAACGTGCTCGAGTTCGGCGCCTTCGCCGACCCAGACGATGACGGCATCATTGGCCTGATAAGCCTTGGCGCCCTCGGCGCCAGCGAAGTTTTCCACCAGGGTGGCGCGGGCGCCCTTGCCCAGTTTCAGGAACGAGCGGGTATAGGTCGCCGCAGCCGAGCGCGTTGCGACATGCACGATCTGGATCGGCTTGGTGACGACCGCCCGCTCGGCGATCGTGACCAGCACGCCATCGGTCATCATCGCCGCATTCAGCGAGACCATCGCATTGTCAGCGATGTTGACGCTGAGCAAATCGGCGCGTGCCTCGTTGCCGGCGTCCTCCAGCACGTCGCGCACGATCTGGATGCGGACAGCTTTATCGAGGCCAGCGGTATCAGACAGTTCGGGCGAATAGACCCCGTCCACCAGGACCAGCCGGATGGCGCCGGCCATCGCATGCCCGGCGAGGGCGGCCTTGGCGCGCCTCAGCGCGTCCTGGTCCGGCGCGTCCGCCAGCGGCAACACCTCGCGCATCAGCATGCGCAAGTCGGTATATTTCCATTCCTCGATCCGCCGGTGCGGCAGGCCCAGACGCTCATAGGCCTCGAAAGCCTGCTTGCGAGCGTCGGCGACCCTGCCCGCACCCGGCAACCGGCCTCGCGCGACCGCGAAGGCGTCGCTCAGCGCGCGTCCGGTTTCGGTCTTTGCCACAACAACGTTCATCACAAAATCCGTCCGTCAGGCCGCGTCTTCGAACCGCGTATAGCCGGAAGCTTCGAGCTCCAGCGCCAGTTCCTTGTCGCCGCTTTTGACAACCCGGCCCTTCGACATCACGTGCACGAAATCAGGCACGATGTAGTTCAGGAGCCGCTGGTAGTGCGTGATCACCACCACGGCGCGGTCCGGCGAGCGCAACGCATTGACGCCATCGGCCGCGACCCGCAGCGCGTCGATGTCGAGGCCTGAATCCATCTCGTCGAGGATGCAAAGGCTCGGCTCGAACAGCGCCATCTGTAAAATCTCGTTGCGCTTCTTCTCGCCGCCGGAGAAGCCGACATTGACGCCGCGGCGAAGCATGTCTTGGGGGATGTTGAGCGATTTTGCCACTTCGCGGACCTTCTTCAGAAAATCCGGGGTGGAATATTCGCTTTCGCCGCGCGCCTTGCGCTGGGCGTTCAGCGCGGTGCGCAGGAAGGTCATGGTGGCGACGCCGGGAATCTCCACCGGATACTGGAACGCCAGGAACACGCCCTTGGCGGCGCGCTCGTCCGGCGACATCGCAAGCAAATCCTCGCCCCGGAACAAAACCTCGCCGCCGGTCACCTCATAGCCCGGCTTGCCGGCGATGACATGGGACAGCGTCGATTTGCCGGAGCCGTTCGGGCCCATGATCGCATGGACCTCGCCCAGGTTCACGGTCAGCGAAAGCCCATGGAGGATTTCACGCTCCTCGACGCGGACTTGCAGATCTTTGACTTCAAGTAGTGGCATCGCTTCAATCTTTCTCTTTGGCATCGGCGCCCCAGCGCCAGCGCCACTCGCCATCGGTTTTTGCCTTTGTCAGCGCAACGAAGCCGACGGTGACGGCGAGAACCGCGACAACGCACCAATACGGCGACAAGGCTTTAAGCTGGCTCGCTACAACCATCGCCGCAACGAATGCACCGAATCCCAGGGTCAGAATCCAACCTTGCCAGGTGGTCGGAACGGTACCGTAGCCAAACGTCTTCGGTTTGAACCAGAACTGGTTGGTCATGGACATTACCCGACGCTGCCTTCCAGCGAGATCGAGATCAGTTTCTGCGCCTCGACCGCGAATTCCATCGGCAGCTGCTGCAGCACGTCCTTGACGAAGCCATTGACAACGAGGCCGACGGCTTCTTCCTGGCTCAGTCCGCGCTGCACGCAGTAGAACAGCACGTCCTCGGAGATCTTTGACGTGGTGGCTTCGTGCTCGAAAGTCGCGGAGGCATTCTTGGCCTCTACGTACGGCACCGTGTGCGCGCCGCATTTGTCGCCGATCAGCAGCGAGTCGCAGGCGGTGAAGTTGCGTGCGCCGGTCGCCTTGCGGTGCGCGGTGACGAGGCCGCGATAGGTGTTCTGCGAACGCCCGGCCGCGATGCCCTTGGAGATGATACGGCTGGTAGTGTTCTTGCCGAGATGCAGCATCTTGGTGCCGCTATCGACCTGCTGGAAACCGTTCGAGATCGCGATCGAATAAAACTCGCCGCGCGAATTGTCGCCGCGCAGGATGCAGCTCGGATATTTCCAGGTGATCGCCGATCCGGTCTCGACCTGGGTCCAGGAAATCTTCGAATTCTTGCCGCGGCAGTCGCCGCGCTTGGTGACGAAATTATAGATGCCGCCCTTGCCCTCGGAGTTGCCGGGGTACCAGTTCTGCACCGTCGAATATTTGATCTCGGCATCGTCAAGCGCGACCAGTTCGACAACGGCGGCATGCAACTGGTTCTCGTCGCGCTGCGGCGCGGTGCAGCCTTCGAGATAGCTGACATAGGCGCCCTTGTCGGCGATGATCAGCGTGCGCTCGAATTGCCCGGTGTTGCGCTCGTTGATGCGGAAATAGGTCGACAGTTCCATCGGGCAGCGCACGCCCGGCGGCACGTAGACGAACGAGCCGTCGGAGAACACCGCCGAGTTCAAAGTCGCGAAGAAATTGTCCGAGGTCGGCACCACGCTGCCAAGATACTTCTTCACGAGCTCTGGATGCTCGCGGATCGCCTCCGAGATCGGCATGAAGATCACGCCGGCCTTCTTCAATTCTTCCTTGAAGGTGGTGGCAACCGAAACGGAATCGAAGACGGCATCGACCGCGATCCTGCGCTCGCCCAAGCCTTTTTCGCCGTCTTGCCGCACCACGCCTTCCAGCACTTCCACCTCACGGAGCGGAATGCCGAGCTTCTCATAGGTTTTCAGGATTTCCGGATCGATCTCGTCGAGCGAGCCGACCTGTTTCTTGGGCTTGGGAGCTGAGTAGTAATACAGATCCTGATAATCGATCTTGGGATAGTTGACGCGCGCCCAAGTCGGCTCGGTCATGGTCAACCAGCGGCGGAAGGCTTCCAGCCGCCACTCCAGCATCCAGGCCGGCTCGTTCTTTTTCGCGGAAATAAAGCGGACGGTGTCTTCCGACAGCCCCTTCGGGGCCTTGTCGGACTCGATCAGCGTCTCGAATCCATATCGATACTGGTCGACGTCGATGCGCCGGACGCGCTCGACCGTCTCTTGTACGGCTGGCATTCTATCCTCCGCTCGCGGTTTCAAGGACCGCGGTGGATCGGTTCCAAAAGTCGACTACGCTGCTCCGACGAAACACGCTTAGAACCGTTCAAGCAGTGTTTCGTCGCCCCTAGTAAGTAGGGTATTGGAGAGCTTTCGCCAAGCCTTAAGACAGCAATCAATGTCTGTCTCTGACGTGGACCAGCCCAGACTGAGCCGCACCGCTCCCTGAGCAAGTTTAGGGCCAAATCCCATGGCTTCCAACACATGGGAGGGCTGGACCTTGCCCGAAGAACAGGCGGAACCGGAGGAAACCGCAATCCCCTCAAGGTCGAAGCCGATGACCGCCGTTTCCGCCTTGAGGCCGGGAGCCGTGAACAGGGTGGTATTCGGCAGCCGCGGCGCGTCGGCAGAGAATACGACAAGGCCGGGGGTCTGAAGAAGCCCGCTTTCGAGATGGTTCCGCAAGGCCTCTAACCTGACGGCATCGGTGCCCTGAGCCGCCATCGCTGCCTTTAGAGCGGCACCAAAACCCGCGATCCCCGCGACATTCTCGGTCCCGGCGCGGCGCCCCAGTTCCTGTCCCCCGCCGCGCAGCAACGGCTCGAGCCCTGCAAGACCCTCGGCCAAAACCAGCGCGCCGACCCCTTTGGGACCGCCGATCTTGTGCGCAGACAGCGTGACAATATCGGCATATAACTCTTTGATATATATCGGTCTTTTACCGAACGCCTGGATCGCGTCGACATGCAAAAGACCGCCCGCCGCGTGGACGATTTCGGCGGCTTCGGCGACCTGCTGCACCGCGCCGGTTTCGTTGTTTGCCGCCATGATCGACACCAGCGCAGGCGGGCCCGAGGCGAGCAGCCCGCGAAGATGATCGAGGTCAACGACGCCGGACTTGGTGACCCCGACTTTGCTGATGGCGTCGGCGGTAAACCTTCCGCCCGCGAGCACCGAGGTGTGTTCGATCGCCGACACCACGAGCCTCGAGACTGGCTGACCGGAGGTGGCGCGAAGGCCAGGCGCGAGCGCCAGCGAGTTGGCTTCAGTCCCGCCCGAGGTGAAGACGACGTTGCGCCGCAGCGCGCCGATCGCGCCGGCTACCGCTGAGCGCGCCTCCTCCACCAGGCGGCGGGCGTGACGCCCCTCGGCATGGACCGAGGAGGGATTGCCGAGCAGATCCCACGCGGCCGCCATCGCCGCCCGCGCCTCGGGGCGTAGCGGTGTCGTCGCATTCCAGTCGAGATAGACCCTGTCAGGCATTGAGTATGATAATACCTCAGCAAATACGCTTGCAGCCCGAAGCGACGGGCGTATCCCGCCCACTGCCTCAACGCAATTGGCGATCGCAAAGGCGATCGGCAATCGCGCAAAGCTAACGCTTTGAACGCATTGTCGGATGTTCAAGAAGCTTGCTTTTGGCCCCTCGCCTCATGCTAGAACGCGGCCTCAAATTCACCCAGCGCCGTTCGCGCAAATCGCCCAACGACGCCGATCACCCCTTCGTCTCGCAAGGCTCGACTGAGACAGTCGGGTCAACCCGGCACCAACAGGTTGATGATCTAGGAATCTCTTATGCCTGAAGTCATTTTCACCGGCCCCGCTGGCCGCCTTGAAGGCCGTTATCATCCGGCCAAGCAGAAGAACGCGCCGATTGCGATGATCCTGCACCCGCATCCGCAGTTTCATGGCACGATGAATCACCAGATCGTCTACCAGTGCTACTACGCGTTCGCGCATCGCGGATTTTCCGTGCTGCGATTCAATTTCCGCGGCGTCGGCCGCAGCCAGGGATCGTTCGATCACGGCACCGGCGAACTTTCGGATGCGGCTTCCGCGCTCGACTGGGCGCAGACCATCAATCCGGAAGCACGCGCCTGCTGGGTCGCCGGCTTCTCGTTCGGCGCCTGGATCGGCATGCAACTCTTGATGCGCCGGCCGGAGGTCGAAGGTTTTATTTCGATTGCGCCGCCCGCCAATCTCTATGACTTCTCGTTCCTCGCGCCCTGCCCGTCCTCCGGGCTCATCGTGCATGGCGAGAAAGACGCCGTGGTGCCGCCAAAGGACGTCAACACCCTGGTCGAGAAATTGAAGACCCAAAAGGGCATCGTGATCGATCAGCAGATCATCCCCGGCGCCAATCACTTCTTCGACGGCAAGCTCGAGCCCCTGATGCAGACGGTGACGGCCTATCTCGATATGCGGCTTGCCAACGTGCGGTGAGCTCGGGCGGATGCCGTAGGATGGGTTGAGCCCCCTCGCGAAACCCATCACCGCCACAAATGGCAATTTGATGGGTATCGCTTCGCTCCACCCATCCTACGCGGTTAGGCCGCCGCCCGCGCCTGCAGGCCCGACAGCCAGGATTTTCGCCGTTCGATAAAATCGCGCAGCAGCGCCGGGTAATCGGCGCCGACGGCCGATCGTACCGACGGCCGGGCCGCGAGGTTTTTGCGCCAACGCGCTAAGTTCGGTTTGCCCGCGAGAATGCCAAAGTCGGCGATGTCATCGAACACGCCGAAATACCGGAACACCGGGCCGAATACCGCATCGACCAGAGAAAAATGCTCGCCGTCAAACCACGGCGCGGCCACCACGCGGTCTTCAAGCCGCGCAAAACGCTGCTCGAGCTGCGTCACCTTGGCCTTGAAGGTGGCTTCGTCGGCCGCACCATAGAGGCCCGCGATATCGTTGAGCACGGTCGAGCCGAATTCAACCCAGCCGCGGTGCTCGGCGCGGCGCAGCGCATTGCCCGGATGCAGCGGCCTTGCCTGCGTCTCCTCAAGATATTCGAGGATTACGGCGGATTCGAAGATCGCGTGATCGCCGACCAGCAGCACCGGTGTTTTGCCGAGCGGCGAGATTTTCAGAAACCAGTCTGGCTTGTTGGAGAGATCGATATCGATCCGCTCGAACGCCACGCCCTTCTCGGAGAGCGCAATCACCGCGCGCTGCACATAGGGGCAGAGCTTGTGGCTGATCAGTTTTAACGGGGCGGCCATGCGAAACTCGCGTGTTTCATGCAGATGCATCTTATTAAATGCATCTGCATGGAAAATCAAGCGCGCTCACGGCCTTGCGATGATGCCCCCGGTCATCGGGATCGGCACGCCGGTGGTGGCGGGATAGCTCAGCGGCAGGCCTTTGAGGCCCCGCGCCGCCAAAAACCCGAACGCCTGCGCCTCGATTGCGTCCGCCGCCCAGCCCAGCGCTTCGGCGGCCTCGACGGTCGATGGGTTCAGCCGCTCGCGCAGCATTCGCAGCATGGTGAGGTTGCGGGCGCCGCCGCCGGCCACGATCCAGCTCTGTGGCGCCTTCGGCAATAGCGTTACGATCCTCGCGATGGCCTCAACCGTGAACGCGGTCAGCGTCGCAGCCCCATCGGCCGGCGGCATGTTGGGCAGCTTGAGCGCGGCAAAATCGTTGCGGTCCAGCGATTTCGGGGGTGGCTTCGCAAAGAACGGCAGTTCCAGCGCGCGGTTGACCCAGCCGACATCGACGATGCCCTGGGCGGCCATGCGGCCTTCGCAATCGAACGGCATGCTCATGGTGCGGAGCATGTGATCGTCGAGCAACGCGTTGCCGGGGCCGGTATCGCAGGCGATCAGGGTGTCGTTGCCGTCGATGTAGGTGATGTTGGAAACCCCGCCGATATTAACCACGACGATCGGCCCCTCGCGCTCCAGCGATTGCGCCAGCGCACGGTGATAGACCGGCACAAACGGCGCGCCCTGCCCGCCGGCGGCGACGTCGGCGGCGCGGAAATCATGCATCACCGGAATATGGATGGCCTTCGCCAGCGCCGCAGCATCGCCGATCTGCACCGTCAGCCTCCGCTCGGGGCGGTGCAGCACGGTCTGGCCGTGAAAACCAACGATATCGATGTCCTCGCAGGTGATGCGATTCTGTGCGGTAAAGGCGGCCACCGCCTCTGCATGGGCGACGGTGACGGCGCGCTCGGCCTCGCGCAGGATGCCCGGCCGCGCGTCGCGCTCGGCGAGGTCCACCGCCTCGTTCAGGGCCTGACGCAGCAGGCCGCGCTCTTTTTCGGTGTAGGGCCGGTATCCGGACGGCCCGAAGGCTTTGACGCGCTTGCCATCGGTTTCGATCATGGCAACGTCGACCCCGTCGAGCGAGGTCCCGCTCATCAGACCGATCGTCGTCAACATCATTTTGGATAGCGCCTTCTAAGCCGCGCCCTTCCTTATCCGGCTTGTGCCAAACAAGCACATCTTATAATGCCACAACGCGCCAGCCGGCGGCAGCCCATTCCGCCATGGTTCCAGAAAATGCTGCAAATACCGTAAAACAAGAATGATCAGAGTCACCGACAAATGACTGCATTTAAGTCTGAATTTCTCAATGTGATGCAGCAACGCGGGTTCGTCCACCAGATTTCGGACCCTGATTCGCTGGATGCGCTGGCGCAAAAACGCGAACTGGTCGCCTATATTGGCTTCGATTGCACCGCACCTTCGCTGCATGTCGGCTCGATGGTGCAGATCATGTGCCTGTATTGGTTGCAGCAGACCGGCAACAAGCCGATCGCGCTGATGGGCGGCGGCACCACCCGGGTCGGCGACCCCTCCGGCAAGGACGAGACGCGCAAGATCCTTTCGATCGAGGACATCGAAAGCAACAAGGATGGCATCAAGCAGGTGTTCTCCCAGTTCCTCCGCTTCGGCGAGGGCAAGGCTGACGCCGTCATGCCCGACAATGCCGAGTGGCTGACCAAGCTGAACTGGATCGAGATGCTGCGCGACATCGGCCGGCATTTCTCGGTCAATCGCATGCTGGCGATGGATTCGGTCAAACTTCGCCTCGAACGCGACCAGGAGATGAGCTTTATCGAATTCAACTACATGATCCTGCAGGCTTACGATTATTTCGTGCTCAACCAGCGTTACGACTGCCGCCTGCAAATGGGCGGTTCCGACCAATGGGGCAACATCGTCAACGGCATCGACCTCGGCCGGCGCATGGGCACGCCGCAATTACACGCGCTGACGACGCCACTGATCACGACGTCCTCCGGCGAGAAGATGGGCAAGACCGCGAGCGGCGCGGTCTGGCTCAACGCCGACATGAAGAGCCCCTACGAGTACTGGCAGTTCTGGCGCAACACCGAAGACGCCGACGTGCCGCGCTTCCTGAAACTGTTCACGACCTTGCCGATGAAAGAGATCGACAAGCTCGCAAGCCTGAAGGGCGCCGAGATCAACGAGGCCAAGAAGGCCTTGGCGGACGCCGCCACCACGCTGTTGCATGGTGCGGAAGCCGCCCGCCAGGCCGCGGACACCGCCCGGCAAACTTTTGAGGAAGGCGCGATCGCGGAAAACCTGCCGACGGTCGATGTTTCGCACAGCGAACTTGGCGCCGGAATCGGCGTGCTGGCCGCCTTCGTCAAGGCCGGCCTCGTCGCCTCGAACGGCGAGGCGCGACGGCAGATCAAGAGCGGCGGGCTTCGCGTCAATGATGTCGCCGTGTCAGACGAGAAGATGATGCTTGCACCTGCGAACCTCACACCAGAAGGCGTGATAAAATTGTCGCTTGGCAAAAAGCGCCACGTGCTGCTCAAGCCTGCATAGGCGTTAGCCCGCAATGAATGAGCTCATCGGCGAGAAGCGCTCAGGAACAGCGGGCGGAAGATATCCAGGAAGCCGCTAGCCGCCGGAGTAAGGGCGCGATTTTTGAGGCGCAAGATCCCGACGCTCCGCACGATCGAAGGAGCAACGAGGCGCTTCACCACGACGTCATATTGACGGCGCCTTGGTAATGCGGACGCAGGAACAATCGCCACACCCACATCGGCGGCGACAAAATCGAACAGCGTTCCGAATTGCCCGACCACGGTCATGTGTTTGAGAGCAATGCCGTTGGTCGCCGCAATGCCATCGATTTGCCGGCGCAATCCGGCGCCTGTCGGCAAGGATACGAACTCCTCGTCTTCGAGATCCTTCAGCGTGATGGATTTTCTGTTACGCAATCGGTGCTTCGAGGGAAGAATGGCAAAGCACGCCTCTCGGGCAATCTCGTCCGCAACGACTTCCTGACTGAGCCCGGTCATGTTTCCCACGCCGAAATCGGCGAGACCACTCCGTACATCTTCGTGCACTGCGCTGCCGAGCCCCTCGAGCAAGTGAACCTCTACCCCGGGATGCGCTTTGCGATACTTCAATACGGCGTCCGGAACGACGTGATGGGTGATGGAAAGCAGACACGAAATGATCAGTCGGCCGCGGATCTGCCCTCCCAATGCCCGGGCGTTCTCGACCTGGATATTGAGGTCTTCGATAAATCGTCTCGTCGATGCGGTGAATTCGCGGCCCGGTGCGGTCAGGACCACATTGCGCGTGGATCTCAGGAAAAGCGAAACGCCGAGTTGCTTTTCGAGTTGAAGAACCAGTCTGCTCACCGCGGACTGGGTGATCCCAAGGTCGGCTGCCGCGGCCGTAAAGCTTCCATACAGCGCGACCGAGTTCACCGCCCGGATATGTTTGATGGCAACGTCAAATCCCCTTGGGGTACGAAACAGCCTCGCCATGATTCATTCCATATCGGCATTAATTAGGGAAATAGGAAAAGAATTGACCTGTATCGGCGAAAAGATCAACCATGATTGCAGGTGGAAAATGGGTTGGAAGCGCGGGTCATGGACATCCAGAGAGGCTGCTTTCCATGACCGGCACCGCTTCCAACGAAGGTCCTCTTAAGGGAGTGAGAGTCCTTGACGTCACCAGATTCTACTCGGGCCCGTTTTCCACGCTGATGCTCGCGGGATTTGGCGCTGAAGTTATCCGGATCGATGAACCGGGGCGTGGCGAGCCGACCATGACGGGTCCGCCGTATCTCGGCATCAGCGGTGTTTCCCTGGAACGACAAAATGACAGCGATCTGGGCATTGCCTATTTGAAGAGGTGTCGCGGCAAGAAGTCGATCACGCTCAACATGCGCAGCAGAGAGGGAATGGAAATATACAAGGAGTTGCTGCGGCGCTCGGATATTCTGGTGGAGAATTTGCGCCCTGGTGCTGCCGAAAGGCTCGGCATCGATTACGAGGCCAATCGGATCGTCAATCCGAAGATCGTCCACTGCGCGCTGACAGGATACGGCTCGACCGGCGCAGACCGCAAGCTGAAGGCCTACGACCTTATGGTCCAGGCCGGCGCCGGCTTGATGAGCATCACCGGCGAACCGGACAGCCCTCCGAGCAAGGCGGGAACGGCACTTGCGGATGGCATTACAGGTGCCTTCGCGGTGTCAGGCATCCTGGCTGCTTTGCTGGAGCAACGCTCATCCGGAGAGGGACAGTTTGTCGATGTCTCCATGACGGACTGTCTATTGTCTCTGGTTCTCGACGAGCCGCTCGATTGCTATGAGCGGCTCAACCAGTCGCCGCGGCAGGGAAATCGCATCATGCGGTTCTCGCCGTTCAATACCTATCCGACCCGCGACGGCTCGGTTGCCATCGGTGCTGCGACAAACGAGGACTGGCTTGCCCTGCTGCACGCGATGGGACGATCCGATCTGGCCCAAAGCGAAAACTTCATGAGCACGGGATGGCGGGTTGCCAACAACGAACAGATCGATGCGATCGTGACCGAATGGACGCGGGGGCTGACAACTGCACAAGCCATCGAAGCCCTCAATCGCAGTGATGTCGCGGCGAGCCCGATCCGTAATTTCAGCGATATCATGGAGTGGAAGCATTTGCGCGAGCGGGACATGTTGCAGCCGCTTCGCCATCCCACGGAATCGCTGGCCGAAGATGTGGTCGGTGCTGGCTTCCCGATCAAGCTCGGGCGCACCCACAAGGGCTACACCGATCCCGCACCCAGCCTCGGACAAAACAACGCTGAAATCTACGGCGGGCTACTCGGCCTGTCGACCGACCAGATGACGGAGCTCAGCGAGCGCCGGATCATTTAGACGGGCGGTAAGCCTTGAGGCGACTTCAACGGAGAATGTAAATGACGAAGCCTGAAGAATTGAAAATGTACTCCGATTACAAAAGTCCCTATGCGTGGCTGGCGTTCGATCCGGCCTTCGCGCTTGAGGAAAAATTTGCCGTGAAGGTGAAATGGAAGCCATTTCAACTCAGGATCAAGGGCTCCGGGCAAAGGAGCGTCTATTCGGAATACAAGGTAAAATACTCCTACATGGATGCGCGGCGCACCGCCAACGAACGCAGCGACAAGAAGATCATTCGCGGCCCGCTCAAGATCTACGACACGGCGCCCGCGCTGATCGGCGGCCTGTTCGCGGAGAAACACGGAAAAATCCTCGAGTACAGCCGCCGCGTCTTCGAATTGTTTTTCAAGCGGGAGCTGGCGGTCGACGAGGTCGAGGCCATGACAAAATTCTTGGATGAATTTGGTCTTTCCGGCGCGGACTATCGGGCGTATTTCGACGGCGATGGTCAACGCGACTACGAGAATGCCCAGCAAGAAGCCTCGGTCGATCAGATCTTCGGCGTGCCGATCTGCGTTTTCCGCGGCGAACAATTCTGGGGCAATGACCGTATTCCGATGCTGGAGAGGCGGCTGGAGCAGGCCGGCCTTTCGCTTTCCCGGGTCAAGCAATCCGCCTGACTGGTCCATCGCGCGGGGGTACGTGCATGATCGAATTGTATTTCGCGCCGACCCCCAACGGCTGGAAAATATCCGTGATGCTCGAGGAGTGCGGGCTGCCCTATCGCGTGTTTCCGGTTCGCATCACGCGCGGCGAACAGTTTCGGCCTGAATTCCTCAAGCTCAGCCCCAATGGGCGGATTCCAGCCATCGTCGACCGGAATCCGCCTGACGGCGGCGAACCGGTTTCAATGTTCGAGTCGGGAGCCATCCTGCGCTATCTGGCGGAAAAGACCGGCCGGTTTTATCCGTCCGATCTGCGCGCACGCCACAACGTCGAACAATGGCTGATGTGGCAGATGGGCGGTCTTGGGCCGATGCTCGGTCAACACGGCCATTTCCTGCTCTACGCGCCGGAAAAAAATCCATACGCGATCGACCGCTACGGGCGTGAAGCCAGGCGCCTGTACGGCGTGCTCGATACTCAGCTTGGAAAAACCGGGGCGTTCGTCGCCGGCGAATACTCGATCGCGGACATTGCCTGTTTTCCCTGGATCATGACGCACAAGGCGCAGGGGCTGTCTCTGGACGAGCATCCGCACGCAAAACGGTGGTTCGCCGAGGTCAGGGCCCGGCCTTCGGTCCAGAAGGGCGTCGCCGTCGGGAAGAGCGGGAAAAGTACCAAGCTGGATTCGAAAGCGCGGGAAAGCCTTTTCGGGATTTCCGCCGCGTCCGCGCAGCACCAGGACAACAATCAATCAGTCGCAGCGAGCAGGGAATGAACATGAGTTTGGCTCCAAAAATGCTTACCGGTTATCGTGTGTTGGATATCACGCAGTTTGTTGCCGGGCCGACCTGCACCCGGCTTCTGGCCGAAGCCGGCGCGGACGTCATCAAGGTCGAGCTTGCTCCCACTGGGGACAGGTCCCGATTTCAGGGCCTGAAGCCGCGGTCGCCGGAATACAAGAACACGTCCCAGAGCACCTATTTCTTTCAGCAAAATCATTCGAAAAGAAGTCTGGCGCTGGACTTCAAGCATCCGAAAGGCCGGGAATTGCTGAGAAAGCTCGCGGCAAAGTGCGACGTCCTGGTCGAAAATTTCACGCCGGGGGTCATGAGCAGGGCTGGTTTGGGGTACGACGATCTCAGAAAGATCAATCCGAAGCTCATCATGTGCTCGATCTCGTTCGCAGGGCAGTCTGGTCCGCTGAGCGATAAACCCGGATATGATTATATCGCACAGGGGCTGGCCGGAATTACCGGCGTGATCGGCGAACCGGACGGCAGGCCGGCGCAAGTGCCGGTCGCCATCGGCGATGCATCTACCGGGGTCGCGGCGGCGATGGCGATCGGGTTTGCCTTGCTGCATCGCGAACGGACCGGTGAGGGTCAGTTCATCGAGGCGACGCTGCTCGATACCTACTTTCACATGCACGAGGCGAACGTCCCCAAGGTCGCCATTCGCGGCGATGCATTCGTTCCAAAGCGCGAGGGTTCGCTGCACCCGAACGGTGGCCCGGTCGGCGTGTTCGATTGCGGTAGGGGCGAGTTCATCGTCATTTGCGCGTTGGCGCATCAATGGCCGCAGATGGTCAAGGCCCTCGGCATGCCGGAGCTCGAGGACGACCCTCGATTCGCTTCCGCGCGCGCCAGAAGCGATAACAACAGGCTGGTCGCCGACATCCTGGAAAGATGGCTGAAAACGTTCCCTTCACGGGACGCCGCCATTGCGGTCCTGGAAAGGGAGCGGATACCTTGCGCTCCCGTCCTCACGTTGAACGAGGCCATGGCGCAACCCCATCTGGTCGAACGAGGAACCGTTCGGCAGGTCAGCGACCCCCAGATAGGTCCGTTCGCCATACCGGGTAACCCGGTGAGATTTTCTGCGTGGTCGGATCAGTCCGAATTGAAGGCGGATCTTTTGGGCGCGCACAACGAACAGGTCCTGCACGAACTCGGTCTATCCGGCGACGACATCGCTCAGCTCTACTCGGAAAAAGCTATCGTTCAGGATCCGTTGTTGAAATCCCAGGCGCAATTGACGCATTCGAAAACTCTCTAATGCCTTCCCCTGCTCGCCAGTCCAGGCGAGACAAGACTGTCGCTTGGCAAACGGCGCCACGTCCTGCTCAAGCCTGCATAGGCGTATTCGTTTTTGACCCTTGCTCACTGCCGCGGAAACGCGCTCCCTCCTTCCCATGGATCAAAATACGCCGCGGGAGGAAGTTCTCGCAAAGCCGCTGACGCCCGCGCGCACGGCGCTCAATGTTCTGGCGCTGTGCTTTGCGCTCTCCGTGCTGGGCCGCGGGCTCGGCGAGAGCTTTACGGTTTTCCTCAAGCCGATCTCGGAAAGTTTTGGCTGGGACCGCGCCCAGGTGGTCTCGGTCTATTCGCTCACCGCGCTTGCCGGTGGCCTCGCCGCGCCGCTGGTCGGCCAGCTATTCGACCGCTCGGGTCCGCGAACCGTTTATTCGCTCGGCATGTTCCTGCTCGGCGCCGCCTTCCTGATCGCGGCGCATGCGCAACATCTCTGGCAATTCCAGTTGAGCATCGGGCTTTGTGTCGGCATCGGCATCGCCTTCATCGGCAACGTGCCAAACTCGATCCTGCTCGGCCGCTGGTTCGGCCAGCGGCTGCCGACCGCGATGGCGGTGGTCTATTCCGCAACCGGCGGCGGCGTCTTGCTGCTGCTGCCGGCCTCCCAGATTCTGATCGATCATTTCGGCTGGCGCAGCGCCTATCAGATTTTTGGCATCGTCGCGCTCTGCCTGACGGTGCCGCTGTTGTTGTTGCCGTGGCGGCTGTTTTCGGGCGGCCCGCCGCACGTCCTCAAAAAGGCCGATCCTCACTTCATCGATCAGGGCTGGACGCTCGTGAGCGCGATGCGCCACCACGCGTTTTGGGCCTTGTTCTCGACCTTCTTCTTCACCTCGGTCGGAATGTTCGCGATCGCGGCGCAGATCGTGGCTTATCTGATCGATGCCGGATTTCCGCCGTTGCAGGCGGCGACCGCCTGGGGCTTTTCCGGCGTCGTGGTCTTGTTCGGCATGCTCGGCGTCACCTCGCTCGACGCCGTGATCGGCCGTCGGCCGTCGGTCCTGATCAGCTACGCGATTTCGATCGTCGGCATCATCCTGCTCTGGCTGCTGCAATGGTATCCGAACTTCTGGATTTTGACCGGTTTCGTCGTCTGCTTCGGCAGCATGATCGGCTCGCGCGGGCCGTTGTTGACGGCGACTGCGATGAAGATCTTTCGGGGGAAGAGCGTCGGCACGATCTTCGGCACCATCTCGATCGGGGCCGGATTAGGATCGGCGCTCGGCTCCTGGAGCGGCGGCCTGATCCACGACCTCGCCCACAGCTATAATCCGCTGATCGCGTTTTCGCTTGTCAGCGTGGTGCTCGGGATGATCCCGTTCCTGGTGGTGCCGGCGCTGCGGCGCTGACCGCTGACCAAGGCAAAGATCAGGACGCTCAGCCTATCTCCGTCATCCTGAGGAGCGCGCTTGCGCGCGTCTCGAAGGACGACGGCCACCAGCCAAGCCGATCATCCTTCGAGGCTCGCTGCGCTCGCACCTCAGGATGACGGAGCTAGTTATTCGGCGGCGGAAACTCCACCGGATTGTTCTGTTTGCCGGTGTTGAACTCGAAGATCTTGCGCAGCACACCGGGCGCCATCGCCGAGATCGGATTGACGCGCATCACCGGCTGGCCGGGCGTGCCGACCACTTCATAGGTGACGCCGATCAGGCCCTCATTGCTGCCGCCGCCCAGAAACAGGCCGAGCACCGGAAGCTGGCCGAACATATTGTTCAGTCCGTACATCGGAACAAAGGTGCCGCTCATGCGCACCTGATTGCCGGGATAATCGATGCTGCCTTCGATGGTCGCGCCGATCGTCGGTCCCTTGACGACGCCTTCGCGGATCGTGAGCTGGCCGTTCTGCCGGGTGAATTCCGCGCGCAGCGCCGAGAACGAAATACCGTTCTGAACGCCGACCGGGCCGCCAGCGGCCACGCGATCAAGCGCGCTCTCGCCCTTCACGGAGAAGTCGCGGACGTTGAGCAAACCTTCCCTGGCGCTCGGCTCGACGGTCGGAGGTTCCATCGCCAGCGTCAATTGGCCGCCGACCATTTTCGAGTAGGTGTCGGTGAAGCGGAAGAACGCGCCGGCATCGTTGGTTTGCAGGTAGATCACGTCCCGCCCCTGCCCCTGCGCGCGGTTGCGCATCTCGGCGGTGACGGGGGTATCGCGCCCGAGCTTGCCGTTGAGCGTGAAGGCTTTGATGAGCCCGCCGCGGCGGGAAACCTTGACGTCGGCGCTGCGCAGCGCCTCGCCGTCAAAGCCCGCGACCGCGCCGATCTTCAGGTCGACATCAAAATCGATGTTCTTGGTTTTGCTCTTGGCATCGGCCTCCTTGCCGGAGATCGCCGATTTGAGGAAGCCGCGGGCGTCGAACACATCGCCGCGCATCGTCACCTTAACCACACCATCCTGGCCGCGCTCGGCCTTCAGCGCGGTCTTGTCGCCTTCGGACGGCGAATAGGTCGGGAAGTTCGCGTTCATCAGGTCGCCATTCTGGTCGACCTCGAGCGATCCCTTGATCGACACGCCGCCGCCGTCGATGACGATGTCTTCGAAACGGGTCGATTGCGTCTTCGACACCACGTTGAAGGTGGCGCGACTCGACTTGCCGGGCAATTTGACCCAGCCCGGCAGGATGTTGTCGAGCTTCAACGCGGTGAGATCGGCCTCGATCCCCATGCGACTGTCGCGATCACCGCCGCCGATCTTGCCGGTCAGCTTGATCGGGATCGCGCCGGAGACGGCCGGACCAAGATCGAGCCCGAGGCGAGCGCGGCTTGCGTCATCGAGCGTCGCCTGCAATTTGACGTCGGCGTCGCCCTCGGCGGGTTTACGATAATCGAGGGTGCATTGCTGGCCGTTGATCTTGACGTCGCCCTTGACCTGGTAACCCTGATTGTTGGCGATCACTTTCAAAGTGTTCGCCTCGAGCTTCTGGTTCATGACGAGCTTGTCGGCGGCAAATCCGTTGATGTCGACGGTCGCAGCGTAAGTGGTGTCCGCTTTGGTCAGCCCACCCGTGACCGGCATGCCCAGATTGACGATAGCGGTGAACGTCCCCTTGCTTGAATTGGGATCGACCAGGGCTCCCGAGAGATCGCTGAGACGATCGGAGGTGAGAATTTCGGCCGCCGCCGGCACCGGGCCGTCGATCTTCATCTTTACCTTCGAGGGCGCCGGCTTCAGATGCGTGTCCGGCACCTCGAAAACGAATTCGGAGAAATTGAGCTTGCGGCCGGCGGGCGTATCGGCCACCGCCTGCCCGATCGTCACGGTTGCGGTGCGGCCGGTGACATGCGCCCTCAAATCCGCATCGCGCACCAGCGGCAGGCCATCCACCGGATGCACCGTCACGCCTGACGCGACGATGTTGACGGCAAGGCCGTCATCCGGGATCGGTGGGCCCTTGCGCGGAAGATTCTTGATCGCGGTGTTGACGCCGACCTCGATACGCTGCAGCGAGCCGCGCTCGATGCGCTCGATCACCCATTCGCGAACTTCCGGCACGATCAGGGTCGGCCATATCCGCTTCAGCGCCGACGCATTCATCGGCGTGCCGGCGAAGCCGAGCTGCAACCGTGCTTCGCCGGAATAATCCACGCTGCCGGTGCCGGCGATGCCGATCTCGCCATTGCTGATGTCGGCCTGCGTCAACAGCACGCGCTTCTTGTCGGTATCGAAGCGCATGCCGATGGCGATGCGGTTGAAGATCAAAGGCGGTTCGTTGTCGATGCCGGCCAGCACGATGGTGCCGCCGGAAAAGCCGAGCTGCCAGTCGGAGACGTTGTCGTTCGGCGGCTCCAGATGGGCGAGCAAGGTGATGCGGTTGGCGCCGGAAATAATCTTGAAGGGCGCGACTAGTACCCGCCGCCCGGAATCCCACTCGACGTTCACCTCGGCCGAATCGATCGCCATCGGGTAATCGGGCGTGTCGGTATCGATGAGGGTTCCGGCGCCCGCGGCAACCTTGCCGCGGAAATAGGTTGGCAGGCCGTCGCGGCCGAGTTCGCCCTTCAACTCGCCCGACAGCGGCAATTCGGCGTTGTAAGTGAGATCCTTCAACCGCAGCGCCAACAGGATATTCGCCGTCGGAACCTTGTCGGCGCGGATATCGACCGACCGCACGCCGTTTTCCGGCCGCCCGACGGTCACCCGCAGCGACCACGGATGAGCGCCCTCTTCGCCGAGGCTGAGCGCCACCCCGCCGGCGCTTGGCCGCCGCAGACTGAGGCTGATGTTATTGAACGTCCATTTGTTGCCGCGCTGCTGATCGTCGACGACGAGATTGCCGTTCTTCAAACCGATTTCGTTGAGGTTCTGTCCGTCCAGACCCGTCAGGCTCAGGCTGTCCAGCCAATCGAGCCCCGCCAGCAATCCGGTCTGCGCGCTGCCTGGGGTCGCGGCCGGCGCAGGGTCGGCGGAAGGCTGTGATGGCGCACCAGCGCCAGGCGGCGGCGCCAGCTGACCTTGCCGGGGAAATGTCGGTGGAAGGCCCGCGTCTCTCTTGGAGGTGACGCCGGTCGCGAGCGGCTTTGCGGTGTCGCCCGCGGAAACCGTCACATAGCCGTCGGGCGTGATTCGCACCGCAAGCTCGGCATCGACCAAATTGAGGCTCTCGGCGCGAAGCCGGCCCATCAAAAGCGCGGTGCCGGACAATCTCACTTCGGCTTTCGGCGCGCTTGCGACGATGGCGTGGTCGCGGTCCCTGACGACAATGTCGCGGATGCGCACCGCGATACGAATCCGCCCGGCCCGCTCGATCTGGGTGCCGCCGACCTCGACGGTATTGCCGTGACCGATATTGTCTTCGATCGCCGCTGCGAGCCAGGGCGTCGCCACGTCGAGATTGATCGGGCCCGCGCCGAGCCGCCACCACAGCCCGCCGAAACAGCCTGCGAAGATCACCATCAGGACGGCGATGACGACGGCAACGCGCTTTACCCAACGCTCGCCCTTGATCCACCTTTGCAGCGCCGCGCAGCGGTCGCCGAACCGATGTAAGCTCGAATCGGAACTGGAGAGCAGCCGCCGTGCGCGATGGCCGGCCGCCTCGTCACGGTCCTGATCCCAATGGGCATCATCCCAGTGCGAGGGCTGGACATCGGCGCGCGGATTGGACCTTTGGTTTGATCCCTGGGGCGGCGTATTCTTGGCCATTGCCTCTCGGTGCTGGCGCTCATGATAAGATCGATCGCCGCCATGGCTTCGCCCGTCGACAGGTAACGAGCGCTCCTGTGCCGGCATCGCTGCCAATCCTCGATTAACCCCGTTGCTCGTCACTGAACCCTGGGAGCACACTCAACAAGCGGGCGGGTGGTGCGTCGAATTCGTTTTAACCATACTCCGCGGCCATCGGATTTGCCCAGCCGCCGGCCCGAATCCAAATGGGGAAACGAAACCTGCAATAGCCTAATGATTGATCCGCCGAAAGCGACGAAAGGAAGGCGTATGTCCAAGAAAACGCGCAAGAAATCCCCCAAAACGCCCGCCGGCAAGCCGGCCCGCGGGCCGTCCACAGTTTCTGCGAAGATAAAACACGCGAAAAGCGGTCGCTCGGCAACGGTCAAATCAGGCAAGAGCGCTACGGCTAAAGCCTCGCACAAGGCGGCATCAAAACGGTTAAGATCGTCCAAATCGCCCGCAAGCGGTCCGGCATCGGCAAAGGTTGCGGCCCCGCGCGCGTCTGCCGGAGAATCATCCGTGCTGGTCGCAGGTGCAAAGGCACCGTCCTTCCACTTGCCGCGCGATGGCGGCAGCACCGTTTCGCTTGCGGATTATTCCGGCAAAAAGCTCGTGCTGTTCTTCTATCCGCGCGCGGATACGCCGGGCTGCACCAAGGAAGCGATCGATTTCACGCGGCTGAAGGGTGCCTTTGCCGAAAGCGATACCGAACTGCTGGGGATCTCGGCCGATCCGCCGAGCGCGCAGGAAGCGTTTCGCGACAAGCACAAGCTCTCGGTTCCTCTGATTTCCGATGAGCAGCATGGCATGCTTGAGGCCTACGGGGTCTGGGGCGAAAAATCCTTGTATGGCAGGACCTTCCTCGGGATCATTCGCACCACCGTTCTGATCGGCGCGGATGGCCGGATCATCAAAGTGTGGCGCAATGTCAGGGTCGACGGCCATGCCGACGCGGTCTTGGAGGAGGCCCGAGCGGCCTAGTTAGGGCCATTTCCAGAAAATTAACCATGAAGGGGTCAAATCGCTGCCGCATATTTGGCCGTACGGAAGATTTCTCCGACCGGCGCGGGAGTGCCGATGTCGTATCGTTCCGGTCCGTATTCAGAGTACCCCCAACATCATCCTCACGACCACGGCCGGCCATCAGCCCGCCGGGCGCCGCCAACCGCGGCCGCCGTTGCCGCGCGCGAAACGCAGGACGGCTACACCCTCGCCCATGCCGGCAAGCAGGTGCGGATCGGTCCGGTGGTGTTCTGGATCGTGGTCGGCACCGTGACCGTGCTCGGCATGTGGTCGGCCGCGACCGCGACCTATTTCGCCTTCCGCGACGACGTCCTGACGCGATTGATCGCCCGTCAGGCCGAAATGCAATTCGCCTATGAGGACCGCATCGCGGAGCTGCGCGCCAAGGTCGATCGCACCACCAGCCGCCAGTTGCTCGACCAGGAACAGTTCGACCAGAAGCTTGAACAGATTATGCGCCGCCAGACGGCGCTGGAATCCCGCGCCACCGCGCTCGGTGCGATGCCCGATGTCACGGGATCGATCAAGGCGCCCTCGCGCGGCGCGGCCGCAACCGAGCCAACGCAGACGGGCACGCCAAAGCCGTCGCCGATCAGCGATACCGTGATCTTCGTAGCGCCGCCGGATCGTGAGGCGCGGCTTGAATCCCGCGCGCCGGTCGTCTCAGCGCCACCGCCAAATCAATTTGCCAAGAATCAGGGCGTCGACAACGTGCTGGTCCGCCTCCAGCATTCGCTCGACGCCCTGATTCTTG
>Ga0210384_10002236_pt1 | contig 23988 bp, 24 predicted proteins | sample IncBWH2MmetaG_FD_160574 | JGI IMG/M metagenome (GOLD analysis project Ga0210384, IMG submission 160574) | Forest soil microbial communities from Barre Woods Harvard Forest LTER site, Petersham, Massachusetts, United States - Inc-BW-H-2-M | ecosystem: Environmental > Terrestrial > Soil >...
AGAGTATTACGAGCGAAGAAATCGCCAACACCAACTCGAGTTCGTCAGAAGGAAGGCTGCACAACTCGGCCTACAAGTCACACCGATCCAGGCGTGAACCTATCAAACAAGAAGTTTCTGGAGAGTCCGGTGGTCTCAATGGGTCGACGCAACACTCACCCGAAGTCCTATCTGCAGGTATTTCAATGGCTAAACTCGTTCGCGAGAGTTGATTTAAGAAAAACTCTGCCTTGTTTAGGTCTAATCGAGTACAGCCCAAAGGACCAGCTCCTTTTGAAAAACACTATCGGATCAACAGATTAGAAGGGTGTTGTATGGACCGGTTGAGCTGGCACCGTTTAGTAGGAGGTACCCGTTGGAACCCCGCTCACCTCGCTGGGCCTGCGCTGATGCCATATTCGTTGTATCCAGGGCAGATGAAGCGTGCGATGCGCGAGACAAAGGTCCACATCGGAAATCCCGCTTAATTCGCCTGTGAACGTGCGGAGATCTGTTCGGGGGTCTATATAGGTCAGCATTTAACGCCGCATGCGATGACCGGACTAGCCGCTAATCCGTCAATATAACAAGGACGCGGCGGGAATCTGGAGAAGGAGCGATCTTATGCGTCTCTTTGACTTTCTGACGTCGACGAAACGGCCGGTGGCGGGCACTGCTTTCATGTCGGCCGACGAAGTACGAAAGTGCCTACTAAGTGTGAACCGCCCTACGGCACCCTACCGTGTCATTGACGGTGCTTCCGAAGGTGTTGACCTAATTGCGGAGTGGAAGATCGTCGATGCTTCGTGGAATGAGATTTTTGCCAAGGCCGGTCTAACGAAGACATTCAATATCTTCATGAAACTGCATCCGGAAGAGCATAAAGTGCGGGCCGTGGATCGCGAATACACCGTATCGTGGTCAGCGGGCTTGCCCACCGTTAAGCTGGCGGTGAGTGCCTTCCGTGGACAGACTCAAAGCATCGAATTTGGGAAGGCTTATGCCTTCACTGAGACGTTGGCCCCGGGTCAAGTGTACAACTATCATTTCGACACCAGGGAAATCAAGAAACCCATTCAAGAAGCCGTAATCAGTTGCGGCTGGACATATAAGGGCGTGGCCTTCGGCAAATTGTAAGTGCCCCGAAACTTTTGCGCTGTGGGCTGGCCGATCACACCAGATTCAGAGCGGCCTGTGCGTAGTGAGATTACCGAACAGCCGGACGTTTCACAGTATTTCGGCTTTCGAGCAGAAAAATACGCCACAAAGCAAATTCAAATCCAAACCGCATGGCTATTTGCGGATGATGATCTCGACCCTCCGATTCTTCTGCCGGCCGTCGGGATTGTCGGATCCGTCCGGCTTGGTATTGGAGGCAATGGGATTTTTGGCGCCGAAGCCCTGGGTTTCAAAGGAGACGTTGCGAAGTTTCTCTTTGTTGACGAACCAGGCTTTGACCGAGGTGGTGCGCTGGTCTGAGAGCTTCTGGTTGTTGGGATCGGAACCCTTGGCATCCGTATATCCTTCGATGCGCACCGTGCCTTTCGCTTTTTTGCGAATCACCTGGGCGGCTTGCGCCAGAGTCTGTTGGGCTTTGGGGAGGATTTCGGATTTGTCGAAATCGAAGAGGACGTCGGCCGCCAAATCGATGCGCACCTCGGTGGCCGTCTCCTTTACATCCAACTCCTGAACCTTTCCTCCCATGTCCTCGATACGAAGGACGAGATCGAGGATTCTGCTTTGAAGGACGGAGACCTTTCCGGGTGCCAGCGGCGCCTGGGCACTATCCAGAGCTGGAAGCGCCAGGATGGCTAGCGCGAGGGCGGCCACATGCATCGAATATTCTTTCACCACTTTCCTCCCCATGGCGCGTTACCGGCTGATGGGCACGTCTTCCAATGGAATGAAGTGTGGAATCTCGACCGTGATTTTCTGCACATCGTCGGGAGGCGCGGGGAACTTGGCCCAGACCAGAATCTGGGATCGAGGTGCGATGTCGGGAAAATCATTGCTGCTAAGAACCTTGCCGTCGCTGTCGGTGACCACAAAATATTTCTTTTTGGATTGCGTGTCGATCAGGTGCACTCCGCCCAAATGGCGATAACGGTGATATTCGTCCCCGTCGAAGACACCCTGACTGCCGAATTTGGTGTCTGTGCCGTTATACACCGTGAACATTAGGGTCACCGTATTCGAGGTGCGCTTGAGTGAGTTGATGGCAATCTTCAATCCCTGCAAATCACCCTGCGTGGTGGCCAGCGCTGAATCGGAAGGCGCCGACGCTGGGAACACGGGCGCGGCAGAAGGTGCGGGTGAGGATACAGGAGAAGCGGGCGCCGCGGCCGGTAGAGCTGCTTGTTGCGAAACTTGCGCCGGCGGTTGCTGTTGGGTGGCCGGCGCTCTCTGGTTGCAACCCGAGGACACGGCCGCCACTAGAGCTAGGGCGGCGATCACGAAAGTGCAATTCTTCTCGGTCATGACTTCCTCCCTTTGGCCGAAATATTTAGCTTATTTCCAAAACGCACGTGTAAGGATTAGTCGAGCCGCCCCACCATACTCCTGCTATATCATGAATGGAATATATTTCGCGAACTTATCGCCTCAGCAAACTTCCAGGCGATATTTGCCCACGAGCAAGCCATTCGCCGGGGTGGTGATCGAAAAGCTGCCAGCTCGGTCTACACTGGAGTTGTTGGGCAAGCAAATGATCCTTGAAGAAGCTGAGCGCCAGCTTCCAGCAAGACGGGGGCGCAAGATCCCGATCGTAAAGATCGCCACCAACAACGCGCGAAGCACAATCTAGGGCATATTAAGGGGCTTCGGCTCCCACGAAGTGGATATTCGGCAGGTTCGTCGCAAGAGAGAATTCTACCGCCTGCTGGCCCAGTACGAGCGCGCGCAGGGCATCCGCAAGGGGCAACCGCTGCCGCCCCAGTTGGACGTTAAGATTTCCTGATCCCAAGGGCATGGAATCAGTTAGTCTGTTCCCGCGGTGCCGCGCCACCTTCTTGTGAGGTATGGCACACGAGGCTGTCCCCTGCCCTATCGCGAAGGAGATTGACGCGCGCCAGGTACCACCACGCAAAGAGTCCTGTGTCCTCTACCGCTGGCGGGGCTCGTTGAGGCAGACTTGTGCGCACGGATAAGGGCGAGCGAATCGAAGGGCCAAGAATGCATATTTGCAAAACGAACTCACCTAAATCATGTGAAATCCGTCATTTGTGATTCTTGGTGCCAGTGCAAACAGAACGGCCGGCACTCTGCAATCTGGCGGAGAGTTCGTCTAGCGACGTGTCGCCAGAAGAAGGAAGGTTCCTCAGAGTAGGTTAATCCCGACGTGCCTGTGCCATGGTCCCGACCATGCGCCAGAGGGAAATTTTGGGTTAAGGGACAACCTCAAAGATAAACCGTCTAAATGGGTTTTCACACAAACGTGGCGCCTCTGGCACACTGTCATTGCAGTGCTTCAACAACCGGCAAGCGCGTTGCTCGGAAAGTTCATACTTCTCCCGCGCATGCTCGATCGCCGTGCGACGCCGCTCAGGTCTTAGAGGTTTCCCTCCGTTGCATCCTTGAGAACTCGCTTTCCCAGCGAAAGCTCCGTCACTAGCCGCTTGAGTTTCGAGTTTTCCCTTTCTAGTTCCGTCAGTCGATTTGGTTTAGAAACTCAACATCAGGTTCCCGCTAAATGTTGGGGTCGGTGGGCTCGTCAATGTTCCGGACAGAGTCCCAGTTCCAGTCTTGGTCTGCGAGAATGCGCCCGCTCCGCCATTAATTGTGAGTTGCACAGGACCGGCAGACGTAAGCACACCGGTCTGGTCCACAGTCACGGTCCCGCTGGAAACGGTGCCATTTAGTGTGCCTCGATAACTGAGTTTGCCAGAGGAATTCTGTTGGAACGCGGTCAGGGTCCACGTTCCGCCCAGGATTACATTCTTCACGGGGTCGTATTGAATGGACATGTCAATTGTCCCTGCGACACCACCTGTCGCCTGCCCCTTCAAAGAAATGTTCCCGTTTGGGTGCGGCGTCACCACCACCCCATTAATAGAATCGCTATACGTAGCTGGCGAGGTCTGTGCTTGGGTTACGACTGTTAGCCCTCCAACTAGCATCGCCACCAAGATAGCAGCTGTGATTCGCATGTTGCCTCCGTTTTGCCGTCGAAATTCAATCGTAGTCAGCATTCGTACTAGTGAACGATCTGAGAAAGAGTCGCAGAACTGGCCTGGTAGTTTTGATTGCCCAAATATTTCGCGGCAATCGTGTGTGCTGCTGTGGGCAGCGAGGACGTGCTCAGACTTGCCGTCCCGTTCGGCGCAACCGTCACCGAACCGATTGCGTTCGAGCCATCGTAAAACACCACCGTTCCACCAGGCGTCCCTACCGAAGAAGTTGCCGTAGCGGTGAATGTCACCTTCTGCCCGGAGTTGGACGGGTTCACAGAAGAAACGAGTTTGGTCACTGTAGCGGCCGGGTTCACGAATTGAATCACGATGGACGAAATACTCCAACTCAGAGTGCCATTGCCGTTGAACATCGCGGTCAAAAAGTGAATCCCTCCCGAGAATGAGCTGGTGGTCCACGTCGCCGTCCCGGTGGAATCAAGCGTCACTGTGGCCAGAGTCGATAAGACATCGCGGAACGTGACCGTGCCGACCGGAGTCCCGACATGCGACGTCACTTTCGCAGTCAGGGTGACGCTGCCGCCAAACGTCGAGGGATTCAGACTGGACGTCAGCGTCGTCACCGTAGGATACAGGTCTACGTCTTGCCTGAGACTGTCGCTGCTGCCCGCGAAGATAGCGGCCCCTGAGTATTGAGCGACAATCGTGCTCGTTGCCACGGGAAAAGTCGAAGTTGTGAACGTCGCCGTGCCCGTGCCGTCCAAAGGAACGCTTCCCAACAAGCTGGATCCCAGGAGGAAGTTTACGGTTCCCGAGGCGGGGCCGTAAGATGCCGGGGTAACCCGCGCGGTAAATGTAACCGCCTGGCCCACGAACGACGGATCCTCCGATGAGGTGATCGTCGTCGTGGTCGCTATCTTTGTTGCCAGGACTACTTCGTTGAGAACCGCTGACGCGCTACCCACAAAATTTGAACTCCCGCCATAAACTGCATTGACATTATGCGTTCCCGAACTCATGGAAGACGTGACGTACATGGCGATCCCGCTGACGAGCGGATAGCTGCCCAGAGACTTGCTACCGTCGTAGAACGTCACCGAGCCGGTCGGGACTCCACCTGTTGAGCTTGCCGTCGCATAATACGTTAGCGACTTGCCGACCAGAATTGGATTCGCCGATGATGTCAATCCTGTATTTGTAGTCGCCTTACCGATCACCAGCGTGCCGCTCGCGCTCCCCTGATAGTTCGCGTCGCTGATCGTTGCCGTTACCGGGTAGCTGCCCGCATTCGTCGGCGTCCCCGTGAAGCTCAGATTCACCGCCAGCCCGAGTGGCGTTGTCGTCGTCGCCACCGTCTTCACGCTGCTGTCATAGGTCTGGCTCAGCGTCCCGGCATTGAACATCACCGCCGCCGTCGCCTTCCCGATCACCAGCGTGCCGCTCGCGCTCCCCTGATAGTTCGCGTCGCTGATCGTCGCTGTTACCGGGTAGCTGCCCGCATTCATGGGCGTTCCCGTGAAGCTCAGACTCACCGCCAGCCCGAGTGGCGTTGTCGTCGTCGCCACCGTCTTCACGCTGCTGTCATAGGTCTGGCTCAGCGTCCCGGCATTGAACGTCACCGCCGCCGTCGCTTGATTGATGGTGATCGTCGTGGAATTTGCGACAGGCGTGTAACTGCTATTCCCCGCGAAGGTCGCCGTGACCTGATATGTCCCTGCATTGGCCGGTGCCGTCGCGCTCGGGCCATAGATGGTCGTTCCAGTCCCGCTGTAGCTGAACGTTACTGCTGGACTTTGCACATCACCGATTCCGCCCGCTCCATAGGCAAACCCCGTCGCGCCTTGCGGACTCCCTTGATACGTGAACGTCCCGCCCGTCACACTCACCGTGGGTGTGCCCGGGCTAACGGTAAAGGACATGGGACCCGCAGAGCTGGCGTCAAAACTTCCGTTCGCCAGATAAGTGGCGCTGACTGAATGAGAGCCGACGCCAAGATTTGTAAGAGTGAAGGTTGCGGAGTTCCCGCTGAGATTTTGGCTTGTGGGTGCACCACTATCTGCAGTCAGCGAAACAGCGCCAGTCGTCGGCGTACCGTCCGCGGAATTCACGGTAACTGTGACCGTGGCGCTCGAAGGATAATTTACGGAAGAGGGCGTTGTAATTAAAGTGGTTGTCGATTCCGTGCCCACACCACTCAAGTTCACAATAGATGGGTTGGTAGCCGGGCCACCGTCTGTGATTGTCAACGCCCCGTTACGAGGCCCCAGACCCGTAGGCATGAATGTAGTATCTATGGTGCAGCTCGCACCTCCCACGAAATTGCCGCCGCCCGCCGGTGCTTTCGCCGCTGCTTTCGCCGGTGCTGCTTTCCCTCCGCCTGCTGGAGCCGCGGGAGCCGCGCCACCTCCCGGAGAGCTGCCGCCACTCAGAACATTTAGACAGGAGGACGAGCTTGCGATTGCGAAATCCCCGCTCACTGAAATATTTGAGAGATTAATGGCCACCGAGCCCGGGTTGTACACGGTTACCGTCTGAATCCCACTGGTTGTAGTGAGGTCGTGATTGCCAAATGACAAGCTCGTGGTAGACAAACTCATGGAGCCCGTCCACACAATCGTGACATTGCTACTACCGTTTGTACCATCCGTGGCAGCCAATGCCGGCTGACCAACGCCAATGAAGTCGCCCATCAGCACGGAAGATGGCCCCCTGCCTCCCGCGGAGATCTGCTGGGCCTGGAAACTACCATCGCCGTTGCCGAGTAGGACGGAAACGGTGCCATCAGAATTATTGCTCACGGCGAGATCGAGGAATCCGTCTCCGTTTACGTCGCCAACCGCAACGCCGGAAGGAGAGTTGCCGGCGAAGTTGGACGGCAAGGGAGTCGATCCGCTACTTAATGGACCCAACAAGACAGCGACACTGTTATCGCCCGAATTGGCGACTGCCAGGTCGAGAATGCCGTCGTTATTGAAGTCGCCTGCAGCCAGAGCTACCGGAGAATGCCCCACGCCCGTGACCACCTGCTGAGGCCTAAATGTTCCATCCCCATTCCCAGGAAGGATAGAAACGCTATTGTCAGCCGAATTGGCGACGACAAGGTCGAGAATACCGTCGCCGTTGAAATCGCCAGTCACAATGGATGAAGGCGAGGTACCGACCCCGAATGACGATGAGGAACCGAACCCCCCTTGCCCGTTCCCGGGCAGGATCGAGACGCTGTTGTTTGCCGCATCGGCGACTGCGATGTCCAGATTCCCGTCGCCATTAAAGTCGCCAGCCACCAAGGAGACCGGGGAAGGTTGTGTTGAGCCGGTAAGAGAGACGCTGGATGGAGTTTTGAATGTCCCATCGCCATTGCCCAGAAAGACCGAGATTGTGCGATCACCCTGATTGGCAACAGCCAGATCCATGTTCCCATCATTATTGAAATCACCAATAGCAATGGCCACTGGATTGGAACCGGCTGTCAGCGAGGCCTGAGGGGTAAACGTGCCGTCGCCATTGCCCATTAAAATGGAGATGCTGCCGTCCGAATTGACCGTTGCCAAATCAAGGTTGCCATTGTTGTCGAAATCCCCGGCTACGGCAGTCTTCGGAGAAGGGCCAGCCGGTATTGTGGACGTCGAGACATTCGAGAAATTGGGTGCGGAGCTGGAGCCGAAGGTGAGGTAAAAAACGTTTGACGTGACGACACCCAATGGGACGACGTATGAGTCCGGAGTGGAAACCGTAATTTGTAAAGTCTCGCCCCCGCCGCCGGGCTTTCGCGCCGCCAATTTCACCAGGGCCGTCAGTTCATTGCTGCTCACAAACGTGGTACTTGTGGCTCCCGGCGAAATCAAGGAATTCGCCGTATAACCTGCCCCATACACCGTGAGTACATTGCCCACAAGGCTAGCGGACTGAATATATGGAACTGGTGCAGACTGGGCGGTGATGGTGATCGTCGTGGAATTTGCGACAGGCGTGTAACTGCTATTCCCCGCGAAGCTCGCCGTCACTTGATAGGTTCCCGCGGCTGTGGGCGCGGTTGCGGTTGGCCCGTAACTCGTCCCAAGATAACTGAATGTCACTGCCGGGGTCAGCACATTGGTTATCCCGCCGGTGCCGTAGGCAAAACCCGTGGCTGCGTGCGGATTTCCATCGTACGCGAATGTGCCGCCGGTCACGCTCACTGTCGGCGTGGCCTGCTGGTTAATTGTGATGGCGGCTGAATTCGACGCAGATGTGTAATCCGTGTTTCCAGCAAAGTATGCCGTCGCTTGATATGTTCCTGCATTCGTGGGGGGCGCCGGGCTGGGTCCATAGGTGGTCATTCCCCTCCCGCTGTAGCTGAACATCACCGCCGGATTAAGCACTTCGCTCATCCCGGTCACTCCGTAGGCAAAACCGGTCGCGCCGTGAGGGAAGGTGTCGTAAGGGAACGTCCCGCCGGTCACGCTCACTGTCGGTGTCGCTGGAGTGATCGTGAGGGATGCGGTGTTGGAAGCCGCACTATAACTGGTATTTCCGGCAAAAACAGCGGTCACCAGATAAGTGCCCGCGTCGGTTGGCGCTGCGGAAGTCGGCCCATAGGTCGTCCCGCCAGCTCCCTGATAGCTGAATGTGACCGGTGGGGTCAAAACATCTCCCGTGCCGCCCACGCCATAGGCGAAGCCAGTGGCTCCGTGCGAAGAGCCATCGTAGGTGAAGCTTCCACCGGTCACGCTCACGGTCGGGGCTTGCGTGCTGACAGCCGCCGGGGTGAGAAGGTAGTTTTGGCTATATCCGTTAAAGATTCCCTGCCCGAGGATCTGCCCGCGGCGGTTGATGACATCTGCCTGATACAATATTCCGTTGGGTTCCAGAGCCAGCAGTTTATCAAGGTCGGTCAACGCTCCATTGGCATACAGAAATGCATGCTGTGCGGAGTTGTTTGTCGTGTAACTCCATCCCACCGCCTGTCCCAGATCGTTGATCCCATACCCCTGCCCATAGTCGCCCCCCAACGTCCCCGGGTCCGTCGCCACGCCGCCGCTCGACATGAATGGCTGATACCCGTTCGGAAATCCCGCATACCCGGTGGCCTGCGCCGCGTCGTTGATGCCTGCCTTGAAGTCGTTAATGTTAGAATACGTCGCATTGCCCGGCAGTAGCGCCTTCATGCTAGTCCCGTCGTAGACGAAAGCTAATTGCTGTTGATTGCTCGCCGTATAGGAATACCCGAACACGTGCCCGTCCGACGTGATGCGCTGGGCGACGCTATAAGTTCCCCCCAACGTCCCCAAGTCCACCATCCCGCCGGTCGCACTCCAAATGAAAGCGTCCTGCCCCGCGTTGTTGGTGGTGCCCGCATACCCCGCCACCTGCCCCGAATCATTGATGGCCTGCCCGTAGCTGTAGCTTCCCCCCAGGGTCCCTAGGTCTACTATCCCTTCGGTCGCATTCCTCCAAATGAAGGCGTGTTGTTGGACGCCGTAGGTGCTGGTATACGCATAAGTCCACCCCGTCACCTGCCCGCTGGCATTCAGTGCCGTACCTTGGCTGTAACAGTAGCCGTTAGTATTCGAAATGCATCCCAGGTTGGTCATCACCCCGCTTTGCCACAGAAACGCATTGTAGTAGCTGCTCGAGGTAGCCGCATATCCCGTCACCTGATCGGCATCGTTGATGGCAATCGGGTAACTGTAACTGCCGCCTAGCGTTCCCAAATCTATAATTCCTTCGGTGGCGTTCCGCCAGATGAAAGCGTGCTGAGCGTTGTTATTCGTAGTGTTGGAGATTCCCACCACATGCCCAAACGAGTTGATGCCAGCGACTTGGGTATACGCCCCGCCCAGAGTCAATTCATGAAGGCTGGTGCCGTCGTAGACGAATGCGCGGTAGGTGTTCGTTACGCGTGAGGAGCCGGAAAACGCCACCGAACCGTTGGCGGCCAGATACTTCGAAGAAACACCAAAGCTTGGATCGTCCGCCGGGAATAATTCCGTGATGCCGTAGCTCGTGGTGTTCGCGTTCGTGATGACGACGTCAGTTGACGTGCTAGACGCTTCGGTATAGTTCCCTCCTCCCGAGAATGACGCCACCACCGCGTACATCCCCACGGTCACTGGCGGATTCGAGGATCCATTGTAGGTAAACGAGGGCGAACCGGGGATTTCCCCATTCACACCGAGAACGAATCCCGTGGCCGGATGGGAGTTCCCGTCGTAAGTGATGGTTTCGCCGTGAACGATAATTGTGGGCGTTGCCGGCAGCACCGCCAGCGTTGCCGTCGTCTGCGCTGGATTGTAGACGCTATCCCCGGAGTAGGTAAACGTCAGGGCATAGGACGCCGCAGGAATTCTAATCGTCTTCAACGTCACGGAGAAAGTGCCGTCCGGGTTCACGAGGCCAAACTCGGTCAGTCCGGAATACGTGACGCCGACGGTGCCGGTAGGCCCGCCGCTGCTTCCAGTTACGGCCCCGGAGACCACGGTCAGAAGCGTTCCATAAGTAGTCGTGGAACTCAGACCATTGACGGAAGGCGTAGCCTTCATTGGGTTCTGCGTCAAATTCACTGTGGGACTGACAAGATACGAGCCTGAAAAACCGTCAAGATATCCGTCTGCCAGGATTTGCCCGCTGTGGTTTATTGCGTCTGCTTGGTACAACTGCCCATTAGGGTCCACAACGACGAGTTGATCCAGGTCCGTCATCTGTCCGTTGGCGTACAGAAAGGCATGTTGTGCGGAGTTGTTTGTCGTGTAACTCCATCCCACTGCCTGTCCTAGGTCGTTGATCGCATAGCCTTGCCCATACGTGCCACCCAGCGTCCCTATATCTGTAGCCACAGTCCCGCTCGACAGGAACGGACGATAGGTCCCATCCGGAAATTGGGCGTAGCCCGTGGCCTGCGCCGCGTCGTTGATGCCTGCCTTGAAGTCGTTAATGTTAGAATACGTCGCATTGCCCGGCAGTAGCGCCTTCATGCTAGTCCCGTCGTAGACGAAAGCTAATTGCTGTTGATTGCTCGCCGTATAGGAATACCCGAACACGTGCCCGTCCGACGTGATGCGCTGGGCGACGCTATAAGTTCCCCCCAACGTCCCCAAGTCCACCATCCCGCCGGTCGCACTCCAAATGAAAGCGTCCTGCCCCGCGTTGTTGGTGGTGCCCGCATACCCCGCCACCTGCCCCGAATCATTGATGGCCTGCCCGTAGCTGTAGCTTCCCCCCAGGGTCCCTAGGTCTACTATCCCTTCGGTCGCATTCCTCCAAATGAAGGCGTGTTGTTGGACGCCGTAGGTGCTGGTATACGCATAAGTCCACCCCGTCACCTGCCCGCTGGCATTCAGTGCCGTACCTTGGCTGTAACAGTAGCCGTTAGTATTCGAAATGCATCCCAGGTTGGTCATCACCCCGCTTTGCCACAGAAACGCATTGTAGTAGCTGCTCGAGGTAGCCGCATATCCCGTCACCTGATCGGCATCGTTGATGGCAATCGGGTAACTGTAACTGCCGCCTAGCGTTCCCAAATCTATAATTCCTTCGGTGGCGTTCCGCCAGATGAAAGCGTGCTGAGCGTTGTTATTCGTAGTGTTGGAGATTCCCACCACATGCCCAAACGAGTTGATGCCAGCGACTTGGGTATACGCCCCGCCCAGAGTCAATTCATGAAGGCTGGTGCCGTCGTAGACGAATGCGCGGTAGGTGTTCGTTACGCGTGAGGAGCCGGAAAACGCCACCGAACCGTTGGCGGCCAGATACTTCGAAGAAATAACAAAGCTTAGATCATCTAATGGAGAGAGTGGCGTAACGGTATATTGCGCCGAAGGCGGCGGGGGGATTGCCAACGAGGCAGTAGCCGCGGCCAGCACCAAAAGGATGGCAAGGCACATAGACTTCAGGAGCTTTACTTCCCAAGAGCTTGGAGAGGGCATGGGTGTCTCCCGTCGCAGAGAAGTTCAAAAACAGTTCCATTACTTTTATTCAGAAACTAATTCTTTTTGCGGGCCAAGGTTGGCTAGTGGTGCCTTTTCTCGCACGGGGATACGAGTGGGCTACCAACCTCACGAAAAGTCGCGTGAATGCAATCTACTTATTCTTATTTGTAAAGCCTTACCTTCAACATATTCCTGACAGAGAAGATCGATGCTCCGTTTGTGCGATTCCCCCTTTGAGCCGCAGTTCACTGAGTTTTCGGAAAGGACGGTTCCTGTTTGGGGCGCATTGGCAGTCTGCACGAGGGTCGCGAAGAAAACTCCAACGGCGAACGGCAAAAGCCACTTTTTCAAGCTATTCATTGCATCTCCTCTGTATTAGCTAACCGTTATCCAATCCCAAGCAATGGCCCAAACGATCAGGCACGCTGCTAGTGTCCCAAGCATCAGATCAGCCCTATCGAGCACCAGAGGCATGGCGGTCTGTAAGCGGTGTTTGATCTGGTCCATGGCACTCCTTTTGCGATGGCGATATAAACCCCAGGGGAACCTCGCCGGCTCTCATATCGCATCGTGAGCCATTCCCCTAACTGCAAGGTGGACCTAAAGCGCAAGTGCGCTGCCAAACCGTGCTCAAGCCCTGCGATAATTCGCATCTCTATAAATGCAATGAGATTACCGCCGTTGGGAAAGCAATATTCAAGATCGAGAGGGAATCAATTACGCGATCGGGGGGATTCAAGCTCCCAAGCTTTGGAACAGATCACGAATGTTTTGCAGTTATAGGAAGTTCAGTACTTCCTGCCGTGTGTAGCGTCGGCTATCAGGCGCGCGTTTGCTTCGAATCCCCACTCGACGCCTTACCCTCCTTCTAGTTGACGTATAACGTACAGCAGTATAAAATCTGTTTGTGATCAAGTCCTTCCGCGCGGCTGAAACCGAACGCCTCTTCAGGCTGCATCGGAGCAAGACGTTCCGGGCTATCGAACGCGTGGCCTTGCGGAGGCTAGACATGCTAGACGCGGCTCCCGACCTTGCCACCCTAGCGGCAATTCCCGGCAATCGCCTGGAACGGCTGCATGGCGATCGGGAAGGCCAGCATCCGAATCAATAATCAGTGGAGAATCTGTTTTGACTGGAAAGATGGCGACGCCTACCAGGTCGAAATCACTGATTACCACTAGGAGACCATCATGCCTAAGAAAGTGAAGCCCGTGCACCCTGGTGAAATTCTACGCGAGGAGTTCATGAAACCGCTGAGCCTTAGCATGAATCGGATGGCGCTGGACCTTCGTGTGCCGATCACGCGGATCGCAGACATCGTTCACGAGCGCCGTGGAATCACGCCGGACACAGCGATGCGGTTTGGACGGTACTTCAAGACCTCACCGTCGTTCTGGCTGAACCTGCAAACGCGCTATGACTTGGAAGTGATGGAAGGCCGCGAGGCGCAACAGATCGCGCGGGATGTCCGTCCGCTCGAAGCGGCTATTGCGCGCGAGGCCTAATCGAGTGCCGAAAGGCAATCGTTGAGCACCAGCAAACGACTCCCAGCATTGCTCCCTATTTTCGTATTCGACGCATACCATGAATATAAAATAGAAGAATTCTTCAGCTAGCCGATTCCACCTTTCTATCTCGGCTTCACGATTTGTCTTTGGGCACAAGTATTCACGCTGAAGGAATTCGGGAGGCGGAGTAGGGTGAGTCAGGGGCATCCTTCTAATATGGAACATGGCGAAAAGGAAATTGGGGCGGAGATACTTCTAAGGATCAGCTGCGAATTCTGAAAATCGATAGAGTGGCTGCTTACCGGAGAAGGTTAGAACCCAACTTGCCAATAGGCTTGAAAGAATCCATTCAGGAGGCGTCGTTACATTCTAGACTGAGCTGTGCCTGCCGGAACTTGAGGTTCCGGACCAGACGCCAGACGAAAATTATTGGAGATGCGCTGCAAGATTTGGCGAGTGAGGTATCCCCTATGAAAATTGAGGAAAATCGATAAGTTTCGCCCACAGAGAATGGCACCTGAGCTCGACTCATCCAACCCGCGGCAACGGCGATGTTCCACCAAAGTGGACTATAGGGGGACCCAAAGGCGTACTGCGAATGCCACGAGGGATCGCGCTGGATGTGAAGAATAAGAACATGCTCGTCTCGGATAAACGATTGAACGCCGTTCTTACTTTTCACTTTCCCGAATTGTTTTAGGCAACTCCTCTCCTGGAATATCACGTGCGAGGCGACAGGCGCGCCCCGCAAAAAATCTGTATGGGCTGAGCAGTACGGACTAAACTTGCAAAGTTCGCATCCGGCAGTAGTTCGCACGCAAGTCACGACGGCTCAGAATTCGATGATTGCGGGACTATAGTCGATTTTGCACCTGCGAAAGCAACAAACTTCAGCAAGATTCACCAGAGTTCAACAAGGCGGCAGTAAACGATTAAACAGGAATCACTTTGTATCCACAAAATTCCTTAAGTTTCAACAAGCTTCGGCCCCCGGTTCGGGACCAGGAGGCCGGGCATGGACGATTGAATAACGAGCGTGTAATCACTCGTGGATTTCTGTGAAGACAGTTGATGTCAATTCGCCAAAGCCCCCCTAACAGGGAATTTTCGTTCCCTGCACATTCCCTGTTCTGATCCGCCGCACGAAGCCCGTTTTCCCGACCTTGGGTAGAGTGAGCCCACGTTCCAGAAGAAGGCTGCGGCTCTGGTTCACCACCGCCGTGCGGCGCATCACCCAACGCTCGCGCACCCGATGCAGCGCTTGCAGATCCAACTGTTCTTCGGTTTTGATCGGTGCAAATCGCATCCTCGGACGTTGCACCGCCTCGGCAATGGCCTCGGCATCCAGAAAGTCACTCTTGTTGGTCTGCACATAAGGCTTCACGTATTGCGCCGGCATCAATCGCACTTCATGCCCTTGCTCGCGCAGCGCCCGACCGAGAAAGTGCGATCCACTGCACGACTCCATGCCAATCAATGGCACCTGCAAATTTGCGGTGAAGGCCAGCAGTTGCTTGCGAGAACATTTCTTGCGGATCGCCACGTTACCTGTCGAATCCAATACCACCAAATGAAAAACCGTTTTGCCCAAATCAATGCCCACCACGTGTAGTTTCATGAGACGCCTCCTACCTCGCAGTCTACACAGTTACAAAGTTCCTGCAGCGGACCATCCCATTATGTGGATTTCCGCACCAAGAAGAAACCAGCAACATCCAGTAAAACCGTTTTTCAAGTGGAATCCGGTCCGCAGGAATCCTGAAAGGCGTTGCCTTTCAGACCCTCGATTCAGTAGTTTAGGTGTTAGAAAAGACGGGAGAAACTTCGGCACGAACGATATTCCTCTGTGACGGAATGGCACTCAGATCGAATCACAAGCTGAAAGTCGGATTCGGTGAACCTTCGTTTCAGGGACAGGACATATATGCCCCCTCGACGACTCTCGCCACGTAGCATGCCCTCAGCAGTCAAGAATGAAGGGCTACCCCACAATTGACAGCAAAGCAGGCAGTGTTTCCTGTTAAGTAGGCGGCAACGGTGCATCCGCCGCCCCGATCCAGCCATTTCGTATGTGCTTAAGCGCGGAGGGCTTGGAGGGCGGTCAAAAGAGAAGAAGTCGCATCCGATCCGGTACGTACGTAATTACTCGACAATTTAAAGTGTGCCTATATCTCTAGCCGTTATCCAAATGGTCAACTAATGGCGTTAATTCAATTAAGATCCAAGCCTTATAAGTATTATATAGATAGAAATCATTCCTGGCGCCGAGTCGTGGAGGGTACACATAGTAATGGGCAACAATAGAGCTAAGTCGGTTGTCGAGACGGATTTTGTCAGTGCCAACGGGTTGTATGTTGAGCTTGTGCGAACGACGGACTCCCGCCTCGCCTTCGCCTCTTACGAAGATGAGGGCCAGAAAGTGTCTATTGACAACAGGTCTTATTCGTTTCAAAAGCGATTGTTAGTCCCGCCAGAAGAAGATGAACTCATCCGTCGTGTGCGATTCGCACAAAAAATCGGCGATGACGCCTCGGTGCAGAGTCTTCTGCAACAAATTGACTCATTTATTTCCCGCTGTTTGGACCTTGATCCGGGGTACCGATTCCTTTTGGGTTGTTTCGTGCTGGCCACCTGGATCGTGGACCGGCTCCCAATCGCACCTATTGTTGCGATCGTCGGGCTGTCGCAGTCAGGGAAAACAACCGCGCTAAATGTCCTGCGCTTGCTATGCCGGAGAAGCATACTTGCATCGGATATCTCTTCCGTAGCTTTTTACCGTATGTGTGATCGCCTTATGCCTACTGTCTTGATTGATAACACAGCCACGATGGGGCTGGAGCGCAAGCTCATCCACCTCCTGCGATCGGGTACCACCCCGGGCATCACCGGCTCTCACTTGAGCCAGTCTTACAGCACCTTTGGTTCGAAAGTTGTGACGTGGACAGAATTGCCCGATGATGGCGCGCTGAATAGCAGATGCATTATTATTCCCATGCAGGAGACCTCACGTACAGATTTGCTGAGACTTAACGATCCAGAGATTGTCGCCGCTGCTGACTCGCTTCAAGGTCGACTCCTAATGTACCGATTTCAAAAATACAGTTCCCTCCTACTGACGCAAATCCCCGGCGGCAAAAACTTGCGTTCGCGCAATCGGGACTTATACGAGGCATTGGCATTTCCAATCGCAGATGACCCGGAAGCTTGCGCGCGTTTGTTGGAATGCATGGGGCAGCAGAACGACTTGCACACCGAGTCGTTGCCTTCGGACCATGCCGCCGTTCTTGAAACTTTGTTCGAGCTGATTCACCTTCAGCCGGAGCAGGGGACATTGGCGTTCAGTTATTTAACCGAGATGGTTAACCTAAATCTTGAGCGAGCAGGCGAGCGCATCCGGCTGACTGCGAAGGGCGTGGGTAGGGCACTAACACGCTTGGGCTTATTCGCCGCTCGCAATCGAATTAGTTCGGGGACGGTGGGTAGTCTTGATCGTGCCGCGCGAAAGCGCATTCACGAGCTAGTATCTCGCTATGGGATCGACGGTCTTGCCAATTATCTTCCTTCGGAAAGGCCTTGGGAACGATGCGAGTTTTGCAAGGTTCGGGACCCGCAAAACGCCGAGACAGTGACGACTGATGAATCGACAAGCAAATTATCCACTGAATCCACGGACCGCAAACAACTTGACGTCGTGCAGCCGCCGGCCCAACCCGAGAAAGACCCGGCGCAGTCTCTTGTTCAGCCGAATTCGGCAGAGGAGCAACCGTTACTTCGAAAATGAGAGTGACCGAGACCTTCGTGATCGATTGAACGGCGATTACGACGACGACGATCTATAGAATTTTTTTATCTCTGTGATGCCTATAGGGAGTGGCAGATTGCATGGGCTCGACTTAGAGGAAATGCGAGCGCACCGTTCCTGATATGTTTTGAAGACCGAATCATGCACAAAGTGTACATAGTGCATTTTGTTTTGAAGATTTGTTCCTCGTGCTTGTTCGCTTTTGTAATCATCGCTTCCGAAAACTAGAGATAGCAAGTTTCAGGAAACATAACTAAATTGGCAGAGAAATGAGACTGACAAAGGTGAACGTTCAGTGCGATGTTGGCACCTAAGTGACGCCATATCAATAGTCTGGCAAGTGGAGCACATGACGAAGAGGTCGCACTCGGCGCTTGGTCAAAGGCGCCCCGCCCTGAGGGACCGTAGCCCCTGAGAAGATTCTGAAGATCGAAAGACAGAAACTCGACTCCGTGGGTTTGGCTCAAATTCTTCTCTCCCAGAAAGTTTTCGATTCTCCTCTTCGCTGCCAGTCATATGTGAGACGTGAAATCGAAAGTACGATGGCCTGACTCGAGCGGTTGCAGCGACTGCGCAAAGGGCAACCGTTGCTGCCCCAGGTAGACGTAAAGATTTCCCGATCCCGAAGGCAGGGAATCAGCTCCTCCGTTCCGGTGCCGGCTCTGTGTCCATTAATGCCTGCCTCGGTGCGCGCACCTTCCGCGAGTGTTCGCCGACCTCTATTTCACCGCCGGCGTGGTCTCTGAGCCTGGAAGATCCCAGTGGACGAGTCAGAATCTCACGGTGTGACGCAGTTTTTTATGCTTGTGTTTACACATACAATTGTGTGGACTATTACACAGCAGGGGCGAGATGCCAACGAATCTGGCCATTGACGATCGCCTATTGGAAGAGGCTCAGAAAGTGGGCGGGCACCGGACAAAGAGAGAAACCGTGAATGCCGCTTTAGAGGAATACATCAAGGGACGTAAGCAGCAGGAAATCCTTTCCCTTTTCGGAACGATCGACTACGAGCCTGGTTACGATTACAAACGGGAGCGTAAGGCGAAACGTGCATGAATGTCCTGGTCGACACATCGGTTTGGTCCTTTGCACTTCGGCGGAAGGCCGAAAGCCTGAACGCCACTGAGAAATTTACCGTTGCTGAACTGTCCGAACTGGTTCGAGAGGGACGAGCACGACTTATTGGTTTGGTTCGGCAAGAGCCGCTTTCGGGCATAAAGACAACGGAGCAGTATGAAAAGCTTCGTCTCCACCTTCGATCCTTTCCGGACGAGCCTATCGACACGTCGGATCACGAAGAGGCTGCCAAGGCTGGCCATCGGTGCAGGGGGAAGGGAGTCGTAGTTTCAATCGTGGACATCCTTCTTTGTGCGGTAGCGATCAAACGGGAGTGGGTAATCTTTACGACTGACCCGGATTTCACAAATTACGTGAAAGTGCTTCCCATCTCAATCCATGCGCCACGAAAGTAGTCGACCCTGCTTCTTTGAGCTACTTCCGTTTGACAACCTGATTCGGATTCTTCCGCGAACTTGGCGCAGCGCTACGAGGGGCAACCGCTTTCTTCGCACTTGGACCTTAGGATTTCCCGATCCCAAGGGCATGGAATCAGCTATTCCGTTTCCGCGCTGGCGCGCAACCTTCTTACATCGAGATTTGGTGCACGAGGCTGTTCCCTGCCCTTTCGCGAAGGAGATTGATGCGTGCGAGGTGCCACCACGCAAAGAGTCCTGTGTGTTCTACTGCCGCTGGCGCTAGCTGAGGCAGACTTGCGTAGACAGATAATGGCGAGGGATAACGGTCAAGCAACTCCCCCACCGATAATCAATCATGCCGCTAGTGATTGAGAATGATTTCAGATGCCGCCGTACCAGGAGTACCCTTTGTCCGGAGAGCTTGATCCCTGCCCTGACCCAATGTTTTTCATCGTATCCGTAATGGTGATGCGCGTAAGATACTTTTTGCTCTTAAAGCCGAGCTGTCGAGGCACGCGCACGCGAAGCGGCGCTCCGTGCCTTTTGGGAAGGTCCTCGCCGTTCATGCTGTACGCGAGCAGAGTTTGCGGATGCCAGGCATCAAACATGTCCAGACTATCGAACTTTTTGTCGAACGCAAAGAAGACCACGTACTTCGCCTGCGGAAGGACCCCGACGAGATTCAAGAAGTAGAAAAGAGGAACCCCGGTCCACTGCGCGATGAAAGACCAGCCCTCCTCGCAAGCCAGGTGTGTGATTTGGCTGCGGGAAGGAAGCCGCTTCAAATCCTCGAGAGAGAAAGTAGCCGGACGAGCCACCAGGCCGTCGATCGTGAGGCGCCAGGATGCGAAACCCTCCGCGAATTGGCGCACGTAGGGTTCGTACTCGGGCGGCTCGCCGTTGACAGGGGCAACGCTGGAGATATCGCTGCGACTGAATTCCCGGGCCAGCGAATAGTGGGACGTCAAAAGTCGCTGCGTGGCATAGGTCAGCGTTTCGCCAACCCCATATATTCCGCGGTGGTCGGGCGGGATCAATCCATATCGACTAGCGATCCTGGCAGCGACAACCAAGCCGAAGGCGCCTGCGGCGGCCGCCAGTCCCGTCGTGATCAGCTTTCGCCGACTGAGTTCGTCGCTCATGGGCGCTCCACTTTCGCAGTCCGTTGGCCCGTGATCATGGCCCCCACGCGCGTGGTAAATCCGGCGAGACAAACCATGCCGATGTGGACAAAGAAAAAGAGAATGACAAAGCTCGCGACGAAGAAGTGAATCGTACGCGCCGTTTCCTGCCCGCCGAGCAGCGTCACCGTGCCCGGGAGAATGGAAACGATAGCGGGTGACATGGCGAATCCGGTCCAGATTAGCAGGGGAAAGAAGACGAATATCACGGTCACGTAAGTCAGTCGTTGCAGGACGTTATAGGTTAGTGAATCTTCTTCCGTGGGCCGCCTCAAGTGCAAGTGATTGGACGCCACGCGCCAGAGGGAACTCCGGGTCAGATCCGCCTTTTCTGGCAGCAAATTTCTGCGCAAGTGCCGCGTGAATTGCCGGAAAGCACGTAAAGAACGCCGGTCAAGATGCAAACCCATGCGGAGAGAAAATGCAAAGACCGGCCCCAGCCAGAGGGCCCGCCTTTCATGAAGGGCAGTGGAAAAGTGAGAACATAAGGCGTCCCCAACCCGCCCGTTTCGCCCCAATAAAGACGCGGGTGGGCGATAAAAATGGCGAAACCGCTGACCAGCAATCCGATAAAGCTCACCGTAGTGACCCAATGGGTGATGCGGACGAGCGCAGAGAATCGCGCAGAATCCAGACGATGCGATGCGCGCATCGCGAGGCCTGGGAGGTACGTGGAATCTGCCATGGCAGGTACAGGCGAATCTAGCACATGTGTTTATGGAAGACAATCAAGGCCCTTCCCTCCACAGACTGCGTAGAAAAATGTGATTAAGAAGGAATGCAATCCAAACTGACGCAACACTCCAAGCAAGCAACTACTCAGAAACTCTCGACGAACACGTTGAAATGTTTGGCGAAACCTCTAAATCGGCGCTGGCGGCCCACCCTCAGCGACTAGGCAAAACTCCAGGACGAATCAAGGCGGGCTAGGTGAAAAACTGTGACTTTGCAGTTCCAAACCAACTCAATTCAAAATTTCGCGCTTGTTTTTGATACTCAAGGTTTGTGACGGGGCAAAGAATCCGATGAACAGGCCTTTCGGATCTGAACGCGAATGTTGTGAAAGAAGCGATTACTCTGGTCGTGGTCCAAGTTCAAAAATCGAACTTTAGCAATAGTTGAATCATACGCAAAGTGAGATCGGTGCCCGGTAATGTATCAGTTTGAATTGTGGATTCATCGAAAAGCTGCCCGCCCCAATGGCGGCCGGCCTCTACAAGACCAACGGCGTGTTAGGGTTACGGTTTTGTAGAGGCCTCTCCGTCCCGTGCTCTTCGGGACGGAGGGGGCACGTTTCATTTCAAATTGAGTCACTACCCGGTGCCCAGAATTCGTCCCAGGCGAGGACGGTACACTTCAAATGTGACCCGCCTCGACCAGGTTCTTGACGTTCACGCCGCGTGGAAGCTTGGCTCGTTTACAAATATTTTCGATGTCCTCGAAAACAGCTTTCAAGCTGGTTTCGGGAGGAGCCGACGAATGGATTGCTGCCAATTTTCCGCGCCGGGTGATGCCAATCCGTTCGCCTTCCCGGGCCAGTCGACGAGTTCCGAGAGTTTCTGCTTGGCCTCAAACAGCCCCACTGTGCGCATGAGAGGTCTCCATTTAATTCTTCTAGAAGGTAAGTGTAGGTTGATCCTGGTGAAAGGTAAAGGAAGCCTGGCGCGCTAGACGTGGCGATGGATGTGCATCTCGAAGTTACCAACACTATTAGGATAAGTCCGGGGAAGTCGCGTAATCGGAAAAGTGGGTTCTGGTACTGACCTCCTTCCTTCCCGGAGGACATTACAAGATCGCCTCTATTTCTAACAGCATCGTGCATTTCACCACGCTAGGGGCGCGGCCATGCAAGTTTCGCTTTTAGTTCCTCAAACGCGTTAAATGCGATCGGGCAAATCGCAACATTGTTAATCACGCCTATCAGTCGGGATGTGAATTCTGGTTGTTCTAGGTGAGGAAACGACTTGCAAACGTCTGGTCTATGCTCGTAAATGGAACACAGCTTTCCATTAAGCATCGGGCACGGCGGATTCACTTTGCCTTCTGACATGGATTGTTTCTGAAATGCTTTTAACGACTGGCCAAGTGTTTTTGCAATCGTGTGAAGCTCACTCCTCTTGAATTCTACGTGCAATGATTGACAGCAATTTGCGCATTGCGTACAGTCGATGAGGGCGAAGTATTTCTGGCTCAAGGTCTTGACAAGGCCATCGATGTCATCTGGAGCGTGCTGCTTTAGCCAGGATCGGAATTCCCAGTTTTCGTCGTCGTGCTCTTGTGAAAGCTGTTGAATTCTTGACAAATCGATCTCAATTTTCGGAACCGTGACCTGCTTCTGCGGTTTCATTCCGGCCTCATGTCGTGAACCTAACCCCGTTTATCCGGACTTGGACTAGCGGGTTGCTTTGATTCTGCGTTGCCCTGGAAAGCCTCTTTCGCCAGCCCGATCGCGGACATTGCAGTTGGCCACCCGGAATAGAAGGCCAGGTGGGTAATAAGTTCGACCAGTTCGTCCTGGGTGACCCCATTCTCAAGCGCACGACGCAAGTGAAAGGGCAATTGTTCGGTGCGATTCATGGCTACCAGCGCACTAACCGTGACAACGCTTCGGTCGCGCTTGGACAGCGCTTGGCGCTCCCAAATATCACCGAACAGAACCTTTTCGGTCAGATCGACCAGCTTCGGCGCAACATCGCCTATCCTATCCCTTACTGTTGGGAGCGGTTTGTCATTCGTCATAGATTCTCCGGACGTCCATTATCTCCCAGGGCTAAAGGAGACCACTACCTGAAACTGTAGCATTAACAAAACATCCGCGAAAACCCAACATCGCTGGTTGGCCACTCCCTGATGTGGAAATTTCCGCCCGGAGGACTTGGCCCACATTCCGATAATCTCTGTTTATCAGGCGCCATCTGGTTTAGGCGGTGAGGCATCGTGGCTAACCGTCGATGTTGTCTAAGGCGTCACAGCTTTTGCGCGACAGCCGCTTTGATGTCGCTTCTGGATGCTAGGCTCACCTTGTCCAACCCTTGTATTTAAGGAAAGCTGAGGAAGGGTCATGACCACACGACAGAAGGTTGCTTTGAAAGCATTCGGCGCATTTGCTGCCGCAGTTTTGGCAACGTCGTGTGTTCGCACGCCGGCTCAAAAGGTGAAAATGCCTGTAGATCCCGGCGTGCGTAGCGGCGCGGCCGGGGCCGGCGCTCCCCTGAAAGGCCTTACTGCGGACGAAACCGCGTTCTTTCAAGATGGGCTCACTAGGTTCATTGAGGTCGAGGTCGTGAAGGGAGGCAAGAACAATGGGCTGGGGCCACGCTTCAACTCCAACCAGTGCATGTCTTGCCACTCACAGCCTGCGATAGGCGGATCGACCCCTGCGCAGAACCCCTCGATCGCAGTTGCCACGCTCAACGGCGCAAAAAACATGCTTCCCTGGTTCATCACGCCAAATGGGCCGGTCCGCGAAGTGCGTTTCAAGCGGAATGCGAACGGAACCAACGATGGCGGCGTCCACGACCTCTTCGTTATCGCCGGCCGCAGTGACGCCGCGGGCTGCAACATTGCCCAACCCGACTTCCTGCCTGCCGGAAATCCTGTCACAGGCATGGGCGGGAATCCGAACATCATTTTCCGCATCCCCACACCTGTTTTTGGAAGCGGACTGATCGAAGCGATTCCCGACTCGGCGATCCTCGCGAATGCGAGTGCCAACGCATCCGTGAAGGCGGGGTTGGGAATTTACGGGCACCCGAACGCGCACCTCAGCGGCAATGCAAACCTCAGCGCGAACGATGGCACCATTACGCGCTTCGGATGGAAAGCGCAAAACAAATCTCTTCTGATGTTCGCAGGAGAGGCTTACAACGTTGAGATGGGGATCTCGAATGAGCTCTTCCCCCAAAAACGTGACGAGACTCCCGGCTGTATCTTCAACGCCACGCCCGACGACACACTCAACTTCACGACGGCCTCCGCGCCCGCTTCCAACTCCAATCCAGCAGTC
>Ga0210384_10002240_pt1 | contig 23963 bp, 20 predicted proteins | sample IncBWH2MmetaG_FD_160574 | JGI IMG/M metagenome (GOLD analysis project Ga0210384, IMG submission 160574) | Forest soil microbial communities from Barre Woods Harvard Forest LTER site, Petersham, Massachusetts, United States - Inc-BW-H-2-M | ecosystem: Environmental > Terrestrial > Soil >...
CTCGCCATGCTCGGCCAGCACCCAGAGTTCTTCGAGGACTTCGTCGAGCTGCTCCTCGTCAGCCATGGAGAACACTTCCTGCGAGGCGATCTTGCCGTGATGCAGCTCAATGCGACGGTCGGCCAGCCGCGCCACCACGGGATCGTGTGTGACCATCACAATCGTGCGCCCCTGCAGGTGAAATTCGCGCAGCAGCCGCAGCACGATTTCTTCGTTCTGCGCGTCGAGGTTGCCCGTAGGCTCGTCGGCCAGAATGATCTTCGGATCGTTGATCAGCGCCCGCGCGATGCAAACGCGCTGCTGTTCGCCACCCGAAAGCTGCGACGGCAGGTGGTGCGCGCGGTCGCCCAAACCCACGCGGGTCAAGGCTTCTGCCGCTTCTTTTTCGTCGGTCATGCTGTGGAAGTATTGCGCCAGCATGACGTTTTCGACGGCGGTCAAGAAAGGGATCAGATGGAACTGCTGGAAGATGAAGCCGATTTTCTCTGCCCGCACCCGGTTCAGCTCCGCGGCAGAGAATCCGGCGACGTTCTGCCCATCGAGCCAGATCTCGCCCGACGATGGCTGGTCCAGGCACCCAATCAGATTCACCAGCGTTGATTTGCCCGATCCCGACGGACCCATGATCGAGAGCCATTCGCCCTTCGCTACATGCAGGGAGATGTGATCCAGCGCATGAATGGAGCCAGAGCCGTTGTCCTTGACCGGCCCCCTCGCCGCTTCCTTCGCGGGGTAGAGCTTGGTCACATTCTTGATCTGAATCATTTCACTCTCCCCTCAGGATCACCGCCGGCTGCACCCGGCGCAGCAGCGAGATCGGGAGAATCGCCGAGATCAACGTCACAGCCATGCTACCAGCCAGCACCACTGGCAGCACGCTGAAACGCGGCGACACGGGAGCATGAAAGTTAACCCGGCCGATCCATGCAGCAAGGCCGATGCCGATGACGAAGCCGATGACCGCTCCGGTTGCGCCCAGGGCTGCGGCCTCCGCCGCGAAAAATCCGTTGAGCAGGCGTCCCGAGGCGCCCAGCGCTTTCATGATCGCGAAATCGCGCCGTCGATCGAACACCCATCCCATCAGCGTGGAAAGCACGCACAGCGCCGCGGTCAAAATGATCAGCGCCGCGGCCGCCAGCAACGTTGCTCGCGTCTTTCCCAGCACGCGCGCCTCGCCTTCCATGATCTGGCGCACGGGGCGCACGTCGGCCTCCGGCACAGCCTGGGCAAGCTGCCTCATCGTGCTGGCGACTGCTTCCGGCCCGCCATTCGCTGCCACTTCGATGGTCGCAGGCTGCACCCCGGTCCACGCCGTGAAATCGGCCAGCGAAACGTAAATGCGGCTGTCTTCTGCCGCACCTGTCTGCACCGTACCGGCTGGAGCGAGATGCAGGGTATGACCTTGGAATGTGAGATCGAAGCTCTGATTTGTCGGCGAAACGACCGGCAAGGCCCGCACGCCCACCAACGCGGGGTGCCCCATTTCTCCCTGGTTTTGGGAGAAGTGGGGATTCTCTGGAGAATCCGCCTGTGATGCAACGGTCGACGGCCAGTGGCTCACCGCCCACCATTTATCCAGTTGCCGCACACGATTGAAATCCGTGCCCGCAACCACGATCGGCTGCCCGTCGCTGGTGCGGGCCACGATCATGGCAAACGGCGCGGCAATGCCTTTGCCAGCCAGCGCGGAATCTACCTGCACCAGCGCATTCGGGGGCAGGGAAGCGCCGCCTTTGCCGACCAGAATGACGTTCGCTCCATAGTTCCGGAACTCGCGCTGCAACTTGGCCTGCACATCCACGTACAAATTCAGCATTGCGGTCGCGACCGCTGCGGCCACGACCATGGCAAACAACGCCGACAAAGCCCGTCCCCGCCGCAGCACCGCCGCCCGCACCAGCATGCGCAGGAACATTGAGGTATGAGGCGCACGCGCCCGGCTTGCGAGCAAAGCCCGCGTTGTATCAGGCGTGGGCGCGCTCATAGCTCACCTCGCAGGGCAAACACCGGATCGAGCCCAACCGCTCGCCGGATCGCCGCCGCGCTGCCGGCAAACGTCACCATCACAGCAATTGCAAGGATCACCGGCAACAGCACCGGTTGTATCGAAATCTGCGAGTTGAAGATCGAGCGTCCAATCTCCCGCGCCAGCACCGCACCGGCGCCAAAGCCGATAGTGCCGCCGATGAGCGCCAACAGGGTAGCCTCCGCGAAGAAGATCGAGGCGACTGCCAGTTTTCCCGCGCCCAGAGCCTTCATCAATCCGACTTCGGCGCGGCGCTCGAAAATCGCCGTAGCCATCGCCGCCGATACGGCCAACGCTGACGCGAACAGCGCCGCCAGCGTGATCAGAAAAATCAGTCCTTCGATGCGCGTCAGCACCGCGCCCTCATTCTGCGCGACCTGGCGAATCTGCTCCGCATGGGAGTGGGGAATCACTTCCATCAACTGATAGGCAATCGACTGCGGATAGGGCGAGCAGTACCAGCGGTCATACATCGGCCCAAACAGACTCTTTGGATCGCGGCGCGCCAGAGCGTCTTCGGGCTTGGTCAGCGCGCTGACGTAGACGCGGCGCACAGCGCCAGGCTTGCCCAGAATCTCCTGGGCCAGCCCAAGCGGAGCCACAATCTCATCATCCTCGGCTCCGCCGGTGGAAAGAATCCCGCTGATCTTCAGCTGCCGTCCCGCGAGCGCGATCTCATTTCCAGCCTTCACTCCCAAACGGCCGGCCAGCTTTTCGCCGACGACAACATCGCGCGAATCATCTCCCGGCCACGCACCCGCTACTTTCCACCATGGAAATGTTGCTCGCACACCAGTCGTGAAGCGGTCGCTTCCGAACGCGACCTGCTTCGAGAAATACGTCCCCAGAAGAGTGGTGTCGATGCGACCCACGGTGACCGTGACCGGAAGCATAGGCGCAAACGCCGTAATGTTGTTATGCCAGAACGTGCCTTTGATCTTGGGCAGGTCGGCTTCGCTGAGAAACGCGCCGTCGGTCGGCGGCTTCAGATTTACGCCGCCAATCTCCACGTCGAGCGTGTCTTCCTGCGGAGTGATGACTAGGTTCGCGCCGATTGTGCGCAGCTCGCGATTGATCTTGTCGCCGATGTCGGTGGCGACCGCGATCATGGCCGTAGTGACGGTGACGCCGAGGGTGATGGCGGCTCCAGCCAGCAACTTGCGCCGCTTCTGCCGCCGGAAGGATTCGTAGACCAGCCGCGCGAACATTGGCTACTGCGCTCCGAACATGCGGCTGCCGGCCGCGATGTCCGCCTCCTCAATCACGACCGCGTCGCCGTTTTGCGCGGCTTTGAGAGGTACCGGGTTGCATCCGCCGCCCGTGCCCACGGTCTGCGGATTGATGGGTGCGCCGCAGTTTTTACAGGCCACGCCGTTGGAAGTTTTATAGAAGCCAACCGAGCCGCAGATCTCACAGGCGTCGAACACGGTGGCAATCTTGCCGTCAGGCTTCTGATACAGCCAGAAGCGAATCTCGGTGCCGTTTGCTTTGACCTGGAAACGATGCAGGTCGCCGTCGGAGACCTGGGCCAGCGGAATGCTGACTCGGCCGTTGGTGAACGTGACCTCAGTCGCCGGCGAAAGCGCGCTCACGCTTTTCGAGTAGATGAACTCGGCTGTGACCAAGGCGATGAACACGAAAGAAAATGTGTAGACCGAGGCCATCCAAAGCCGTTCGCGGCGGGCGCTCCACACGGCCTTGCGCCGTTCCGCGGGAGACGCCACCTCGGGAATGGGCTCGCGTCTCTTTGCGTCGAACAGAATCATGAGCGCGGCCAGCGCGATAATGGTCACAAAGAAGAACCAGTCATTGCTGACGATCGGCCCGATGATCGCCATCTCGCGCTTTGACGAGGCAATGAATCCGCTCTCGGAAAGCTCATGCAGTCCGGTGATCAGCAACTGCGCCGCGACTAAAAACAGAATTGCTGTCGTAACCCGGAAGAACTTCTGCAGATTGATGCGCACGCTGCCCTTGACGAACATCACGCCAAAGGCAATCGCCGCGATCACTCCCAGCAGCGTGCCCAGAAAGTTCATCAGCTCCGAGGAGTTGAGCGACACCGCGGAGAGAATCAGCACCGTCTCTGCGCCCTCGCGCAGCACCATCAGGAAGATGAAGACGAAAAGCCCGAACCAGGCGTCGTTGCCCGCCAGCAGGCCGACCTTGCCCTCGATGTCGACCTTCATCTTGCGGCCGGTCTTCATCATGAAGACGACCATGGTGACCACGAAGAACGCGGCCACCAGCATGATCCAGCCTTCGAAGGCGTCTTCGTTCAGATGGGTGCGGGAGATGACGACGGCCACGCCGATGCTGCCCAGAAACGCGGCCGCCAGAGCTGCGTATACGGTCTTGCGCAGCTCGGCGCGCCCGATCTTGGTCAGGTACGCCAGGGTAATGCCGACGATCAGCGCCGCCTCTACGCCCTCGCGCAGCGTGATGATAAAAGCCTGAAGCATGCAGCAGCCTCTACGATTTCGTGTGGTTAATCCTGAAAACGATATTGAAAATGAAATTCAATTTCAATTTCAAGCATAGTCTTGTCGCGCCAGACCGTCAATCCAACAGGCACAATCGGGCGTGATTAGAATCACACGGTCGAATTCGCACGCTGAACGGTATTCGGGTGCACGGAAGGGATGTTCCTCCCGGATCGAGGGCGTTCAGAGCCGCCTCAAGAAGGCATTCGCTTCATCCGCGCGCGGAAACAGTTTTTCCTCTGCCTGAAATTCCGCCGAGTGCACACAACGTCGGCTCCCCCGCAGCTTCACCGGATGCTTCAGATGCAGCATTTCGTGGTAGACAATGTACTCCAATACATAACGCGGCACGGCGGAGTGGTCAAAGATGCGGCTGATGATGATCGCGTTGTGCGCCGGATCATAGTGACCCAGAATGCGGCGCGTCTTACTCTGGCTCCAGCTCATGCGCGGCCGCGCCATCAGCCCGTGAAAAAAACGCGTGTTCAAGTCTTCAAAGACAGCGTCCAGGTCGTACACATGCCCGCGCGGCGGACGCAGCCGCTTACGCCCGCGCATTTGCCGCACCAGATGCGCTTTGCGCACGATGTCGCGGCTGGCCACATATTTTCGATATTTCGCCGCCTGTCCACGGTCAATCGGCCTGCGGTACATCTTAGCCAGCAGGATATGCGCGATCGCCCGTAGAACTGCGTCGGGCGCGCCTTCGAGCAGGTCAGAAAGCCGCACCAGCAGCCGTCCATTGCGCAGGCGAATCGTGTTGTTGACGTTGGCAAATGCGAAAAAGTCGATCTTAAGCTCAGGCAACGATGCGCCGGGCCGGAGCTCACCGTAAGTTTCCTGAAAGATTTCGAGCAGGCCTTCACGCACGGTGAGGCTAGGTTAGCAGTGGTCAGGGGTAAGTGGCCAGTGGGCGAAAAACCTCCAGGACCCACAACTGACAACTGATCACTGATCACTGACCACTATTCCGGCCTTCCCGCGCTCTTCATATTCGAACTCGTATTCAGCTTCTTGTGCTTGGCCGCGTCTTCCTGGTCAGCCAGCAATTTCCGATGATCCTCGGCCGAGCTGTCGACCGTGTCCAATGCGTTGGTCAGAACGAACTCGTAGGTGCTGGCTTCGGCGGCGGGCACGTCTGCCGCGTCTTTCAGCGCTCGCAGCTTGGCCTGAAACTCGGTGTCAGCTTCAATGATCAACTTCAGCGGCTTGCGGATATCGTCCTTGCGGTCAACGTAGGTGTCAACGTTGTCGTTGAGCTCGTCGTAGAGCAGTTGGAAATCGTCCAGGAGATCATGCGTCTGGGTTGCCCGATCTTTGCCCCTAGGATCGCTGCGTACCTGTTCCAGTTTGACAAGCCGGGCGCGGGCAAATTGAACATAGAGCTTCAGCCGGTCCCGCGGTTCCCAGCTCGCGTCGCGGATCTGATCGACCTCCGGTTGAGTCAGAGGGTCGCGGCGCTTCTGAGCTGCAGCCACGCTGCCTGACAGGAAGGCCAGAAGAAGTCCGCAAGCAAGGGTTTCGCGTCTCATTTCGACCCCTTCGGAAACATCGCCCCTAACAGATCGTCGCGCACGCGCTGCAAGCGGTCGATGGCTCGGCGCACCACAGCTCCGTCCTCGTGCGGCAGTGCGTGTTCCATGTCGGTGAGCTTACGCGCCATGGCCCGCACCGCAATCTCGGATTGTTTTTGATATTTGTGCGACTGGACCGCATAATCCCGCGCCAGTTCGGAAAAGGCGACCACATCCGTCAGTGCGGCTTCGGCTTTCTCGACGTCCATTGCGGCGTAAAGTCTGTTCGTTTCCGCCAACTGCTGCTGCGCGATCTGGATGCAGATATGTGGCCGGTCGCCCACGTTCGCCGAAGCCAGCTTTGCTTTGAGTTCTTCAACGGTTAGATCGGCTGCGTTGGCGGCTATTGCAACGAAGGCGAATGCCGCGATCACTGCGCATCGAAATGAAGATTGCAATCCTGACATTGGTCGTCTTCCGCCGCCGCCCGTTCCTTACTTCTTCACTACTTCTTCACTATTTCTTTGGCTCAAGTGCGATCAGCCTGTGCTTCGCCTGCCACTCCTGATCAGGATACTTCCCGTTGGCCGCATCGAGGAAGAGGCGATAGTTCGCCGCCGCCTGCTTAACGTTCTTCAAATGATCGTAGGCCGACGCGCGCAGAAAGTACGTCAGAGGGTTCTCCTGCAGGAACTTGGCCCGCATCTCGAGCGCCTTGAGGGTCAGCGGGTATTCCTTGTTCTCGCTGGCCGCAAACGCGAGGTCGCCATACGCTTCTCCATAGTCAGGCTTTAGCTTTATCGCGGCCAGAAACTCCTGCTGGGCGTCAGCGAATCTCTTCTGCAGCAGCAGGCTCTTTCCTATTTCGTGGTGCAGTACGGGATCGTTCGGCTGCGCTGCCAGAAGAGTGCGATACGCAGCTTCCGCAAGATCGTTCTTTCCCACAGTCGAATACAGGTCGGCCAGATCGCGCTGCACCGAAAGATCGGCCGGCGTCAGCTTAGCACCTGCCTGCAACTCGGCGATCGCATCTTCGTTCTTTCCCTGAGCGGCCAGGACTCTTCCCAACTGCACGTGTGGCGCCGCGTCATCGGGATGCGCCGCCGCCAGTTTCCGCAGGTATCCTTCCGCTTCGGGAAAACGGCGTCCCTGCATCGAAATATTGATCAATCCAGTGAGCGCGTCCGAGGCCGGATCGAGCGCCAACGCCTGCTGATACTCCTGCTCTGCGTCGGCAAACTTTTTCTCCTCTTCCAGCACCATCCCCGCCGCCACGTGCGGCTCCGCATCCTTGGGCCGCAACGCCGCGGCCTTTTGATACGCCACCACTGCCTCTTCCGGTTTCTCTTTCTCGATTACATGCGCGAGCGACAGCCACGCCCGCTCCTGACCTTCTGCTACGTGGCTGGTCGGCTTGAGCTGAGTTGCGGCGCGCAGAAATTGCTCAGCATCGCGCTGCCCAGTCTTGGCCAACTGCAGCCCGAGGTTCAAGTTTGATTCGAAAACATCCGGTTTCCCCGCCACCGACTTGCGATATGCGGCAATCGACTCATCTACCTTGCCCAGTTCGTTCTCGACAAAGCCAAGGTCAAACCACGCCACATAGCTTGCGTCACTCGAGCCAACCACCTTGCGAAGCAGCGGCTCAGCCGCGGTGTAGTTCTTTTTCTGGATCAGGTCCTCAGCTTGCGTAAGGTCAGGCGGCGCCGATCCTTCCTCTTCGACCTGCACGTGATGGACTTTGCCCTTGCGCGAAGAAGAAGTGCCTTCCTGTCGGTGCGGCTGATCCTGCGACGGGGTTTCGGAAGAGGGCTGAATGGAAGAAGCCGCCGGTTCCTGATTCGCAGCGTGCGCTCCGGCTAACTCTGCTCGTAGGAGCAAGGGTGCGAGCAAGGCCATCGTCGCTAGCAGGAGCAGCCCTGTCCGTCGATAGCTAACCATTGGAAGATCGTCCGCTCGAAGGCCGTCCATTGGAACGCGAATTTCCGTTGCCGCTCAAAACGCGCACCAGATATTTTCCGGTGTAAGAGCCGGGCAGCTTCGCAATGGACTCCGGCGGGCCCACTCCGACCACTTTGCCGCCGCGATTGCCGCCCTCAGGCCCCAAGTCGATAACCCAATCCGCGGTCTTGATGACTTCGAGATTGTGTTCGATCACAACGATCGATCCTCCTGCATCAATGAGACGGCGAAACGCTGCCAGAAGTTTGCTGACGTCGTCAAAATGCAGGCCGGTGGTAGGCTCGTCGAAAATGTAGAGCAGGCGCTGCCGCGCTTTCGACTCCACTCCGCGCCCCGACCGGCTGGCCTCCTTCGTCGCCGGCTGCAGATGCGCGGCCAGTTTCATGCGCTGCGCCTCGCCGCCGGAAAGGGTGGTTGCAGACTGCCCGAGCCGCAAGTATCCCAGGCCAACTTCCTCCAGCGCACGCAATTTCTCCGTGATCTTCGGAACTTCGGCGAAAAACTTCAGAGCCTCCTTTACGGTGAGGTTCAGCACTTCGTGAATGTTCTTGCCGCGATAGCGCACTTCGAGCACCTGCGGCTTGTAGCGCGTGCCTTTGCACTCTTCGCAAATCAGCTCCACGTCGGCCAGGAACTGCATCTCCACGGTGACCGTTCCGTCGCCCTGGCAGGTCTCGCAGCGTCCTCCCGGAATATTGAAAGAGAAATGCCCCGCGCCAAAGCCGCGTTTTTGCGCCTCGGGCAGGGAAGCGAACGTATCGCGGATCGCGTCGAACGCCTTGATGTACGTCACCGGGTTCGATCGTGGCGTACGCCCAATCGGCGACTGATCGACCAGCACCACTTGCTCGATGTACTGATCGCCCTCCAGGCTTTCCCAGCTGACCGCAGGCCCGGCGGCTCCACTGCTCGACTGCTGTTTGGCCTGCGCCAGCGCCCGATACAACACCTGGTGCAGCAGCGTCGACTTGCCGGAACCCGAAACGCCCGTGATTGCCACCAGCATGCCGAGCGGGATGCTGATATCTATGTTCTTGAGGTTGTTCGCGCGTACGCCACGAATCCGAATCTGTTGCGCGCCCGGCTTGCGCCGCGTAACCGGCGGCTGAATTCGCAAATCCTCAGACAGATAGCGGCCCGTCAAAGACGAAGAGTTGTGCAGGATTTCGTCGTACGTTCCCGCTGCGACCAGTTTGCCGCCGTGTTCCCCCGCACCCGGACCCAGATCGAGGATGCGATCCGCCGCCCGCATGATGTCGGGATCGTGCTCGACGACAAGAATCGTATTTCCCAGGTCTCGCAGGTTGTGCAGAATTTTGATCAGCCGGTGTGTATCGCGGGCATGCAGCCCAATGGAAGGCTCGTCCAGCACATAGAGCGCGCCCACCAGCCGCGAGCCCAGCGAAGTCGCCAGTTGAATCCGCTGCGCCTCGCCGCCCGAAAGCGTCGACGACAGCCGGTCCAGGGTAAGATACTCCAGTCCTACGTCATTCAAAAAGCGCAGCCGCTCGCGAATCTCCTGCAGCAACTTGTCGGCGACTTCGCTTTCTTCGGCGCTCAGCGCAAGCTGCTCGAAAAAGCACAGAGCGTCCTCCACCGTGAGCGCGCACACCTCGCAGATATTGCGCCCATCGATCTTCACCTGCCGCGCTTCCAGCCGCAGCCGCGTTCCATTGCAATCCGGGCAAAGCGAATACCCGCGGTAGCGGCTCAAAAACACACGCACATGCAGCTTGTACTTCTTGCGCTCCAGATGATGGAAGAATCCGCGCACGCCCAGAAACTTTCCTTCGCCGGTGAGCACCAGATCCTTATGCTCTTCCTCCAAATCCACCCACGGCACATCGAGCGGAATGTCGGCCTGCTTGGCAAACCGCTTCAAATCCGTAAACAGCGGACGATACTTCGGCTTGGTCCAGGGCTCGATCGCACCCTCGCCGAGCGTCTTCATCTTGTCGGGAATGACAAGGTCCAGGTCGAAGTCGATGGTGTTGCCGAATCCCTGGCAGCGCGGGCACGCGCCGTAAGGATTGTTGAACGAAAACAGCCGCGGCTCCGGTTCTTCGTAACGTAAGGTGCAATTCTTGCACTCAAAGCGCTGCGAGAAGCGCAACGTCTGTGTGGGGCGGACACTCCTGTCCGCCGCCTTTGCATTTGTTCTTGCACTTGGTCTTGCCTGTATTGCTGGAGCCGAGGCATCGGGAAGGTCGAATATCACTTCTCCCGACTCTCGATACGCCGTCTCAATCGCATCTATGACACGAGTCCTCACCTCCGCAGAAACAACAAGTCGATCCACAAGCACAAACACCGGCTGGCTGAAGTCGATGTCGAGCAGCGATTCCGGCGTCGAGAACTCAAACACCTGCCCCGCCTGATACAGCCGATTGAACCCAGCCTTGCGCAGGTCAAAGAGCCGAGTCCTCAACGCCTCAGTCAGAGCAGGAGTCACCTCAGCTTTGGGTGCCCCACTTCTCCCGGATTTTGGGAGAAGTGGGGGTTTCCCGGACTTCGATCCACGACTTCGTTTTTCAGTTTCTAGAGCGGCCGATCCCGCATTCTGCAGGGGAAATAAAACCTGCAATCGCGTTTCCGGATCGAGCGCGAGAATCGCATCTGCTACTTCGTCGACCGTATCCTTTTTCACTTCGCGTCCGCAGTTCGCGCAGTACGTGCGCCCCACGCGCGCAAACAGCAGCCGCAGATAGTCATAGATCTCCGTGGCCGTCGCTACCGTCGACCGCGGATTTCGCGTCGTGTTCTTCTGCCGGATCGCGACGGCGGGTGCGATACCGTCAATCGTGTCCGCGTCCGGCTTTTCGATCCTCTCCAAAAACTGCCGCGCATAGGCGGAAAGGGACTCCACATACCGCCGCTGCCCCTCGGCATAGATCGTGTCAAACGCCAGCGACGACTTGCCAGATCCGGAAACTCCAGTCACCACGGTCAACGTGTTGTGCTGGACTTCAAAGTCGATGTTCTTGAGGTTGTGCACGCGCGCGCCGCGAACCACGATGCTTTCACTGGGATTCCGAGGAATGTCGCGTTGAGACATCTTCTGGGCCGATACGCCGCTCAGAGCATTCGCGCTTTGTGTGATTAGGCTCTGTGAGCTGCCGTCTTGAGCCAGAAGATTGGGAGAATCCGACATCTTGGGTCTTGGCCGCCAGTGCGCGCCACCGCCGGGCACACCTGGACGGTCCGCGAGCGCTACCGAATCCTTCTATTATATGGCAGAAGAATACTGGCTGCCTTGCGCAGCATGGCCGGGTTGTACACCAGCAGGCTTGATTTGTACCGAGAAAGCCAGCGCGACGATTGCACCAACTCCCAGACCCGCCAGAAAGAACGTCACGGCAGTAGGGAAGTCATATTCGGGTTTAGATGGAGTAGCCATTGTCGTCACTGTCTAGAAGCGCGACTAACCAGCACGGAGGGCGTATGCAACGCCCTCCGGGCATGAGCAGGTGACGAAGAGTCGCCTACGATCCTGCTTCGATGCTATCCACGTGAATCAGGTTGGTGTTCATGTCGAGCTTGCCGGTGACCTTGACCTGCTTGCCTTCGAATTGCTTCGCTTTGTCCTGGTCATCGAGCTGATAGCTGATTTTCGCGGCCGTATCCTTCAGAACCAGCTTGCCCTTTTCCTTCACGATGGTGCCGTTGAAGGGCTTGGCTTCCTGCGTCTGCATGTCGTTCTGCTGCTGGCCGGCCTGTTGTGGAGTGGCGCTATAGCCAGAATTTCCATTGGTGGCCTGCTGACTGGTCTGGGCGCTCACTGCCATCAGACCGGTGACAAACACTAACGCAGCCGCCAGGCGCACGAGAAAGTTTTTCATCACGAACCTCCGAGAGATTTTGAATTGGACCTTGTCTGCACACTCCTAGCAAACACGGTGCCAATCGCATCAGTCCTTCGCTAGCTTGCAGATACGCGCCGTGCCGGACGCTTTCCTTGCACGACAACTCCGTAATTTGTCCTCGCTTGAATGATTTCTTTGCCTGTCCGGCTGCGCCACGGCGTTGCGTGCCAGGAAAAAACTTCCCTTTCACGCGCCACTCATACATTCCACCATTCCACGGCATCCTTTTGCGCAGCGATAAGCATCAGTAACGCAACCACTTCGCGGTTTGGCACATATTGTGCTTGCGAGCTGGAAGAGGAGTGCGCCACCCGTCCGTCTGTTTGCTCAATGCAGCGCTAGAGCTGATGCTGATGCCGATGCGCCGGCAGTCTCGCAGCCGGGAGGATTAAGCCGTCAATGGGCAAAATCGCTGGAGCTTACGGACTCTATGCTGATCCGGTTGAGGTTGCTGGAATCGTGCGCGCGTTAAACAGTGTGGGCTTCGGTAACGAAGATATCTGCCTGATGTTTGCCCCTACGCACTCATTCGCCGCCATCGTACGCGAGGCCAAAGCATTTCATCCCGACAACGAAACCAGCGCCGTCAGCGAGGGGCTGATCCGCTGGCTCTCCGAGTTCGGAGCAGTAGTGATTCCGTCGCTGGGCTTCTTTATTCGTTCGCAGACCTTCCTCTGCGCATTGCAGTTGGCGCGAGATGCCCCGGCATTGTGCGGAAACTCCCGAACCCTGGGCGGGTTAGGCTTCTCCGCGGGCGACGCCAAGCGACTCGAAACCGAGTTGCAGGCCACAGGATTTCTCGTCTACGTCGTCTCCGCGGAAACCGCGCGGGCGCAGTTCGCGCGCGAATTGCTTGTTGGCAGCGGCGCCAGGGAAGCGGCCGTGCTGGAAAAAGAAAACGCGGCCGAAGCCGCGGCGTGATCAACAAGTTTGCCGAATATCCGGCAGGCTGCTATGCGTCGGTGTCGCCGTTTTCCATGTCGCGCCGCTTCCCGTAACGAAAGGCGAAATTGACCCCTAGAGCCATCGCACCTAGCGGCGGCACCAGCAGGACAAGAATCGCCTTGTTCAGCGCACGTTGCCCATCTTTCGGCGCACCTTTCGCGCTGGTGTAGCACATCGCGCAGCCTTGCGCGAACGCCGGTGTGACCCACAAGCCGAGAATCGCAACCGCCAGCGCCCACCGAAGCTTGGTCAACATCCGCATCGCAAATACTCCCTGGCTCTACTTGCCGTATTGCACGCCCACGCCCTGCGGCGGAGGCAGGACCCGATCCGCGTCGGGAAAGAAGAAGTAATACATGATGATAAAGCACGCGGTCACAGCAATCACCAGCATCCAGCGCATGAGCGCGGTCTCAAACTTCAGGTGCATGAAGTAACCGATAATCAGCGCCGACTTGATGATGGAGAGAATCATCAGAACTTCCAGCATGTGCCTGGGATCTTTGAACACCTGGTTATAGCCGAGCCATACCTCAATCGCCGTCAGGACCAGCAGCGCTCCCCACACCCAGAAGTACTGCCCTTTGCTGTCATCATGCTTCGCTACGTCGTGCATTCGTGACTCTCCTCAAACCTTCGTCGACATCAAATACACCAGCGGGAAAATGAACATCCACACCAGATCCACGAAATGCCAATACAACCCCGAAACTTCGACGTCTTGCGCGTCATAATCCTTAGGTTTCAGGAACAAAATGATCGCGCAAATCAGCAACCCAATCCCCAGCACATGAACGGGATAGTGAAATACGTTGCCGGAGGGGATCAGCAACGCCGCCGCAATCCAGATGACGCCTAAGATCGGCAGAAACCATTTTCGAAACGCGACCACACCCAGATAGATCACGCCGATGGTCACGTGCAGCATGTGCATCGCTGTCAAGCCAAAGAAAGCCTGCGGGAACTGCGGAATATTTTTCGTAATGTCAGCCAGTTCGCCGCTACCCGCCGGCTTGGCCACGCCCAGGAGCGAGAAGAACCCCGGCAACGCCAACCCTTCGCCGATCAGCTTGCTCCACTCCATGCCGTGCAGCACGATGAACGCGGTACCGAACGCCATAGTCGCAAGCAGCCAGTTGCGCGTCCATGCCCGGTCGCCGCGCTGCGACGCAAACACGCCCAGCACCATGGTCAGCGAGCTCGACAGCAGGCACGCCGTCATGATGGTTGCATTGGCGATGCTCTCGGCATGAAACGGCGTGGGCCAGGGATTCGTATAGATGCGGTTATAACTGAAGGCAAACAGCAGCGCCCCGAACGTCAGCGAGTCCGAAGCCAGAAACAGCCACATGCCGACTTTCTTCGAATAGGCCCCGAACAGTGGCGCTTCAAATGCCCCAGGTACTCCATGTCCAACCGCAGCGGCATCAGACATTCCTCAAGTTCCCCTTTCAAATCAGTTGTCAGTGATCTGTGAGATTTGGCTGACCACTGAGCACTAGCCACCGACGACTTGGCTATCTCGCCAACTCCATCAACCCAAAAATATAAATCCAAAGAACGGCCATGAAATGCCAATACCACGCCGTGATGTCGATCGCGATCCGCCTTGCTTCCACCGGCTTGTGCAGCAGGGAAGAGCTCGCTGCCCAAAGCAGCGCGATCACTCCCCCAGTCAGGTGCACCGCGTGCGTAATCGTCAGCAAAAACACAAACGAACTGCTCGGATTCGTATCCACATAGAACCCACGATTGTGCAGCTCGCCCCATGCCAGCCATTGTCCGGCCAGAAATCCAAAGCCCAACACCACAGTGATCCCCAGCCACGGGAAAGACTTCTCATTTCCCAGCGAAACTCCGGGAATCGATTTCACCGGCGCCAACGCCGCCTGCCTGGTGGCGCTGCGCCGCGCCAGTTCCATGGTCACGCTGCTCAAGAGCAGCACGACCGTGTTGATGGCCAGGAGCTCCCACGGCAAACGCACCGCGCGCCAGTCGTTCCAATAAGCATTGGTCGAGCCGTCGTAGGTGGGCATGCCGCGTCGGACGACGTAGGCGCTGGTCAGCGAGATAAACACCATGCACACCGTAGCAATCGCGCAGATCAGCCCCAGCCGCGCCCGCCGCAGGCGCATCCCGTAATTCGGGAGATCGCCACCCCGTCCGTCGTCGCGTCCACCCACAGGCGGCGCCGGTGGCTCGTGCCCGCGTCCCGCGTGGTCGATCGGAGTCGTTGGTGTGTATGTCGCCATGATTCTGAGATATCGCGGGTGCCCCATTTCTCGCGCGCAGTTTGCGCGAGAAGTGGGGGTTTTCAATGCGTCGCAATCGTCGCCGGATCCGTCTGCATCACATAATCCTTCGGCGCACCCGGCACTCCATATTCATACGGCCCGTGATACACCACCGGCGTCACGCCGCCAAAGTTGTCGTGCGGCGGCGGAGTCGCGGTCGTCCACTCCAGCGTCGTCGCCTCCCACGGGTTGTCGCTCGCCTTCGGGCCCTTGAACATGCTCCAGAACAAATTGATCACGAAAATAAACTGCGCCGCGATGGTAATAATCGCTGCGTATGTCATGAACGTCTGCAGCGGAATCAGCTTGGTCTGATATGCCACTTCAGTGAACTGCGAGTAGCGCCGCGTCTGCCCCGCCATGCCCAGATAGTGCATCGGCATAAAAATGGCATACGTTCCCGCCAGGGTGATAAAGAAGTGAACGCGCCCCCAGGTTTCGTTCATCATGCGGCCGAACATCTTCGGGAACCAGTAGTACGTCGCGGCGAAAATGCCGAAGATCGCCGCCACTCCCATGATCAGGTGAAAGTGACCAACGACGAAATACGTATCGTGCAGCGGAATGTCGAGCACCGGCTGCGCCAGGAACGGACCGCTCAGCCCGCCCGAAACGAACAGCGACACGAAACCGATGGCATACAGCATCGGCGTCTGGAACCGGATGCGCCCATGGAGCATGGTGCCCAGCCAGTTGAACGTTTTAATCGCCGACGGCACACCGATGCACATCGTCAGAATCGAAAACGTAAACGCCGAGTACGGGCTCATCCCGCTCATAAACATGTGGTGGCCCCACACCATGAAGCCGAAGAATCCGATCGCGAGCATGGCGTAGACCATGGCTTTGTAGCCGAAGATTGGCTTGCGCGAGAACGTCGACAGAATCTGCGAAGTCACGCCCATGCCCGGCAAAATCGCGATGTACACCTCGGGATGCCCGAAGAACCAGAACAGGTGCTGCCACAACAGCGGTGAGCCGCCTTTGTGCGCCAGGACCTGCCCGTTCACCACCACCAGGGGAACGTAGAAGCTCGTCCCGAAATTTCGGTCGAGCAGAAGCAAAATTCCCGCCGAGAGCAGCACGCCGAACGCCAGCAATCCCAAAATCGCGGTGATGAACCACGACCACACCGTCAGCGGCATGCGCATCATCGTCATGCCCTTGGCCCGCAGATCGAGCGTGGTGGTAATAAAGTTCAGCGCGCCCATCAGCGAGGCAAGGCAGAAAATTGCGATGCTGGTGATCCACAAGTCCGCGCCCAGTCCCTCGCCCGGACCAGCCGACGGCAGCGCACTCAGCGGCGTGTAGCCGGTCCATCCATGCAGTGGTGCGCCGCCGGTAACAAAGAACGCGGCGATGATCACCACGAATCCCACAAACGTCGTCCAGAACGACAGCATGTTCAGGACCGGAAATGCCATATCCGGCGCGCCAATCTGAATCGGCAGCACGTAGTTCCCAAACCCTCCCTGCGGCGCAGTGGTCAGCACGAAGAACACCATGATGGTGCCGTGCATAGTCAGCAACGTGAGATACGTTTCCGGCTTGATTTCACCCACCAGGGGCAACGCAACATTCGGCCAGATCAGGTGAATCCGCATCAGCAGCGACAGGAACATCCCCACGAACACTGCCGTGAGCGCCAGGAAGAAGTATTGAATGCCGATGACTTTGTGATCGAGGCTGAAAATGTATTTCCGGATGAACCCTTGAGGAGCGTGCGAATGGATCGTAGCCGCGGTCGCCATTTTATTGTTTCTCCGCCTCCCGAGCGGCCAGCCACTTGTCAAAATCCTCCTGGCTGACGACGTGAACCATACCGTGCATCTTGTAATGGCCCAGGCCGCAAAGCTCGGCGCAGGCGATTTCGTACTCGCCGATCTGCGTGGGCTTGAAGTGCATATGAATATTGAGACCGGGAACCGTGTCCTGCTTAAAGCGGAACGCCGGCACAAAGAAGCTGTGAATCACGTCGACCGCTCGCAGGCTCAGGTCGACCTCGCGATCCACCGGCAGATACATTGTGCCCGTCACGACATCGTCTTTCGCCGCCGGGTCCGACGTGTCGAGTCCCACGGCTGCTTCGCCGCCAGCCGATGGATCCATCAACTTCACACTGGTCCTGCCGTAGGTCCCATCCTTCCCGGGATAACGGAAATACCAGGCAAACTGCATGCCAGTCACTTCCACCTGCACCGCATTTGCCCCCGCGGGGTCGAAGCGCTGGCTCGCCCATACCTTGCTGCCCATCAGGTTCAGCCCGATGAACAGCACTGCTGTGAGCACAGTCCAGATGATTTCCAGTTTGGTATTTCCATGGGAATACGAAACCGGTGCCGCCGAAGGCCGGTCGCGATACTTCCAAACGATATAGCCGAGCCCAAGCTGCGCCGCGAGAAAGACAATTCCCATCAGCACAAAAGTGAGAGCGAACTGGCCGTCGATGAAGCCCGCCGCAGCCGCAGCGCCCGGCGGCAGCCACCAGGTCTTGGCCACGAAAAAGTATGTGCTGACCAGAGTGATCAGCCAGATCAACGCCATTAACGCGAGACCCATTCCTCACTCCTCCTGATCGTTCAGGACGACACGAAAGGATTTCCCCACGGCCGTTGTGCGCAGTCCTGTGCAAATCAGCCGCAAACAACGGTCGGCGGCGAGTGTATCAACACCGCGCGATGGGAGCAAGCCGTCGCTGAGGAAAAGATCGCGGCGCGGGATGCTATGTTGACAACAAGATTCAAAAGCGAAGGCAGAATTACAAAGATGGAAAGTGAATTCGCGCCGTGAAGATCGTTCTCGCCTCGGAATCTCCGTTTCGCAGGCGCGCGCTGGACATGCTAGGCCTCGCCTACGAGACCAGGCCCAGCCGCATCGACGAAAAAGCCATCCGCGATGACGACCCCGCGCGCCTGACGCAAAAACTCGCCGAAGCCAAAGCGCGGAAAATCGCGGAGGAATGCCCCGAGGCCATCATCGTCTCCGGCGACGCGGTCGCCGCGAAAGGATCAAGAATATTCGAGAAGCCTCGTGATTTGGCCGAAGCGGCGCAATTCCTGAAAGAGCTTTCCGGCAGCGAATTCCAATTCGTGACCGCGCTCGCCGTCCTCGACTCGCGCACCGGCAAAGTGCTCTCCACCGTCGAAACCCTGCGCATCACGTTCCGTCCGCTTCTGGATCGTGAGATTGCAGATTACATCGGCAGGTATCCAGTTCTGAACTACGCCGGAGCCTTCGAAAACGACGCCGTCCACCGCTTCGCAGAGCGCATCGAAGGCACCTACAACCTCGGCACGGCGATCCCCGTCAGCCGTCTCGTCCTCTTCCTGCGCGAGGCGGGAGTCGACATTTAGTTTAGGGATGACATGCGGCGATCCCCAACCTTATGTCATCCTGAGCGAAGGTGTCGTCCGCTTTGCGGACGACACCGCAGTCGAAGGATCCCTACCCGCGCACGAACCCTACTTCCCGCTCCACTCCGGAACCCGCCCCGGCGTCCACGGTGCGCCCGCGGCCTCCATATCTTTCTCCAGCTTCGCCAGGTCAACTTCCACCAACGTCCGCAGCTTGCTCAACTGCTCGCCAAACTCAGACGCCGCAATGTTGTAAGAATCCATATGCGACTGCGTGGGCTTGGCCAGCGAGAACCGTTCCCCATCCATCACCGAACTCATCCGGTCATTGATTGACGACGGCACGCCTTCATTTCGCTTGGCAATGTCCACATCCCCGCGCAGCTCCCGCAGAATCTCACGATTGCGCTGCTCGATACCGTCAGCCTCCGCACCCAATTGCTTCTCCACCGCCGGAGTCTCGCGCAGCGCCTCGCGTATCCGCTTCAGCCGCGAGCTGACATCCTCCGCGGTGTGCAGCGCCCCATTCACCGCGCGATACAGATTCGCCGTCTTGCGCAGGAACTCCTCTTGCGCCTGACGGTCGGCGGCATTCATCGTTGCCGAACTCTCGGTCGCGACTTTGAACGTCTGCGGCCCTGCGAGTTCAGTGACCAGACCGCCGGCTTTCTGAAACATGCGAACCGAGTAAGTTCCAGATAAAACCAGCGGCCCCTGATTCGCCACATCGGGGAAGAAGTCTTCTTCCTCCTCCGGTTTGTTCGGCACCTGAGACGCGGGATAGCGCAGATCCCAGGCTACGCGCTGGAATCCCGAATCCGTTCCTGCTTCCACCCGCCGGATCGGCGCTCCACTCTCGTCGTACACGATGAAATAAACTTCAGGTTTGGCTTCCTCCGCCTCTGCGCGCAGTTCGTCGTTGGTCGGGTAGGGAAGCGTCTGGTTGTTCTTCGCCGCGTCTTTCTCCGACTCTTGTCGTTTTTCTTTCTTCGTCTTGATCTTGTCCTTCAGATACGCGGTAAACACCGCGCCGTACGGTGGATTCTCCGCCGCATAGTACGAATCGCCCTGAAAGCCAACCCGCGGCCCTCCCAGCGGATGCTTCTCCACATACAGCAGCGCCTCCTTCACTGGATACAGGGCAGCAGCCTGCTCAACCGCCGCCGGCTTCATCTGCCGCAGCGCAGAAATGTCGTCGAGCACATAAAAGCCGCGTCCGAAGGTCGCGATCACCAGATCGCCCTCGCGCGCCTGAATCACCATGTCGCGCACCGCAATCGTCGGCAACCCGCCTTTCAGCCGCACCCAGTGCTGCCCGCCATCGATGGTGAAGTACGCTCCTGCTTCGGTTCCCGCGAACAGAAGATTCGCGTTCACCGTGTCCTCGGCAAATGCCAGCACCGGCCCGTTCTCCGGCAGATCGCCCGCGACTGACGCCCACGTCTTGCCCATATCCGTCGACTTCAGCAGATAGGGCTTGAAATCCTCGTTCTTGTGCCCGTCAAACGCCGCATAAACGGTATTCGCATCGAAGTTCGACGCCGCCAGCCGGCTGACATAAGTCATCTCCGGCACGCCAGAAAATTTTTCGTACTTCGTCCAGCTCGCGCCGCCGTCGCTCGTCACCTGAATCAGCCCGTCGTCGGTGCCCACATAGATCAATCCCTCTTTTTTTGGCGACTCCGTCAGCGAAACGATGTTTCCGTAGAGTGAGGTCGACTGATTCTTCGCCACCGCATCCGGACCCCAGACCTTGCCCATCACCTGCAGCTTGTTGCGGTCGATTTGCCGCGTCAGGTCGCCCGAAATCGCCTTCCACGTATCCCCGCGATCCTCGCTGCGGAACAACTTATTGGCTGCAAAATACAGCCGGGTGTGCGAATGCGGGCTGATGATGACCGGCGAATCCCAGTTCCAGCGGAGCGGCGGCTCGCCCTTGCCCTCGAGCGGCTGCAGCACCAACTCCTGCCCCGTCGGCTTGTCGTGCCGCACCAGCACGCCATACTGCGACTCGGAATAAATCGTGTTCGGATCGACCGGATCGACCTGCGATCGAAATCCGTCGCCGCCCGTGGTCACGAACCAGTCCGAATTCGGAATGCCGGCGAGATTGTGATTGCGCGAAGGTCCGCAGAATGAGAAGTTGTCCTGCGTCCCGCCGCATACGTTGTAGAAGGGCATCGCGTTGTCGACCGCCACGTCGTAAAACTGCAGCGTGGGCAGGTTCGCCTTGAACTGCCAGCTCTTCGCGTTGTCCCAGGTTTCGTACATGCCGCCGTCCGAGCCCAGCAGCCAGTGCTTCGTGTCATCTGGATCGATCCACAACGCGTGGTTGTCCACGTGATGATTTACCTCGTTCACCCGATGCAGCGTCTTGCCGCCGTCGAGCGACTCGCGCAGAAACACATTCATCACGAAAATGCGATCCACATTCTTGGGATCGGGCACGATCCGCGCGTAGTACATCGCGCCCCCATCGAACTCGTTGCGCTTTTCCCAGGTCGCGCCCTTGTCCGTCGAGCGAAAGATTCCGCCCTTGCCGTCTGCCGCCTCAATCGCCGCATACACCACATTCGGATCGACCGGCGACACCGCTAGCCCGATGCGCCCCATGTCGACCGTCGGCAGCCCCGACTTCAGCTTGTTCCACGTCGCGCCGGCGTCGGTCGACTTGTAAATCGCGCTCTCCGGCCCGCCATCGATCAGCGTAAACTCGTGCCGCCGCCGCTGATACGCCGACGCATACACAATTTCCGGATTCGACGGGTCCAGCGCCACGTCGACCACGCCCGTGTTTTCACTGATGGTCAGCGCCGCCTTCCAGGTCTTGCCACCGTCAGTCGACTTGTACAACCCGCGGTCACCGCCCGGCCCCCACAGCGGCCCCTCCGCCGCCACATACACCACCTTCGAATCCCGCGGATCGATCACGACCCGCCCGATATGCTCCGATTTCTTCAGTCCGAGGTTCGCCCAACTCTTTCCGCCGTTGTCGGAGCGATAAATTCCGTCGCCGTAACTCACGCTGCGCTGCGAATTCGACTCGCCCGATCCCACCCATACCACCGACGAATCGTTCGGATCGATCGTCACCCACCCAGTCGAATACGATCCCTCGCCGTCGAACAACGGAGTCCACGTCGTGCCATCGTTCACGGTCTTCCACACTCCGCCCGACGCCACGCCCACGTAGTACTCCGCCTTGTTCTTCGGATTCACCGCAATCGACATCACCCGTCCCGAGGCCACGGCCGGCCCAATCGAGCGGAACTTCAGCCCAGCGAACGTATCGGCGTTCATCCCCGGCTTCTTCTCGTCGTCCGGTTTCTTCGTTTCTTCTTTTTTCTCTTCCTTCTTCTGTTGCTTCGTCGGCTCTTTCTGTGGGGCCGCCACGGACGCCGCTTTCTTGTCTGCGTCCTTGTCTTGTTTTTCCTGTGCCGCTACGGTAAACGTGAGAAATCCAGATAAGGCAAGAACGACAAAAGCGAGTTTTTTCATTGAGCGCTCCAGTCCAACAACTCGCAAACAATCCCGCTGGCACTCGAGTTCAACATCGTTAATGCGAGCCGCACGCAAGCGCCGTGGAAGAAACGGCCTTCTTAGAGCCGTGTAAACTGCCGATCTCTCAAACTGATTATGTATACAGGAATCAGAGAAGACTTATAAGCGGCACCCGTCGCTTTCGAGCACTGCGTACGCCTGGAACCGACCCAAATGCGGCGACCAACATGGCTCACTCGCGATTGGCGGTGATGGTAACTTCCTTGGTCGTCAACACAAGCGCCTTCCCGTCCTGTTCAATTGAGAAGCGGTAGTCGTCGTAAGGTTTCCCGTTGGCCCGCTTCATGTCCAGATCGCGCCCACGCACGTCGTAACTTCCACTTAAGCCCTGCCCATTCAGATTTGAAGGTGTCTTCATGGCCCACGTTCCGTCTGAGTTGAATGTCACGGTCCACTGCCCCGGGTTGAAGTGAACCGTGCCGAAGGGCTTGCCGTTCTTCAGAGAAGTCATCGAAATGTAATCCCACGTCCCGACGAGTTCCTGCAATACCTTGTGGGCTCCGGAAGCTGATTGCAATCCAACGACGAGAAGGCAGCCGACTGCGACCAAGTATCCAATTCCTCTCGATTTCATGCCTGCATTGTAGCGAACTCCCATCATCCTGTTCCGCTCGCGCCAGCGAGTCGCGTCGCAGGTTAGAATCGCATTCATGCCCCGCAAGATTCACGGCCACGAAACGGCCGGCCACAAGCCGAAGAAGAACTTCTGCTTCGCCTGCGGCCCCGACAATCCTGATGGTATGCACCTCAAGTTCACCCTAGACCAGGAGCGCCGCACCTTCATTTGCCACTTCCGCCTGGGCAAGCGCTACACCGGACCGCCCGGCCACTGCCACGGCGGCATCATTGCCACCATCCTCGACGACGCCATGGGCAAGGTGAACAAGCTCCGCAGTGTCATTGCCCTCACCAAAGAAATGACCGTCGAATATCTCAAGCCTGTGCCGCTGCACCAGCCGCTGCGCGTTGAGGGCAGGGAAGTGGCCGTCCACGGCCGCCAGCACATCAACAGTGCCGAAATCGTCAACGAGAAAGGCGAAGTGCTGGCCCGCAGCAAGGGAGTCTTCATCGCCATTGATGCGGAAAAGATGTTCGCCAAATTTGCCCGATAAGTTCACAGTAGATCTAACAATCAAGTGCGTAGACGGCCAACAAGTACCTGATTACCTTTTTGTACTTCTGCCGTCCAACCGCGAAGCAATCAGGAGGATGGACATGCTGCGCCCCACCGTTGTCTCCGCCCTGCTCGCTCTTGCAACGCTTGCGAGCGCACAAACTCAACCTGCGGGCAAGCTCGACTCCACCCCAGACTCGGCTCTCCGCATCATTGATCAGATCAAACGCGCCGACTACGCAGGCGAACGCGCCGCCCTCGCACGCCTTCACGCCGAGCTTTCGGTACCGGCGGGCGACAAGACACTTGCCTCTCGCGTGTCGTACTGGCGTGGATTCGCCCTCTGGCGCCGAGCCATTAACGGCTTTAACGAGACCCCAACGCCGTCCGACTTGGCCGACGATTTTAAGGCAGCCATCGTCGATTTCGACAATTCCCTCGCGCAAGATCCTACTTTTGTCGATTCCAAAATCGCCGCGGCCTCCTGTTACGGATACCTCCTGTACCTGAACATGAAAGATCAGGCGCGCATGCAGGAATATATCGAAAAGGGCAGGCCCTATATGCAGGACGCCATGACAACAGCTCCCAACAATCCACGTCTGCTCTGGGTGCTCGGTCCCTATCGTTGGACAGCGCCCCCAGAGCACGGAGGTGGTCAGGACAAGGCCTTTGCCGTGTATAACCACGGGTTAGACATCATTCGGAAAACACCCGCAGTCACCGATCCTCTGGAGCCTTCCTGGGGCGAGCCCGAACTGCTGATGAACCGCTCCTGGTCGTATCTTCACCAAACCACTCCCGACCTGAAAGCAGCACAGCAGGATTCGGAAGCCGCCCTCGCAATC
>Ga0210384_10002242_pt1 | contig 23962 bp, 24 predicted proteins | sample IncBWH2MmetaG_FD_160574 | JGI IMG/M metagenome (GOLD analysis project Ga0210384, IMG submission 160574) | Forest soil microbial communities from Barre Woods Harvard Forest LTER site, Petersham, Massachusetts, United States - Inc-BW-H-2-M | ecosystem: Environmental > Terrestrial > Soil >...
AGCCTGTGGATTACGGGGATAAAAAAACTTACCTCAGCCGCTCAGCGCCTTGGCGCGCTTTTCCGAACCGACAACTCTGCGCATGACCTGCCGGACTCATGTGTACGGCCTGTGGGTAACTTATCCAGCGATTGCGCTGTCATCGGCGGAAAGCCTTCCCCGGCTTGCCCCGGGGGTGCATGAGCATTCGGCGCTTGATCTCACCTTACGCGCCTTGCGGCCGATCCTGAACGATCATGCGGTCACGGAGCTGTGCATCAATCGCCCTGGTGAGGCGTTCATCGAGACGCGGGACGGCTGGCACTGCGTGCCGCTTGGCTTTGCCGACTATGCCTGGTGCACGGCACTCGCCAAGTTGGTCGCCAATTCGACCCGACAGCGCATCGATGCCGAGACTCCGTTGCTGTCAGCCTCGCTCCCGAGTGGCGAGCGCATCCAGATTGTCTTGCCGCCGGCGACGACGACCGGGACGGTCGCGATCACGATTCGGCGGCCGGCCGATACGGTATGGACCTTAGGCGAGCTCGCAAATCATGGCCTCTTCCGTAGCACCCGCACGGCGACAGTGGCACTCGATGAGAACGAAGTGGAGCTCCTCCGACTTCTCAAGGCCAAAGAGTACGAGTCCTTCATGCGACTTGCGGTCCTTACTCGCCGCAACATCCTGGTCTCAGGCCCCACAGGCTCTGGCAAGACTACCTTTACCAAGGCACTGATCCGGGAGATCCCCGCCGATGAGCGGCTGATCACCATTGAAGATGCCAGGGAGCTCGTGCTCGACCGGCATCCCAATCACGTGCGCCTCTTCTACTCGAAGGATGACCAGGGGCTCGCAAGAGTGACCCCCAAACAGTTGCTCGAGAGCTGTTTGCGCATGAAGCCCGACCGAATCCTCCTCGCAGAACTCCGTGGTGAGGAAGCCTTCGATTACTTACGCAACGTCAACAGCGGCCACCCAGGATCCATAACCAGCATCCATGCCGCGAGCGCGGAGCTTGCCTTCGAGCAGCTCGTGCTCCTCGTCAAGCAAAGTCGCGCGGGTCAGGAACTCGCGCGCTCTGACATCAAGAACCTCTTGTATCTCCTCATCGACGTCGTCATCCAGTTCAGCATCGAGCATCGGCAACGTTGTATCACTGAAGTTTTCTATGATCCCGCGCGCAAGCACCGCACCCTGGCAGCCGCAGGCTAGGAGCTCAAGGCTTTCGTTCGCGCTCGGGCTCTCGGGCGCTGCGGTTGCAGCGCTCCTCGGGGCTCTCTATCTCGGTGGGTTCGCCTTTCTCCTGCTCATCCGGTCTGACGCGCGGGCGGCAACGCCACTGACCTTGGCGCGTTACGCCTACTACTACAGGTCTCGCGAGGATGTTCGGATTCGTCTCGTGGCGGGCGGGGCAGTGGGCGTGCTGTTGGTTCTCGCGCCGGGGGTGATCCTCGTGCGTCCGAAGCGACGGGCTCTGCATGGGGATGCCCGCTTTGCGCACCGGCGCGAAATCCTCCACGCAGGACTCCTTGGATCTCAGGGCATCATTCTGGGTCGCCTCGGGCGTCGGTGTCTGATGCTTCCGGGTCAGCAGGGCGTGTGTCTCGCCGCCCCGCCGCGGGCCGGCAAGGGGACGGGGGTGGTCATACCCAATGCGCTCAACTGGCCGGGGTCCCTCGTCTGCGTCGATATAAAGAGAGAGAACTGGACTATCACCGCCGGATTTCGGCAAAGCAGCGGCCAGGCGGTTTATCTCTTTGATCCCTTCGCGGAGGATCGCACCACCGCGCGCTGGAACCCGCTGGGCTATGTATCCGAGGAAGCGGGGCTGCGGGTGAATGGCCTGCAGCGCATCGCCGATATGTTCTACCCGGAAGCGCAAGGGGTGGATCCCTTCTGGATCGCCTCCGCGCGCACGCTTTTCTTGGGCGTGGCGCTCTATGTGTTCGAGACCCCGTCACTCCCAAAGACCATCGGCGAGGTGCTTCGCCAGGGCATGGCCTCGAGCGATGAGGGGTTTGCGCAGCACTGGAAGCGCCTCATCGAAGGACGCGCCACCGGTCGCTTCCCGCTTTCTTCCGAGTGTGTTCGGGCCCTGTGCGACGTCATTGATCTAGCGCCGGTGACCGCAAGTTCGATCCGCAAGACCTTTACCAGCCGTCTGGATCTGTGGCTGAACCCCATGCTGGATGCGGCCACTTCCGCCAATGACTTTGATCTGCGGGAGCTGCGGTCAAAGCCTACGTCGATCTACGTCGGCGTCAATCCGGATGACCTGCATCGACTGCGACCCGTGCTCTCGCTCTTCTTCCAGCAGGCCATCGGACTTCAGACCCGAACACTCCCCGAGCACGATCCAACCCTGAAGCTCCAGGTGCTGATGCTGCTCGACGAGTGCGCGGCGCTTGGGCGCATTCCGATTCTCGCCGAGTCGATCAGCTACCTACCCGGATATAACGTGCGCGTCGCGCTCGTGATCCACACCCCGGCGCAGCTGCGGGAGATCTACGGCCCCAATGCCGCAGAGACGATGTTGAAAAGCCTGGCGGCGCGCATCGTTTTCGCGGCCAAGGATTACCCCGACGCGAAGGAGATTTCCGACGAGCTGGGCACGATGACGGAACGCGTGAACTCGATCTCTCGCCCGGTACCCGCACTCTTCGAAAGCCGCAAACACAAATCACGCAGCGTGAGCACGAGCGAGCAGCGTCGGCCACTGCTCCTGCCGCAGGAGGTCCAGACGCTCGGGAAGGACGACGCCATCATCTTCTATGAGGGGCTGCGGCCGATCCGTTGCAAGAAGATCCGGTACTTCAGCGACAGACGATTCCGGGTTCGCCTCTTGCCTCCGCCTAAGCGCGCTGCGCCGCCTAGGGTTCCAGCAGCAGAACCTCCCAATGAACAAGAGGCTCCTCTGGTCGCGGCCGATGCAGCTGCGAGTGCAATCCACACAAAACGTGACGACGTCAGCAACCTACCGCGAACACGGGCGGCCACCGCAGCTGACATCGAAAGGATTGATGAATTGACCCTCGAAGACATTGCAGTGGACTTCAACAAGGTTGTGTTGCCGCAGAAGCTCGAGGGCGAGCGCATGACGGCACAGGAAATGGACACGGCAGTCGAGAGCTTTATTGCCGGCCTTCGAGAGCCTTAAGTGAGCTTTAGGAGGATCCCCCATGGCCAAGAATGACGAGCGGCAGCGTGGAAAAAAATCCAAGGCGGTAAGCCCTGAAGAGGATGCGCTGGGACTGAATGGTATTGAGCGCGGGCGCGCGCAGAGCCGACAGCCGAAACCGCGGGCCGCATCGGATGCCCGTTTGTCGGCGCGCGCCAAGGAGGCTTCCGCACGCGCCATGCCGGATGAGATCCGTGAGCGCTTCATCGGGATCGGGTCGAAGTATTACTTTCCCGACGGGGCGGCGGCTTTCACTGACCACGGCGCCAAACTCACCACGCGCTCGGAAAACACAGAGGTCATCCGCAGCCTCGTTGCGATCGCGCACGCGCGCGAGTGGAGTGAAATCAAGGTCACCGGCACCGAGCGCTTTCGCAAGGAAGCCTGGTTTGCCGCGCGCATCGCTGGGCTCGAGGTTCAGGGCTACACACCATCCGACTTCGAGCAGGAGCGCGTCGTGCGTGCCATCGCGCGCCGGGAAGCCGCGGCCGGGGCTGCGCGGGAGCCGCCCGCAGCGCTCGCCGGGCGGCCGCATCCTGAGGACTCGGAAGCGCTTCGCCCTGAGGATTCCGGGCCCATCGTGGGTCGTCTGGTCGATCACGGCCGCGCGCCCTATCGGCACGATCCCAAGGAGGCGGCGTCCTATTACTTGCGGATCGAGACCGAGCGTGGTGATCGGGAACTCTGGGGCGTCGATCTGGAGCGCGCTTTTCGGGAATCCTTAAGTCGCCCCACGATCGGCGACGAGGTGACGGTTCGCGCCTTCGCTCGGGAGGCGGTGACCGTGAAGACCCCGGAAGGCGAGATCCTTGCCCACCGAAACCGCTGGATTGTGGAACGCAGTGACTTCCTGGCCGAACGGGCGAGGGCGGCGCAGGTATTCCGTGACCCAACCGTGAACGCCGCCCAGGGGGTCAAGGAGCACCCGGAGCTCCAGGGATCCTACCTGCAGCTCCAGGCCGCAAAGCTAGGCGCCGAGCGCGACATCCGCGATCCGCAGGACCGCGAGCGGTTCGTCGCGCGCGCCCGCGCCGCCATTGCGCAGGCGATCGAGCGCGGCGAGCCGCTTGAGCCGGTGCGCATTCGTGAGCGTCCTGTGAAGGCTTCGGAGGCAGAGAAGGCGCGTGCCCCGGAGGATTCTCCGACTCGCTAGCTTGATTGGCGAAGTAGGGAAAGCTCTGCCTGAGTCGTCTTATTAATGGGTGTTAGGAATGTGCCCACGGGGGGCTTTTGCATTCCGAGCCAGCCGGGCCTTGTGTCCCCGGTTTTTCCCGGCCTGCGGCGCGCTCTCCCCGCGTCGCAGGTCTCTTCTTCTCGCCGGAGGGCCGAAATGCGTGAGGAGACGACACGCCGAGCGCGGGAGAGTGAGGCCGGAGCGGAATGCCCGGATCACGTGCTGCTGCGACTGGATGCGATTGACGCCATCGATACGGATCGGATCGAGCGCGAGCGGCGGGCCCGGATGCGAGCCGAGCGTGCGCTCCTTGAGCCTCTCGAGTACGCCATTGACGAATAACAACTCGACGCGACACGCGAGTCCTTGGGATTGGCACCGCATCTGTCAGAGCCCGGCAGCCAACGACTTCCACTTTGCTTGCCAAACGCCGTTTGACGCGCCAGCCCGCGCAGCGCAGCTGAGATGGGGTTTGCTAGCCCTCTTGGTTCTGGGAGCTGTCGTTCGCGCAGCGCTCGCCGCACCGGCGCATCGCGCATTTACGGAACCCGCGCCCGGGCTACCAGTGTGTTCACTGGTATTCGCAGGGGAGGCGCCGCCCGCCCGGCACACTATGGGTCGACTATGTTTCCAATGAGGGCGCAGGCAATCCATAGGTTATCCGCATTTATTCGCGGAAGAACATGCGGTCTGACGCATGCCATTCTCTTACGTGCGGCGAGGAGAACATGCTATGGGCCCAAAAGCGTTTGGTTCGCTCAGACTCTCCGGCCTTCTTGCGGGAGTCACTCTTGCGGCCTCCCTGGGACTGGGTGGCTGCGCCTCGCTGAACGCCAAACCCGCCGGCCCCTATGGTCAGATCGAAGCCGCCACGTTCGTCCCGCCCTTGGATATGCACCGTGTGGTACTCCAGAACCTCGACGGCAGGAATCTGGCCTCGACGGCCCGTGTGGCGCCGACCGCGTCCCTCATGATCGTGGATCCCGGCTTCGTGCTGAACACCGCGCAAAGCGAGTTCTACCTCGCCCCGGGCGAGCACACCCTCAGCTTTACGGCCGTCGTGAATCGACGCGACACGACCACCTGGCTTCACCCCACCTTGCGCTATTCACCGAAGGACGCGGGCGTATTGAAGCTGACGGTGGAGGCGGGCAAGCGCTACTCAGTCGCGGCGCGCGTCGACGGTGCACGACCTGAAGAGTGGGAAGCCGTGGTCTACAAAGTCGAGGATATCAAGGACTATCACCCGTCAGCTCCAGGTTCTTAAGGTTTTCGCCTTCAAGCTCGGAAAGCCCTCCGATACTGTCGCTGTTCCTGGTTCGCGCGACTGGGCGAGGGCGAGCCTTCTTCGTGGGGGTAGGGAAAGTACCCGGTAGCTCGTCTTATCTAACATGCGTCTCTCTGATCGGCGAGGCGGGCTGTCGCTTGAAGCAGCCTGCGGGTCGACGGGAGAGGCCGGGAAGCGACTTCTCTTCGGATGAGAGAAGCGGTGCGTGGTGTTGCCACTTGCTTTCCGGTCTAGCGTGCGGGATGACCCTTGAGGAATACCGGACCGAAGTAGTTGAGCGACTCTGGGCGTGCCAGCAGCCGGCCCAGGCGCGCGCGCTTCTGTTCGAAGTGGAGTGCGCACTCACGGCGGATCACCTGAGCGATCGCACGCTACGGACCTTCTGGCAAAGCCTGAGTGGCGATCTCGAGGTCCTCGCCCGGGGATCTGCTCACATCCTTGATATGCGCGCTCTGGCCGTGCTCGATGCCGTCATCGCGGCCTCACAAGCCGCCATTGCGCAGTTTCAGGCGCAGGTCGTCAGCGATGAGCCGGCCGAGGGTGGCTCCAAGACTCCAGGTTGAGTCGCGCTGGCGGCCTGCGCTGTTCCTTTGAATTTCCTCACCAGACCCGAAGGGATTTTATGCCGCGCACCGCCGCCCCCAATCCGCGAGGTTCCCGAGCATTGCGGACTGGCACGTGTGCGTCCAGCCTGGCGTGGGCACTGATGTGGATTGCGCTCGCGGGCCCAGCACTCGCGAGTGATAAGACCGACCTCCAAAAGCGGCCGCCCGATGCGAAAGGCGAGCCCTTTCGCGAACGCCTGACGGCACTCGTCAAAGCACGCTACCCGCGGTTGCTCGCCGGTAACCTCGTCGGCACGCCGGTGCTGACGGTGCTCTTCAACTCGGACGGAACGATCGCGCGCTCAGATCTTGAGATCTCCGCGAAAAGTTCGAGCACACTGACTGCGACCGAAATGCAGTTTGCACGATTCGGGCTCGGATCGCGCGACCTGCAGTACATCGGCGCGGGACACGTACCGCTGCCGGGCGGTACGGCGCTCGTCATCTTTGGGGCTCGCTCTGCCGAAAACCTAGATCGCGCGCTTGCTCAACGCTACTTTCCAAAAGTGTTGTCTGAGCCGGCGCCATCAGGGCAAGAACTTTGGATCCTCTTCGATCCGACAGGACACGTGCTCAAAGTCGGCGAGGCACTTCCCCAGCCGGGCGATCTGAAAAAGGGACTGGAGCTGCGCTACCCTGGAATCCACATCTCAGAAACAACCGACTCGCCGCTCCTAGGATCGGACGGACGAGCGATCGAGAACGTCAAGCACGTGCCGGTGCAGTTGCATTGCGCCTGGCTCGCCCCGGATTCCCCATTGCCGCAACCTTGAAGTTCGCGAGTGGAATATCCGTTCTCTGGCACCGGATGATGACTTGACTCACCGGGGCTCCTTGCCTGTCGGCGGCAGCCACACTACCGTGATCCAGCGAGTGCTGGAGCGCCGCGCGGACAAGCACACGACGACGGAGGAAGGCACGACCGCAACCGTCGCGGTCATGGTGCGCGTATTGCCGGCACCGAAAGCGCTCCTCGTCTTTGCGGATCCGCGCCTGGCGCAGCGGATAGAGCAGAGTATTGCGCCCGGGCTTCTGGATTTCGAATTGCTCTGGGACGAAGAGGAGGCCGTGCGACGCCTCACGGCCGAGTTCCGCGCGGTCATCCTCACCGACTCGCTCGAGTTCATCCGAAAACTCAAGGTGCGGCGCGAGGCTCGAACCCCGTTCGTGATTTATGTGGCGGTGGATGAGCCGGCCGAGCGTGAAGCCGGGCTCGTCGCCGGGGCAGATGAATGCGTGGGTCGGCGCGCAGGCGAGCGGGAGCTGGGCGCGCGCATCGCCACTGCCCGACGCGTGGTGGAGCTCGAGTCGGTGCTGCGCATTACGCTCGAGGAGAATCGTGCTCTCTCGGCCACGGATGAATTGACTCGGGTCGCCAGCCGTCGCTTCTTCGGCAAGCACTTCCCCCGGGAAGTCACACGCACGGCGCGTTATGGGCGTGCGCTCTCGCTCATCCTCTGCGACATCGACAATTTCAAGACGATCAATGACACCTCAGGTCACGCCGGGGGCGATGACGTCTTGAGACAGTTCGGTTTGCGGCTTCAGGAACCCCTGCGGGCTAAAGTGGATTGGGTCGCCCGAATTGGAGGTGAGGAGTTTGCCATCGTACTGCCGGAAGTCGGCTACCAAGGCGCGCGCGAGGTCGCACGAAAGCTTCGTGCGCTTGTCTCGCACACACCGTTTAATGCGCAGGGAAAGCCCTTGAAGGTGACTGCCAGCTTTGGAGTATGTGGGTTTGACCTCGTGCCGGCCGATGACTCGAAGACCGCGGAGCGGATGCTGAAGGTTGCGGATGCGGCGCTCTACCGAAGCAAGCGCGACGGACGCAATCGGGTCACGGCAGCCCAAGGCCCGGGGAGGGAACAAAAGACCCGCTGAAGGCGACTCTTCTCACACCCGGGGTAGAGAAGACGCACCGCGGCATAGTGAATGGCTGCAAGGATTCACATGCGAGGCGGCGCACGTTCCAGAATAAATGCCTGAAATAGAGCACCGGCGGAGGGGGCGGATTGTCTGAATTTCTGAGCGTACCACGCCGTTCTCGCTGTCAATGACGCGCGAAGGATTCGCGCGCCGCCTTCAGCGGTCTTCGATCATTGACAGCTGCGCTGCGGCGTGAGGTGCGGACACCGGGCAATCCGCCCCAAGAACCTACAGGTGTCTCATGACCACGCTCTACGTCCGCGATCAGAACGCATTCCGCGAGGCCGAGTCCCAAGAAGTCCTCACGCGCGCCCAGGCACTCCTCTCCCAGCGCTTCCGCGCCGGATCTCCTGCGCTGACTTCTCCGTCACTCACCCGCGAGTATCTGCGCCTGCGGGTTGCAGGTCTCGACTACGAAGTCTTCGGAGCGATCTTTCTCGACACACGCAACCGCGTGATTACTGTCGAGACTATGTTCCAGGGAACGATTGACCGTGCTTCAGTGCACCCACGCGAAGTCGTCAAGACAGCACTCGCTCACAACGCTGCTAGTCTCATACTCTTTCATAACCACGTCTCTCTTGTCTCAGAGCCAAGCCAGGCGGACGAGCTCATCACTCGGCGCCTGAAAGAGGCTTTGGCGTTGATTGACGTGCGGGTGCTCGATCACCTGATCATCGCTGAACCGATCTTTAGCTTCTCGGAGCACGGGTTGCTCTAGTCGGGCCAAGTGCTTCTCTACGGGGCTGCCGGAAACGGTGGCCCCATTTTTCAACGCTGCGTAACTGGTCTCTCTAGATGCCGCTGCCCACGCAGGACGAAACGTTTGCCTTGCAGGGTGACAAACTCCAGCTCGGGCTGCTGCCGAAGTGATTGCGATAGTCAAGAGCGGTTGGGAAGTCTTAGCGCTTCCCGGCTCGAATCTCCTCGGTGATGCGATCCACCTCTGCTTGGGTCGCGCGGAACTCTGCTTCCGCCGCATCCACCTCGGTGATGCTCTCGTCGGTCGGTAGACCGTTCCCGTGTGGCAGCCACTGCCTGTTGAGTCCGAAGTACGCCTCCTGCTTGCGCTGGAAGGCCCCTTCCAAACGTACTAACGCGTGGTGCTCCTCGTTTCGCTTGCGGAGGCGACCAATCTCCGTGCGGACCGAGTCAGGGTCACTGAGACCCGGCCCATAGCCGAGGCCGGTAATGCGGCCGTCCTGTAGCGCCTCGATCGCACTCTCATTCTGCTCAATCATCCGCCGAAGATTCTCGGTGTGCGTGAGCCTTGGGCTGAGCGCGCGGAACACCGATGCGGGCGGTTTGCCCTGGCCGGCACACCATTGCCGCATCGTGCGCTCTTCGACATTGAGTAGTCTTGCTGCGGCACGCTGGCTAAGACCAGCGAGCTTCAGAAGAGCCCTTAAGCGGTCTGAGTCGGTGGAATCACCAGGGGAAGAATCACGCGCCTGAGACGGCGCAGGAAGCTCAGTGCTCATGTGCAATACCTCGCATGTTGCTGGTCGGACGCCTCGCCTTATCCGGCGGGCATTGAAATGCTAGCTCCATTTGGTCCACGGTTCCAGTGGTACCGAGTGTCGCTAACCCCTGCGGCGCTGGCGCGGGCGGCGGTAGCGGCGGCGGCGGCCGTCGTCGACAGTTAGCGGCACATTTCCCTTGATAGGCAGGATAGCCTGCGGCTTACGGTTAGGGCCAAATGGGCCCCATGAGTTGCACAGCAGTGTTGAAGACCAGGATCCCGCCTGACGTCAAGGTTCAGGTGAAGGAGTTCGCGGATCGCGAACTGCTCTCGGAAGCGGCGTGGCTGAAGTGCCTAGTGCTTCGGGAGATTCGGGCCTGTAATGGAGCGAAGGGCGACGGAAGCGAGCCCTGCAGCGCGCGCCGCGTCCGGGATCGGGGCAGAGAGCCGCGGGGCAGCGGGTGCGCCCGTGCGATGCTCGTGCGCTTGAGAACCGAGGATAGCCTGTTGCTGAATGCGCGCGCGGAGGCACGCGGGATGCGGCCGGCGACCTACGCATCCGTGCTGCTCCGGGTGCATTTGCGCGGGCTCACACCCCTACCCAAGGACGAGCTCGCCGCCTTGAAGCACTCCGTCGGCGAACTGGGCGCGGTCGGCCGCAATCTCAATCAGATCGCCAGGGCGGTGAACCAGGGCGCGCGTGTTGCCGGTCCTGGCCGTGATGAATTCAGGGCCATCCTGAAAATCTGTGAGGCGCTGCGGGACCACACCAAGGACCTCATCAAGGTCAACACCGCCAGCTGGGCGACCGGATATGCCAAAGACGCTGCTTGAACTCCGCAACCGTCCACTCCTCGACATCGTCTCCCATGGGCGCGGGGGACCGAAGGGCAGCATCCGTCTCTCCGCCGACCAGATCGCCGCCATCGATCGAACCGTCCGCCGCGTACCCGAAGCAATGGTCAAGGTGCTCCCCAAGGACAGCAACAACCTCCGTTCCGTCGCGCGTCACCTCAACTACATCGGCCGCTACGGCAAGCTCGCACTCGAAACTGACGACGGCGAGCGCGTCCAAGGCAAGGACGCCGGCCAGCGTCTACTCGAAGACTGGGACCTCGACTTGGAAAAGGATCGCCGCGAGACGAACCTAGCCTCGGTCACCGGGCGCTCGCCGAAGCTGGTCCACAAGATCATCCTGTCCATGCCGCCGGGTACGCCGCAGAATGCCGTCCTCGAAGCCGCCCGTAACTTCGCCCGCGAGGAATTTGCACTCAAGCGCCGCTACGCACTGGTGCTGCACAGCGACGAGCCGCATCCCCACGTGCATCTCGTCCTCAAAGCTGTCAGCGAACAAGGGGTGCGGCTCAACATCCGTAAGGCGACGCTGCGCGACTGGCGCCGCGAGTTCGCACGCCACCTGCGCCAGCAAGGCATCGCCGCCAACGCGACCGAGCGCGCGGTGCGCGGGGAGACACGCGCGAACAAGACCGATGGTATCTACCGCGCAACACTCCGTGGCGATTCCGCCCACACCCGCGCACGCATCGAAGCCGTCGCGACCGGACTTCTGGAAGGCGGGCTGCACGTCGAGCCTGGCAAGGCGAAGCTGGTTGAGACTCGCCGGGAGGTGGAACGAGGGTGGCGTGCCGCGACCGACTTGCTCGTAGCTCAGGGCTGCCCGAAACTGGCTGCCCAGGTGCAACGCTTCGTCGACCGGATGCCGCCCGCAACAACCGACAGAGAGAAGCTCGCCGCCTCACTCATCCAGCGAACGCGTGACGGAAAGGCCCGAAAAGCGCCAGAACGATAAAATTGGTTCGTGGAGAAAGCCATCGGGAGGATTACCCTCCGAGGCCACTCATTCAGAGCACTCGGATTCCCTTGCTGACACGAATTGCCATGACAGCCGTTGCCTTTCGCGTTACCACCGATGAACTAAAAATCCTGTCGTCACCCAGCGCTCGACGCGCTGCGCTACCTTACGCCGAGGCGAACCGCCCCGTAGACGAACATACGAGGGTTTCGGGGCTAGTGTCATGATTAAGCCGCGGCGGCCCATGCAAGGCCGATGAGGAGACCAACGAAGCCGACTGCCTGAACCTGATGACTCTCGCGCTTGCCTGTTGCAACGTATCGCGCGAAGTGCTCGCAATTGTTGCCGGCGGTGTTATAGATCGGATTTGAGCACCCGGAGATCAGTCTGGCGATTGCGTTGGGCTCATCAGCGATCCTCGTAACGATCTTCCAGTTACCCGTGCCCATGAACGGATCGCGCCTGATTGAGGGGGGAGTTTGATGGACGATGATCGGGGAGGTCGGGTAAACATCGTGATAGCGGAGGCAATTGCCCACATCGAGAATCGCATGATGCTCCACACCTTTTTTCTGCGACTGCTGTGCTATCCAGTACAGCCCAGGGGCGAGTTGTTGAGTACCTATCAGGTGCATCGTTAACACCTCGGTCGGCGGCCCAGTCTGGACTTACGCCGCGTCGGGAAGGGAGCGAAGATATACATATTGGGCCTTGAGTGGATGACCAATTGAACTCTTAACATCGAGCGGTCCGGAGTTGAGCTTCGGATCGAAGGATGTGGTGACATCAAAGGCCCACTCGTACGGATTTGAGAGCCCGAATACCGATACGACGTTCGGGGGGAAGGTGACTTTGATTTTGACGTCAGCTCGGAGGGAGTTCTCGTTGAACACGTACTCGCCATCATATTTGACGCCCTGCGTGTCGGTGCCATACACGCGTCCCGCATCGAATACGAGCACTCCCATGCCCGCGCTCTGACGCCCTTGAAAGTTGATCCCATACATACCGTCGCGCATAGGTGTGCCTCGCTCTTTGAGTCGCCCGAGTTCGATTTGTCGAAGATTTGCCGGCAGGAGCTGGAATAGCCGTAGATATCCCTCGGCTGGCCCTGGAATCGCGCGTCCCTCGCTCATCCAAAGAGCCACGGCGCGCGAGGTCACGCCGACCAGCCGTGCGAAATCGGCCTGGCTAAGCGAGACCTCAGTCAACGCGGTCTTAAGGTCGTCTCCTGTCATGGTACAATGTTCACATGTATATAGAACAATGTAAAGACAAAGATATGAACGACGTTCACCTATTTCGTGCTTGCCTAGCGGTGGCTCCGAGGCGCGCGTACCGATCGCGGTAGAGTGGGGGGTGATGCAACGTCATGTCCGTTGAGGCCCGAACCAAGCAAATCCTCTGGACTAGGGCCGGCGGCGTATGCTCCGTTCCGGATTGCAGGCAGCCCTTGATCAAGGAAGCCAGCACCGCCGATCCCCCCGTTCTGCTTGGCGAGATCGCCCATATTGTTGCACAAAGTCCGGGCGGCCCCCGGCGCGACAGCGCTTGGCAACCGTCTCACATAGACGCGTACGAAAATCTCATTCTTCTCTGCCACAAGTGCCATGAGACGGTCGATCAACAGCCGAAGACCTATCCGGTCGAAAAGCTCCTTCAGTTTAAGAAAGACCACGAAGAATGGGTACGCACCAAACTGTCGATTGAGGAGAGATTTTCAGGCCTGGAGTGCGGGAATTTATCAGTAGAAGAGCGACTGTCGGCAACTCTGCTGCGCGTTTCAGATATTCCCCATCTCGTATTCTCAGCCCCGTGCACGGTGTCGGAAGCCGAGGCGAAAGCGGCGATTCTCGCGCCGGAAGATGCACGGCTGATGCTCCCGTTCATTGTCCGCGGTGACCGACTCTACGCATTCAATGATCTTCGCGAACTGTCGTCTCCGTTCTCGAAGCTGATCGATCCCTATTCCGCCGAAAGTCACAACGCCCCCGCATGGTGGGACATTCCAGATAAGTGCCGTTGGTACGTCGAGCTTCTCAACAGAACGTTGAACAAGATCACCGGCCGCAAGGAATTGCAGCTCGACAAAGAACACCGCCGTTACTATTTCGCACCAGATGAGCCCGGGCAGGCGAAGCAGATTCGGTATCAGTCAATCTCCGGACGACATCCGCCCAGACATGTTGTCTGGAACCCAAAATTCAAACACAGCGGCGAATTGAAGCCGCACTGGATACATCTTGCGGTGGCGTTGAGATTCCATCGGTTGGGCGAGAGGACGTGGGCGCTATCGATAAGGCCGGAGCATCGCTTCACCAAGGACGGCGTCACACCGCTTCAAGCGAAGAACATCGGTCGACGATCAACGAAACGAAAGTCCCGAATGTACAACTTTGATGTGCTGCAGGATGTTCAGTTCTGGCGGGACTATTTGTCGGGCAGCAGTCCTCGCATCATCGCCCGTTTCGGTGGGCAAGCACTCGTCATCGAGAATGATCTGATCAGTACGACGGTGACTTGGCCCGCAGTGCGGGATGATCTCGGAAATCGCCTCCAAGCAACGTATGAGGATGACCTGTTTTCTCTGGCCGACCTGCAAGAAGTTGAGAGTTTTGAGGATTTCGAGGCTGAGGAGAGTGATTTGCCCGATGAGGACGATCCGGATGAGGATTCTCCACTATGAAGCTTGATGTCCCGGAAATGACATGTCGCTACCTCGAGGAACCAAGCCTTTTGTTCGGCGGCGAGCGACAGCATGTGAGCCCCAAGCAGGGGACGATCAGGTTCGGGCCTCGTTCAATAGACATGCCAAACCGGCACCCCGAAGTAGTGCGGGTCGGATTCGTGGGATCGGGCGAAAGTATCGACTCCGCGTCACGATGGCTTGAGACCTGTACTCCCGGGGTCCCGGGTACTAAGGCCGATCCTGACTTTCCTGGATTCATGCCGGATCGGGGATTCTTCAGTTCACTCCGACTCGAAGAAACGCTGGTCGAGAAAATCACACAGCGTGACATGGGGGACCTCAAGGCAATCCGTACGCGGCGCGAACGCTTTGATTTCGCTGTCTCGTTGATGGACGAGAAGCTTCGTCTATTGGCGGAGCGTGATCGTCCCCCAGACTACGTGGTACTGGCGCTTCCTCGAGAGATCGTAAAGGAATCGGGTACCGTCGACTTCGTGGACAAAGACCTTGGAGCGATACATCGGGACTTGCGGCGCGCCCTGAAGGCGATCGCGATGAAGCATCGGCTTCCGACACAAATTCTTCTGCAGGATACGACGGAAGCGAAGACGGGCAGCAGCAAAGTCGACCATCTGTCCAAATGCGCTTGGAACTTCTTCACCGGTCTCTACTACAAATGCGGCGGCATACCGTGGATGCCGCATGGCCTACCCGCGGGCACATGCTACGTTGGCATAAGCTTTCACCGGCTGCCCGGCTCGAAGCGATCAGTGTACTTCACGGGACTCGCACAGGCCTTCGACGAGTTCGGAAATGGGCTCGTGCTGCGAGGTCAGGATTTTGCTTGGGACACCCAGAAGCACGGTAGCTCGCCGCATTTGCCGGAGCAGGCGGCGGAGGAATTGATCGGCGCGGTTCTAAAACGATACCGCGACGAGATTAAGCAGGCGCCACGGCGCGTCGTGATACACAAGTCGTCGAGTTTTTGGCCCGAAGAGCGAGCGGGCATTCAGCGCGCGCTCGGCGTAGTCGAGCAGCACGACCTCATCTCGGTGATACCGACCGACGAAATGCGAGTCCTTCGCGAAGCGCGCTATCCGATTCTTCGAGGGAGCCATGTAACGTTAGATCGGACACATCTCTTGTACACGGTCGGGTACATCGCGGCGCTCCAGGGCTTCCCGCACGGACACGTGCCGGCTCCGTTGAAGCTTACGGAGCACGTGGGCGACTCCGCGACGACTACGGTCTTGAGCGAGATCCTGGTGCTGACGAAGATGAACTGGAACTCCGCGGACTTTGGGGGCCTGCTTCCGATCACCCTGAAGTTCGCGACTCTGGTCGGTGAGATTATGAAGGAAGTGCCCAGGAATCAGGTTCCGCAGCCGCAATTCAAGTACTACATGTAGCGTGACTCTGCCTGCGTGAACCCGCCTAACGACATCCAGATCTATTGCAACTGTATGGAGCGCGTGCGCCATCACATTGGCCTGGTTGATGCTGTGTTTGCCGGCGGAATCAACACGGGACACCGAGATCTCAACCAAGAACTGATTTCTCTGCACTTTCGGAAGGCGCTGAAGGAAGTCGCGTTCTCCTCGTTGTCAGCCAATCGCGAAAGGTACTCGGCGGTGCGCGCCAGGTTCGCCACTGATCGGAGCGCACGGCGGATTCTTGAGACTGTGGAAGGGGTCAACTGCAACTTTTACCCTGTGCCGCTCACCCCACCGCAAGAGCCTGAGCCCGGCCACAAGATCTTCGGCCGCGTTCGAGACGGCTTTCTGACAAAGGATGACTTCGTCACGCTGTACGGCCGTAGCTCCAACTTCCTGCACAGCCGAAATCCCTATGCGCCGGATGATGCACCAGCCGACGCGGAATACACCGTCGAAGAGTGGTCGCGGCGCATCAAGGCGCTTCTCAGCTGGCACTTCGCCCAATTGGTGGACGTCCACGGATTGTGGGTTGTGAACGTACCCAATGAAGGGGCGGTCCAAGCCTCCACTGCCGTGGCGGACGATCCCTTCGCCGTGGCCTAAGGATGATTTGCTCGCGGCAATACACTCTCTGGTTGGTACTTTTGATGGTACCGATATTCAGTGAATAAAATAATTCAATGAAAATCAGATACATGGTGAGAGATTCGAATCCCTCTCTCCCGCCAATCTGACTGGCTCCGCTCAGTGGCCCAGGGTGACGAGCAGCTCGTCCAGTTGCGCGAATGTCTCGGGCATCCCACTCTCCATCCCGGCGTTGGCATCGAGCGCTTCCTTTGAGGGATAGAGTTCGTGCACGACCAGCAGCGTCTTGCCAGCTTTTTCCTCGAAGGTCACCGTGGTGACGGAACCGCCGTCAGTTTCCTCATTAGTCCAGACCAGGCGCGAGTGCGGTGTCACTTCGATGTACCTGCCGAAGAACGCCATAGGTTTTGAGCCCTCGTTGCCAAACTCGAAACGGTACCTGCCCCCGACACGAACATCGGCTTCGCAGGAAAGCAGGGAGAAGCCTATTGACTTCGGTACCCACCACCGCTTGAGCAGCTCGGGCTTTGTCCACGCCTCGAACACGATGCGCGCCGGGCCGTTGAAGGTTCGCGTAACGACGATCTCACGCTCGGACTTACGTTCCACCGTCGTGCGGTTCTTCATGGGGCTAGGCACATTCTCTCTTCTTGCGTCCATCGAGCTTCTCCTTCCGTTTCATTTTCTCAACAACTTTGTCCAGCTCTTCGAAGCGTGCGTCCCAGAGTTGGCGGTAACGCTCGATCCATGCCGACTCTTCCTCCAATCGGAGCGGGCCCAGCTTGCAGGTCCGCACGCGCCCGACCTTCTCCGTGCTGACGAGCCCCGCCTGCTCCAGGACGCCGACATGCTTCTTCATGCCCGTGAGGGTCATATGGAACCTCTCCGCAAGGTCCGTGATTGAAGCGTCTGAACGCCCGAGCTGCTCCAGGACGCCGCGTCGGGTGGCGTCCGAGAGCGCGGCGAACGAGGCATCGAAGCGGGTCCGGGTATACTGAACCATGTGGTTCAGTATGTAACACACGGATTGGCGGCATGCAAGGGGAGGCCGAGCTCGGTGTCTAACGCAACTGTTGGGATACCTGCTGGCATCGCAATTCGGCAAGCAGCAAATACCAACACGCGCCGGCAACTTTTTTGAATTGCGAGCCGCCCGGGCGCCATCCCCGTAAGGATCGCCTTGCCGATGGTCTGAGCGCGATTCGGACGGAATCGTGATCGAGTTCACGCGCGGCGTCCAACGAGGCTACATTATCAGTCCGCCACTGCTTGCCAGCCCAGGGATTGCCACCGAATGCAAAATCTCGATGTCTCGCGACGACGCTTTCTGCTTGGCATATTCGTAGTCTCCGGATTCACCGGACTCATCTACGAGTCTATCTGGTCGCAGTATCTCAAGCTCTTCCTTGGCCACGCCGCCTATGCACAGACGGTGGTGCTGGCGATCTTCATGGGCGGAATGGCGCTCGGGTCCTGGCTGGTGTCGCGCTACAGCGCGCGGCTGCGACAGCTGCTGTGGGGCTACCTGCTGGTCGAGGCAGTCATCGGGATCCTCGGCATGCTCTTTCATCGCGTATTCGTCGCGGCCACCGATCTGTCGTTTGCACATGTCATACCGGCGCTCCCGTCGGGCGCGACGATTTACGCCTACAAATGGTCGCTGGCCGCGTTGCTCGTGCTGCCGCAATCGGTGCTGCTGGGCATGACCTTTCCCCTGATCAGCGGCGGCATCATCCGGCGCTGGCCCGAGCGAGCGGGAGAGACGCTAGCCACCCTTTATTTCACCAACAGCCTCGGTGGCGCCCTCGGGGTTCTGGTCAGCGGATTCGTGCTGATCGGCATAGTCGGCCTGCCCGGCACGACCCTGACCGCCGGACTGCTCAACGTGGCGCTCGCCCTGGGAGTCTGGCTGGTCGTTCGCCGTCAGGCTGAGCCCCCGCCGACCGCACCCGCCACGCCCGCACCGACCGCCGCAGCTGGCGTCACCGACCCGGTGGCGAGGTGGCTTGCGGTCGCGGCATTCCTGACCGGCGCGGCCTCATTCATGTACGAGCTGGGCTGGATCCGCATGCTCAGCCTGGTGCTGGGTAGCTCGACGCATTCGTTCGAACTGATGCTGAGCGCGTTCATCTTCGGCCTGGCGTTCGGCGGGCTGTACGTGCGCAAGCGCATCGAGCGGATCGCAGACCCGGAGAGGTACCTGGGCGGGATCATGCTCGCGATGGGGGCGCTCGCCGCGCTGACCCTGCCTGCGTGCAACCTGATGTACGACTTCATGGCATGGTCGCTGGGCACCTTTACGCATACTCCCGGCGGCTATGTCGCCTTCAATACGGTCAGTCAGTCCATCGCCGTGCTCATCATGTTCCCGGCGACGTTCTGCGCCGGCATGACCCTCCCCGTGCTCACCCATGCACTCATGCGCCTCGGCACGGGCGAGAAGGCGATCGGCAAGATCTACTCGGTCAACACTCTGGGTGCCATCGCCGGTGTGCTGCTCGCGGTCCACGTATTGATGCCGTTGATCGGCGTTAAAGGTGTCATCCTGACCGGCGCGGGCATTCACATCGCGCTCGGGCTGTCGCGTCTTACTTTGCGCGGTTGGCGGCAACCCGCATATGCCCTCGCGATGACCGTCAGTATCGCCGTGTTCGGTCTTACCGCGGTTCTCGGCAAGCTTGATCCGATGCGGGTCGCCTCGGGCGTTTACCGCACAGGCAGCTCGAGCTTGCCGGCCGACCACCAGGTCACTTTTGTGCGCGACGGCAAGACGGCAACCATCACTCTGGTCAAGTACCACGGGGCGGTCGCTATCGCGACCAACGGCAAGCCTGATGCCGGGATCCAGATGGAAGCCGGAGAGGCTGCCCCCGACGAGCTGACCATGGTGCTGGCCGCTGCCATTCCGCTGAGCCTGCACCCGCATGCGGCGCGCGTGGCTAACATCGGTTTCGGCTCGGGGCTCACGACCCATGCCCTGCTCGCGAGCAGGGAGCTGGAGCGGCTGGACTCAATCGAGATCGAGCCGGTGATGGTCGAAGCGGCGCGCCAGGGCTTCGGTCCGCGCATCCACGACGTGTTCGAGGACGCGCGCAGCCGCATCGTCTATGAGGATGCGAAGACGTTTTTCGCAGCCTCGCGCGAGCCGTACGATCTGATTGTGTCCGAGCCGTCGAACCCGTGGGTGAGCGGGGTCGCTACCTTATTCTCCGACGAGTTCTACGGTCGCATCGTGCAGTACCTGCGGCCCGACGGCTACTTCGTGCAGTGGATGCAGATCTATGAGACCGACATCAGCGTCGTCGGCTCGGTCGTCAAGGCGCTGTCGCGTCACTTCGGTGCGTACGCGATCTACAACATGAACGATTTGGACATTCTGATCGTGGCCACGCGCGCGGCGGCGCTCCCGGCTCCGACCGCACGGGTCTTCGAGTGGCCGCAGATGCGCGCCGAGCTTGATCGGATCGGCGTGCAGTCAGTCAGCGACCTGCAATCGCGACTGATCGGGAACGAGCGGACCATCGGGCCGCTGTTCAACTCACTGCCGGTCCCGGCGAATTCCGACTTCTTCCCCTTCGTCGATCTCAACGCGCCGCGCCTGCGCTTCATGTTGGGTAATGCGTTCGAGCTGCCCAGACTCACGTCGTTGTCGGTCCCGGTCCTGGATCTCCTGCGTCCGGATTCGCCGGCCAGCGCGACGCTCGAGCCTTCGCGCCACAGTCCTCTCGGCCGCGACCTCCAGGTGCGGCGCGCTTTGGCGATTCGTCGTGCCCTGTCCAGTGGTCGACTGGGCGACCTCGACGCGATGAGCGCGGTGACCCTGCTGCTCATCCGCACGAGCGAGGAGCGGTGTGCCGACCCCCAGGTGCAAAACACCTGGAAGGCGGCAGCTGGAAACATCGGCGCGATGACTGCGACCTACCTGAATCCATCCGAGCTCGCCGACGTCTGGGGCAGCGTCAGGTCCACACCCTGTTATCGCGACGCCAGCGGCGGGCACAGAGCATGGGCCGATCTGCTGGCGGCGGTCGCCGCCCGGAACGCGGCGCAAGTCCTGACCCAGGGCACGCGCTTGCTGGAGCGGCCTGCCGCTCTGTCGACGGATGAGCTTACCTACCTCACGACCGCAATGGCCTCCGCGTACCTTGGTGTGGGCCAGGTACCGCAGGCGCGCGCCCTGCTCGCCGCACAATGGGATCGGCTCGATCATGCAGGAGAGTTGTCGTTCTCGCTTCGCGAGCTGCTGGCGCTGGTCTTAGCGCGCGACAACGCGCCCCTTGCACGCGCGCGCGCTGGCAGCCGCGGCGACCAAATAAGTGTGAACGCGCCCTAAAGCCAAAAACCTAACCGTGAGGTGCCGCCTCGCCTTTCCCTTCCGGCTTCTTCACCTGGGTTTCCTGGAGTGTTTTCTGCTCCATCGCGTGGCGTTGCGTCAGTGCCTGCGTCTGCGCCTGGTGCTGCTGCTCGAGTGCCTGCACGTTGGCGCTCGCAGCCGGCTGTTTCGCGGCCCGTTCGTGATCGGCTGCTTGCTTCTGCTGCAGTTTCTGCCGTTGTTTTTCCTGGCCGTTGCGCAAGTCATCCTGTGCCTGCTGATTCACCCTGTCGCGTTGAACATTTCCGGTACTTGAGGCCGTTTGGTGGGCTACCGGGGGCAAGTCTGCGGCATGCATGGGGACGCGCCTTTCGGCAGGTGTCTCCACGGCCGTCGTTAGGGGTTTTGCGGCCACAACTGGTCCCGAGGCTCTCTGCGGTGATCCGGCCGAGTTCGCCTTGACGACGCCCCCGCCGTTGAGTTCGGCCGGCCTGGACGTCGCGGCGATTTCCGGTTTGCCGTGGTTGACCGATGCCGAGAGAGCGTGATTGGCCATCGATGCCTGGCGATGCTGCATCTGTACCGGCGTTGCCGCCTGGTGCGGCGCGCGCGCGGCAGTCTGCTCCGCAGCCGTCGGCCGCGCCGTGACGCCGCCCGTTCCGCCGTTGAAGCTAACCCGGTTGACCGTGGTGTTATTGACTATGGTCTGAGTGTAGGTGTTGTGAATGTTGGTGACATTCACGTGGCTCACCGCGGTGTTGTAATAGAACTGCTGACCCTGCCAATGCCCACCCGAGTAACCCTGGCCGGAATAGCCGTAGCCGTACGCGATGCCGCCATAGAATCCAACCGTTGGGCTCCAGTAGCCCTCATTCCAGGCATATCCGCCGTTGCCCCAGCCCCAATACCCGGGTGTCCAGAGCAGCCCGACTTCGGGTGGCTGCACCCAGGTGCCGGGTACCCAGAAGTAGCCGTCCTCCTGATCGTAGTCCCAATAGCCTGGGGCCCAGATCCCGCCCTCTTCGACGAGGAGCGGTTGTTCATACGCAGGCAATGCGGGCGGCGCGAGCGTAATGGACACCGAAATCTGCGCCAGAGCGTATTCCGGGACGGCGCTCATTGTCAGACCCAGCGCCAACGCGCACGCCGAGAGGACGAGAAGTGGTCTGGATGTCTGTCGCATGGTGAATGCTTCCTTCCCAGGGGGGCGGCGCGCGGAATTGCGGGCGTTCGTCGCCGATGCGCAATGAGAGCACTGACGCTGCCCTCATGTCGGGACGTTACCGCACATGGAACGCGCCCCGCGGAACGCCATTGAGACTAAGCCTCGTCTGCAGGCCGTCCGCGTGCGGATTTCGCTTCGGCTGCGTATGCGACCGCACCGACGCCCCTCATTTTTGAGACCAAGCTCCGCGCAAGTGTGACGCCAGCGCACCCATCGGGCGGTACGCACGCCGTCACTGCAGGCCGGAGAATCTCATGTCAATCATCGCGTGGATCATCCTTGGACTTATTGCTGGCTTCGTTGCCAGCAAGATCGTCAATCGGACCGGAGAGGGCGTTGTTTTGGACGTTCTTCTTGGGATAGCCGGAGCAGTCGTCGGCGGCTGGCTGTTCCACATCTTCGGATTGAGGGGCGTAAGCGGACTCAATCTCTATAGCATGGTCGTCGCGACCGTCGGCGCCGCTGTGTTCCTCGTCGCGTATCACGCGCTGTTTCGCAGGTCTCGCTTTCAGCGCTTCTGATTCCGGGATTCTCTCGCAGCCAGTGGTCGCGGCATCGCGGCGCGGGATTCAGGGATGACTTGCCTGCGCGACCGTTGACTTCAGGTCCGCCCATGAAGGGTCGACGATATTCTTTATGTCCTTGCACTGCGGGAGCGTCGCGCCGGTGTAGTTGCTGACCGGGAAGTACTTCACCTGCCAGAGTGCGAAGCCCCAGACGTCCAGGCCGCCCTTGACGTACTTGCTGGCGCGGTCGGCAGCCTCACAGTCGTACTGTGACCGGCGGACGTGCTGCTGCGTCTCCCTGAGCAGGTCCGCGCGCGCTTTTTCTTCCGACCGTCGTACGAGAGTCTCCTTGAGGCTCACCGCTTTGCCCGCGCGTTGCGAGCGGCGATGGACCTGAAAGTCCGAGTCTGTGTACGGGTCGGCGTTGTTAACCGGAACCGCCCCGGAGGGCTCAGGCGTATGCGCTCGAACGGATGCTGCCGCCTCATCCGCAGGTCCTTGCACGTCCGCTACGGGTGTGGCCGTTGCGGGATCGAAGGCGTCGGCAATCGCGGCGCTGCGGGCCGACTTCGCCGTCAGGTAGTCTCTGGTGGCCCACACGCCCAACGTGATGACAGCAGCGCTCGCTGCTATCAGACCTGCGTGCCTGATCAAGCCGCCGATGATGGTGGAGCCGCGCGCAGGGCTGAGCGTGCGAATCCGTTGCCGTACCTCATCGCGCTGCAGCCAGCCGACAAAGCGCCTGATGCCATGAAGCGCACCTTGGGCGACGATGTAGCCCAGGGCGGCGCCGATGACGAGTTGACTCATGTTCATGAGTAGTACCGTGCTCGCGCAGATCGCTTGCGCAGCAGGCATTCTGCGGGTCAGTCCCGCAGCCATCCGTGAGCAGGATCACGCAGGCGCCACCCTTTCCGTGCATACAGCACGCAATCCAGCAGCCGCGGGCCCTGTCCAAGTAAATGCGAGCAGGTCGAGCGCGAATCGAGGCGGTTGTCAGAGGTATTGGACGCATCCGTGGTCAAAATGCCTGCAAAAATCGCCTCGTGCTCTCCCCGGATTCAGTCCCACCGCCGGCCGGGAGCTGCCAGCACTCGCGGCGCGATGCTCTGTGCAGCGGATAACTCATGTATTTTCAAATACTTACTCGACATGCGTTTTGAGCGCACGCTCGCGTGTCAATTGGACTCGCGCTACCGCCGCGCTCCACCCAGCCGCTAGAATCCGCCCCCGGGGACGACCACCCTAAAACAACAACCGGGATCGGCTTGTGGTCCCACAAACCAAGGAGCAAGACCTTGATTCACTACATCTGGATGTTCATCGTGGGCATCGTCGTGGGCTTGATTGCGCGCTTCATCATGCCGGGCGAGCAGCACATGGGTCTGATCATGACGGGCTTTCTCGGCATTGTGGGGTCCTTCGTCGGCGGGTTCATCGGCCGCCTGTTCAGCAAGCCCGCCGAGGGCGCGCCGTTTCATCCGGCGGGAATCATCATGTCGATTGTCGGCGCGCTCATCGTGCTGTTTGTCTGGGGCAAGGTGATGGGCTGATCGGGTATGCGAGTCACGGTGGCGGCGTCACCGGGCGCCGCCACCAGTACGGAGCCCTGGTTTACGCACCCGGCGCGCTCCGGTCGCAGGTTCTCCCCGGTGTGGTAGGATGCGCGCCCCCCAGCGGGGCCAGTTTCCCGCAGCGCGCCCGTAGCTCAGTTGGATAGAGCGCCTGGCTACGAACCAGGAGGTCGGGAGTTCGAATCTCTCCGGGCGCGCCAAATTTCAAA
>Ga0210384_10002244_pt1 | contig 23961 bp, 22 predicted proteins | sample IncBWH2MmetaG_FD_160574 | JGI IMG/M metagenome (GOLD analysis project Ga0210384, IMG submission 160574) | Forest soil microbial communities from Barre Woods Harvard Forest LTER site, Petersham, Massachusetts, United States - Inc-BW-H-2-M | ecosystem: Environmental > Terrestrial > Soil >...
AGCCACCCCATCAACAAGATCGAAGAGCTGCTGCCCTGGAACCTCGTCCTGAAGATGCCAGAGCTGCGCATCGCAGCCTGATCATCAGGTCAATGCGGCCTTCGGCGGACGGTTACTTACAAGCGATCCCTCGGCGAATCGTCCCCAGCCACCGTCGCTTGGTGGCAAATGGTGGCAACCGTTCTGGTTTGAGCTTGGCACTTTATTCCCGTCGCTCCACGTGGATACTAGGGAGCGCTCCACCCAGCGACGCATCATTTGCGCTTAACTCGCGCTGAATTGTCAGTTCATCCGGCAGGGACTTGACGTGCCAGCGGACAAGTCGAAGCCCAGCATCTGTTGTGGCTTTGCTTTTTTTCGCGTCGCTTTCTCTGCGGTCCTCCCTTTCATGGGACTTGTCATCAAGTTCAATTGCGGCGATGACGGTTGCGGCTTTGTCGCAGATCACAAAGTCGTAGCTCATGCGGTTGATGCGGTTGTTCCACTCATGGAATCGGAAGCCCTTCTTTACCCCAAGAACCCTGGACATCTGAACCTGCGCGAGGACGACGTGATTTGGAAGCGACTTGACGAGCCGGTGATATAGAACCTGCTCCGGCTGCGTGAGCAAGCGTTTCACATAGAAAGGCCAAGGCCTGGAACCGGCAGCGAGGCGGTTGCGCCTTTTGAGTATCGCAACGAAAACAAACAGCGCGAAAATGAGCAGTATTACGACAGTAGGCTTGTCCATAGCTAACGATTCGTGGCGCATTGGTGCCTCAGCGCTCTTTAAGTACTAATTTGGTGACAGATCTGGCGCAATGAATGGCGAAACATAGGCGTTAGCCTACTCCAGGCCACGATGGGCCGCTTCGTGGCGGTCATTTCGTCATTTGGCCGGTCTGCGCCTGTGGCATATGCGAGGGCGCGAATGCGAACTATCGACCCCAACGAGACGTCCAAGTTCCTCCATACCGGCCATTCCGACTTGAGCAAGGAGACATTCGGCTATCGATGCGAGTAGCAGCAGGGACTTGCGAGCGTTCTTGTCATATCGGCTTTAGTGAATCGAACAATGCTGGCTCATCCAGCGCATGTCGCAATATCAACGCGGTCGCCTCTGTCAGAAATTCCGTGGCAGCCTGTGGACTTTGAAGAACCCTCAATGCTCCTTTGAAGTCTGCAACGCCGCCATGCGCGATGGCGCTCCGGAACGCATAGAGCTTCTTCCAGACGACGTCGCTCTTGGCGTCACTTAAGACCGCATAGTTCAGTGGCTTGGTGAGCCGGCGCTGAAGTAATGCCACTTTCGTGCAAATCTGATGTGACAGCGAATCTCCAACCTCCTTTCCGTTTGGGTTATGGGTCAGAAGCATCTCAAGAGTCATGAACAGCCCGAGAACTCGGAAGTCGTCCGTAAGTGGGAGACGATTGATGCGATCGAACAAATCGACCGCACGAGCGATACCCGGGTGGGTCGCGGCGTCACACTGCTTTAAGGCAGCAAATGTGCGCCGCCACGCCTCGACACGCTCCGCATTCACGATTTGCTGTGTCGGTGGAATCTGTCTATAGACTGCTGGGATCGAAGTTCCCTCAATGTGCCGCCCCACGACCGCCCCTTTGCCAAAGTCCTCGTCGGTAATCATCGCGGAGTAACAGAATATCCCCGGGGGAACGAGGTTTACTGCTTTCTGGAACTTCAGAAACTCTGCATTCCAATTGCACCAAGTGATGAGGAAGTAGCGCCACCGGTCTCTCGAGAGTGGCTGGGCCATATGTCCAGTCCCGTGCTCTGTTGCGTGGGCTATCCATTCGTGTTCGTAGTGGTAACTGATAGACAGACCATCGCCCATGGAAACGGAGCGCCGAATCTCGTCGACTTGCGCGTCTGAAGCGGCCTCGAGCCGGAGGGTCGGCGTGATCGAAACCGGCAGCGCCACTTGTACATCAAGGTGCGAAACAATAAACGCGAAGCCGCTCTTCATTTCGCGCGTTGTGCTGGCTTCGTTCGTCGGCACATCTGTTGTCACGGTCTTCATCTCGCTGATCAAAATCACTTAGCAGGGGACTGCGCCTCAGGGGTAGGAAGTGTTGCCATGCTATCCCTGGTTTACGCGAAGAACTACCAAACATAGTATCGCACCATGGTGGCATGCCAACATACGTCGGGAGCGGGCCTTTTTCGCGACATCTGGACGTCACCTTCTGCCTAACCCCACTGCAATGCCGTGGATCTGCGTGGCTCACCCATCCGTAATACGTCTCCGCGCAGCTCCTCCGTCACGTCGCCTCTACGAGATAGGGTGCATGCAAGGCTCGATTTGCCGCCATAGATTCGGTTCAAGATCCTCAAACTGAGCCTGCAAACCGAGCGTCCGCGACGCTATCGTTAGATCGGCAAATCGCTGCGGTTTGGTCGGTGGCGGAGCTTCGACATTGTCAACGATAACGGCAACGAAAGACCGTCGTCCTTCACGAAGGCAATGAAAAGCCCTGGTATGCCCCTCAAGAATGATCTTCCTGGCGCCGCTTATTTCAACTACAGGCGGAGTAACGATCGTCGTGTTACCTCCGTCAAGGACGACCTCCTGCGCGAGAAATAACTCTATACCCCGCGCTTTAAAATCCCGCACCAACCAATCTATTTGCAAATACTTGAATTCCTTGATGTGGGTTTGAACCGCGTACAGGTCTTCATTCAACGCTATCTCACCCACAGAAAATTTCGCTTCGGTATATTGGGGTACTGTCCTTAGCCGTCGAAATAAGTCTTCCTCCTTGCATTGCTGGTACTCAAGAATCACTCTATCTCCGCTCGGTTTTATCCCGGAGAGAATATGCGTCACCTCCGCATATAACTTTGAGACAACAACAGTATCTGCCCTACCAGAATACGTTCTTGTAATCTCGTGCTGAAACGCCTCTCCAGGGTTACGTGACTCCGTAACAGCCGCGATACCGGATCTCAAATTGGCATCCGCAACTAATCCGCGGAACGGAATTGAGGACAGCGGCACGATCGTCGCCCCAAGGCCCGATAACAGCCTTTGTCTATGCGTCTCTTTTGCGGTATCCCTATGGGGCGATGAGACCACGTGCAAATAATAAATTTTCACACCTCTTCTCGCCGCCGCTAAAAATGCAGGAAATATGAGGTATAGCCAGTGACTGTCGTGATCAACGAAGAACACTTCGTTTTGGCATTCCTTGAGCGTCTGCACAAACAGCAGCATCTTTTGGTCGAGCCCGACAAAGGTCGTAGGTGAATGAAGATCGTACAATTTTTCACGTTCGTCACTTACGAAGCGAGTTACTGCTTTCCGTCCTGACTCAAAGAGAGAAAGCTTTTCTTTCTGTCCAGTCTTATCGAAGTCCCTCGATCCTATTTCACCGGTGTCAATGTCAACCGTATACACGCCGGACTGAAGCCCGCGCTGGAGGTCGCTTCCTCCGTCAATTACCGTATCGGAGACCGCATCGATAAGATTCTCCAAGGACCCCAATGGCTTCGAGCGACTTCTATTGGGTTGCGTAAGGCGGAAGGCTAGGATCCGTGCCGAGTACTTGCTCGGGTCATTGACCTGCTCTTCTGAAAACAAGAACGTGGGTGAATTGCTAAGAACGCCACCATCAACATAAGCCGCACCTTCATCTCCAAGAACTGGCTGGAAGAAAAAGGGGATCGTACACGAGCACCGTACGGCGTACGCCACGCTCGCGAGAGGCGTCTTCTCGCGACTCCAAATCCATGGGGTATTGCGGCCGAGGTTTGATGCAACTACTGAAAGGGGAATCGGAAGATCTCGAAATTGAACAGGCCGCGATCCGATTTCCACTCCCTTTGAGGTAAGAAGCTCGTGTAACGCAATATCAATCCATGTTTCAATATATTTGGACGTATTCAGCCCGCCAAATACATCTAGGGCAACCGCAACTTTTAGCCGCCCGCGGAGCAGAAGACGAAGCAGGCGCTTTGGATAGTGATTCCCCACTCCAAGCTTTTGAGAAGTATCGAGGCCCCTTGTGAAATCACTCAAATTTACTTTGAATAGCTGCTTCCTTACCTGTTCCGGATTGGCTCCAGTTGCAATCAAGGAAGCTGCGATCGCGCCACCCGATGTACCGGCGAGTTTGCTAAACGCCATGCCGGCTTCGCACGCCGCGCTGTAAGCTCCCGCAAATGCTGAAGCTCTAACGCCGCCCCCTTCGAATACTCCTAAGCAATTGGAGAAGTACCTCGTCTGTTTCGGCGCCGCGATCGCTTCGAGCAATGACCGCGCGCTGTCTACATATTCAGGCGGACAGTGCCCGGCAAGATTGGCGAGAACGTCATTTCTGGCTTCGATGCCAAAACATATATCTCTTATAAATCGACGCGTTTCCTCGCTGAGCGCGTAGGTCGTTTTCGCAGCGTAGTTGAGCAAACGTGCTGCTTGAACAATTGGCATTGGAACCCATTCGAAGTGGAAATCTATTTCGCGATCGCGGATTGCCGCCAAACAACCCGCGTCGACCAGAACGGACTCAATCCACAATTGTCGTGGAAAAAACAGCGCGGCGTTGATTGTAAAATCGGTGACCGCGAGTACATTTTGGAAAGTGTGCGCTAAACCGAATTTCTCCATCAAGTAGGTCTGCCGTAGAGGCCACACATCGATATCGAGCGAAGTTCCAGAGAATGTGAATCCACCGAACACAGTTCGCCGCGTCGGCTGGGGCAATATTCTCTCTAGGTCGCTAAGCCCGACGCCATCAACTACTAGGTCAATGTCGTGCGGATTTAGGCCAGCTGGACTATTTAGAGGGTCGACAAGGTGGTCCCGTATCCATCCGCCAATGACCGCACCAGTTACGCCGTTGGCTTTTAGAATCCTGATAATGTTCTGAAGAGAGGCGTCTGTTTTGATGAGGTCATCGAAATGCGTCTGTAGCGCGTAGCTCGAAGAATCATTCTTGTGGTGTTCCCAGTTACAGGACCCGGACAGCGTGTGCCGGCCGGCAACCTGCACGAGAGCCACGTCGCCTACCCCCTGCTCAGGCCATAGATTTCCGGTTCGGACACCTACATCAGACACAGTTTTCAAAGGGGCATCCTCTGCGATTCCACGCGCTCTGCACTTATTGCAATCATTTCTGCCTTTGGTCGATTGGTACGCGGTTGACTGGGAGCATGGTCCTAATGCGCATCCCGGTTTCTGCGCGACCGGAGGAAAACGTACTCTTGATGCCACTCCAGGTAGCGCCGCTGACCTTCAGCAAATACCCCCACGTTAACTCGGTCGGCGGTTCTTACGCCCATCCTCTCAAGGGAGACTGTGTGAGCTACTGGCGAAACCAGAAGCTGGCCCCCGCCTTCAAAGCTGATGAAACCGCGGTCAAACAAGTGGTCTATGCTGGGCGTCAGCAGAAGACCATTCTCTCCGTCAAGTCGCTCTTCATTCGAACTATCGCGCCATGGTTTGCAGTGACTGGCGCGCAAGTGTTCGGGATTGACCACGCCTGTGATGCGGCATCGCTTTTCGACTACCGCCACGCGTTGGCGAAATATACCCTGACCACGGCGGGCTTGGATAACTGCTTGTCGTTCCGTTTCCGACAACGTGGAATCGTGCTCGATCGAAACTCGGAGATGATCTTCCCAATTCGACACATCTCTCATTGGCGTGCCCTCGGTCGAGTCCGCGTCAATCGAACTCTCGGCCACGCCGAGAGTGTGTCGCGCTTCGTATCCAATAAGGTCTCTAATGGCTTCGAAAAGCTGGATCGGTATCTCCGCGAGATAGACCGATTGGCTCCCTCTTCCGTCAGGCAGCAACGGCGAATACTTCTTTGGGAGTCTAGGACGTAGTGCATCGATGTGATCTGCCGGTCGAATGCGATTTGCCAGCTCAGTGAACCTTACTTCGACCTTCCATCCAATGTCGTTCCAGTTCATGCCGGCCGAACCAAACTCGCGCGGTTTGGGGCATTCGTAACAATGCGACCGTGTGATTCCGATGGCGGCAATTCGGGTATTGGCGAACGACAAGACGATATCGCCCGGCGTCACCTCTCGCATCGACTCATAATATGGATTAACCGCGCCATTGGACTTTCTCTTTGGGGACCACAAATATCCGCCGGCCACTTCGTGTTGGTAGGTTTGATTCTGGTTGACCCACCAGTAACGCATCAGGGTTCCCGTGAGCTCGGCTTTTCGGTATATGGCACTTCCGGCTCGGCTACCTTGGCGAGCGGCCCGGCACCCGGACTACGCGTCAATCGGCTACGAAAAAGTCGTTCCGCGGCCTTGTCCGTGAAATAGACGTAGCACCCTTTCATACCTCTGGTCATCAGCGTTCTATAGGTGTTCTTGATGATCAGATCCGCCTTTCGGTTTGCTTCTGCCGGATCCTCTTTCAACAGTCTTTTGTACCCGCTCAGGGATTTATCATGCTTCGACCGCATCAGCGGCCGCGTCGTAACGATGTCATTTACAACCGTTAGATCGGGACCCACGATCACGCCTATGTAGTCCACTTCCAGGCCTTGGCAGGTATGAATACAACCAATCTCGTTCACGGACTCCGGCGCGACCATCCACAGGCCCCCGTCCTTTGTCAGATTCCACGTCATGGCGAATCCGTGTTCTGGAATGAGCACATCCCGTGCATCCGGATTCTTTTTGCTGTTCCAATCCCAGCAATAGCCGGCGACCATTCGCGCCTTGTTGTTTGCTCTATTTCTCTCGACGATCTCCCGACGCAAAGCTTCCGGCGATGCGAACACGCGAAAATCGAACTCATCGGCATCTAAAGTCTCGTTTGCCGTGGGGCGGATCCCGAGCGTGCTATCCAACCAGGCCAAATACCCGTCTGAGCCGTTACACCGGAACTGCGATGCAAGTTCAAGTGTAGTTACCGTCGCCCCAGTATTGCGAGCGAGCCGCGCGATCTCCGACATTTCTCCGATGTCCTTGAAAGTTACCCGTTGGTCCTCATCGAGAAAGAAGATCGAGCATTTCGCTGCACCAATTAGCTCCTGAATTTGGTTACTGCCGAGGTTTCCAAAGAGACCTGACTTCTCGTTGAGGCGGTGCGCCTCGTCGACAACTAACGCATCGAATACATTGGCGTGCGTCTCCGTGAATGCCCCGGAACCGGAAAAAAGGTTCGATATTTGCGATTTGCGTAGAGTACCTGCCAGCGCCTGCTCAAACACTGCTCGTGGGGCTGCGTTTTTCGTGACGTATTGCGTTACCAGACGCCGTCCAGTAAGCGCGACGAGCAAATTTATTGCCACGACTGACTTGCCGGTGCCCGGCCCTCCCTGAATGATCACCACCTGCTTCGATCTCTCAGTCGCCAACGTCGCAAGTGACAACGCCGTTTCGTACACAACCTTCTGATCGTCGACCAAAACAAATTCCTGCTTTCCGGCCAACATCCCCGTCAGACTCTCAACCAACCCCTTTGACGGTCGGATGCGCCCGTTCTCAATCCTATAGAGCAGCGATCGAGCGTCACCATGTCGGACGTGATGCTTGATGAAGTCGCGAAGCTTCGTCTTCTCGGCCTCACCCTTAAGAAATACCGGCGCAAGCTGAATGTAATGGGCATAGAAGCTGTCCGTTATCACTCCGTCATCGGTGTAGTTGTGCAGGTAAGCGCACGGTCGCAATCCGATATCCGCGTTGTAGACTGCTTCGTTGAAACTCGTCAGCAACGACGCGTAGGACCAAGCCTGGTATGAAGGATGACTCGTCTCCTTCTCGCCGTGCGCAAATCGAGTGCTAACGATCCCATCTCTTTCGGTCTTCCGAGCGCTCTCCCACTGCTTGAGTTCGATAATTACGATTTGCTCGATGTGTGCGGCGTTGGCCCCCGACAAGATGAAATCGATCCGCTTCGACGTCTGCGGAATGCCGTATTCGATCGCGACACCACAATCGCCAGGTATTGCCTCGTCATTGAGCACCTTGGCGACTGCCATAAGGGACTCTTTCCAAGATCTAACTTCGGACCGAGCGACGCTACGGCCAGTCCGCGACTTGAAAGCGCCCTGGATCACGTCCTCGATGTCCTTCGTGAACGCATCCTTTAGAAACCTAATCTTATTATTTTGATAGACAATCACCCGACTGCTCAGAGTTCCGTGTATTTCTTATTACTGCCACGTGCCTTTTGCGTCGGATACTTCGAGGCGTTAACACTTATCTTGTCAGCGGCGGCGGTCGGGAGGTCAATATTGAGCTTGTCCGCAAGCCGAATTAGATAAAGCAGCACATCGGCCAATTCCTCGCCAATTTTCGCCCGCTTCTCCGGCGCCATTGCGGCGGATTCGGCGTCCGACAGCCATTGAAAATGCTCCAGCAACTCCGCCGCCTCAACGCTGAGAGCCATCGCAAGATTCTTTGGGGAATGGAACTGGTCCCAATCGCGGTCGGCGGCAAACTGTCGGAGCTTGTTACGCAAATCCAGGATTGGATCCTTGCTACCCTCTGGTGAGTGGTTACTCATTTCTGAAACCTAGTCTCGTTGTGCCACGTCAGAAACTCACGACTGGGTCGGTTTGCTGGATCGGCAGGCTGAAAGCGAAGCGGTTCACCATGATACCCATAATACTCTCGCCCGTTCTGCCACTCAGCCTTAAGGCGCGGGCTCACTTCGAGCCGAAGCTCCGGCGTGACAGTCACGTAGCCTAAATCGAACAACTTGTGCAGGTCTGACCGCAACAGTAGCCCGTTGTTTACGTGATGCGGGCCGTTATGGGCGTAAGGTCTGATATGCGCGGCCTCAAGCACTGGGAGGGTCTTCTCACCCGTCACCGCGCATCGGCGTTCGTAGGCGTCCGTAACCAGAACCCGGAAAGCACCCTGCCCGAGCCGTCCCCGAGTGAGGTACTCGGCCCCAAACCGGTTCTGGCTCGACGAGTCCTTTGCCAACGCCGGCTCCGCGACATGGTTACGGTCCGCCAGGACCAGCTGAACTGCTTCCCAAAGTGAACGACCCTCGGGCAATTCAGCGTCGTACGTTTTGCCCTGCACAATATTCGGCGCCCAGCCATTCGGCACCGGGATCCAGTCAGCTTTGTCGAAAAAGAATGGCTCCGCCAGAACGTTGCAGCCAATGATGGGATCAACGGCATCGCTTTCGCGACGATACCTCCGTATTCGCGCTCGCAGCTCATCCGCAGATCCAACGCCGTTCTTTTCCGCAAATGCGTCCCATGCTAGGGATGCCGGCAAGGCCGAATACCGCACGAAGTATCCGCCTCCCGCGATGAAATTCTTAGGGCTATGCAGTTTAAACAAAAATGGCTCGCCGGATTGGAGGGCGCGGAATGTTCGGAATCCGCTAGGCTGCCAAAAATTAACCTCATCGGGTTGAAGCCGGCTCAACCGATTGAACCAATCTTCGTCAGTTACTCCAACCCATATTTTCATTTTATTGCAGTCTGTAACACTAGGTGCCCCATCTTCTCCTGTGGCATAGGCGTGTCCGCTGGATTAAATGTGCTGATCGTGGAACATGGATTCTCGCTCGGCGCAATTCATCAGGATGCATCATTCGGGTGGTTTGGTTGGGCATTTCCTGCCCCCGTCGCAAAAATGACCTCGCATGTCAAACCATCCGAGGTCGCTGAACCGTCCGTCGCAGCCGTGTCCTTCGTCCGCTCAGTTCGGTTCGCGGGCTCAATTTTCCAGGTCATTCTGTCGCGTTTCCCACCCTCGACCTCGAAAGTGATAACGCGGCACTTCTTATCCGCTGGGTGCTTGACAATCGCAACGTGATTACCTTGAAGTTCGCGAGCGACAATCGAGCAGAGGCGACCCATGTACGGCTTGCCAACCAAATGGTCGCACGTGCCGTACTCAGCGGCGCATATAGAGCACTCTTGACGACCGACAATCCATCCTGCACTCAAAAACACCTGGGGCGGGAAAACGAGCTTTTCAATTGCCTCTAGACGGGCGTGCTGGTGCAACAAGTGCATGAACCCTCTGTGTGCTCTTGCGGCCGATGTGGCCGCCATTTGGGCGTCAATAAGAGCACTCCACGCTTCATTTGGGTTTTCCTCCTTTAACAGCAACCACATTCTTAGCTCTGAGTACACGCTCGATGCAGCGCACTCAAAACCAAGGAAAAGATTGGCGGAATCCTCATCGCCGACCGCGACCGCATTGGCTTTAAGTTCTGAAGCTCTTGCCAAAAGCGAGCGCAGTTCGGTGCACGCATCCCTCTGGAGCCCGCTGTCGCGGGCCATGCAGGAAAGTGATTGGCAATCTTTCAAAATCGCGTTGAATGATTCTATGTGAAGATGCGATTCACTCATCGCTCGTGCTCTTCACGATATCGGCTAGTGAGGAGAGTCCTTCGACGTTGCCTTTGTAGGTTATCCGCTTGCAAGTTCGGTCCGTTCGCTTTTCGACAACAATCGACAAGCTGACTTCCGTCTTCCCCGAGATCCCTTTTAGAAAATCGGTCAAATAATTTGCAAGAACACCCAATGCAACGGTCACTACCGTAGGATTTTCGCTGACGAGCGCCGAAGAGACGAATAGCGTAGGCCCCACCCACTCAAAGCTGTTGTTTTGGATGTATGGAACCGGCTTAGATGGATCGAGGACATCGCAGAGTGGTAGGCCATTTGTTCTAAACAGTGTCCTTACTGTCGCCGCCTCGGATAGTTGACGGAGTTCCGCGTAACTTGTCGCTGACTGGAAATTCTCGGGCAGAAGCGCCATGCCCGTCGGGCGTTGGCATCCAATCTCGGCGGCCCGCGAATCAACCTGAACGTAATCTTCGGTGGCTATATTCATGGCCTTCCTGCTCATAAATTGTCGATCACGTTCGCTACGACGGGCATTTGACGACTTTTCGAATATCGGTGTCCGACACAGAACGCTAATGTTACAAGGAATTTACTCGCGGCCGCAGAATGGATGCGCTGACCGCGAGGCCGCGGCCCTCGTAGTTCGCGATCATCTCCTCAGCGGAACACGGCGGGTTCAGAAGCCGGCGGCGAATCCTCCTGATCGCATCGCACACGGATTCTGCGTTCAGATCGAGCAAGTGCTCGACAAAGGCATCGGGATGAATGGCCCGAATTCCGTATGGGCCGAGCACAGCGTCCGGGAAATCGCGAAGATTGAACGTGACGATTTCCTGGGCGCCACAATGAATGGCTGCGGCCAGCACGTGACGATCATCCGCGTCCGGCAACGATGTTAGCCCCGCTTCCAGCGATTCGAAGCCGGCCACAAGACAGTCGGGCACGGCTTTGTTCATGAGCTCCGCCGCGCGTTCGAGTCGCGAACGGTTCAAGTCTGGGCGGGCACGAATCGCTGCGTTGATCCACTCCGCATGAATGCGGGCGGTCCATTTTGCGCGTAGCAGTCCGGTCCTTGCGATTTCTACAACGAGATCACGAACAGCTGCGGGATAGAGCACACAGGCGTCGTAGACGACCGTAAAATTTGCCAACCCTTTGTCCCCTCGCCGACCGTGTCTTAATTGTTGCGCTGTTCAGATATCGAGCTTCATTTCCTGCGACAGAGCCGCCAGCTCGCGTAGCGCGGACTCGCTTTCCGCGTCACGACGGCGCTTGTAAATCAGGAGATCCGCGAACCTCACTCGACGATGCGTTCCAACTTTGTGATGGGGCAGTTGCCCATTCTCGAGAAGTGCAATTAGAAATGGCCGCGATACGTTCAAAAGGTCAGCCGCCTCTTGAGTCGTCAATTCGGCGTGATGCGGCATGAGGGTCACCGCATTGCCTTTAGCCAGCTCTGCGAGAAGCGCGCCTAACAGTCGGACTGCAGCTGCAGGCAAAACCACCGGTTCATCCGGTGCGCTCTCGAAGCGAACGACGCAGGTTTCTTTTTGGCTTGCTCCGATAACTCGAAATAGGCGCCGGCTCGCGTCGGCAGCGAGCGCCGACACTTCCTCAGTTGGTTGAACAGGTTCTGGTCCCAAGCTTAGTACGGCAGCCATGATAGATTCCTTTGTTCTCTCGATTATACGCAAACGAAATATTCGAATCAATAATCGAAATAAACAATAAAGAAAATAATAACTATATCAATCAGTTACAGTCTCGAGTCTATACTAGCACTTAATATAATACTATTCGCTTCTAACACTTATCCCCTTTCTAGCTGCTAGTTAGTTCACCCGATGACGATCGTCAAATATGTCGGCCTAGATGCTGAAGCCTCAGCGCTGATTGAAAGCCGGCGCACGCGCGCTAATCAGCTTGAATCGGAAATCATCGTCGAAGCATTGCGGCCACTGACTGCTACTGTGGCTCAGCAGGCCAAGTTTGATTTGGGTCAGGGCGTGAAGTTGTCCGCCGGCGAGCCATTGATCCTATTCCTCAATGAGCAATCGAAGAAAGCCGAGCGACCTGACGGAACGGCAGAGGTCGGCGCCAACGCCGACGGAATTTATGTGGAGAGTAAGAAGGTCGAGCACTCACGTGGCAGTCCGTTGGCAGCTGCCATGCTCATCTTTCAACAGCGCGCCGTGGCGGACGGGAGAGCGGAGAAGGTTATCTCACTCAATGCCTGGCGAAAGTGGCACGTCAGACGAAAGGATCGACTGGTGTCGCTCTACGAACTCAAAGACCCAGCACTGGCCCGAAGGCGCGCACCGGTAGACGTCGAGAAGCTCTTCAAGGAGCTAGAAAACTTGTGACAATCATCCGGCTCGACACGGACCTTTGCTCCAACCCCTGAGCTTTCACCTTCCGCGGCTCATGACCTGTCGAGGACGCCCCCCCCACATTGCCGCCGCGCTCTTTAATCAACCCCCGCGCTCCACATTACGCGTCTCAACACGTCGTTCGCCTGCGGCTACCGCAGACACCGACATCTCTAGCGCCAGATCCCATTCGGGCGGAGAATGCGAAGCGCGTCGCTGCCGGGTAAAACAGCGAAAACACATTCCGGAATGCTCAAGGAGGGGCACTGTGCGAATCCATCTCTCGATTGCCGAAGCGGAGTCCGACCGCAAAAGCGCTCGGCATGATCGGCCAACCAATCGTGACCCAACGCTCGCCGGACTTCAGCCAGTAGCCGCTTGAAAAGAATATGAACGTCCGGCTACCGTGGGTCTATGGCATTCTCCATATCCAGCAGCTAGGACTCATACGCCAGGTCGCGCGGCCGGAAACGACGATAGAAGCGACGGTCGCGAACTACAAGGCACCCGGAGTTCGGGGCAAGGTTGTACTGCCAAGCGACTCAACTATTCCCCGCATCCTCGTTGTTGAAAAGCGGCCCACTGGACATCCTGACTTTACTCATATCATCCGCGCCACACGCTCGCAGCTAACCGCGCACAACGATGTTCTGGACCTACGCCAATCCGAGTGGCTAGCACATCCTGACGCGGGCACATCGACCCAGCACAGAGGGCAGTCGAAGGGATCGAATGCTGAGAATCTCAGAGCGATAGTTGAATCATGGTCGGGAGCATTTTCATATGCGACCGAAGATGTCGACCGAAGCGTGAGAGGACTGCGCCCACCGCAAGTTGGTGCTGTACACGCGATACACGCGCACTGGACGGTTTCCGCAGATCCCGCGACAATCGTAATGCCCACCGGAACCGGCAAGACTGAGACCATGATCGCGGTTCTCGTCTCGACACCCTGTCCACGGGTTCTGGTTGTTGTGCCAACAGATGCGCTTCGCAGCCAACTCGCCGATAAATTCCAAACTTTCGGAATTCTTCCATCCCTCGGTCGAGTGCTCGCAAACTCAGCGACATTTCCGATAGTCGGAATGCTTAACAAGAAGCCCACCAAACGATCAGACCTGGATTCATTCTTCGAGAAGTGCCACGTCATCGTCACCACTAGTCACATCGCCGGTCAATGCAAAACAGAGCTGCAGGCTCGAATTGCGCATCACTGCCCGTTTCTATTTATCGATGAGGCACACCACGCCGAGGCGCCAACCTGGCGCTCTTTCAAAGAACACTTCAAGAATCGATGCGTCCTGCAATTTACGGCGACCCCCTTTCGCGAAGATGGAAAATCCCTAGACGGAAGGATTGTGTACAAGTACCCCCTTCGGAAAGCTCAAAAGGAAGGATATTTTAGAGCGATAAAATTCGACGCTATCCAAGAATTCGATCCCGGCCACGTTGATCAAGCCATTGCCGAGCGAGCCATCCATCATCTGCGCAGTGATACATCAGGAAAACATATCGTAATGGCTCGCGTCGGGAACGTGCCTCGCGCAGGAGATGTTTTCAAGATATATAGGAAATTTTCGGAGTTCCACCCTGTCCAACTGCATACGGGGATCACGGCGAAGGGGGTGCGTGAGAAAACGCGGGAAATGATAGTCAGCGGTCGTTCCCGAATTGTTGTGTGCGTGGATATGCTCGGGGAGGGATTCGACCTGCCGGAATTAAAGATTGCGGCCTTTCATGATATTCGCAAGAGCCTGGCGGTGACACTCCAACTCGCGGGCCGGTTTACACGTTCCAGACCCGATCTCGGCGACGCTGTATTTATTGCCAATACCGCGGACGTCAATGTGCGCGACGAGCTAAGAAAACTCTATACGAGAGATCCGGATTGGAATCAATTGCTGCCGGAGTTCAGTGACGCCGCGATCGAGGAACAGGTCAGCTTGAAGGAGTTTGTCGAAGGTTTCGCCAACTTTACCGAGGACATTCCGATTCAACGAATACGTCCGGCGACCAGCACGGTCATATACAAGACTCGATGCAGTGACTGGACACCTGAGCGGTTTGGCGTTGGCATTCCAGGCATCGATGGATTCGAGCGCATCCACTCGGATATCAATCAAGTGCGTCGAACGCTCATTGTCGTCACAGCTCGAAAGGAACTGGTCGTGTGGGCACACAATGACCAAATTTACGACTGGGTCTGGGATCTGCTGGTCGCTTTTTGGGACGAGAAACAGCATCTGCTCTTCATTAACAGTTCTAGTAACGAAGGTCTGTTTAGGTCTCTAGCACAGGCAATAGCTGGTGCCGACGTGCAGATTGTTAACGAGAACGCTGTGTTCAGAACGTTTGCCGGCATAAATCGTCTGACGCTGCAGAACGTGGGCTTGACGGAGCAGTTGGGCAGACTGATTCGATACACTGCGCGCATGGGACCGGATGTCGAGCCCGGAATGAGTGAGGCACAGAAACGAAATACTCGTCGTACGGTTCTATCCGGTAAGGGCTTCGAGGGCGGAAGTCGCGTAACGGTCGGTGCGTCGCGAAAAGGTCGAATCTGGTCGATGCGACGGGCCAATCTCGAGGTTCTCATTGATTGGTGTAAGCATATTGGTCGAAAGGTTATTGACGAAACCATTGATCCCGCCGAAGTTCTCAAGGGAACTTTAGAGTCGGTAACCATCTCTCGCCTTCCCGAGACTCCCGCCATCGCGGTTGACTGGCCAGAAATCGTCTATCTGGAGCCGGAAACGGCATTCCTGTTCGTGGTGGACGGAAAATATAGTTGGGCGCTCTGGGAATGCGAGCTGACTCTAGTCGAGGGCCCGGAGACTGCGGAAGAGATTCGGTTTGCTCTCGCATCGGACGAGGGACGGGTTTTGCTATCTCTACGGGTTTTCGAGACCAATGGCGAGAGAGATTATAGATTCTCGGTAGAGGCAGACCGGAGCGTAACTTTGAAAATCGGCTTGTCTGAGTCCCCACTAGCGGATTTCCTGTACGACGATCCGCCGATGATATGGTTCGCCAATGGCGCGTCGTTGGAAGGCAATACCTATACCCCTCTTAAGACGGTGTACCCGCCCTATCCGCGAGAGAAAATCGTCCACTGGAGTTGGACTGGCATTGACCTACGCGTCGAGTCTCAGGGTGTTGAGAAGAGGGCAGATTCAATACAGTACCGCGTGATTCAAGAGCTTAAGGCGCGTGACTACGACATCGTCTTCGACGACGACGGAGCGGGTGAGGCTGCCGATATCGTAGCAGTCAAGATCGAAGACGGTGCGCGCGGGCGTGCCATTGTGGTTGAGTTCTATCACTGCAAGTACTCCAAGCAAGAGGCCGGAAAGAGAATAAAAGATCTCTATGAGGTTTGCGGGCAAGCACAGAAGAGCATTCAGTGGATGGCAAACGAAGACAAGAAAACAGAGCTGTTCACTCATTTGCTCAGACGCGATGCCAAGAGAAAAGCTCGTCGCGAGAAATCGCGAATAGAGATCGGCGACTCGGCGAAACTCGTGGCCGTTCGGGAAATGAGCCGAACGCTGCCAGTTAAGCTTGGCATTTTTATCGTGCAACCGGGATTGTCGCGATCTAACGCTACGACCGAGCAACTCGAACTTATCAGCGTTACAGAGAACTACTTGATGGAGACGTACCAGCTTCCGTTCCTTTTCATTGCAAGTAAGTAGATACGCCATCCCGAGTGGAGACTCGGCTAAGGCAGCACGGGGACGGTGGATGATCGCAAACGGGGATCTAAACTTATGGCCACGGTTAAATTGTATCGCGGGCATTGGGTCGCGGATTACTACGATGCTCGCAAGCGCAGGCGAATCGAACAGCCCAAAGGTCAGTTTAAAAGCAGGACCGAGGAGAAGCATGCCGCCCACGCGCTACTCGCGGATCGCCTCGCCGAGGTCGCGGATGGCATCGTGCATGAGGGACGCGGCACCTTCGCGGACGCGGCAACTCGGTGGCTCAAGAGCAAGGCCAGGGCTCGACCGACCACCCGACGAAGCTACGAGCAGCTCGTTAGCTGTTATCTCATCCCATATTTCGGGAATCGAAAGCTTCGCTTGATCCAGGTGACCGATATTGAACGCTTTCGAACCGAACTTAGCCGAGGGCTCCCTGACTCAATCAAGCAAGCTTTCGTCGCTCGACTCTTGAAAGCGAGACCCGGCCTTGCTGAAGCTCGCGCGAAGCAACGTGCAGATCAAATGAAGCCGGGCAGACGCACGATCAACAAGGCGCTCACTATAATTTCGATGATCTTCAATTATGCGATGCGCAATCAATGGGTGATCCGCAATCCCGCGAGGTACGTGGATCACGCGAGAGATGAACGGCCGCTTGAAGAGCAGCCGTTGGATTTGGATGTCTTGACTCCTAACGAAATCGTAGCGCTGCGCGAAGCGGCAAGTCCCCCCACGTACCGTAAGGGCAAGCTGATCACCAATAACTATCGATTAATGATTTCATTCGCGGTGTTTACAGGCTGTCGGATGGGAGAGATCTTGGGCGCGCCGTGGAGCAACATCGACTGGAAGAGCGGCCAGTTTCACGTTCGCAGGACGTTCAAGGAAGGTCAATTCCACCCGCCCAAGACGCGCACGTCTTACCGGCGTCTAACACTCCCCACTTTTCTAATAAAGGAACTCAAAGTGTGGCGGCTGGCCTGCCCCAAAGGCAAACACGATCTCGTATTTCCGAATCTGGACGGAAAGCCCATGAGCCACGCGAATCTACTGCAGCGGGGCTTTTATTCGGCGCTTAAGCGAGCTGGTTTGAGACGAATTCGCTTCCATGATCTGCGGCACACGTTTGCGAGCCTGATGATCAGCAACGGCGAGGACATCGTTCGGATTTCGAGGCTAATGGGCCACGCGAACGCATCAATCACGCTCAACATCTACAGCCACATGATTCCGCGCGAGCACGATCCCAGCGGCGATCGCCTGGCCACATTGGTATTTGGAAACAAAAGAGGAATCGAACTTGACTGAAGAGACTGAAGTAGGCGATAATATGATACAAATCAATAACTTAAATGGTGGCCAGGGAGGGAATTGAACCCCCGACACGCGGATTTTCAGTCCGCTGCTCTACCAACTGAGCTACCTGGCCTTATGCGAGCCGCGTATTAAACAGACAAGGCCGCTAGTCGTCAATGAATAATCGCAAAATCAGGTACTTACGGGCGATTATAGCGTCAAAAGAAGCCGAATTCGAAGGCGAATGCTAGAATGCTACAGCGCAACTTGGCTACCGGCGCGAGTGCGCCCTCCAGCTAGGTCCGTTCCGGGCGGTGAGGCCCGAGGAGCAAGTTCACTTGAGCGAGTTCGGCGGATTGATTGTAAGGGTCACGCTGCGCTCCGCGCCGTTTCGCAATAGGCGCATCTCCACGCTCTGACCGACTCGCAGCAGCGCGAGCCCGTTGCGCAGTTGCGCTGCGCTTTCGAGCGGCACGCCGTTCATCGAAACCGCCACGTCCCCGACCTTGATGGCCGCGCGATCCGCCGGGGATCCCGGGGCCACCTCCGAGATCTCAACGCCCCTCGCATTCACGAGCCGCAGGGACTCCGCCGCCTCCGGCGTCAAGTCGCGCAACTTGATGCCGACGACCCCACGCTTAACTTCGCCGTAGGAGATGATCTGCTCCATCACCGCCTTGACCATATTGACGGGAATGGCGAAGCCAATACCGATATTCCCGCCGTCCTTCGATAGAATCGCGGAGTTGATGCCGATCAGCTCACCGTTCAAGTTCACCAACGCTCCGCCGGAATTGCCCGGGTTGATCGAAGCGTCCGTCTGGATGAAGTCCTCGTAGCCGTGCGGGTGTAGCCCGGTACGACCGAGAGCGCTGACGATCCCCGCCGTCACCGTGTGCTTCAAGCCGAAGGGATTGCCGATCGCGACGACCCAGTCGCCCACCTCCAGATGAGACGAATCCCCGAGCGGCATCTGCGTCAAATGCGGATCAGCAACTTTGAGCACGGCGAGATCGGTTCCCTCGTCGGCACCGACCACCCTCGCCTCGAAGTGCCGGTTATCGAGCAGTGTCACCGTGATTTCGCTCGCATTTTCGATGACGTGGCGATTGGTGACGATGTAGCCGTTCTTGGCGTCCACGATGACGCCCGAGCCGGCGCTTTGGAATTGCCGCACTCGCACGCGCCCGCCCTCGGGCACGTTGAAGAATCGACGAAAGTAAGGGTCTTCGCGCAGTGGATTGCCCGCCACCCGCTCGGTCAGCGTGCCGCGGGTGGCAATGTTGACCACCGCGGGTGAGGTCACCTTGATAACCGGCGCAAGCGACGGCAATGCAACGCTGGCAGCTGTGAGCGCTCCCGGGTGGAGCGCCAGGGGCATCAGGCAGGTCATCAAGAACCATCTTGCTGCGTAGATTCTCACCCGTCGCGTCCCCTTCGTGGAGCCAGGATGGTCAACGTCCGCCCGTGGCGGCTTAAGTGGAGACACTCTTCGGCGTGTAATTCTGTTCGCTCCGCGCGCTCCAGCGGTACAGATTTTCATCCCCGCAATGAGGGCACTTGATAGCCGTCAATTGATCATCGAAATCCGTCAATGCTTTGCCGCCGGATGCTGCGACCGCAAGCGCGATGACTAGTCCGCACGATCGGTTCTTACACAGCCAGCCCAAGTAGGGCTCGCCCGGCACCATCTGCTGCGGCGCCCGGACATCGACGTGGCGCAACGGAGCCGTCGCGACCGGTCTGTGCGACGGCGTACCCTTGCTTTTTGTTGGACGTTTGATCGCCATCACCGCCTCCCCTGCTGATGCTACATGTGAGAGCCTACCGCCACCGCGCTGACTCCGCCAGCTAGAGACAAGCTAGAATAAACCCAGCGAGACATCATCTGGGAGACACTTGTGGATGTTCATCCAGCTCATCACGCGCCGCGGACTTGGCGCGACTTTTTCGTGCACCTGGTGACGATCACCATCGGCCTCTTTATCGCACTGACGCTGCAAGCTGGCGTCGAATCGCTTCACCACCGCCATCTCGTCAGGGAAGCTCGCGAGAATCTGCGGCGGGAGATCGAAATCAATCGCAAACACTATGCCGAGAATGTCCAAAATATAGAGAAAAATCGCAGTCAATTGGCGCACGACATTGACCATTTACGGGATCTGCGCAGCGGCAAGCCGATTGAGAAAAACGACCTAGTCTGGGGATGGGCCTGGAATGGCTACATAGACGCGTCATGGAAAACCGCCCGGGAGACCGGCGCCGTGTCATACATGAGCTTTGACCTCATCAATGCCTATGCACAGCTCTACCTGCAGCAGGACTACGTGAACGCACAGGCGCTGGCCATCATCAATGATGAACCAAAATCGGCCGCTTTCTTACAAATTGCCAAGGACCCCGCGGCGTTGAGCCTCAGCGATATTCAGTCAATGTTAATCAGTCTTGCGGAAAACGATATCAAGCTCTCCACATTGCAAAACATCATGACACCTCTCAACGAGATGTACACGAAAGCGACAGAGGCTTTGTAGGCGTGCCGCTGGCGGACCAGGGATTGGCGTAAGGTCCATGAGATTGACCAGAGAAGAGCGATTCCTGGTGGGCCGCGAGATCACGCTGACGGAACTCGACTGTGATCCCTATCCCGCGTTCGAGCGCCTACGGCGACATGAGCCGATCTCGTGGATTGCGGCTCTGAACATGTGGTACGTCGTGGGCTACGGGGACGTACGCACCGCATTGCTCGACACCTCTCGATTGATCACGGAATCGGCGCAGTCGACCATCCTCGACACCTTTGGTGCGCACATTCTGACAACCGAGGGCGCGCTGCACGAGCGTTACCGCCAAGCTTTGCGCCATCCCTTCACTCCTGCTTTCATCCGCACGCACCTAGAGGCGGCGATCGGCGCCGCCGCCAGCGCATTGATCGACGAATTTGCGCAGCAAGGCCAAGCCGATGTGCGTTCCGTCTTCGCCAGCCGGCTGCCGATCCAGGTCATTCTCTTGGTCTGTGGACTGCCGCCGGAGGCCGAACCGCAAATGCGCGGCTGGTACGACAGCTTCGAAGCCGCATTGGCGAATTTTACCCGCGATCCGCAGATACGAGAAAACGCGCAACGCAGTGTTGCGGAATTCCACGCGCTGCTGGATACCGCCATCGATTCCATCAGCAGTGTGGACGGCAATTCCTTGCTGGCTCGCTTGGTTCAGGCGCCCCTACATGAGCGACTCAGCAACGATGAAATCAAGCGCAATCTCTCCATCGTATTCTTCGGCGGCATCTCCACCGTCGAGGCGCTGCTGCTCAACAGTCTGTGGGCCCTGCTCGAGCATCAGGGCGCCTTGCAGCGCGTCCAATCCGATCTCGCCTTGATACCGCAGCTCATCGAGGAAACCATGCGTTGGCTGAGTCCCGTTCAATCCGCTACTCGGCACGTCACCTCACCGTTTGAATGGCAAGGCATAGAATTCGCGTCACACGACACGGTCAATTGCATGTTGGGTGCCGCCAATCGCGATCCTTCGATCTTCACCGATCCCGATCGATTCGATCTGGATCGCCCCAACAGTCGGCGTCATCTAGGATTCGCGACTGGCACACATGCCTGCCTCGGATCCCATCTCGCCAAAGCCGAAGTGCGTATCGCACTGGAGCTGCTCCTCGGGAAAATGCGCAACCTGCGCTTGGAGCGATCGCTCACGGAGCCTCCAAGCGGTTATGAATTCCGCCAGTCCCGCAGAATGACGTTGTGCTGGGATGCAGTCATGGGAGGACTTCACGCGTCTCCGCGGACCCCTTTTCAATAGAGGAGCACCGCCTCGCGCTCGCTGCGCCAGCGGACCTCGTCGCGAGCCGTCAGCGCTTCCAGATCGGCCGGAGTCGCCGCCGGATCGTCCACCCAACGACGAAGCAGGTCGCTGCCGTTGATCACGTCGATCGCGGGCCTGTCCTTCTCATACTCGTAGGCAAAGTCGCGCCAAATCTCGTAATCCGGCCGCAGCCTGCGCAGAGCCTTGAACGCGAGCGCGAACAATCGCCAAGGCTTGAAATCCTCGTGGTCATAGTACGCGGCATCTTCCACATGCACCTGGACGCCCGCGCAAAGCTTGCCCACATGCTTGTGAAACGTAGGCTCGAACCAGCAGGGCCGGAGCTGGCAGCCACTCATCCATGGCGTTGCAAGCGAACGCATCTCTGCCAACAAGGCTCGCACGTCCATATCCGGTGCGCCAAACAACTCCAGCGGCCGGGTGGTCCCACGACCTTCCGACAACGTCGTGGCTTCTACCATCACCGAGCCCGGATAGCAGCGCGCCATCCACAAGTTCGGAGCGTTGGGACTCGGATTGACCCACGTCCGCGCGCCGAGCGGCCATCCGTATCCCGGTGCAGCGTTCGGCTCCCAACCCTTCATCGGCACGACGCGCCAGTCGACGTCGAGATTGAGCGTCCCGACGAACCACCGCGCCAGCTCCCCGAGTGTCAGGCCGTGCCGCATCGGCATCGGCCCAGCGCCGACAAAGCTTTCGCAACCCTCCTTGAGCATGAGTCCTTCCACGGGCCGGCCTACGGGATTCGGGCGATCCAGAACCCACACGGCCTTGCGCTCCTTCGCGGCCGCTTCGAGCACATAACGCAGTGTGGTGACGAAGGTATAGATTCGGCACCCGACGTCCTGTAGATCGACGAGCAGAACGTCAAAGGTATCCATCATTTCAGGTGTCGGCCGGCGTACTTCACCGTAAAGGCTGAAGACCGGGATACCGTGGACGGGGTCGCTGTAGTCCCGCGACTCGATCATGTTGTCCTGCTTGTCCCCGCGCAGCCCGTGCTGAGGGCCGAACGCCGCGCTCAAGTTCACGTCGCCGAGCGTCGCCAGCGCATCGAGGGAATGGACGAGGTTGCGTGTTACGGAAGCCGGGTGCGCCAACAGGGCCACGCGCCTTCCTTTAAGCGGCTTGCGCAGTTCGGGCTCTTCGAGCAGTCGGTCAATCCCAAATTTCATGAGCGGTCAACTTCCAGTGCGAATCCGTCCGGGTGGTGGAAATCAGGTTTGCCGTGCGCGTGTCGCAGCCCCCAGAACGACAGCCTACCATTCTGGTCTTCGATGACGGCGGCCAGGGCGAGCCGCAGGCGACCGACATCACGCAAGTCAGCCAAGTCCCCTATGCGCACGGACGACATGAGCTCGAGTCCATCCTCACCCCGGCGCACGGAGATTTCCGGAGTTCGGCCAATCTCCGCGGGCGACATTCCCTCCCGGTAGGCGCTGAACCGGTAGATAGCCCAGTCGAGCGACGGCGAGAAATTGAATTCGTGGTAGCCGGGCGCATCGCCGGCGGCGACGAATGCCTCGAAGCACGTGTGCTTCCAGAGGGCGTCCGCCCGTCCGCCAACGCCGGGCAGAGGTACGCGTACACGGGACATGTCCGCCACCAGTGAATACTGGAACACGAGAATATCGGGCTCCGCCGTTCGCAGCTGCACCTCGAGGCGTCGCACATCGCCGTTAGGGGTGGAAGGGTGGGAAGTCAACACGGCGGAACTCATATCAATGGACGACATGCCGCAATTGTATTCGTGTTCGTGTACAACCCACACATGGACCCCGTCATATTCTCCAAAAATAACATCCGCGTGCCGCGAATTATCTACGGCACCGCTTGGAAGAGAGCCGACACCCAACGGCTGGTGAACCTCGCCATTCAACACGGATTTCGCGGCATCGACACCGCCTGCCAGCCCAAACATTACGATGAAGCGGGCGTGGGTGCCGGCATTGCCGCGAGCCTCAATCAGGGCCTGAGCCGCGCCGACCTGTACCTGCAAACCAAATTCACTTCACTCTCAGGCCAGGATCCGAACCGCATTCCCTACGATCCAAAGGCGTCGCTGCCGCATCAAGTTTCCCAGTCCGTCGCCGTATCCCTACAGAACCTGCAAACCGACTACCTTGACTGCGTTCTGCTGCATTCCCCCATGCCAACGATGACGCAAACCCTGGCCGTTTGGCGCGCCCTCGAGACTCTCGTCGACGCTGGCTCAGTTCGCCAGCTCGGCATCAGCAACTGCTACCGCCTGGAGGATCTCCAAGGCCTGAACGAGGCCGTCCGGATCAAACCCGCCATCGTTCAAAACCGCTTCTACGCCGACACGAATTACGACCGCGACATTCGCGCCTTTTGCGGCCAACACCAAATCATCTACCAAAGCTTCTGGACCTTGAGCGCCAATCCTCAACTGCTTGCTCACAGAACGATGACCGCCCTGGCGTCGACCCACAAGCGAA
>Ga0210384_10002251_pt1 | contig 23936 bp, 28 predicted proteins | sample IncBWH2MmetaG_FD_160574 | JGI IMG/M metagenome (GOLD analysis project Ga0210384, IMG submission 160574) | Forest soil microbial communities from Barre Woods Harvard Forest LTER site, Petersham, Massachusetts, United States - Inc-BW-H-2-M | ecosystem: Environmental > Terrestrial > Soil >...
TCCGATCTATTTTGACAAAAACACATTACAAAATCTAGAACTTTTACTTTCAAATGGAGAAGTGATTGGAGAAACTCTCAAGGCACTTGGGCAATATGGACAATTGGTTTCAGAAAATAAGTTACCATTTAAAATTCCTTATCCGGTTGGAATGGATTCACTAGTAAAAGAGACTGGGTCAATAAATCAAGAAAGAATAAATGATTTTATTGACGCAAATATCCCCGACTTTAAATCCTACGACGAGCATTACAAAACAGAAATAATTGAAAAAATCAAGCAATATTTAAAAAGCAAAGAATTTTCTGCTGAAACTTTTGAAGAGTATGCATTAAAGGGTACACCATCTTCCATTCTGATTGATAAAAAAGGAACATTGCGAGATGTATCCTTTGGTCAAAATGAATTTCTTGAAGAGAAAATCCAGAATTTATTAAACGAGTAACGACAATAATAACAATAATTACCCTATTATCATAGACACCTCTGTGTACACTTCATATGACAATACGTCTATTGTCAAAATAGTAACACTGCTCAAATCTCACAAATCAGAATACCTATCTGGTCAAGATTTGAGTGATTCATTGAAGATGAGTCGTGCAGCGGTTTGGAAACATATCAAAAAATTGCAATCCTTAGGATACAAAATTGATTCTAGACCAAAGATTGGATACAAATTAATCAAAACTACAAACCTGCTTCTTCCTTGGGAGATAAGTGATGGTCTTGAGACAAAAGTTTTTGGTAAGCGAATTTATTATTTTCATACAGTCGATTCTACACAAAATTTTGCAATTGGGCTTGCTCCAAAAAAGATAGAAAATGGGACTATGGTAATTGCAGAAAAACAAACACATGGACGAGGGAGATTAGATAGAAAATGGATTTCACCAAGCGGCGGAATTTGGTTATCATTAATTTTACATCCAGAATTTGATATTTCTATGTCAACATTATTTCCATTGATTACATCACTTGCTCTTGCTATTGCAATTGAACAGGTTTTAAAAATAAAACCAAAGCTCAAATGGCCCAATGATGTTACAGTTAATGGCAAAAAAATTGCTGGCATATTGGTTGATGCGTCTTTAGAATCTGGTACAATTGATCATTTAATAATTGGCATAGGAATTAATTTTAAAATTAATCCTTTAGAAATTGAAAAAAGTATCAAACATACCGCGAATTATTATGGGACCACAACACTTGTTAAGAAAAATCAAAATACTAGCCCTATAAAATTGGTTCAGAGATTTCTTTTTGAACTTGAAAGACTTTATCAGGCATCACTAAAAAAAGAATCAAAATTTTTCATACAACAATGGACGCGAAGATCTTCAACTTTAGGCAAATCAGTTATCATTACTTTGCCAAATGAAACACTAAGAGGCAAAGCTCTACGAGTGGATGAAGACGGAGCACTAGTCATATCAAGTAAGGGTAAGATTCAAAGAATTATTGCTGGCGATGTAAGTACACCTAATTGAATCAAAGGTTGACGTAATCAATAAGAATAAAAATTTTTTATAATTACAAATTCTCAGTATATAAATGAAGATTTGTTGGGCAAATACAGAGAACTTTGACGAGGCAGATATTGTAATCATAGGAATTCCTGATGAATCAAAATCTCATGCACTAAGAAAAGGAGCGTCGGAAGCGCCAGACAAGATCCGTGAAATTTCTGCCATAAGAGACACATACACCCGCAACGGCAAGACATCTTTGGGCTTACCAATTTTAGGAATAAAAAAGAAGATCTGCGACTATGGGAATATTAAGAAAACCGACATAAACAATGTAATTGAAAAGGTCATTTCAAGATCCAAAATCCCGATATCTATTGGAGGGGATCATTCTAACTCTTCAGAAATCATCAAATCATTTTCAAAAAAAAATGGACCGATTTCTCTGGTCTATTTTGATGCTCATCCTGACCTCATTGGCTCTTCTGGAAATTATTATGGATCTGTCTTTCATGATGTGTTACCATATATTGATATAAAATCCAGCCTTCAGATAGGAATAAGAACGCCTGAACAAGAAGAAATTGATAATATAAAAAAATACGACCTTACTGTGATTACTCCGCTAGATATAATAAAAAACGGGATATCTGAAATAGAAAAAATAATTCTAAACAAAATTGGAAAAAAAGTTTACATATCTTTTGATATGGATGCAATAGATTCGGCTTATGCACCTGGTGTATCAGTTCCCGTTCCAATGGGCTTGCGTAATACTGAAGCAATCTATTTGCTTAAATCACTTGCAAAAAGAGCAATTGGTATAGATATAATGGAGGTTTGTCCCAGTTATGACATTAAAGACAGGACCTCTCACTTGGCATCAAGAATGATAGCTGAAATAATATCTTCAAGTTAACCTGAAAAATAATTATGAACCTGCATATACTTTTAACTGGGCTATTTTGTAATTTACTAATGTTTTCGTATTTCAATATAAAAGAGGCAAACGAGATTCTCCCAGTTGTTATTAAAAAATTTAAAAATATCGTAACCATAAAAAATGAAGTTTTCAAAATTCAAAGCGAGCTGGAAAACAATCCAAAATACATGTCAAATTTTGAAGATTATTTAACTAAAAAACAAGAACTTAATTCAGCTCTATCTAACTTTTACAAATCCATTGAAGATTTGGAGAAAATGGGAGTTTTGGTTAAGAGTGTAGATGAGGGGTTGTTAGACTTTCCATCCAAAAGGTTTGAAGAAGAAGTCTGGCTTTGCTGGAAAGATGGAGAAACAGAAATCAAATTTTGGCATGGAAAAGACGAGGGCTTTATGGGTAGAAAACCGCTTAGCGTAAGTGATGAGTCCCTAGTGTAATGCTATCTAGTTGGTTTAGAGTAATCAGAGTAAAATTTCTTCTTTCCTCAGTGATTGCAGTTTGTTTAGGTCTTGCCATTAATTGGTGGCAAAATCAAACCATTGATATTGTTTATGCTAGTCTAACTTTTGTTGGAGTCACTGCTTTGCATGCAAGTGTGGATTTACTCAACGATTATTGGGACTTCAAGCGTGATATAGATACAAAAACAAAAAGAACCAAATTTAGCGGAGGGACAGGAGTCTTACCTGAAGGACTACTGCAACCAAATGCGGTTTACAATGCAGGTGTTATTTTTCTGATCATAGGTTCAGCTGTAGGTGGGTACTTCGTATTTGAAAAAGGAATAACCATTGCAATTATTCTTGCTTTTGCTATCATTTCCATATACTTTTACTCAACAAGAATTGTGAACTCTGGTCTAGGAGAAATTTTTGTAGCCATAAAAGGTTCTATGATTGTTCTTGGAACCTTCTTTGTTCAAACTTCACATCTTTCAATTGAACCTATACTTGGAGGGATTGTTGTTGGCATTTTATCATCACTAGTATTATTTGTTAATTCATTTCCTGATTTTGAGGCTGACAAGGCAGGTGGCAGAAAAACCCTCGTTATAATGTTAGGTAAAAAGAGAGCATCTTATGCAGTGTGGATTTTTCCAAGCATTGCATATGGAATCATCATATCAGGAATAATGATACATCTACTTCCAACTCTCTGCTTGATAACTCTGTTTACACTTCCGTTATTAATAAAATCAGGCTTAAAACTAAAGAAGAGTTTTGATGACATTGATAAAATTGTATCAATAATGGGTTTGTTTGTGTCATATAGTAGGATAACTGGATTATTACTGGTGCTAAGTTTTCTTTTCTTAACAAAATGAAACACATTACAATTAAATCAACCATGAGAAAAGCTACCTCATGATTACTGGTTATGCAACGTCAGAAGGAACATCCAATTTTGCAAAAAGAAGCCAACTAGCTGCAAAGGATCATTTTAAACAATTCAACGGACTTGCTCTTTCATCAGTAGGAATTGGCACATATCTTGGAAATATAGATAACAAAACCGACGAACTGGTAAAAGATGCAATCAAAAAGTCAGTCCTTTCAGCAATAAATGTAATCGATACTGCGATCAATTATAGAGCTCAAAAAGCAGAAAGATCTGTCGGTAAGGCAGTGTCAGAATTAGTAGAAGAAGGGAAAGCCAAAAGAGATGAGCTATTCATAAGTACAAAAAATGGTTACATAACAAATGATGGAGATGTCAATGAGGAATTCTGGGAATACATCCAAAATACCTTGGTTAAACCTGGCATAATCAGATCTGACGATATTTCTTCTGGGTATCATTGCATGACAATACCCTATCTAACACAACAGCTAAATCAAAGTTTGAAGAATATGGGATTGGATTGCATCGATCTGATTTATCTTCATAATGCAGTAGAAGGTCAACTACAAGACATTTCAAAAGAAGAATTTATGAAAAAATTAAAAAATGTTTTTGAATTCTACGAGGGACAGCGAAAAGATGGCGTTGTAAGATATTATGGCATGGCTACTTGGGATTGTTTCAGAGTTCCAAAGGAGCATCCACAACATATCTTACTATCAGATGTAATCCGACTTGCAAAGGAGGTTGGAGGAAGCGACCATGGTTTTAGATTTATCCAACTTCCTTACAACATGTATCTTGATCAAGCCTTAACTTTGAAAAGTCAAATTGCAAATGGTTTTGAGACATCAATATTAGAAACAGCAATCAATTTTGGAATTGGAGTTTTTGCAAGTGTTCCATTAATGCAAGCAAAGCTTCTTGGACCAAATATGATACCTGAATTTTGCGGGCTATCAAAGCCTTCACATAGGGCTTTGCAATTTGTAAGATCTACGCCTGGAATAATAGCTCCTCTTGTAGGACAAAAATCTGTAAATCATGTTAATGAGAATCTTGAATTAGTCAAACTTTCACCATTATCAAATATAGAGTTTGCAGAATTGATGAAGAAACTGACTTCATAAAAAGAACAAAAAATTTCATATAAAATTAAGATAATTGTTTTGCACAAGTATTAAATAGAAAAGATAATCGATGTGACGTATGCCGGTAGATCCTGTTTGTGGAATTGAGCTTGATGAGAGCTTGGCACTACTACACGAATACAAAGGAAAAAAGTATTATTTTTGTTGTCATGGATGCAAGCGTATTTTTGTAAAAAAGCCAAACAAGTGGAAAAAAGACTAAATAGGAAAACTTCCGCACATTCGACAAAAATGTGAATCCGCTTGGATGGCCGCATGACATTCAGGACAACGGGATTTTGACATTCCTAAAAATGCAGGTGGATCATAATACTTTCGGTATATCTCATAATAATAAAGAGATTCTTTTGATCCTAGTCTTACTTTTTCAGTTTCAAGATAAAGTAAAAGTTTGTCTTTAAACACAGAGTCAGAAATTAGATTGCTAAAAAAAGATGTCAGTCCTGCTGTCCCTGAACCATCCTGCATTGCGGATTTTTCTCTCCAAACAATTACCTCAGGAATCGTTCTTTCGAAAGCTTTTCTCACAATCCATTTTCCAAATTTTTTACCTTTTTCTTCATGTACTTTTAGATCTGCTGATATCGATTTTGCATACTTGACAACCTCATCGCTGAGAAATGGCATTTCAACTTTAACATCCATAGAATCGCCTATTATTTTGGTTGGAAAATGCATTACTTTCCATATTCTTTCCAAATCTTGTTGTAGTTCTGCTCCTGACATCTTTTGAAAAAAACTATAACCTGCAAAAAGTTCGTCAGCACCATCACCTGTAATTATGCTTGAAAATCCTTTTTCCTTTATCATATTAATTGTCAAATACATAACGATCGCATTACGGATTTCTATTGGATTAAAGACTTTAAGGATCTTTATCGTCTTAGCAATCGCAAATAGTAATTGATCAATTGATACAGTTTGTACTTCTAATGGAAGTCCAATTTGTTTTGCCACTAGTTGTGAATATACCAAATCTGTAGAAGGAAAATCTTTGGTAATAGCGGTAAACGCTTTTATTTTTTTGTCATTTAGGCAAAAAGCCAAGATTGAACTGTCAAGTCCTCCTGAAAGTGACAAGCATTCAGACTTGCATTCACTTACTGCATCAGAGATGAGTCTTTGGAGGTTTGAACAAATTTCTTGCAACGCTCAGATCTGATTTTCTCGCTAAAATAAGTTATCTTGGCAAATAAGATTACCTTTAAATATTTTACAGAAGCAATTTTATCATGCTACTTCCAGCGGAAATTGAAACAAAGACACTGATACCTGCTCTACGGGCCATACTTGCAAAAAAGCTAATTGAAGAACACGGTATAGGTGAAGAAGAAGTTTCTAAGCTTTTAGGTGTCACCCAAGCTGCAATAAGCAATTATGTAAGAGGCACCAGAGGAGATCCAATTCTCATAAACAAGCTTCTTGAGGTAAAAGAAGTTTCTGAGATGATAAGTGATATTTGTAGTAATCTTGCATCCAATATGGCGTACACACCTTCGAGTCTTTCAAAATTCATAGGTCTTTGTAATTATATAAAATCTAGTTTGCTAATATGTGACATTCATCACAATTTGGAAACAAATATCGATGAAGCAATATGCAAAGAATGTGAAAATATGTTGCTAAAGGGACCTGGAACTTCGTTTTAGTTTGCTTTTGCAATTATTATTTTTATCGTAGAAACCAAAGTAACCCCGTATCTACCTGGCCCATTCTCGCTGTCTACTACAATATCTACAATTTTGGAATTTCCCTTCATCATGTTTTGTGTTACCACATTGGCCACTGCAACGGCGGTAGGAATTGCATCACCTTTAGCTTTGAGTATGACTTGACCAGAATTTCCAAGATTTGTTAGCACATCAAGCGCACATTCCATTATGGGTTGTTCTCTTATTATGAATACATTATCGTCATTTGAGAATGAATGATTATCAACAAGTTGAGTCTTTCCTTCCTCTATTTCACTCAATAAACTCAATCACATCACCAAAAATTATGCATTCTATTAAAGTCTTATCGATGATTCATCCATTAATTAAAAAGATCTATTGGAACATTCTGGAAATCCCCATTTGGCAATACTCTTCGTATGGTAATTGGGATAACACGTTTTTCAAGTTCGGTATAAGCAAGATCAAGTGAAGTTGCAACTTCTTTTGGAATTGATATAAATGGTGGCGCTCCAAGCGATAGCTGTAAAGCTCGTGCGCCCAAAATCCTAGCTTTTTCAAAACGAGTAAGTGTGGGTGGGCCTATCATTATCTTTCCTTTGCCTGTGGTTTCGTATTCTATTGCCACGTGAATTGGATCAATCTCGATTATCTCTCGTGCATCAATAATTTTTTGTAACCTTTCCTGCTCAGCGAGTTCTTCTGGAGTAAGATCACCCTTTTTTGCCTTTTTTTCTTTTTTTACTACTTTTTCTCCTTCTTCCTCTGTCACTTCAGCTTCAACAGTCTCAACAACTTCGACTACTGGCTCTACTTCCTCTGGCTCTGCTACAACTTCCTCGGTATCTGGGACAATCTCTTCAGGTTCATCTGACATTAATCAATTGTTTAAACAAACGTTATATAATTCATAATCCTCCTCTTGAAAAATGAGTGTAGGATCAGTTTCAAGGATCGAGGCAATTTTAAAGATAAAAGGCAAATCAGAGCTGAAATTTGAGCTAAAGCGTCACCTTGCTCCAAAAACAGTTGGCAGTCTAGTTAGATCCCTACCGTTAGAAGGAAATGCACATCTGATGGGAAACAGTTTTGCATACATGGAAACACAGGTAAACACTGGTGGAGAGAAACTGCAAACTCGGTTCAAAAAAGGTGACGTTGCTTTTATGGCAGCAAATGGTTCAATCTGTTTTTTCCTAAATGATTTAGAATCTGCAAAATCAATGACCCTTATTGGAAAGATAACATCAAATGTTGACCCTCTAAATGACTTAAAGCCTGGAGATATATTTTCTATAATTCAAGCGGGTTGATAGATATGATGCCCGCTGTATCCGCTTATCCTTTTGATTACTCCATTTTTTAATTGCTTTATCAAAAAGGCGTTTGCTGCAGAAACCTTTACTCCTGTTTGTCTTGAGACCTCCTGTACTGTGAAAACTTTGGAATTTTTAATAAAATTCATCGCTTGATTCTCATCAATAATTACAGAAATATTAGTCTTAGACTTTTGATCCTTCTTATCTCCTTTTTTTGATCCTCCTTCTTTCTTTGCAGTTTCAGCTGCTTGTGATTTTTCAGCTTGTGCCGGAGATTTTTTCTTTGCTCCACCCATAACAATTTTTTGTGATGACCTATTTATAAACGAACAAACAGACAGAAATCCTAAATATTTCCTAGTCTCGGGTTTTGTATGGGATTAGATGTAATTGAGGAAAAAAATCTTAATGATGCCATAGTTTACGCGCTTGATTATCCTAATGTGGTTCTAACTGAAGCCAAATTATTTGCTTCAGAGATCACTACCTTGGAAGATTTTGCGTACGGTATGTATCTCGGATATATTTCAGGAGTATTTTTTGATGGTTTTTTGGCAAGAAACAAAAGATATCTTGACTCTGAAGAACTATCTGATTTTCATTTAGTCCTTGTTAAAAGATCACCTGAAATTAGGCTTAAGATTAAAGCACATCTTCGATTAAAATAACTCAACCTTTTATTCCACAATTGGTAAAAAATCGACAGATGAAGTTTTCACTTGTAGCAGAGACACTAAGATTCATGGAGAGTACAACAAAACGATTGGAGCTAACAAAATATCTAGTGGATTTATTCAAAATTACTCCCCCAGAAATCATTTCAGAGGTGGTTTATCTTTTGCAGGGAAAATTAAGACCTGATCACGAAGGAGTAGAGATGGGCATTGCTGAAAAAATTGCAATAAAAGCTGTATCAAAATCTGCAGGCATACCAGCAAAGAAAATTCAACAAGAATACAACAAGCTAGGTGATTTTGGTCAAGCTGCCTCAAAAGTTTTAGAACAAAAAACACAAACAACCTTTCTTACGCAGGATATTACCGTTGAAAGAGTTTATGATACATTGTACAAAATTGCCAAACTGAAGGGACCTCGTTCGCAAGATATGAAGATGAAATACATCTCTAGTCTCTTAAATGACGCAACTCCAATTGAAGCAGGTTTTATTGTTAAGATAATTACAAATTCTTTACGATTGGGAATTGCTGATTTTACAATCTTAGATTCTCTTGCCATAGCGTTTACAGGAACAAAAGAAAATCGGGAGATATTAGAGCATGCATACAATGTATCAAGTGATCTGGGAAAGGTGGCCGCAGCTGTTGCAAAAAATGGAATAGACACAATAAAAAATTTCCAAGTGTCTGTATTTAGTCCAGTGAGACCAATGCTTGCTGAAAGGGTCAAGAGCTCTCAAGAGGCTCGTGAGAAAATGGGTCCAGAATTTGCAGCTGAATACAAGCTAGATGGAGAACGTGTCCAAGTACACCTGCAGGATGAGAAAATAATTCTTTATTCCAGAAGTCTGGAAAACATCACAAACTATTACCCGGATATTGTTGAAAAAATTAATAAAACAATTAATGCAAAAGAGGCAATTTTAGAAGCTGAAGCTGTTGCAATAAATGAAGATTCCGGAGAATTTCTTCCTTTTCAGGAGCTTATGCATCGTAGACGGAAATACGGTGTAGCTAAAGCGGTTTCAAAATATCCTATTACTGTGAATTTTTTTGACATTATGTTTCGAGATGGAAAAAGCTGTCTTGACTTACCCTATAATGAACGACGAAAGTTACTTGAAAAATCAGTAAAAGAGGATACATTTGCAAAACTTGTTCCTATGTCAATTGTAAAAACTGATGACGATGTGGAGGAAATGCTTGAAAATGCAATCAATGCTGGTTGTGAAGGATTGATGTTAAAACATCTTGAAGCTACTTACAAAGCTGGGGCTAGAGGAAGTAATTGGCTCAAACTCAAACGTGAGTATAGAAATGAATTAGGTGATAGTTTGGATCTTGTTGTCATTGGAGCATTTTATGGACGTGGTAGAAGGACAGGGAAATATGGCGCGCTGCTACTTGCAACTTATAATGATAAAACAGATACATTCCCCAGCATCTGTAAAGTGGGAACTGGTTTTACTGATGAGAGTCTGGATCAGTTTTATCAGATTCTCTCTGACAAGATTACATTAAAGAAAAATCCAAGAATTGAAAGTGGTCTTGAAGCAGATGTCTGGTTTGAACCCGAAGTGGTAATTGAAGTGGTAGCTTCAGAGATAACCCTTAGCCCATTACATAAAGCAGCAATGGATGCAATTAGAAGAGGAAGCGGACTTGCACTTCGTTTTCCAAAGTTCACCGGCAAGATACGGTTTGAAAAAACTCCAGAAAATGCTACTACTGACCAAGAGATAATTTCATTGTATAACGGTCAGAAAAGAGCAATTCCGGAAGAAAGACAGAACTACATCTAACATTGGGATTTGACGTAAGGATTATTAGCTGCCTCTATCAAGAACAACGTCTGGATGTATAGTGGGGAATTAGAGGTACAAGCGAAACGAAAGGCGCTTGCAGTTTTACAAGATGAGATAAACAGAATCCTTAACGCTGTCAGAGACCTTTCTACTCTGCCAGGTCTTATAATAAAACCAGACAAGGCAGAAATTAAACAAGCCCTAGAGAGAATAAAGAATACCGAAGATGAGGTCGAAGCATTACGTCGAAAGATAACAAGGGAAATTGCAGATGTTGGCGGTTTGATGATGAACCGAGAAAACCTCTTACACACTGCCTATGCCACAGATGAGATTGCAGGTTATATCACAGGAATTGCTTTCAAACTATCAAATATCAAAGCAGTTACTCTAAAAAAAGAAAAACTTGACAAAGACATTTCAGATTTAATTGCACTTGCGGTAGACCAAATTTACAAGCTAAATGAGATAGTACGATCTCTTAGTGGTAATGCTACTGTAGCAATCGATCTTGCACATGAAGCCCAAAAGATAGAACGGAGCGTTGATGAAAAATACCGCGAACTTACTATCAAAGTTCTAGACGAGATTGCAAATACAAGAGAGCTTTTACTTCTCAAAGATGTTGTAGAGGCAATTGAAGAGATGTCTGACAAATGTCTTGAAGTTTCTGATTCTTGCATTGTACTAGCTTTGAGTTTATAGATTGAAAGGCGAACTGATAGAAAACAGAATTGTAATCTGGAACATCCAAGATTCGCGATCTCTATTTATGAACGGATATTATGGAAAACCAGTTGGCATTACCAAACCAAAACCAGATGAAATCACCGTGCCATTGATTTTAGATCTTATAGAAGGATACTATCTAGTTAAAGAATCTAAGATTAAGGTATTCAAAGCAAAAAAAATCCTGACAGAAAACAATCTACTTGAGATCTGTAGAAACGAGTACCATAACTTTGACAAAAAATATCTGGTCTACAAAGATTTTAGAGACAAAGGTTACATTGTAAATCCTGGAATTAAATTTGGTTGCGATTTTGCAGTGTATCAAAAAGGTCCAGGCATAGATCATGCGCCATATCTAGTTCAAGTATACAATACAGGTGATACTGTTTCTGCTACAAGCGTAGTATTAGCTGGCAGGCTAGCAACAACAGTAAGGAAGCAATTCATCTTGGCAATCCCTCGAGGAGAGAAGAAAGTAGATTGTTTGGCGCTAGATTGGTGGAGAGCTTAGATTTTCTTTAATGTGTGATGCTATCCGGTCATAGACTGCAAATTGCTCTTTTGAAATTCCCAATTCCTGATCGTTTTTCCACTTTCCGTGGATTCTAACGCCATTTTTTGTAGGATCTACCCAAATGCAAGCATCATTGTAAGATAGTTTCTGAATCATACCGGCAAGTTCGTCATCTTTGTTTAAAATATCAGCTATTTTTCCTCCAATCCATTCTACGTAAACAACTTTTTTTGAAGCAAAACGACCTTGAGTTTTTAATTTTGCTTCAGCAAGAAAACTATCATCACTTTGGTCTACATTTCCTTTAACAATAAAATGAGCTTGGTAACGGTCTTGCGCACCCCAGGGTAAAGGATTTATGTCTTTCATCAAAACCATCCTAACCTTTTTGAATTATCTGCACAACATCAATGTTGGCGTTTTTTAATTTTATGCAACCGTGGTTTGTAACCATAATGGGAGAATGCGTAAAACTTCCGCTATAATAATCACCCTTTTCAACCTCATCAGTACCAATTTCTTTTGTCTCAGCTTCAATTCCTATTTTATCCAAAAGATCGCAGAATTGTTCATTTTTGTTTTTTTGTACAAAAGTATCTTGCTCAGAATCGTGCATGCATCATGATAAATTCCACCCTCAAATAAATATTAAGATCGAAGTGAAAACTATGATTATGTACATCAGACAGACTATGCTTGTTTTAGCTTTGTGCATAAGTTTGATAGGTGTGTATACACTGGCTTATGGAACGATTGAAACACCTTCAATTCCTAACTGGATAAAAAATAATGCAAAATGGTGGTCCGAGGGAACAGTCACTGATGATCAATATGTTGTAGGATTACAATATTTGATATCACATGGAATAATCAAGGTTTCAAGCGTAGAACCAACTTTAGCAATCTCTCCACTCACAGTAGAGCCACCCAATTATCTTGTAACTACCATCAGAACTAATTCTTCATATTCTACTGCTTTTGACAGCTACGGACAAATCTCTTGTAAAAGTAACGAAACCCTAACAGGTGGAGGGTATAGATCTAGCTTCCATCAATCATTATCAGTTTACGAAAATCATCCAACTCCTGATGGAAAAAAATGGATTGTGGCAATGCAGTATAACCCACCAAGCAGTCATGGCACTTCCTACATACAGCCTCCACCATTTGACGTCTATGCATTATGCACAAAATTAGGATCCTAAAATCCTCTCTTTTTCTTTTTTATTGATAAATTCTTTTGCTATCCTTCAGAATATTATTGGTGGGTCAAAAACTGTTACACTAGTAAATTAGTCTTAAAACGGTATGCTACAAAATGGAACAATCGGAATAAATAATCGAAAATGATAGCCAATTTCTGTTAATGCTAAAATTTCAAGGGAAAGTTGTAGTTATTACTGGCAGTGGTACTGGAATTGGAAAGGCCATAGCAGTAAAATTTGCTGAAAATGGTGCAAGTATTGTCATACTTGGAAGGAGAAAAGAACCACTAGAAGAAACTGCAAAGAGTCTGAAAGAAATTATTGACAAAGTAAAGAGCAATGCATTTGTTAAAATTTTTGCCGGAGTTGATGTTAGCGATGAAGAAGGCGTATCACATATGTTTGATGAATTAAAATCATCAGGTAACGTCGATATTCTAGTTAACAACGCAGGTGTTTCTGGACCAGTAACTTGTTTTGCAAACTCTCCTATGACTGAATTTAAAAGTACGGTTGCCATTCATCTCACAGGAACTTTTTGGACATCAGTTCAAGCACTAAAAGCAATGAAAGCAGGTTCTAAAATTATTACAATTTCAACATTTTTTACAGAAGAGCGACCTTTAGAACAAAGACCATATAGATTCAGAAGTCCGTATACTGCTTCTCAAGGGGCAAAAAATAGACTAGCTGAGGCAATGTCATGGGAGCTAACTGAAAAGGGAATTATTTCCATAGCAACAAATCCAGGTCCTGTCCATTCTGACAGAATTTACAAAACAGTATATCCAAAAGCTGCTGCTGAATTTATGAGAGTAAGTGGCTTTGAAAGCTTGACTCCACAAGAAGTAGAAGAAGTAAATAATGACATACTGCCGTTGATGGGAGAAGAAGAACAAATAGTAAAAGACGGAATTAAAAATGCAACCATAAAATTGGCAAAATTAAAAAACATAGCATCTCAAACAGATATAGAAAATCTTGGCAAAACAATTTCTTCCTTGCTTTCAAAGATTCAACAAATTGCAGAAAAAATTCAGAACAACACTAGTAAGATGATAGCTGATGAGCAATTTTTGTCCCAGTCCCAAGTAGCAGAGACGGTATTATCTCTTTGTGACGAAGAAATATCAAAAATTCTCAATGGCAAAGTCATACCAGGTGACAGAGTATTTTATCCTGTCAAGCCACACATTTCATCCACCATTCCTGAATCACAGATTGATTTTAATGGAAAAGTGGTAGTGCTTACTGCAGACATTACAGAGAACTCGGATATTTTACGTGTAGAATTTCTTGCTCAAAATATTGAAAAAAATGGTGGCAAGGCAGTCATCTTATTATCAAAAAATAGCTCAAAACAATCACAGGAACAATTATCCAAATTTCATTCGCACCCAATTGACTTGTCAAATCAAGACGAAGTAAGAAGATTTTTCAAAACTGCCTCAGAAAAAATAGGAGCAATTTCTATTATAATTCATGTAACAGGCAAAATTCCGCCTTTTGCAAAACTCACAGAAATCAGCAGATCACAGTGGGATGCTTTAGTTGACAGATTCATAAACGTGCCAGCCATGGTGGGACAGGAATCTCTCAATATTTTCGTACCAGGCGGTTCTAAAAATCCTCCACTTTTCAAAGGAAAATCAGGTACAATAGTAATCATAGGTCCTGACCTGCCATCTGGTCCAAAGGTATCTGGTGCGGACAGGGCAAAAGTAGAAGTGTTTCGAGGAGCTATGCGACCATTTGCTACGACCGTCAATCAAGAGCTAAGTGATGTTCTCAAGTCAAATCTGCGGGCATTTCTAGTTTTGCCAGGAAGCATAGATGGTATAGAACCAAGCAATGAAAGAATTTTCAATGCCATAAAATATTTCGCGTCTGGAAAAGCTGCACAAAGCTCAGAAGTGATCTATTATCCTGACGAAACAAGATCCTGATGAAAAGATTTTCAGAACTCAAAGTCGGTGACGAATTTTTTTCAGAATTTAAAATCTCACTACAAGAGCTTGATAGTTATCTTGCCTTTGCTAAAATAAAAAATGTATTATACGAGAACAATGAAAAGATGGAAAAAGAAACCAGTAAAATGATTTCTGGAAGAGCAATTCTAGGAAGAATGGAGGGTGAATTTACAAGATTAAAAGAAATGTATGGAAATTTACTGATTTTTTACGGCATGGATGGCGACTCGGGATGGAAAAACAGGCACACTAGATTCCTAAAACCTCTTTTTACCAATGAAAATTTGAAAATTAAATTTAAAATATCTGAGATAACTGACTTGAATGAAAATTTTGGGCTTTTAGCAATTGATTTTGAAGGTTCAAAGGATAATGGCGAGCTTATTGTGGTATCAAGACGTAATCTGTACCAGATCAAAAAGGTGCCCCCAGAGAATCAATAAAAAGTTTAATTGCAGTTATAACAAGTACAGCGGTAACAAGAATTCGAAGTCTTTTCTCTTCTACCTTTAGTGAGAGTCTACTACCAACAAGTCCACCTGCAAATGCTCCTATTGAAAGAAAAAGTGCTTGATAAAAATCCGGATGCCCAAGAAGTGCGTGTGCAATCATACCAGAAGCCGATGCAAATAACAAAATAAACTGTGAAGTAGGAGCTGCCATTTTCATTGAGAGTCCAATTGCTATGACCATGAGAGGAACAAACACAGTTCCACCCCCAATGCCAAACAGACTAGAAATTATTCCAGCAAAAAAGCTTGCACCAACAGCCAAGATCATTATTTGTTTTGAAAGATTGTAGGTTTTAGACTCCATTTTTCGTTTTGAAAAAATGTAAATGCTTGACGCTAAAAGCACTATGCCAAACAATATCTTAAACAACGATGAAGAAATCTCATCTGAAATGAATGCTCCAAGTATTGTACCTGGTATTGAAAGTAATCCAAGCTTCAATCCAAGCGAGAATTCTATACGCTTTTGTTTTGCATAAGAGGCCGTTGATGCTACGGCATTACTGAAAGCAGCAAAAAGACTGTCACTTGCTGCAAGTTGTGGAGAAAATCCTAAAAATGTCAAAATAGGTACAATCACAAACCCACCTCCTAGCCCAATCATTGAACCAATAATTCCTGCAACAAATCCTAGTAATATCAATCCCAGATATTCAAACAATACAAACACCAACGGCTACCATTGTGGATTAAATGAGTACGTCAACCTTAATGAACCAAGAAATATAGCAAAGCTCTAGATACATTATCTAGCAACAAGTAATTTCCACAAATATCCATTTTGATTGGTTGTAAGTTCCATTTCAAAATGTTCCGAACCTAACGGAACAGGTTGCGTGGTGCTATTGGGCTTTTTACCAGAAATATGAAAATCACGAAAAGCGTTAATCATGTCAGATAGAGTAGCATATCCTTTTGGTTTTTCTTTATCCCAACAATCACATGTTGTCTCGTTAATAACAACCCAAAAAATGGTTTTTACATCATTTAGATTACCTAGCAGAGGGTCTGATTGCACAGCGGCAATAACCAAACCTGGTGCTCTAGTGGATCCCACCATGTTAACATTTCCAAGGAAGATACCATTCTTATCTTTGATCTCAGTTGACGTGCAGTACTTTACAAGTGCTTGTTTTGTGTCATTTGAGAAAAAGTGGCAATATTGATTGATATCAGCTTGGCTAGAAAACCTAAATGGTTTTGACATGTTAATATCGTGAGAAAGCAAGATTGTTCGTATATTTGAGTTTGCTTCCTCGTATGAAAAATCAAGATCAAGTGGAGAAATTTGTGATTGGTCAGTATTGTTGTTTGATTGAACAGATATACTTGGCAATAATAAAACAATAATTATTCCGGCAACGGCAGCAGCTCCACCAATACCTGCATACAGAAGTTTTTTTTGCCTCATGAAGTCTTAGATTTTGTTTGCTCTAATAAATTAATCTTATAATTCATGTTAATTTCATGAATCTTAATTAATGCCGAATTATGTTTGTTGAATGTTGCGTATAATATTATGTGGTTTTGGAGTTGTGGGTCAAAACTTTGCAAAGCTTCTACTTTCAAGGTCAGAGGATTTGTATGCACTTCATGGTCTAAAACCTAGAATAGTGGGTGTTTTTGATAGCAAGGGAACAGCAGCATCTTCTGCTGGTCTTGACCTCAACAGGTTACTAGAAATTAAAAAAAAATATGGCAGCGTAAGAAAATACCACAATAAAGAAAAAGATGCAAATGGACTAGAAATGATCAGGGGTATGGATGCAGAGGTCCTAATAGAGACAACACCAAGTAATTACAAAGATGCAGAACCTGGAATGTCGCATGTAGTAAACGCAATGAAAAACGGATTACATGTCATTACGGTAAACAAGGGACCGCTTGCTCTTGCTTTTCCTTCATTGATAGAGCTTGCAACATATAATCAAGTCCTGCTAAAATTTAGTGGTACTGTAGGTGGCGGTACGCCAATTATAGATTATGCCAAGAATAGTCTGAGAGGAGAAAGGATTGTTTCCTTTCAAGGAATCCTAAATGGTACAACAAATTACATACTGACTAACATGGCTAGTGGAATGACTTTCAAGACGGCACTGGCAGATGCAAAGAAAAGAGGATATGTTGAAGCAGATGAATCATTAGACATTGACGGGTATGATGCTGCGGCTAAACTTGTCATATTGGCTAATTGGATAATGGACATGAAGGTTACAATAAAGGACATCCAACGTATAGGAATTCGTGATGTTACCACATCAGATATCAAAAAAGCTACTCTGAATAACTCTGCAGTAAAACTAATCGCTTCATGTAACAAGGATTTGATAGTCTCACCGCAACAAATACCTCTTGAGGACCCATTATGTGTAAATGGCACTCTAAATGCAATAACATTCAATTCTGAACACTCTGGGTCTCAAACAATTATCGGCCGTGGGGCTGGAGGAATGGAAACTGCCAGTTCTATTCTCAGGGATTTGTTAGATATAAAACAGGAAATGGCAAGACGTTGAAGTCCAATTTATTATCTAAAAGTAAAACTACAGAAACATTAGAAGAAATTCATTCCCAGTGGAACATCGAGATGCCAAAAACTAAAACTCTAATGATTCATGAAATTGACGATGAAATAAGTCTAATAACTGGCGATGGTTTCACCGCGATAAAGTTTGGCGAGATCTATTTGCCTTTTTTATCTGAAACTGTTTTACTTGAGAAATTTCCAAATGTTGTTGTAGATAGCGGTGCAATAAAATTTGTGTGCAACGGAGCTAATGTAATGAGACCTGGTATCAAAAGTTTTACCAAGTTTGATAAAGACCAAATAATATGCGTGATAGAAGAAACTCACAATAAATTTCTATCAGTAGGCAGATCAATTGTATCAAGTGATGAATTGCCTACCATTACAAAGGGCGAAGTAGTAAAAAATCTACATTATATTTCAGATAGATTTTGGGAAGCTGCTAAACAAATAAAGAAATAACTAGTTCTCAGTAAATTCTCGGCAACCGCTTTTGTCAACTACTAATACGTCAATTCCGTCACCGCTTGCGGTATCCCTCATAATAGCAGAACGTATAGATTTTACTGCCAACGTTACTGCTTCTTTTTCTTTCATTCCTTGTTTGAATTCCTGATCAAGAACTCCAAGTGCCATTTCCGCTCCAGTTCCAACCGCAGCATAATCATCAGGCAAAACAGAACCTAATGGATCCAAAGTGTAGATTGCTGGCATACCATCAACCCCGCCTACAATGACTTGAGTAAGCAATGGATAGTATCGTCTTTCATACATTAAGGATGACATCATTTTTGCAACAGAATTTGGCGGAATTTCTCGTTTTAATTCCATTTTTCGTATTTTCGTTAGTGCTCGCATTTGCATTGCTAAAACTTGCATGTCAGCTACTAATCCAGCACAACAAGCACCAACATAGTCTGTAATTTTGAATGTTTTTTTCGTAGACTTGCTTACAAGAAAGTTGCCGTATGCTATTCTCCTTTCACTAGCTAAGACCACACCATCATCATAAGTTATTCCGACTGCGGTAGCACCGGGCATATACACATAAGCCATAAATTCTGTGCAAAACGAGGACAATAAAGCCCTTTCTCTAGAGAAGAAATCTGATTATGATTCGATTATTCCAAGAAAAAGAAAAATTATTGACCAATTCTTCGTCTCTCATTTTTTTATTATTTTGAGACATTATTTTAGATGAATTTATTCATAATCCTACAAACACATTTTGTCGTCTTGTTAAGCAGATCTATTCTGGCAAACTCATTTGGGGAATGAATTCTAGAGAATACATATGTGCTTCCAATTGAGATGCATGGTACACAAAGGACCTTGGCAAAAGAGTACATTGGTCCAGTCCCGGCAGAAGAAACACTTACTATAGATTTTCCAAATGATTCATTTGCCGCTTCCCTTACTTTAGAAACAAAAGGATCCAAGATCTTTGTTTTAGACGCAGCTTCTCCATGAATCATCTTTATCTTAATATCGCCAAATCCATTTGATCTAAGATGTCGTTTCAGTCTTTCAAGCTGCATTAAAGGATTCATCTTTGGAATTAGTCTAAAGTCAATTTTTACTAGTGCTTGCGAAGGAAGTACGGTCTTCGCACCTGGACCTGTATATCCAGAAATAAAACCTGCGATATTGCAGGTTGGCTCACCTACCAAGGCTTTCCTAGCTGCAAATCCCGTTTTATTTGCAACAAACCGTTTTATTCCATATTCCTTTTTGAATTCCTTTTCATCAAAGGGTTCAGATTTAATTAGGTTTTGCTCGCCTTTTGTAAACGCATCGACTTCTTTGTACCAGTCCTTGATGAGTATTTTTCCATTAACATCTCTAAGTGTCCTTAATGCTTCCAAAAGTCGCCAAGCTGGGTTTTCAATCAGAACAGCAAGACTAGAATGTGCATCACGAATTGATTCTGCCACAGAAAGTTCAACATAGAGTAAACCTTTCATGCCAAGGCTAATTATCGGTCTATCCTTGGCATCTACATATCCAAATTCCCAAATTACCCCATCACATGAAAATTTATTTTTATATTTTTTTAGATATCTTTCTACGTGCATACTTCCAATTTCTTCCTCACCTTCAACTAGGAATTTGACGCTGCATGGTACATCACCCTCTGTTTTCAGATAGGATTCAACGGCCTTGATTCTAGTAATTAATTCACCCTTGTCATCAGCAGAACCGCGTCCAAAGATCTTGTTTCCTCTAATTTTGCCACTAAAGGGTTTGTCTTTCCAAAGATCAAAGGGTTCTGCAGGCTGTACGTCATAATGGTTGTAAAACAGGAGTGTTTTCTTTGGATTTTGTTTGGATCTAACCTCACCATAAACTACAGGAGGAATTCCTTTTCCAAGATAAAGTGTCTCTGAATGAATTCCTGAATTTCTCATTATTTTTCTCACAAGTCTTGCGCATTCTTCAAGGCCTTCATTTTTTGCAGAAACGCTAGGCTGTCTAATTAGAGTTTGAAGATCTGAAACCAGTCCTTTCATGTTTTTGTCTACATATTGAAGTACTTGCATAAAGTCACTTTATCCTATCAAAAGGTTTCATTGCCTCAGAAATAAATTCTAAGAGATCAGTTGCCACAATATGCAATCCATGTTTTCTTTGAGCAAGCGCTCCTGCCTTTCCGTTTATAAAAACTGCTGCTGCAGCAGATTCGATAGGGTTATGATTTTTTGACAGCATCGCTGCAACCACACCCGAAAGTACATCGCCTGTTCCACCAACTGTCATTGCAGGCGTATTTTTTACATTCAGATATGTCTTTTGGCCATCGCTGACAATATCGGTAGGACCCTTCAACAGGATTGTAAGCCCATTTTCTTTGGCATGTTTTTCCACAGTTGAGATTCTCTCTTTTTTAGAATCTGGCGGGAGTTCTCCAAACAATCTTTTGAATTCTCCTGCGTGTGGAGTGACTACAACTTTTGTATTTTTAATTATGGGTAAGATATCAGACACCAAGGCGCTTGCATCAAGAGAGATCATCACATCTCGGTTCAAAAGTGAATTGACAAGTAACTTTAACGCTTCAATGTCTTGTATTGCCAAGCCCATTCCTATCGTTGCGGAATCTAGTTTTTTTGGTATTACTCCAAGAAGTTTGTGTATGGCACCTCTTGTAAGCTTTGAATCAACTAAAGGAAGTACGATAAGATTTGGAGATATTGCTCTTGTTGCCTGGACATTTATTTTTGGCACACAAGTATACACCAAATCTATTCCACATCTAAGGGCGGCAAGTGATGAAAGTATAGGTGCGCCGTGAAAAAAGTAACTGCCGCCAAGAACTAGAACTTTTCCGTTGTCACCCTTACGTGACGCAAACTTTCTTGGTGGAATAAAATTTTTGACTACAGTTGCCTGTAAAATCTTACTTGTCAACACCGGTAATCTTCTTTTTGAGGGAATAAACTTTCCTTGTTAGAATCTGCAGACCATTCTTGTAGTCACTTGAGGTCAATTATTCTGCAGATTCGTCTAATTCAACATCTTCCTTCTGAAATCGATTCTTAAATGCTCTTGGGCTTGAAACTTTTCTTGCAAAGGCTACGTATGTGGTATGACCTATACTACGAAACGAATGCCTTGTTTTTCCCTCTCTTGCCTCAATTGTTCTGACAATCTGTTCTGTACATTCAATATCATAAAAATCATTTTCGTTAAGCGCAGTTGCAAGTTTTTCAAGCTGATTCATTGTAGGACATATTGCAACAAAGGCTCCACTTCCTTTGAGCATTTTCCTTGCTTGAGGTACTACTGACCATGGATCACCCAAGTCTACTACTACCATATCAGCATCAATAATTGGAACTTTTTTTACTGATTTTATGTCAAGATTCTCCATTGTTACAAATTTTGCTACGTTTGCCTTTTCGATATTTTTTCTTGCGATCTCCATAAAATTTGGTTCCACGTCAAAAGTGTAGACATGCCCACGTGGTTTGACAATACTTGCGAGAAACGTAGTAAGAGAACCGCTTCCAGTTCCTATCTCGACAACTTTCTGCCCACTTTGCAGACCAGTTCTTGCTGCAATGTATCCTAGGTCTTTTGGATATACTATCTGCGTGCTACGCTGGCTTTTCATTATATAATCATGGATTGTCGGTTCAAACAAGTAGATGTATTTTCCTTTGTTTGTTTTAATTGTGGAACCAAACTCTTTTCCGATAACATCTTTGTGATTAATTACACCAACATGGGTATGAAACTGCTGCTTTTTTGACGCCTTCATCAGCCATTTTTTTGAATCATTATAAAAAAACAGGACGTAAGAATTTTGTTTTATTTTCTTCACAGAAATAAAGCTGATACCATATGGATAAGAATTTACCTGTTACATCCTAGTGGGAGAGATAATCCCAAGTAAATCAAGTGCTTTGGCAAGTGTTTCCTTAAAACAATACACAATGCAAAGCCTTGCATTTACCAGTGATTTGTTCTCAGCAGTTAGGACCTTTACATGCTCATAAAATGCATTAAATGTAACCGCAAGATCATAACAATAACGGGCAATTATTTTTGGGGACATATTTTTTGCCGAATCTTCTATCTTAATGTCAAACTTTCCAATGGATTTTATTAGATTCAATTCATATTCTGTTACAAGATCTTCAAAGGAGACATCAAATTGGGGTTCGGTTTCTGCCTTTTCTAAAATTCTTGCAGCCCTTGCGTATGCGTATTGAATATAAGGTCCAGTATCACCTTCTAGGCTAAGAGATTCAGTCAAATCAAATGTAATTATTTTATCAAGATCTTGTTTTATCATTGCATACCTAAGTGCACCCAAAGCAACTTGTTCTGATATCTTTACAAGTGAGAGATCATCAAGTTCCTGATTTCTCTTCTTTGCTTCTTCATATGTTTTTAGGCCAAGTATATCCAAAACATAATCTGCGTTGACGTAGATTCCCTTTCGTCCTGACATCTGCATCTGTTTGCCGGCTGTATCTACCCCTAGCGTTTTTGCAGTCTCTGCACCCAGAGTCACTGATTCATATCCCAAGTGAAAATATGCTCCTTCTTGGGATTTGAATTCAGACATTATCTTTGTAATTATTTTTTGTAAACGAGATTGGCGTGAATCAATAACAGTTACCACCTTGTCACCAGTAAAGTCAAGCTTGTTTCCAGTTTTTTCGAGCGTCGTCTCCCATAGAACTCGTCCGTCTTCCTGCTCTGCATATTTTTTATAATAAAACGGATCTTCAAGCATTCCAAGCTTCCATGCAGCATATGGTATGTCTTTTGCAATGTATGTCGCTATGCCATTGCTTCTAATCAGAACCTTGTCTTCCTCATCTGCTGACTTTATAACCCAACACCCTTCATTCTTTCCTTCCTTTTCAAGATAAATTATTCCCATTGTTTTCATCTTTTCAAATACTATTTTCCAGAGATTTGATCGAATGATTTGTGACTCGAAATTCAGACAATCATAGGTAACCCCAAGACGCCAGCAAGTTTTTAGTTGTTCGTCAAGAACCTTTCTTGTGATTTCATTAGCAAACTTGGCAGTTTCAGATGTCCCTTCTTCTAATTCTTTTAACACTAAATTTCTTTTCTCTGCTAGATTTGGATTGGTTTCATATTTTTCTGTGACACTAACATACACCACATCTCCACAATAATGATCAAATTTTTGATCTTTTGGGGCTTCGGAAGGAAATCCTCCGTATTTGAAACCTACGATAATATCTGCTACTTGTAATCCAGAATCATCAACGTAATTAAGTACTCTCACATCATATTGTGCTTTGTGTAATATTCTTGAAATTGTGTCACCGATGATAATATTTCTCACATGACCTACATGTAATGCCTTGTTTGGATTTACACTTGTGTGTTCTACTACAATTTTTAAATTTTTTCCAACATTAATATCGCCATAATTTTTTTGTACCGCTGATTTTAATGTAAAATTATTTAATTCGGTAAAATTTGCAAAAAAGTTCACATATCCAGACGGATGTGAAGTTATTTCCTTTACAAACTTGCCTGTATTCTTTTTATATTCTTTTGAAATAATCTCTGCAATTTCATATGGCTTTTTCTTGAGATTTTTTGCA
>Ga0210384_10002252_pt1 | contig 23927 bp, 28 predicted proteins | sample IncBWH2MmetaG_FD_160574 | JGI IMG/M metagenome (GOLD analysis project Ga0210384, IMG submission 160574) | Forest soil microbial communities from Barre Woods Harvard Forest LTER site, Petersham, Massachusetts, United States - Inc-BW-H-2-M | ecosystem: Environmental > Terrestrial > Soil >...
AAGGCCCAGATCACGAGCGACCCGCCGAATCGGGCGGAAGAGCGAAAAAACTCAATCCGAACGCTGGCACGGGTATCGCTGAACACTTACTACCTCGAAGAACGGCCTTATTCAGAGTTTCCCTAGAATCATAAGTTCATAGTACACTTGCATTACTCGCATCGAGGGGTTACTGGTTGGAGCAATCACCAGTAGCACTTTATTCTGACCCCAAGGCCGCAACATCTCGTCAACTGCCTTCGTGGGATGCGGAACACCAATCGAAGCAAGGACAAAATCCGATGACACCGCAGGCTCAAGGGGAAGGTTTAGCGTGTCCCGCGCGACCGAAGTAAACAAAGCTGAACCCCCGACCCACACAAAGGCCGTTAACAGCGCGAAGACAAGGGCGCGAGCAATAGCGTTGCCGACCAAAGTGGAGTTTAACATCAGGTCAATCAATGCGGCATGTGATTCCTTGCATACGCGGGCCTTTGTTCAACCTGAACGCCTCGGAAAAGAGGACTAACACAAGGAAAGCACCCAAACCGGTCAATGCTAAGATTGAGTCGGGCATCACAGTTTTCGCTTCCATCAACGAAAATCGCAAAACAACACCTCGTTCTCTCAGTGGCTCAGCAGGTCTCCAGTCTTCTCTGTGCCGCGGCGCAGCACGATTGAAACACTGCCCCATCTATCCCGAGCGGAATCCATGACCGTAACTGCACCCTTTACGCTTACCGAGTTCTGTTGATAACGCAGATCGTTGCTGCAGCGAAAAATCTCATTGAATAGACCACAAGAATATCGAGAGGGCCAGATTTCTCAGCGCAACTACCATGGTACCAACCGTTGTGCCCAGGCTCGAGCATCGCGAACCCGATTCAACCATCTCCAACCCTTGCTATTCAAAACCGAATGCAGAGTAGCGCGCTCGTGTTGAAGCTGGGCTTCCAAAGATTTGATTTGCTGACCTTGCGAGGCTAGTTTTTCAGCCCGCTCTGGGTTTGGAAATCCGCTCTCGGTTCTGGTAGGGAGGCACCGGTTCGTCCCTTTTTTTCTTAAGAAGCCATTTGGATTAAAGGAGAGGAAAAATTTTTCGCGCGAACGATCCACACTGAACTCACTGGTCTCGCGCAAAAAGGTTCCGACAGCTTCCATAGGTCCCGGGCCGAACTCAGGAAAGACAGGGTGATTGTTGATATTGGTGTCCTCGACGACTAGATAATTGCCTGGCGTAACGAATCGCTGGTAGGTTCGCAGTTCCTCGAGTACATGATCGCGAGTGTGGTCATCGTCAAGGATGACCATAACAGATTCCCTTTCCTGCACTAGGCTTTCAAAGCGGGTGAGTACATCTGGGGAGAGCGTGTCCCCTTGCCAGTAAGACACACGCGGACACTTTGGTGAGTCTCTGGCTCGTACATCGATTGTAACCACCTCGCCATGTCCCACTAATTCACAAATCGAGGCGAGGAAGACCGCTGAGCCGCCGTCTGCGGTACCGCACTCGATAATCAGATCAGGTCGAAGTTCAAAAATTAATTCTTGATAGACGAAAAGATCAAAAGGACACTTCCGGGCTATCACGCCTAGCCACGTAGTATCGCGAAAAAAAGGATAATACAGCCGGTGGTACTCGTCGACAATAGCTCTTTCGCCATCAGTCAGTTTTGTTATATCGGCCATTGAATACTTCCACGTGCATACATGGTAGCACCGACGAGATTAGAAGCTCCGCGCGCAAAAGTCGGGGTATCACCTTGGGGGCGTCGGCGCGCCGAATTCTCCCCGCTTCAGTGAACTGGGTTGGGGGGGTACTCGATGAAAAGTGGCTGATGTGTGCGTCGAGGTATTAAAATATTTTGGTGCGAATGCTTGCGCATATCGCCGAGCGGATTGGAGACTGGTTCGTGAACAAGGAGCAAGGTGGGCCGACATCGTCTGCGGACGTATGTGCGTGCCTTTACATGCGGCTATTGAAACGTTGTCTGACTCGCAATCTCTTTCCGGATCAACGCTATGAATGTGGCACCTCAGCGCGTACAGCCCCCTATTCCAAAGAGTTGCGACAGAATGGCAAAGACTGGCCGACGGAAGCGGATACGATGGTCGGGATGAAAAGATTGGACAACGTCCATGATTGTTGCGGACCGCCATCCGCGAGTCAGTCCCGGGTGATTTTGTTGAGACTGGGATCTGGCGCGGTGGCTGCGGCATTGTGATGCGGGCCATATTGGATGCGTTAAAGGATCCACAACGAAGAGTGTGGTTGTTTGACTCCTTTGAGGGATTGCCGAAGCCGGATCCCGAATCCTTTCAGCAGGACAAAGATGACCCTCATTGGAGGTATGCATTTTGCCTTGCTGTACGCCTAGAGCAGGTCAAAGACAACTTCGAAAAATATGAGCTATTGGACGAGCGAACTCAATTTGTCAAAGGCTGGTTTCGCGACACGATTCCCCACCCGAGGTCACAAATATCTTAGTTCTGCGCCTGGATGGTGATATGTACGAATCAACATGGCTTGTGCTCAACCACCTCTATCCAAAAGTGTCGCCGGGCGGATTTATTATCGTTGACAACTACCGAGCCATTCCGTCATGCAGGGCGGCTGTCGACAATTTTCGTGCCCAGCAATCCATATTGTCGCCCATCTCCAAAGTTGATTGGACAGGGATCTTCTGGCGTAAGTAGCCGATGCGGCTCGAATCGACAGGAAATCAGAACAGCAGGAGAACTGCTCCGCTGTTCGGCAAGCATTGGTGCCTTCGCTGCTCAAAGAAAACGACTAGTCTCACGCAACACCGGACTTATATAGCGATAACCAAGTAACGACGCTGCTTCGTCAGTGCTAAGATTGGCACCGAAGGGAGTAGCTTCCGACTCACCAAAAGCAGATGGCAAACAACACCTCGTTCTCCCAGTGGCTGAGTACATCTCCAGTTCTTTCCGTGCCGCGGCGCACAACTTGGCGCGTAATCAACTGGCTGCTCGCGCAGCGCAACATGATGGCTGTTCCGATCACCGACAACACGTATCGCGCCACTGACTACAGTCTGATCCGCAACGTCATTTCCGAAACGGACATGCTCCTATTGAAGGACGAAGCTTATCAGGTGCTTTCCTGCGCCCGGGCCACCGCCAAGATACAAGGAGAGATCGCTGAGGTAGGAGTTTATCGCGGCGGCTCTGCCCGTCTTATGTGTGAGGTTTGCGGGAACCGATCGCTCTACCTGTTCGACACCTTCGAAGGTCTGCCGAGCACCGATCAGCTTGACTCTCGCTTTGGGGCCGGACAGTATGCGGCATCTTTCGAGAAGGTGCAAGCCTATCTCGCTAAGTTTCCGAGTGTACACATCTACAAAGGATTGTTTCCTGCAACCAGCGATCCGATTGCGGACAAACGCTTTTCGTTTGTACACCTCGATGTGGATCTATACCAGCCGACCCGCGATTCGTTGGAATTCTTCTACCCGAGAGTCAATCCCGGTGGAATGTTCTTGATTCACGACTATTTGTGGGCGGAAGGGGTGCGCAAAGCCGTGCAGGGATTCTTTGCCAGCCGTCCGGAACCTGTCCTGGAACTCGCTGGCGCCTATTGTGGGATCATCAAAGTGTAGGGGTGCCTGGGCGCGGAGGAATGCCTACACCAGTCTGCATACGCCAAACAATCCGATTCCGAACTTGTAGCGGTAGCATTTGATCTGGTGGGGTAGGAATCCTGCTTGCACCAGGAGCGGCCAAAAGTCGCGGAAATCATAGTACATTTTGTGATCATCCATTTCTTCTGCCGGGCTCGTCTTTAAGCGGAACGCCGAGAACTCCAGAAACCACTTCCCGCGCCAGGTAGGTACGCTAAGTAGGCAAGTGCCACCCGGCGCTAAGATACGACGCAGTTCCTTCAACGCTGCTAAGGGTTCCCAGACATGTTCCAGGACCGAGATGCACATAACCAGATCCTGCGATCCGGATTCGACGGCGCTCAGCACGTCTGGCAAGTAACCCTCTAACGGTTGGACTTTCGGATGAGCCTTCAAAGCTGGCGAAAGTGTAATATCGGCGAGCACGGCTGAACGGACGTCGTCGAGAATACTCTGCGCGAAAGTTGCGTGATAGCCACATCCAATGTCGGCTATACGAAGTTGATTGAAATTACCGACCGTGCGCCGGACCTCATGGCCCGAAAGCCAGATCCCAAAGCGATCTACCACGGTCAGCCTGCGCGAACTGGAACCGAACGCATCTCTCCGCACTGGCTCATTTACGGGAATCAGGTTTGACATCGGCTCAGTGAGACGCGGGGGATTTTGGTTTGACATACAGTGCAGTGGCGTGGAGCAACAGCGTGAAAGCGTAATTGATGAATGCAGCGCTAATCAGGAGAAGTCCTATCACCGCGAGATGGCTGAGGCGAAACAAAGCCTCTTGCGGAAGACGGAAACTCAACTTCCAATACTCGATAACCAGGGGCGCTATAAATGCCAGGCCTGCTAAAAATGCAAGACCGCTGCAGACCATGGAGCGGGAATAGCGAAAAACGCTAAGCCACCTTTTCGTGCTTTGTCCGGAATAGTCATACAGCACTTGTGCAATACAACCAAAACAAAAACTCTGCAGACCGAAAATAGTCAGCGCTAAACCAGCCAGCATCCAGTGCAGGGAAAAAGTAATTGGGCCGACCGTAACAGGGCCCCCGGCCAGCGGAAGCGTCAACAAGAGTCCTAAGCCGAGCAGAATCAGACCAGGCTTCAGAACAAAAAAATCTACCCCATTCACCAACATGGCCCGCAAGTTAATCCATCCTGCCTGCCACGGCGAGAACCAGCCGCTACGCTTGTGATGGCTCAAGCGGCCCTCTGAATCCCTGTAGAACCGGACTGGCACCTCGGCGGTCTTCAGCCCCATATGCACAGATTTCAGGACCATTTCCGAAGCGTACTCCCACGATTGGGACTGGAGGTCCATTCGGCACAAAGCATCCCGGGTGATTCCGCGCATTCCACAGTGGATATCGGAAAACCGGCTGGCATATAAAACGTTCAGCAGCCAGGTAGTGACGGGGGTGCCAAAATAGCGATGGAGCGATGGCATTGAACCCGGCTCAATGTAACCGCGGAACCGCGATCCCATGACGTATTCATAGCCGCTACGAAAGCTCTCTAAAAAGGGTTTTAGATCGCGGAAGTCGTAGGTACAATCCGCATCTCCCATAACGATGTAGTTGCCTCGAATAAAAGGAATCGCATCAATGTAGGCACGGCCTAGCCCCCGTTTAGGAGCCTTCAGGACCCGAGCGCCTTTCGATAGTGCCACTTCGGTTGTGCGATCGCTGGAGCTGTCGATGATGAGAATCTCCCCTCGCACCTTGGCACATCGCAAGCCTTCCTGGCACCATTCCACGAACTGTCCGATCGTAAGTTCTTCGTTGAGCGCGGGAATAACAATCGAAAGTTCTGGGCCCGGGACATCGTGGACCGGAACCAGTAACTTGAGTTCGCCGTCTTCGCGGTCGGCCTCTGCAACGGAATTAACCATCAATGAACTGCTGACCATGTCGTTTCTACAATTGGTACCCGGATCGGGATGCATCGGTATAGAACATCTGCACCGTGTCGAGAGAATAGTCGTGAAGATCTTTGCCGACTGTTTTGAGCTTTGCCAGGACATTGTCCGTGACCGTGATGATGTGACAACCGACATCGTTGGCCTGAAAAATATTCAGCAGCTCTCGCGGGCTAGCCCAGATTAGTTCTACATTGGGATACACAGAGACTAGTTCCACCGCCGCCGCCATCAGGGGTACGGGATCGCGACCCGTGTCCGCGATCCGGCCAGCGAAGACGGAAACCACGGCTGGCGCGCCACCGCCCAACGCCGCCGAGGCGTCCCGAACCTGATCTAGTGTCAGCACCGCGGTGACGTTTATCTGCACTCCCGAGTGTGCGAGCCGCTGAACAAGATCCAGGGAAGACTCGCGCCGTGTATTGGTCACAGGAATCTTGACGTACACATTCTCTGCCCAGCTCGCGATCTTGCGGGCCTGCCGCTCCATCTCGCTAAACTCGTCGGCAAATACCTCAAACGAAATCGGCCGGTCAGTGATAACTTCCAACACTCCACGCGCGAAAGCTTCGTAATCCCTGACTCCGGCGGCCCGCATCAGAGTAGGGTTGGTGGTAAAACCTTGAATCAGTGGGTTCGCTCCCGCCGCCGCGATCTGCGCCCGGTCTGCCCCATCAGCGAACAGCTTCACCTTCAGCTGCGACAGCGATCTCACAGATGGCCACCCGGTCTCTTCCCTATCCACGTGACCGATGCGCTCATTGGATACCTTGACGGTCACCTCAGAGAGAGCTTTCATGCGGACTCCTTATGTTACGTTCTGGCTAAAATCCAGTCGACCGCCTCCGGCAAGGATCCCACCCGGGCATCCGGAACCGAAGCTGGAGCTTGTTCCGCGTAACCACGATCGATCCAGACGGTTTTGCATCCTGCGTTGGAGCCGGCATCGACATCTCGCCACCGGTCGCCGATAAGATAGCTGTGGCTCAGGTCAATGCCATAGCGCTGCGCCGCGCATGTCATGAGGCCGGGGCGCGGTTTGCGGCAATCGCAGCCGTCCTGATCGTCGTGATAGCAGGTCAGCACATCGTCCAGTGGCAACTCCGCCCGCAACCGGCTTCCCATCTCCTCGACGGCCTGCCGCTGCTGAATACCTCGGGCAACATCCGGCTGATTGGTAACTACCAACAGAAGAAAATCTCGTTCTTTGAGGCGAGCCAGGGCCTCTGCCGTTCCCGCCGGGATGCGCATGTCAGCGGCTGTGGCGGGCGGGTGCGGTTTGCCGTTACGCACTACTGCCTCATTCAGGACTCCGTCACGATCCAAAAAGACAGCGCTGCGCAGTTGCGGAGCTACTATGGACTCCCACTTGGTAGCTGCTTGCTGGAGCTTGGGATGGGAAACCAGCAGGTGCCACACCACCGCCTGGAAAGCCTCCGCATGTGGCGTGATCCGGTCCGGATGAACAGTTGGAATCAGAACGCAAACATCGGCAACGCGCGCCGTGTATCCGCCGTCGCGGCCCACAATCCCCAGGATGCTCGCCCCTACTGACTTGGCATAATCGAGCGCAGCCACGATATTAGGGCTCACATTCCTTTCCACGCTCCCGCCGCCCACCGAAAAAACCAGCACGGCGTCGCGCGCCTGCAGATGGCTGACTCGTAACCAAGCAACAAACACCGTCGGCCAGCCTTCGTCATTGACCCGGGCGGTCAATTCCGACACATTGTCCGTCGGAGCATATGTCTCGATTCCCCCTAGCTTGCGAAAATCGTTTACCGCATGTGAAGCATTCGCCGCACTCCCACCTACTCCCAAAACGAATAGACGACCAGAACGCTGGCGAACCTGTACCAGGAGAGCCACCATTTTCTCGAGGACTGCCGTATCCAGCTGCCGCGCAATTTCTTGTATCTCAGCGAGAAAAGACGCTGAAAACCGCGTTCCGTCAATAGCTATAGTTGCCATCTTGTCCAGGAAAAATACAGCTTAACATAATCTTCCGGCTTGCCTGCGTTCAGGTCTCGAGGAGCAAAGGTTGGTGGTTCGCGGAGAGGAAATCTAACTGACATTACCGGCAGCTTTCAAAAACTGCGCGGTTTCCCGCAGTCCCTCAGGCGAGCCGATCTCATAAAACCGGTCCTGCACTTCGAAAGCCGCCAGATTGCCGGTGCTAAGCAAGTTCTGGTAGACCTGGGCCAAGTCATACACCTCGCCAGCCGGAATCGCGGCAAAGACGCTGCGATCAAAGACGCCTAGACCATAGTCAATATGGCGCATCCCGGGCGTCCGGTTGCGCTTGTCATACTTTAAGATCCGCCCGTCCTCGTACTCGACGTTGCTGCCGTCATATCGTCCGTCGTTGCGGTATACGGTCATCAACCCGGGGAGGCCGCTGCCCCGGAAAGCGTCTTGCACGGCGCGGTAGTCGCAGGTCAGATAGGAATCGCCATAAAGCACGAAGAAACGTTGCGGCAACAGATGCAGCGCCTGCCGAATCGCGCCTGCAGTACCCAGCAACCTGGGACCATCGAATGTATAGTCGATCCGGATTCCAAGTTCCGCGCCATCCCCGAATCGTTGCTGAATCCTTTCCCCCAGGTAACCGACCGCGAGCACGACATGACGAAGGCCATTGCTCCTGAGAAGTTTGAGTTGGTGCCAGAGGAACGGATGGCCAGCAACCTCGATTAGCGCTTTAGGAGTGTCCTGCGTAAGGGGCCGCAGCCGCGTCGACAATCCTCCAGCCAGGATGACGGCCGGCATGAGTTGCACCAGGTCACTCACACCAGGCCTAGTACGAAATGACCCGCGTGCCTTCGAAGTCAAAGCGAAACCTCACTTCTCTCAGTCCTTGTTCACGCATGGCGTGGCGCAGGCGGGTTTTGTCCCCCGCGTAGAACATCAGAAAACCACCGCCGCCAGCGCCAATCAATTTGCCACCCAAAGCACCGTTGGCCATGGCGCAATCGTACCATTGGTTGATTTTTTCGCTGCTCATTCCTGAGCTTCGGCGCTTCTTGTGCTCCCAATGGATGTTCATCAGCCTGCCAAACTCTCCCACGTCCCCTCTCTCCAATGCCTGCTTGCTGCGGAATGCCAACTCCTTCATATAGTGAAGGTTCGATATCATCTCTGGGTCAGCCACCTTGCTCCGGTCATGCTGTTCTTTCAAGATCGACGATGCCGACCGTGAGTAGCCGGTAAAGAACAACAGCAGGTTGTCCTCTAAGTTAAAGAGAGTTTCCTCGGAGATGGCTAGCGGCCAGGCCTTCACTGAGCCGTCCTTGGCGAATTCGAAACAAGTGATACCTCCGAATGCCGCGATGTACTGATCCTGCTTACCGATCGGCTCCTTTAGAATGTCGATCTCCACATGACAAGCCTGCTCGGCCAATTCATGCGGGTGGACCAGATTTTTCTTGTACGCGTGCAGCGCTTTCAGCAGCGCTGTCGTAAAACTGCCCGATGATCCCAAGCCCGTTCCCGCTGGGATGTCCGCCATACTTGTAATTTCCAGATTTCGCACTTGGATGTCGACGGCTCGGAGAGCCTCGCGGATTATAGGATGCTGGATCTCGTCGATCGCGAAAACCTCCTCCAAGTGCGAGTACTTCAGAAGGAACCCTTCGACGAATCGAGCGTGAATATCAATGTAGACGTACTTGTCGATCGCCCCCGCAATCAGAAAACCTCCATGCTCGTTAGAGTACGAGGGCAGATCCGTGCCGCCCCCCCCCAACGAAACTCGCAGTGGTGAACGTGTGATGATCATAGTTCGAGCATTGTAACTGTGGAGTGTACCTGTGCTCTACCGCCCTGATGGCAGAGACCAGCGTCTTTAGCGTTGTCGGCAGACCTGTATATAAAGGGCCGGCTGTTCCTAACGCCTAACGAAATGGACGAGGGGATTAAGCCGGGCACTTGCAACATCTGGATTTTCTTCCAAGTATTGTGACAGGTTGAACGAGGGGGTGGGGGGCACGTCCCTCGTACGCGCGCTCGCCACTGTGACGCGGTCACTGACATTAAGCGGAATCGATGCTACAACCGGCTCCATTACCGAGGTCAGGCGCGCAGCTTGGAGGCACCGACAAAAAGACTCTTCGGTCATCCAAAAACTTTTCGTTATCGATTACAAATTGAAACCAGGGGTGCGATTGATATAGTCTGGCGCTGATTGCATATGCGTCTCCGCTCTATTTTTTCTGCACCGCGCCGCTTTCGCGAACTCAATGAGACGATCGAGGCAACCAGGGCGGAAATCACGGCACTCCGCCTTCGCGAGCTCCCCGGAATGATCGAGTCCTTAAGAGCAGAAATTGCAGCACTCCGCGAGCAGATGAAACCCGTCACATGGGTTCCTCCCGGACATTACTATTCACCGCTCGTAGACCCTAATGACGATGTTGTGCAGCGCGTACTCGCGCACTCCGTAAGCACAGGCTTGCCCGATTCGGAGGATGTTCGCCTCGACGTACCGCTGATCCTGAGTTGGTTTGAAAAGATCAGTTATCACTACAAACAATTGCCGTTTCCTGAAGAACGTCAGCCCGGTTTCAGGTACTGCTACGAAAACGGAATGTTTTCGTATTCGGATGCAATTTCGCTCTTTGGCATCCTGCTGGAATTGCGCCCGCGTCGGCTAATTGAGGTCGGTTCTGGTTACTCGTCCTGTGTCTCGATGGATACAAATGACTTGTTTCTCAACCGAAGCATGCAGATGAAGTTCATTGAACCCTATCCACAGAGGCTGTTTGCGATCTTGCCGCCGGAAGACTCCTATCGCAGGTGCGTCGAGCAGGTTCGGTTGCAAAAAGCGCCCCTGGAGTGGTTCTCCAAGCTGGAAGCCGGAGACGTGCTTTTTATCGATTCATCGCACGTGGGGAAGCTTGGAAGCGACGTGAACCACTACTTCTTTGCGATGTTTCCCGTGTTGGCATCAGGCGTTTATATTCACATTCATGACGTCTTCTATCCCTTTGAGTATCCCGCCTCATGGATCATCGAGCAAAACCGCTCCTGGAATGAGGCGTACCTCTTACACGCGTTTCTCCAGTACAACTCAGCGTACGAAATTATCTACTTCAATGATTACGTGTTTCAAGAACACCGCGGCCTGCTGGAATCTAAAATGCCAAAGTGCCTGAAAAACGGCGGCGGAAGCATCTGGCTGCGAAAGAAATGATCCTGCGATTGCCTAAATCGGAATCGGGATCATTCACTCGTGGGAAGTGTTCCCGGTGCAAGGAGCGATTTACTTTTTTTAAGCGTAAGCGCTTGGATGCTTCAAGTGATAAGTGATGACTGGTAACAGCCCCTGCGTCGAAGGCATCTTGCGCACTCCCGTCTCCAGGCTACGACTCGTAGATGCTGATCTGCTTTGCTTTCCACACCGGAACCAGAGCACGCGAGGAACGAGTAAGAAGCCTACCTCAATATAGACCGGTCCGCTTTACCAGCACACATCCCGGGCCAGCCCCTGCAATTTGCATCCTTCCATTCGAAGAAAAAACAGACGGTAATAGGGGACCCGCGTTGGCCCATGATGAACTCCGGACGGATAGGTTTGTTGCATTCATCCGAGCGTGCTGGGATGTTATGCTGATGTCCACGCTGAAGAGGCCAACGCTTGGAAGGGTGGAAATGAAGTGGATAGCTCACCAGATCCGGCTTCCCAATTCATCGTCTACGATGGGTCATCAAGAAGGGCACAGCGAACGGGTCTTACGTCATGTTCAATTGGTCGCCGACGCATTTGCTAAGCCGCTGCCCCAAGTCCGGACTCTAGACTTAGCGTGCCTGGAGGGTGGATTCACCTTCGAACTTGCCCTGCAAGGAGCTCAGGCCGTCGGCTTGGAGGGCAGGAAAGAGAATGTTGATAAGTGTGAATCGGTCAAGGCTCAGATCGGTTTGAACAATTGCATCTTCCTGCAAGACGACGTGCGAAATCTGTCAAAACACAAACATGGCAGCTTCGATGTCATCCTTTGCCTCGGCATTCTTTACCACCTGACTGCTTCGGACGGTGTTGAGCTACTCAGACGAATGTACGACGTATGCCAGCGAGCAGTAATTATTGATACCCACGTCGCGCTGTTTGGCGAAGAGCAGGTGACAGTTGGATCTGAGCATTATTCAGGTCGCACTTACCGTGAGTTCATTCCGGGCACTAGTCCGGAGCGCAAGCAAGGAGCGCTGGCATCCTCTCTCGAAAATGAGGATAGTTTTTGGATGACAGAGGAGTCTCTTTGTCGGTGCCTCCAAGCTGCAGGGTTTACTTCGGTAGTGAAAGTCTTGATACCACCGATTCCGCTTAACGTGAATGACCGGGTTACGGTGGTTGCCTTCAAAGGGAGTCCCGTTGAACTTCACTCCTGTGACATGCCGACGAAGGGTGAATTGCCCGAACGGGCCAATCCTTCTGTGTTGCGCGCAAGCTTCACCGACAAAGAACTGATGAGTGTCTACTGGAAAAAGTCCTCTCCATCGGAACTGGAACGGATCGAAGAACTGCGCGCGCGAGTCGCTGGCGCTGACCTGAGAAACCAACAACTCCAGAGCCAGCTGCAGACAGCAAACGCAACTCTGGATTCAGTTCTGAATAGTAAGGGATGGAGGTTTCTAAACTGGTGTCGGCAAGTTCGAGATCGCCTGCGCCACATGGCCGGCCGATCTTGAGGTAGGCTCTACGGGCTGGGTCGGTTGCCCTTGGCGCGCCTAACGAAATGTATAAGCGGATTGATGTGGGCGTCCGACACTTCCGGATTTTCCTGCAAGTAACGTGCGATGTTGAAGGAGGCGGAGGGATTGCGCCCTTCGTACGCGCCAATCTGAATAAAATGGATTAGCGGGTTTAGTCCGGCTCGGGCTACATCCGGATTGTTCTCAAGATAGTAGGAAGTGTCGAACAGCGGATGTGGATCACGCCTTTCGTGAACGCCATAATGAATGAAATGAACCAAAGGATTCACAGTTGCCATGAAATGAATGAGCGAGTTGAATCCTCGGCCCTCAATATCAGGATTGTTTTGACGATAATACGATACGTCAAACAACGGATGGGGCTGGCGCCCTTCGAGTGCGCCGTAGCGTAGGAAATGGATCAGCGGGTTAAGGCCGAGTGTTTCGACATCCGGGTTCTCTTCGAGATAGTAAGAAGTATCGAACAATGGATGAGGGTTTCGCCCCTCGCACGCGCCCACCTCAACGAAATGTGTAAGTGGATTCCGGCCTGACTTTGCGACATTGGGGTTCTGTTGGAGGTAGTACGAAACGTCGAATAACTCGCTCGGATTGCGACCCTGGTACGCGCCCCACCGAATGAAATGAACAAGCGCGTTGTCTCGCGCACGCGCCACGTCTGGGTTATGCTCCAGGTAGTACGAGGTGTCAAATAGCGCGTGCGGATCACGACCCTCGTGCGAACCATGCAGAATGAAGTGGAGCAAGGGGTTAACCCTGTTACGCGCGACGTCCTGGTTTTTCTCAAGATAATACGAAGTGTCGAACAAGGGATGGGGATCGGCAGGCTGCTCGATGCCGTGCTCAAGAAAATCACTAACTGGATCAATCCCGATGTTCTTCAATTCTGGTTTCTGCTGTAAATAGTATGCGCAATCGAACAATTCGCTCTCCGCGATGACGCGGGCAAACTTGCGCCTCCGTAACTTCCTGAGGAACTGCCGTCCTGCCGAGTAGGCGATAGCGGGGACAGAGCGCAATGCAGTAAATGCGGGTCTCAATTTTGAAACGCGCGGCTCCATCGCCGTGCCGTTTAATCTATCCCGTTCCTCGTCGATTCGATCGAGTTCTTGTTCTCGCCCGGCGACTTGGTTTGCGAACTGCACTCTGAGTCGGCGTAGTTCAGCTTCGCGCTGCACCAGTTCATTGCTCAGCCTCTCTATCCGTCTGTCTCTGTTGACGATCTCCTGTCGTAAATGGGGAACGAGATGCTCAACATCTAAGGGAACATTTTCGCCACGCTGCTCCATTAGAGAAACTTGCGGCCCTTTCATTACGATCTGACTATTCTGTAGTTCGGAAGCTCCGCAGCCATTCTGAGCCATCAGTGCTTTGAATCTATCGGAAGAGCGGAGGAAAGCCGCGATCAGAAACTTCCTCCTCCTACTATCTGGATTGAAGCCGAAGAATGTCCACAGATCCTTCTGTAGTGCTTTGCCTGAGACAACTGGAATGAAGATGTGATATGTCCACAGAAATCTTAGATTGGACAAACCCAACCCCCAGAACCTGGTCAGCACATCTTTTAAATCAATCGCATCAAAAGGTCCCGAGAGATATTGGTAACCGCCCGCATGAGCGTCCACCGATTTCGCCAGTTCGACTGGATCGATTAGAACTGAAGAAGATGATTCCGCTAAGTTGTTGCGGAGAAAAAGCTGGAAAATCTGCGAGAAAGGGATTGATACATTTTCCCGAAAGCTGCCGACCCTGTACTTTCCGCGCCCAAAATCAAAATCCGGCAGTACTTGTGCCAAGAAATCAATCAAAATCTGATGTGGCGCTTCCCAGTTCCGAAATCGGCGCACTATAAGGTGATCCTTGCCAAATATGTCGGCAAACGGAGCGAGCAACACCGAATAATCTGGGGTTGGAGTTTGTGTGCACTCGCCCGCCGCGAAAAGTGCAAGGAATTCCAGAAAATCGAGACCGCAACCGTGACGAACGAGCTCCGCATATACCGATTCCGCATATTCCGCCTGCGGCCTTAGATAAAACAACACTTTTACTGCATAGTCAATTTCGTTCAACCGGGAGCGCAATGTGCGCAACGCTTCAGGATTTCCATACAGATACTCAAAATCTTCGGAACTTACACATACGCGCAGTGCGCCAACCGAGGAAAGTTCCGCCAACAGATCACTCAACGTTCCCCGGTTCGGATCGTACCGCGTATCGCCGGTGAATTCCCAAGCGATATTGTGATGACCGCTCGGGCTGACGCGCCCAGCAGTCGGCACATACAAACCTTCGCTGGCCAATGCGTATTCGTTACTCTGAAGAAAACTCTGAAGATAGGTAGTGCCCGATCTGTGAGTGCCGGCGTGCAGAAAGCAAATGCGGGACATGGTCGAAAACGAGTCGATGCGTGCCCAAGCCTCTCTGATGAGCTTTTAGGGGATGCGTTTGGCCGCGCAGCACATTCTATGAAGACGCCATCACGGATGCAACACTTTCAACATCTTGGACACCGACGTCATCCAGCGTCGGGGTCTACCAGAATTAGTAGGCCATTGCTGGCTGAGAATTCGTCAGTAACTCCTGGTACCGGCGGACAACGGTCGAGGGCTCTCCGTCCTCAATAAGCTGTCCATGGTGAACCAGAAGCAGGCGAGTGCAGAAACCACTCATTGTGGCCATGTCGTGCGAAACCATAAGAATCGTTTTGCCAGAATCTCGAAATTGCCGGATGCGATCAAGACACTTTTCTCGAAATCCACCGTCTCCGACACTCAATATTTCGTCGACAATCAAGATGTCAGGGTCAACTTCGGTGGCAACAGAGAAGGCAAGTCTCATGTACATGCCAGACGAGTATTGTTTAATCGGAGAATCGATGAACTCGCCCAGCTCCGCGAACTCAATGATCTTAGCTTCGCGGTGCTGAACCTGCCGCTTCGTCAACCCTAGAAGCAATCCGTTAAGAAGAATATTTTCACGACCCGTGAGCTCATGATGAAATCCAGCGCCAAGTTCGATGAGAGGAGCAACGGTTCCGTGGACCTCCACACGTCCCAATGTTGGAGCATAGACTCCTGCAACAAGCTTCAGAATTGTGCTCTTCCCCGATCCATTTCGACCGATGATGCCCACCACCTCTCCCTTCGAAATCTGGAAGGAGATATGCTTTACGGCTTCAAATTCGTGATAGGTGGTGCGGCGCCTGCTAATCTTTGCAAAGGCTTCCCGCAAAGTATCATGGCGTTCCTGAATCACCCGGAAGCGTTGAACCACATCGTCGAATTGAATGGGGTAACGGTACTGTGACATCGAAATGCTAGACGTAGTATACAAATGAGTTCTGGTACCGCCGAAAAATCGCGAAACCGAGCGCTAACGAAGCCAGGCCACAGGCCATGGACAATACGATGGACGGCAACGATGGCATAATGCCGTAATAAATGCCCAGCCGAAATCCGTTCAATGCGTACAACAACGGATTCAGCCGAAAAATCCACCGATATTTCGCGGGTACGAAATCCAGCGAGTAGATGATGGGCGAAAAGTAGAACCATGCTGAAAGAAGAATCTGCACGATATGGCTCACGTCACGATAGAAAACGTTGATGGTAGCGAAAAAAAAGGATGCTCCCAATGTGAATAAGAATAGTCCAAGCATCGGTACCGGCAAATAAACCCAGGTCCAGTGCAGTGGGAAACGCATTAGAACGATCAAAAGCATCAGAGGGAGAAGCGAAAGCAAGAAATTGATGATATTCGATATAACGGACGCGACGGGAAATACTAGTCGCGCCACTTTCACTTTCTTCAAAAGCTCTCCGTTTCCAACAATCGATTCCACGGAGTACGCCAACGATTGAGAAAAAAAGGTCCAGGGCAGCAGCATGCTAAGCAGGAAAACCGCGTAGTGGTCAATCGAGAACCGCATGATGGTGCCAAAAACCAGCGTAAGAACGAGCATCATGAGCGCGGGATTGAGCAATGCCCATAGAAAACCAAGAATAGAACGCTTGTAGCGGACCCGAAGTTCTTTTTGCGCGAGCGCCCAGATCAGCTCGCGATAGCGATAGATGTCCCGAAAAAACTCGCTAATCAACGGATAGAACCTCATTTCCAAAGGTATTGTGTATCTGTCGGGCTGTCAAACGAATGCCGCCGTTGAAAACGCGAACAGGCCGTTTTTTGGAACCGCTTTCGCGGAGACTCTAACGAGCTACACTGCTTAAAGCTATAATCCCATCCCATCATGCCCGTTGGCACCATTGTAATAGTAACTCACGATTCGGGCGGCTGCATTGGTGCGTGTCTGCAAGCGCTGGTGCCGTTCAGGCAATGGAGAGTTGTGCTGGTTGACAACGATTCAAAGGATGACACAGTTCGCCAAGCGCAGGCTATTCCTCTCGAAGTTCACACGGTGATCAATTCGCACAACTTCGGTTTCGCGGGCGCAGTGAACCAAGCTGTCAATATTGCCGAAGGCGATTTTGTTGTGATCCTCAATCCCGACGCCAGAGCGACGGCAGGCTCACTCGACAAACTGGTAGAGGCCCTCCGGGCCGATACCGTGGGAGCAGCGGGTGGCCTGTTGATCGGAAAAGACGGCCTGCCACAAAAGGGGTTCACCGTCCGCAGATTCCCTACCATTGGAAGCACGCTGGCAGAAGTTCTACTCCTGAACCGCATTTGGCCAGGCAATCCCTTCAACGTGCGTTACCGCTGCCTTGATCTGGACTATCAAACCGCTCAAGAGGTTGATCAGCCGGCGGGCGCTTGCCTAGCGGTGAAGCGCCAGGCGTGGGAGACAATCAATGGCTTCGATGAGAGCTTCTTCCCGGTTTGGTTTGAAGACGTTGACTTCTGTCGCCGTCTTCGCGACAGAGAATGGAAAATCGTTTATTGCCCAGACGCGATTTTCTTGCATGCGGGGGGGCACAGTGTAAACCGACTTCCGTTCCGTGAGCGGCAATCCTATTGGTACAGAAACCTTCTTCGATATTTTAGAAAACATCACAGCAATTCCGAACTTGCCGCGTTACGCGTGGCCATCACCGTAGGGCTGCTGTGTCGCGCACTGTTATCATTGCTTGGACTTAGGCCTGCGGGGACTTCGGTCACCGAAGCCCTGGAAGCCTACTGGCACGTTGCCTGGCAATACGCGATTAGACGCCGAGATGTGTAGTTCATCGTAAACCAGTCGCGCAGCTGAGTTTTGTGCGCTCAAAAGATCACAAATAGCCGTTCTCATGAAGATCGCAATCGTCGGCACTCGCGGCATCCCGGCTCGTTACGGCGGATTTGAGACTCTCGCCGACCAGCTTTCCGAACGCCTGGTGCAACGTGGACATGCCGTCACGGTCTATTGCAGACGACCGTTCACCAAGCCCGAAGATGTTTTCGATCACCGAGTTCGCCGGATCATTCTCCCCACCCTCGCGAGCAAGCATTTCGATACGCTGGTTCACACCTTCATTTCGGTCCTGCACCTAATCTTCACCGACGCCGAGGCAGTGCTCATATGCAATGTCGCCAATAGCCCGTTTGCATGGATTCCTCGGCTGGTGGGAAAGCCGACCGCTCTAAACGTCGACGGTTTGGACCGAAAGCGGCGCAAATGGAACTTCCTGGGGCAGTGGTTCCTCCACTTCTGTGAGATCCTTTCAGCTCTTACGCCGAGCAGAATCGTGACCGACGCGCGGGCGATACAGGACTACTATTGGGAGCGCTATCGCAAGCGGTCCGATATGATCGCCTACGGCGCTGAGCCCCCCATCACCAGCAACCATCTTGGCGACTTCGGACTTTCAAGTCGGCGCTACATCCTCTACGTGGCCAGGCTCGAACCGGAAAATAATCCGGAACTCGTCATCAAGGCTTACCGATCCTTGGGCACGGATTGGCCCTTGGTGATTGTGGGCGGCAATCCTTATCAACCTGATTACGTTCGGAAACTGCAATCCCTGGCTGATAACCGTGTCATCTTCACCGGCCCCGTCTACGGCGATGGTTATTGGAGCCTACAGAAGAATGCAGGAGTATTTGTCTTCGCCGGCGAGATTGGGGGGATCCACCCAGCGCTCGTGGAGGCCATGGCGGCAAACAATGCTGTTCTGTATCTCGATACCCCGGCGAATCGCGAGACTGCGCGCGATTGTGGGATTTCCTTTCATCCAGACGAGCGTGATCTGGCAACCAAGCTTGAACAATTGATTGTCGCGCCTGAGCGACTCAGAGACTTACGTGAACGGGCGAAGAGTATCGCTCTGGAGGTCTATAGCTGGGAGAGCGTCGTTGATCAGTACGAGCGACTCTTTGCAGAGATGCGCGCCTGAGAGTCTTCCTGGAGTTCAGTTTCCGAGGTTTCGGAGGAACTCAATTTAAGGCCGACGCCTCGACCGGAAAACCAGAATAGAAGCTCTCGGTCCGACACCCGGCGCTGCGCCTGGATGATCTGTCGCTTTCGTTTGAGTTCATGCCGGGACTTCCAAACCGCAGCCAATGCTGAAGCAAGTTTGCGATCGACCAGCAGACAATAGCCGATCACCTGCGCATCCCGGAGGGTGGTAGGGAAAAAACAACTGGCATAGACTCTCCACGAGATGTTCTTCGCCCGCATCAAAAACCGATTCTTGACGGAATGCCAGTTGATTTCTGTCGGTAGCGCGCTACGACGTTCTGGAGTCACGCGTCGAACGTGCCAGGCAATGGCGCGCGGCGTGTACAGACAGTGCCAGCCCATTATCTGCGCCCGCCATGCCAGGTCCGCGTCCTCCCGGTAGGCAAAGAACTGCTCGTCGAAAAATTCTCCATCCACCGAGACATCCTCGACCATGCTCCGGCGATATAGTGCCGCCGCCCCGGTAGCACCGAATACGTATTCAGCCCCTTCAAATTGCCCTTGGTCCGGCTCGCCCGCTCCACGATCAAGGTGCCGAAGATCGGGCTGGAAATAGATTCCAGTGGAGTCGATCACCTTGGTGAACTCGGGATCGGAACCTGGATTCCAGCGCAGGAGTTTGCCGCAGACGGCCCCAATCTTGGGATTCGGTTCTCCCATCGAAACCGCTTCCGCAATGAAATTCGTGCCGAGCACGACGTCAGGATTGAGCGACAGCAGCCAACTACCCCGAGCCGATCGTGCAGCCTGGTTCTGGGCCGCGGCGAAACCGATGTTGGTATCGTTATGGATGACCTTAATTCCCGCCTCAAGCTTTGAAAGCAGTTCGCGAGTGCCATCTTCCGAAGCGTTATCGACGACAATTATTTCGAGCGGCCGATAGGATTGGCGCTGCACTGAATCCAGACATCTCTCGATGAACTGAGCCGAGTTGAAGGTCGTGATGAGAATGGAAACCATAAGACCGGTAAGAACCGGTTGAGAAACGTGAGTTTAACTTACTCCGTTGCCGATGACAGATTCTTCCATTGTAAAGAATCTTAGTATCTCGGCCAGAGTGGCAGCGCATGGACTTCGTCAAGGTGGAGTGCCGGCGGTTCGCTGTCCACGACGAGTTGCGTAGAGGTTCACCGCATTTTGCTTCAGACATGCCAGTTTTTCTTTCAAGGCGATGTCGTTCGTGCCTGACCTGTCGGGCGAGTACCCCGAAAACGCTTTAGCGCCTCAAGCCTTCGGACGTGTCGCGTCACAGAAAAGTAACCACAAGAGCATGGACCACCGACGCCGCACAAAATAGGAACGTTCCGATCAAGATTGGGTGAGGCGAACTTGAATCTTGTGCGAAGTTACTGGGTTTGATCGTGAAGATAGGAGTATTGTTGATCGGTTCACCGCGTATCAATCACAAAGCTGTGCGCCCAGGTGGATCACGGCATGGCATCCTGCGCAAAAAGTGATCAGATTCTCCTCCGAGTCGTGCCCGGCCTGGCTGCGGAACTCCTTGTGGTGAACTTCAAGATTCGACATGGTGCCGCAACTCTGGCATCGCCAACCGTCTCGACGAAGTACGTGCTGACATGCTTGGTCGTACAACTCGGGGGTGAGTCGCAGCCGAGGGTTCTTAGGTCGAATTCGGTTCACGACGCCTTCTCAAGGGCATGGGCCACAAATGCCTGTTGTTGTTCGGCCGGTAGGAACCCAAAGCAGCGTGCGATCGAGTGCAAAAGCAGGTCGGGATTGTCCAGGTTGGCTCCCGCCAGGAAATCCGCGCAGATCATCTCCAGACAATAACCGCGGGATTTGTCGCTCCCCAGCATGAGAGCCGCGGTCTCGATCGCTTGCTCGACGACTGGGATCTGGCTCTTGTACAACTTGAAATAAACGATTTCCCAGGGTTCTGTTTCTCGCCCGGTCAGCTCCTTCTCGACCTCCCGTTTGAACTGTTCCTTCGGTAGCGAGCGGGCCTTGTGCAACCAGGTTGCACAATCGAACTCCTGCCTGTCCCGCCGCGCGAGCTTTGCCAATTCCAACCCCTTGGTCCATCCCACTTCTTTCAGTTCTCTCCGCACCTGCGGCGGTAAGTGCTCGTGGATCGACATCAGGTAGTAGGCTTTCCGCCGCGATTCCGGGAAGCGCCTCTCCAGAAACTCGTCGAAGGACTTGAGGTTCTCCAGCCGCCAGTACTGACCCGACCGGACTTCGCACAGATACCGGCCCAGTTCGACGAAACGGGTATCCCGCTCGGTTTCCGTCCGCCGTTCCCAGCTTAAGATCTCATCGATCTTGGTCAGTACGAACAGGGCGCGTCGACGATTGAGCTTGGGCGGCATGGGCGGATTCCTAGTACGTAAGCTCGTCAAGCCAGCCAAGGTCTTCTGCTCCTGGCCGCCTGATCAGGGCGGCCTCGACCAAATCCTGCCGTCCCAGACAGAGGCCCAGGTATGGGCAACTGCTACAGGGGTTCTGGGGAAATCGGATGCCGCTGTGAGGCAGAAACTCGGCCGACTCGATCCGCCTGATCGTGTCTTCGACCAGATGGCCGAACTCCTGCCGCTGCTCGTCGGTAATCGTGGTGTGGAGGTACTGAACCTCAACCAGCCGCTTGCGGACGAAGACGACCTGGGCGACCTCGGCAATGCCTGTCATCCAGGAATAGCAGACTAGCTGTGGGTCGAGGGCCAGCAGCCCATCCGGTTCCTCGGGGTAGCGACTGGAAGTGGTCTTCCACTCGAGCAGAGAGCGCGTGCCATCCAGGTGCCCGATAGCATCGACGTAGGCCACGAAGTCATTCTTCTTGGAGACTGCTCGGGTGAACTTGATCTGCAGATTGCGGCGGGGCTGGTGAATCTGGATGCGGTCGTCCTGGCAGAAACGTTCCAGGAGCTGAATCCCTTGCTGCAGCATCCGGTCCCAGGTATCGCCTTTGGAATACTGCAGACTTTGGTTCTGGCAGGCAGCCCATTCACGAAACAGAACGGCGGTCGAGTCTTCGCGGAGGAAGTAGGCCGCCAGGGCCTGTTCGAAGGCTCGGCCGAAGAGCATGGCGGCCCGGGTATCCTTTTCCCGCCAGCCGTCGAGGTAGCGATGCTTGTAGCGTCGCGGGCAGGTGAGGTACTGGCTGATCTGGGTGTAGCTGTAAGTCATGAAGACACCTCAGACCCACGATGATCACTGTCGGTAAAGACGGAGAGTTCTTCCCAACGCGCGGCCGGTGCAAAGCCATCGAAGTTGAGGACAGAAATCCCGTGCACCGTGACTTGGCTGACCTTTATCACACCCCAGAGGTCGACCAGGGCCTGGTCATCGATCTCATTCCTTCCTAGCAGCTCTGGGTCGTAGCCGAAGTCGCGCAGGAACCAACTCAGCTTCCACATTGCCCTGGGTGTGCAGTACAGGCGGCCGGTCATGAAACACCCGGTCAGATGCCTGGGCTTGAGGACAACGAAGCGGATCTCGTAATAAGGCTTCTGCTTGTGCCAGCGATAGTGCGCCCGATCCACTCGGACCAGGAAAAGCCCGTCCGGAACCGAGTGAATGGCCGACACATCCGCTGGGCGGAGAGACTCGAAATAGCGCCTCATGCTGCACCTTCCTTGCCACCGAGATAGCGGTTGAGCTGACAGAGCAGTGCGTTCCGGTCTTTGTCGGCCCAATCGGCCAGGTGGGCGACGAAGTTTTCTACCTGCTCACGAGAGGCTTCGCGGAGGGTCTTGGTCCCGCAGAAGTCGACAGCGTAAGACTTGACGAGGTTGGCATCGAGTCGGTGCTGGCGGATGAGCTGGCAGAGGCGGTCGCGGACCTTGGGGCCGCCGTAGTTCCCGTTGACGGGCTGGGGCGGAAGCTTCTTTGCCTCTCGAGAGGAAGAAGCCGGTTCGGCAAACGAACCGATCTCCTCAACCGAGCAGATGCCAATGCCATAAGCCTTGCGGAGGGCTCGGTTTACTGCCCGCGTTTCCGCCACCCGCATCTCGGCACCGTGGACTAGAGGAGAAACATTGGAGGGGTTGGCGTCGCCGTAGCCGACGAAGCTAGCCGACCTCGACCTGAGAACTGTCGCTTTGAACACCCAATACCCTTCGGCGGGGTTGGAAACGCCAGCCTGCAATTCAGTCTTGATCCCTGAGCAGCGCTTCCGCTGAGCTACCCGCAGAAGGCCTGAGTGAGTCACGTGCCACCTTCCGTCCAGCATGATCATGTCTCCGGCTGTTACTGAAAGTTGCTGGGTGCGGCTGACCTCACGCAGGAATAACAGTTGCATATCAGTGACTTGAGGATAAAGGTTCTTGACCGCGCGCAGGTTCTGACGTATTAGCTTTGTCTTAGGTATGCTGGGCATGCGACTCCTCTCGACACGATAGCTAAATGATATCAAAAAGCTATCACATTGTCGACAGGAAAATGTCTGCCCAAATCGATTGAATTAGATGCGGGAACCCAAGGCTTCGCTACTGATCAGAATTCGTGCGGATCTCAAAGCTCGGCTTGTGGATCTTGCCAAGCGTGAACACCGCTCAGTGAATCAGCAGATCGAGTTCCTGTTGGAGCAATCCTTTTCAAATCCAGCACGGAATTTATCGGACGCTCGCCAGAAGCCGGGAGAGAGGCGAAAACTCTAGGCTGCCTCCAACAGATTGGCTGCGCGACTTGAGGCGTGGCCGTTACGCATCATCAGGAGGGGACCGATATGCATCCGCGTCTCTTGCCATTCATACAGGACTCGGCTGGGGTTCATTTCGGGGGCCCCGGCTTGGGATCATTCGACCCACTCTCGCTAATCACGACAATGTGTGTGACGTTCTCATTGACGCCGGAGTAAGCAAAAATCGCTCAGTGAGACTCTTGCGAAACAAATCGCATTTTTAACGAATCACGTTGGTATAATCTGCTTGAGACAGGAGTGTGTCTGGGCCGGGAATATGTTTGTCTAGACTTCGGAATTGATGTGTTCAAGCTCGACCACACGGTCGAGCCTTTTTCGTTTATGGAGAAAATCTGCAGCCAGATGCGGACCCTTGCTTGACTCGAAGCGCGGAATAAACACTCGTGCGTTTTGTGCTGCGAGGATCCGGCGTTTTCTGAACAACGACGAAATGGTCGGCCCGGGATGTACTTCAGTGCCCACACCGGAGATTTCCTTGAACAGCGCTGTGCGGGCTAAGGAGACTCTGATTAAGCTCTCTGCTTTTCACAGTCGGTCAAGTTAGAGTGTTCTGAGAAATGAAACAGAGGACTCTAGCGATGATGACTGGTTTTGAGCAGTACACGAGGAAGACGCGGCGCG
>Ga0210384_10002255_pt1 | contig 23881 bp, 16 predicted proteins | sample IncBWH2MmetaG_FD_160574 | JGI IMG/M metagenome (GOLD analysis project Ga0210384, IMG submission 160574) | Forest soil microbial communities from Barre Woods Harvard Forest LTER site, Petersham, Massachusetts, United States - Inc-BW-H-2-M | ecosystem: Environmental > Terrestrial > Soil >...
AAAAATGTACTAGAAACACTCGCTCATTATTTATCTGTATCAATCGGGGCTGACCCGGGACGTTAGGTATGAAACCAGCCCTTATACTCCCCCACATATCCCATTTCGCGCGGATTAGTCAAGTTTTATAAAGGTTATGCTCTGTGACGAGAATCGGGATTGGAAAGCTAGATGCCCGCACCGGAGATTCTCCCAATCGCGATGCCTATGAAATAGGTAACCACCCCTTCCACCGCGCCGACGAAGGTCATTTCCAGTCCGCTGGCCCACCACGATCGGATCGTAATCAAAGACTTGGCGGCGCCCACAGCGAAATGGGCCAGCAGGGAGACAATCGCGGCAACAATCACTGCCGGATAGCCGCTCAGAAAGAAAAATGGAATAACGGGAATGGTGGCGCCAATGGCTGTCGAAAGGGCGCCGGATATCGCCGAAGTTAACGGCTTCCTGAGTCCGTCTTCGGTCGTGTTTAGCCGTTCTTGCGCCAGCGTGCGGACGAACTGGGATTTGTCCTTGGCCAAATGCTCGACGAACCGGTCGGCCTCTTCCGGAGGCAATCCCCTGATCTGATAGCTGAGGGAAAGAACTTCGCGCGCTTCAGCTTCATTATTCTCAACCGCTTCGCGTTCGCGAGAAAACTCCGCTGCATAGATCTCTCGCTCACTTTTTGCCGCGAGATAGGCGCCGGAACCCATCGAGAGCGCGCTCGCAATCATGCCCACCATCCCCGCGATGATGACAAATTTGCTGTTGCCCAGGGTCGCTCCGGAAACGCCGGAAACGATTCCGAAAATCGCTCCCAGACCGTCGTTGATACCGTAGATGGCGTCCCCGATCCACGCTGCTGCTTTTGGATGTTCTTCCTGCCTGGCGGCCAAAAGTTCGTCGAGAGCCTTTTTGGCCTGTTCGGGAGAAGATGGTGCAATTGGCCGCCGGTTGCGGATAAGCCCACTCAGAGTAAGGTAGTGTTCGCGTTCTTCTTCGAGCGCCTGCTGCAGTATGCGGATGCTGGGTTCGTCGCCGAGCTCCTTCATTTGTTTCGCGTACTTGGCGATATCGCGGCTTTCGTCCAGCTCCAGCCGCCGCAGGGCCATCCTTACGCCGCCCACGCGATTGGCGATGGCGTCGGCCTCGCCGGATTTCGGCCCGTTGTATACCGGGTCCGGGCCTCCCAGTGCGCGTATGCGTCCAGCCCACAGCCGGGCGTGTTCTTGTTCGGCACTGGAAAGAGTGCGGAACGCCGCGCGCCGTGAGGGATCGGTTTCGCGTTCGGCCAAAATTCCATAGGTGTGGAATCCCTGCATCTCGGCCTGCCAGTTGCTTTCGAGAATTTTGAGGATCCGGCGGCGATTGCGAGCGTCCAGTTTAGAATCGGCGCTTGGCGAGTTTGCGGTCATTTGAGGATCTCCCGGGTGTCGGAGAATTTTTTGCATAGATGCGCGGAGAAGTCAAAGACGAAGCAAGTGAAAAAATTCGGGGCGGTGCGAAATGGCTCTAGTCCCCAATCCCGGATTTTTTACCTTTGGAAGAAATCCCCGCCTCTGAAGAGGCGGGCTACAGTGGCTCTCAAACCAGGGGCAAAGCAATGCGTAGCCCGGGTCTTAACACACGGGGTTGTTCGCTGCATGACGGAAACATGGCCGCAAGCCTCGGTGCCCGTAGATCGCTCAAAAGGTTTGCCCCGGGTTGCAGTGCAAGAACTTGAATCAGAACTCGTTTCGCGCGCTCGCATGGCCTGTGCTGTAATGCCTCGACAACCTCTCGCGCCATGTCCACGACCGCTTCGGTAACCGAAAACACGTTGCCCGCATATCCCGTCGCGGGACGCAGCCGCATTGCACTCGTCATTTCCTGCCTGCTGTTTCTGAACTTCTTCTACTTTCTTTTGTCGAGCGGGCGAGTCCGGACGATCGACGAAGTCTCCGCCGAATTCCAGGTGGAAAGTCTTGCCGGGCATGGCGCCGCGGACATCCCTCAAGCTGTCCAAGCAAAATTGTTTTACGGCACGTTTGACCGCTTTGGCCGTCCCGAGTCGCCCTATCCGCCGGGGCAGGCGCTGGCCATGCTGCCCTGGTACGTCGCAGGACAGTTTGTCGCAAAGCATCTGCCGGGCGTGCCTCCCGGTATGAATGTCGTCGTCAGCAATTTCTTTCTGACCGGCGGGACCGCGTTTTTCTCCGCGCTGGCCGCGGCGCTCGCGCTATGCATTTTCCTCCGGCTGGGAATCGCGCCGACAATATCGCTGGCGGCCGCGGGCATTTTGGCGCTGGCCACGCCCCTCGCCGTGTATTCCGGGTGGTTGCTCTCCGAGCCGCTGGCTGCGGCCTTGCTGCTTGGCGCTGCGGCCTTGCTGTTTGCTGCGCCGCAGGGAACGCCGATACACATTGCTCACGCGCTCGGCGTGGGGGCTCTGCTGGGCGCGGCCGTTTGGGTCAGGCCGACGCACGTCATCGTCGTGCCCGTATTTCTCGCGGCTCTGTTTGTTCGCGATCGCGAAAAGGCCTGGAGCGTTGCGGCGGCGCTGGCTTTTGCTGCCGGGGCGTTTGTAATTTTTCTTCTTAGGAGGAACGAATATCTTCACGGAAGTCCCTTTGATTTTGGTTATCCGGCCGCGGCGGAAGGCGGCAAAGCGTTGAACTCGTTTGAGACGCCGCTCGTCACGGGCCTGCTCGGATTTCTGGTATCGCCCGGAAAATCGATCTTCTTGTTTTCACCGCCGATTCTGCTGGCGTTCCTCGGCCTGCCACGCCTTTGGCGGCGCGACCGGGGTCTCGCTTTCGTAGCCGCGAGTGCGCCGGTTGTTTACCTGTTATTTTTTGCGACCTACACGCAGTGGGAGGGCGGCTATTGCTACGGGCCGCGCTACCTAGTGCCCGCGCTGGCATTGCTGGGTCTCGGCGTTGGCCCGGCGCTTGAAGCGGCGTCGCGAAACATGCGCCTCCTGGCGATGGTCGTGTTCGTCGCGGGATTTTTCGTGCAGGCCATCGGCTCAGCCACCAGCTTCCTTGAAGCAGACGTTGCCGGTGGCTACTACGACGCGCAATACAACTACCGCATGAGCTTTTCTCCCATCGCGATGCACATTCATCTGCTCCTGCACTACGCGACGTCAGGGGCCGCGCCCCTCGGCCGCGGTTTCGACAAGTGGTGGGTATTTCTCTCCAAGGAAGGAATTTCCGCAGGCGCACTGTGGATTCTTGCTGGCGTGTTGCTGATCGGCGCGGCGACTTCCGCGTGGTGGCTGCGGCGCGAGTACTCAGCCGGCAACGTCAGTGCGTAGAGGTTTAGGTAGCACAGGCTTCAGCCTGTGGGTTTTGACCTTCGGGCGCATAACAATCCACAGGCTTAAGCATGGGCCACTGAAAATCAGACCGCTCGCGAATCAACCTGTTTTCGCAAGTCGGAGAGAAAATCCGCCAAAGGCCGCGGGCCGAGGTCGCCCTTGCTCTGCTGGCGGACCGAAACAGTGCCGGCCTCGGCTTCCTTGCCGCCCACAATCAGCATGTAGGGAATCTTCAGGAGCTGCGCGTCGCGAATTTTCGCCTGCAGCTTTTCGTTGCGGTCGTCGAGATGCGCGCGGAATCCGGCGTCCTTCAAAGCGGAGGTAACTTTCTTCCCGTACTCCGCGAATTTCTCGCTGAGCGGCAGCACTTCCGCCTGCACCGGCGCGAGCCACACGGGAAACGCTCCGGCGTAGTGCTCGATCAGGATGCCGAAGAAGCGCTCGACCGAGCCCCACAGCGCGCGATGCACCATCAGCGGCTGGTGCCGGTTGCCGTCCTCGCCGACGTATTCGAGGCCAAAGCGCCCGGGCAAATTGAAATCAAATTGCACGGTGGTGAGCTGCCACGGACGGCCGATCGCGTCGATCAGCTTGAAGTCGATCTTCGGGCCGTAAAACGCCCCTTCGCCTTCCATGCGTTTGAAAGGGATTCCCAGCCTGTTCAGCGTCCTTTCAAGCGCGCTCGTCGAGTGGGCCCAGTCTTCCGGAGAACCGGGGTAATTTTCCGGATGTTTCGCGTCCCAGTCCGAAAGCTCGACGACGTACTGGCTGAATCCGAACGTCTTCATTACGGCAAACGCAAAATCGATGCACGCCTCGATTTCGGCTTCGATTTGCTCGGGCATGCAGAAGATGTGCGCGTCATCCTGCGTGAATCCGCGCACGCGCAAGAGGCCATGCAGCACGCCCGAGCGCTCGTAGCGATAGACCGTGCCCAGCTCGGCGAGGCGCACGGGCAGCTCGCGGTAGCTGCGCAGGCGCGACTTGTAAATCAGGATGTGGCCCGGGCAATTCATGGGCTTGAGCTGGTAGTCGTCCTTCTCGACTTCCACCGGGCCGAACATGTTTTCGCGGTAAAAATTGGCGTGGCCGCTGGTCTTCCACAATTCCAGGCGCATGATGTGCGGCGTATATACTAAATCGTAACTACGCCGCAGCAGCTCGTCGCGCAGCCAGTCTTCCATGATCTTGCGGACCAGGCCCCCTTTGGGATGCCAGAAGATCAGCCCCGGCCCGGCCTCTTCCTGAACGGAAAACAGGTCCAGCTCCTGCCCGAGACGCCGATGATCGCGCCGCTTGGCCTCCTCGAGCCGGTGCAGATATTCGTCCAGCTCCTGCTGCGTATAGAAGCAGGCGCCGTAGATGCGCTGCATCTGCGGGTTGCCTTCCTGGCCTTTCCAGTAAGCGCCCGCGACGCTCATCAGCTTGAACGCGCGAATACGCCCGGTCGAAGGAATGTGCGGCCCGCGGCAGAAATCGATGAATCTTCCGGTGGTATAGAACGACACCATCGGCTCGATGGCGCGCTCTTCCACCAGTTCGCATTTGAAGCCCTGCTCCCACTTGCGATACAGCTCCAGCGCTTCGGGCTTCGGCAACATTTTTCTTTCGTTCGGGATATCCTGCGCCGCAAGCTCGCGCATTTTCTTTTCGATGCGCTCAAGGTCTTCAGGCGTGAACGGTTCGTCGCGCACGAAATCGTAGAAAAATCCGGTGTCGATCGGCGGGCCGATGCCCAGCTTGACGTTGGGGAATAATTCCAGCACGGCTGCGGCGAGCAAATGCGCCGCCGAGTGCCGCAGCACCTGAATCGCCTCGGGATCTTTCGGCGTGAGGATGGAGAGTTTTACGTCCTGATCGATCGGCGCGCGCAAATCGACCAGAAATCCTTCGCCGTTTGCTGCCGAAGTCAGGCGAGCTTCCGGCGCCGCGTCAGGCGATTTTTCCGGCGCCGCCCCCGCCGCCGCACTCGCCGCTGCGGCTGCCTGGCCATGGATCGGGGCGATCCTCGCGACCAGAGCTTCCTTCGCGAGGCGCGGTGAAATCTGCTGCGCGATTTCCGCCGCCGTAGTGCCGAGAGGCACTTCGCGGATAGCGCCGTCCGGCATCGTAATGTGAATGGTATCCATACGCTTGATTCGACTTTCGACCGGCGAGTGCGAAGTGACGCTGCGCCCAAGCGCCCGTGGAATCACCTACGCTAGCAGATGGGTCAGAGGACGGTCAAGACAGCAGGTGGAATGCGGACTCAAAGCGCGTGCGAGCTCCTCCGCAAGCACAGCGCGGCCCTCCGCCCCCTCGACGCGATCGACGCCGTTCAGAATATATGATCGCGCTGTACGTGTCTAAGTAGGCAACATCTGGTATGTAATCAAAGCGAATGGGAGGATTGACGAGTGAGCATATTGCCTTCTAGCATATTGAATTGTGGAAGGCGATGGACGGTAGTAGCGGGCCATTCTCTCCCTCTAGAATCAATGGGTTGGCGACGCTGAGGCGTAACCAGTCCTAGGTCTTGGCCCTTCGAAGCAGCAAAAACTAAAAGTCTCGGGGCACAGCCTAATGCTGCGCGCCTAGAGGGTAATTCTTGCTTTCTGAAACTCCAATTCTGACGAGTTCGTACGACCATGGCCTGGTCGCGCTTTCCGTGGTCATTGCGATTTGTGCCTCTTACGCCGCCCTGGATCTGACCGGACGAGTGGCGGCCGCGAAGGGCCGCGCCTTTGTGTTTTGGCTTATCGGCGGGGCCGGAGCCATGGGACTGGGTATTTGGTCCACGTTTTACATCGGTATGCTGGCTTTCAAGCTGCCCGTGCCTGTGAGCTATGACTGGCCCACGGTCACGTTGTCGTTGCGCGTGGCCATTCTAGCCGCCGCCGTAGCGCTTTATATCGTGAGCCACAAAGTCGTGAGCCTGTGGCAAACAGTGGTCGGAAGCGTGGTCATGGGAGCGGGGATCGCGGCCGTGCACCTCATCGGTATGGAGTCCATCCGTTCGGCGGCTACGCGCCATTCCGATGGCCGGCTGGTGGGACTGTCGATTGCTCTTGCGGTCATCATTTCATTTGTGGCGTACCGGCTTGCGTTCCTTGCGGGAGATGAAAAGAAAGGCGCCGGCCTGCGAAAAATCGCCAGCGCCGCCGTCATGGGCTTTGCCATCCTGGCGATGCACTACACCGGAATGGCTGCGGCCAGTTTCACGGCCGACGGCATGGTCCCGGACATGTCGCACGCCTTGCGCTTCACCATGCTAGGAGCGGCCGGCATTACGATCGTGACGATCGTGATCCTGTCACTTGTCCTGCTGATTCCCGTATTCGATCGCCGCTCCGCGCAGTTTCAGGAATTGGAATCCGCGGAACAACGTTACCGCCTGCTCTACGAACGGAGTCTGGCGGGAGTTCTTCGCACGACGCTGGATGGACGTATCCTGGACTGCAATCTCGCCTGCGCGCGGATTTTCGGCTACGCCACGTGCGAAGAATTCATCGCCAGCCCCATCACCGATCGATACTTCCATCCCGAAGATCGCAATACTTTCATGGCCATACTTCAGCGGGTGAAGAGCCTTACCAGCTACGAGCAATGCCTCCGGCGCAAGGACGGAAGCAAGGTATGGCTCCTGGGCAGCGCAAACCTGGTGGACGGCAAGGGCGGCGCGCGCACAGTAAACGAAGAAACGTTTGTGGACATCACCGAGGGCAAGAATGCCGAGGAAACATTTCGCAAGGCGTTCAATGCCAATCCCGAACCCATCACCATCGCTGCGTTTCCGGAAGGCCGCTTCATCGACGTGAACGATAGTTTTCTTCGCGTCACCGGATATGAGCGCGAAGAAGTGATTGGCCGCACTTCCAAAGAGTTGAATTTTTGGGCCAGGCCGGAAGATCGCGTAACATTTGTCGAGAAGTTAAAGACACAGGGCTCGGTGCGCGACCTGGAAATTACCTTTTGCACGAAATCCGGCGAAATTCGTGAGGCCGTTGATTCGGCGGAGACCATTGATGTTGGCGGACAGGAATGCGCGATCGCCATTTTCAGGGACGTTACCGAGCGTAAATCTCTCGAGAAACAGCTGCGGCAGACTCAGAAAATGGAAGCCGTTGGGCAGCTTTCCGGCGGGATCGCCCATGACTTTAATAATTTGCTGGGCGTAATCATCGGCTACAGCGAGATTCTCGAGCAGCGCCTGCCGCCGGACGATCCCCTGCTCAAAGAATGCCTGCAAATCAAGAAGGCCGGGCAGAGCGCCGCATCGCTTACCCGCCAACTCCTGGCGTTCAGCCGTCAGCAGGTCCTTGATCCAAAAGTTCTGGACCTCAACGGCATTGTCCTCAATGTGCAAAAGATGCTTCGGAGATTGATTGGAGAACATATCGAATTAAAGACCAATCTGGATCCTGCTTTGGGGTGCGTGAAGGCGGATCAAAGCCAGATCGAACAGGTGATCCTCAACCTGGCCGTCAACGCCAGGGACGCCATGCCGCAGGGCGGGAAGCTATTGATCGAAACGGCCAAAGTTGAGTTGGATGAGGACTACGCCCGGCGGCATCCCCCGCAGGAACCGGGTGCATACGTCCTATTATCTGTTGCCGACACCGGGATCGGAATGGACGCGGAAACTCAGGCCCGCATCTTCGAGCCGTTTTTTACGACCAAGGAAATCGGGAAGGGCACGGGGCTCGGCCTTTCGACGGTCTACGGAGTCGTCCGGCAGAGTGGCGGCCATATCTGGGTCTATAGCGAACTGGGACTAGGCACCACCTTCAAAATTTATTTGCCCTGCGCCGGACAACCTGCCCGCGTGCAACAGCCGCCCGCTGCACCGGCGGAATCCTTGCGCGGCTCGGAGACCATCCTGCTGGTCGAGGACGAAGAAGCGCTTCGCGGGTTGGCACGCAGCCTTTTGGAAGACAGCGGCTACACGGTGCTGGAGGCGGAACTTCCTGAGGCGGCCATCGAGACCGCTTTGCAGCATAGCGGGAAAATCCATGTGTTGCTCACCGACCTGGTGATGCCCGGAATGACCGGCAAGGACCTGGCCGCGAAATTGGCTCCCACAAGGCCGGAGATGAAAGTGGTGTTTATGTCGGGTTACACCAGCTTCACGCATGCCGGACTGGCCGATTCCGAAATCGCCTTGCTGACCAAGCCATTCACCAGGGAGAAGTTGCTCCGCAAGTTGCGCGAGACGCTGGAATCGGAAATAAAAGTCGAAGCCAAGTAACGCCGGCCCCTCCACAGAGTTTGCTTCCTCGGCACTAAAATCCGCCTGCCAGGACGCTCGCGCCTGCGAATGCCAGTAGAGATTTCCGTTCGATGCAAGTCCGGTGCGTGTTGCGACGCTTCCGGGCGGCTGATAGAATTGAAACGCGGAATTCCCGCGCAGGCCCCGATTCCATCGGGGCAAGCCGCGCGAAAGGGCGGACGCCGGCTGAACTTTCACTTCATCTAATGTTGTGGGCTCGCGGGAGCGTATCCATCCGAATTCTTGCGACGCGAGCGGCGCTCCTGCCTGCCGCGGAGGAAACTTGGCCAAATACGATCTCGTCATCATCGGCAGCGGTCCGGGCGGATACAATACCGCGATTCGGGCCGCGCAGTGGGGCCTGAAAACGCTGGTCGTTGAAAAAGACGGCTACTTGGGCGGCACTTGCCTGCACGTCGGTTGCATTCCCACAAAAGTTTTGCTGCATACCGCCGAGATTTACGACACGCTTAAGATCTCCAAGGAATTTGGCATCGAGGTGAAGGATTTCACCCTCAACTGGGCGGCGGCGCTGGCGCGAAAGGAAATGGTCGTCAACAAGCACGCCAAAGGCATCGAGTTTTTATTTCGCAAAAACAAAGTGGACAAAATGCAGGGCTGGGGCCGCTGGGCGGGCCCGGGCCGGGTGAGCGTCGAAAAGGACGGGCAACTCACCGAAGTCGAGGCGACGCACATCATGTTTGGGACGGGCTCGGCGGCGCGCTCGCTTCCTGGAGTCGAAATCGATGGAAAAACGATCCTGAGCAACATCGAAATTTTGCAATTGCCGGGCGTGCCGAAGACGCTGGTGATCGTCGGAGCGGGAGCGGTGGGCGTCGAGTTCGCGTCGATCTTCAATTCGTTCGGGACAAAGGTTACGGTGCTCGAAATGCTGCCGCGGGTGACGCCGATCGAAGACGAGGAAATTTCGGCGGAGCTTGAGAAAGCACTGAAGAGAAAAGGCATCCAGATTTTCACCGAGACCAAAGTCGAGTCTGTGAAAAAAGACGCGCAGGGCGCGAACGTCGCATTCACGGACAAGGCCGGAAAGACACAGACCCTCTCCGCCGAGCGGGTGCTGATGGCCGTGGGGCGCGTTCCCAAGACGGAAAACCTGGGCCTCGAAAAATCGAAGGCGAAGCTGGAGCGCGGATTCATTCACACCGGGCCGTACATGGAAACGGCGGAGCCGCGCCTTTATGCGATCGGCGACATCGTCGCCGGGATGCCGCAACTGGCGCACGCCGCTTCCATGGAGGGCATCACTTGCGTCGCGAAAATCACGGGCAAGCAGATGCCTCCAATCGAAAAGACGCGCATCCCCAACGCGACCTACTGCGAGCCGCAGGTGGCTTCGATCGGCTTGACCGAGCGCGCCGCGCGCGAGGCGGGCTACACCGTCAAAACCGGAAAATTTCCCTTCCTCGGAAATAGCAAGGCCACCATCCTCGGCCACCACGAGGGTTTCGTCAAAGTCGTGACCGATGAAGCGACAGCGGAAATTCTGGGCGTGCACATTATTGGGCCGTTCGCGACCGAAATCATCGCGGAATCGGTCGCCGCGCTGCAACTCGAGGCCACCCTGGACGATCTGATGTCCACCGTGCATGCGCACCCGACGGTCTGGGAAGCGATGTCCGACGCGGTTGCCGCGGTGCGTGGGCTGTCGATAAATGCTTAGAGGTTGGAGGTTAGAAGCTGGAAGCTGGAACAAAGGGATTCGGACCCCAAAGTGGGGGGAATCAGCGCGCTCGGCCGGCTCTTTGGGGCGGAAAAGGGGAAATCGCAGATGCAAGAAACTCCGCAAGAGTACATTCAGCGGATGTTGGGGAATACGAAAGGGCTGGACCCGCTGAAAGTGGAAGCAGGAACGGCGAAGAAACTGGAACGCCTGATTGAGGGCGTGCCCGTGTCAAAATTGCGCAAGCGGCCCGCTCCGGGTAAGTGGTCCGTCGCGGAAATTCTCGCGCATCTGGCCGATTCGGAAATCGTCCGCGGCTGGAGGATGCGGCAGATTCTCGGCGCGCCGGGAACGCCGATTCAGGCGTTTGACCAGGACACCTGGGCCGCCGCCTGCCATTACGAGAAGCGGGACGCGCGCAAATCGCTGGAGCAGTTCCGCGTGCTGCGCGAGGCCAATCTCGCCCTGCTGAAGTCGCTAACAAAGGAACAATGGAAGCACCACGGGATGCACGCCGAGAGGGGCGTCGAAACCATCGAACACATAAATTGTATGATGGCCGGGCACGATATCAATCACTTGGGACAGGTGGAGCGAATTCTTGAGACCAAGAAGAAATGAGAGTTAAGAATCGAGGGTTGTAAGTTCGGATGCCATGAAAGAGCTGCTGGTCGTTGATCTCGGGCTCGTGGAATATGGCGCGGCGTGGGAGCTGCAGCGGCGCGTGGCCGCCGCGCGCAAAGCCGGCGCTATTCCCGACGTTCTGCTGCTATGCGAGCACGCGCATGTAATCACGCTGGGCCGCAGCGGGAAAATTTCCAATCTCCGCGCCCCGGATCACCTGCTGCGGCAGATGGGCGTTTCGTTTTTTGAGACGAACCGGGGCGGTGACATCACCTATCACGGGCCGGGACAACTCGTCGGCTATCCGATCCTGAACCTCGCCGAAATCCGGCGCGATGTTGGATGGTACGTGCGCAGCCTCGAGGAAGCCATGATTCACGCGACGGCTGAGTTTGGCATTGCCTCCAGGCGCGTGCCCGGGTGCACGGGTGTGTGGGTGGATGTGCAGGGTGAATCCACGGCTGACGATCGAAAAGAAGTAGAAGTGAAGGACGAGGAGAAGCTCGCTGCCATCGGCGTGCATTTGAGCCGCTGGGTCAGTTCACATGGATTTGCCTACAACGTTTCGACGGACTTGCGCTATTTCGATCTGATCGTGCCGTGCGGGATCGCCGGGAAGCGGGCTACATCGCTCGAAAAATTGCTAGGGCGGCGCGTAGAAATGAAGGAAGTTGCGCCGCGCATTGCGGCCCACCTCGGAGAATTATTTAGCCTGGGTCCGCGTGCGTGCGGCCGCGATGAGCTCGATTCGATGCTTACAACACCCGAGAGTCAATTGGTCGGAACGACTACATGACTAGCCTGGAGCGATTGGAGAAATGGTACTCGTCGCATTGCGATGGAGATTGGGAGCATCAAGGTGGAATAAAAATCGGTACGCTCGACAACCCAGGCTGGCGCGTCACGATTGGCCTAACTGGAACGAAGGGCGAGAACAAGACTCTCGATCGAATAAAAGTTGAGCGGACCGAGAATGACTGGATCCACTATTGGGTTGAGAACAGCAAGTTCAATGCCGCTTGCGGCCCGAAGAACCTTTCAGAAGTAATCGGTATCTTCTGCGAATGGTTCGACAAATCAGCCTGATGCCGCGCGCACCGCGGGACCTACGAGGAAACGATGAGTTCATCCCTGACGCGCGAACAGCACCTCGAACTGTATTACTTCATGCGGCTCAACCGCGAACTCGAGGAGCAGATGGTGCGGCTGTTCCGCCAGAATAAAATCGTCGGCGGCTTGTATCCCAGCCTGGGGCAGGAAGCGATTTCCGTGGGCACGGCTTACGCGCTCGGGCCCGGCGACTGGATCGCTCCGATGATCCGCAATATCGGCGCGCTGCTGGTGCGCGGCTTCCAGCCACGCGACGTGATGACGCAGCACATGGCGCGTTACACCTCGCCGACCTTTGGCAAGGACGGCACCAGCCATTTCGGCGACCTGAAATCGCGCCACGTAATTTCACCCATTTCGATGCTGGGCGACCTGATCCCGGTGATGGCGGGTATTGCCATGGCCGGACGTTATCTAGGCCAAAAGATCGTCACCATGACGTGGATCGGCGACGGCGGAGCTTCCACCGGAGTGTTTCACGAAGGGTTGAATTTTGCGGCGGTGCAAAAAGCCCCCTTCGTTCTGATCGTGGAAAATAATCGGTGGGCCTACTCGACGCCCGTGGAAAAGCAATCTGCGCTGCGGGATCTTGCGGACCGCGCCAAGGCGTATGGCGTGAAAAGCGCCGTCGTGGACGGCAACGACGTGCTGGCCGTGGAACGCACCACGCGCGAAGCGGTTTCTTACGCGCGCGCCGGAAACGGTCCGGTGCTCATCGAAGCCAAGACCATGCGCATGCTCGGCCACGCGCAACATGACGCCGCGGAATACGTGCCCAAGGCCATGCTGGAATCGTGGAAACTTCGCGACCCGCTCGGCCGTTTTGAAAAAGTTCTCACCGAAAGGAAGCTTTGGGACAAGAAAACCAAAAAGGAAATCGACGAACGCATCGCGCGCGAAATTCGCGCCGACGTGGAGTTCGCCGAAAACTCGCCGTTCCCTCCGCCGGAGTCGGCCGAAGAGGGAGTCTATTGCGAAGGCTGCCACACCATCGAAGCGGATTGGCAGCGGCCCAGGGAAGAAGTGATGCCGCCGCGCTCCAGCGTGAAGGCCGAATGGCCGTTGAAGAGCTTTGCGGCAAACGGCGCGCGGCCGCCCGCCGTCAAGCAGCCGGCGCCGAAAGCCAAGCACGGAAAGAAACCCGCGCGCGCGGCCGCCCGCGTTCGCGCCAAGGCGGGGCGCTGACCATGCCCGAAACGACGTATCTAGAAGCCATTCGCCAAGCCATGTTCGAGGAAATGGACCGCGATCCGGCCGTCGTGCTCATCGGCGAGGACGTGGGCGTGTACGGTGGCGCGTTCAAAACATCCGAAGGTCTTCTCGCGCGATACGGCTGGGAACGCGTGATCGACACGCCCATCAGCGAATCCGCGATCGTGGGCGCGGCGATCGGCATGAGCTATGCGGGACTGCGGCCGATCGCGGAAATGCAATTCATCGATTTCATTGCCTGCGCCTTTGAAATGATCACCAATTTCGCCGCGAAATCGCACTACCGCTGGGGAGCGCCGGTGCCCATGGTGCTACGCGGTCCTAGCGGCGGCGGCGTGCACGGGGGGCCGTTTCATTCGGCCAATCCGGAAATGTATTTCGTGCACACGCCCGGCCTGAAGGTGGTCTGCCCGGCGACGGCCCGCGACGCCAAGGGCCTGCTCAAGTCGGCCATTCGCGATAACAACCCGGTGCTGTTTTTCGAGCACAAATTTCTCTATCGCCGCATCAAGGAAAATCTTCCGGCGGATGATTTTACGGTGCCGATCGGAAAAGCGGCGGTGCGGCGCGAAGGGCGCGACCTTACCATTGTAAGCTACGCGGCCATGCTGCACACTTCACTCGAAGCGGCGGCAGAGCTCGCGAAAGAGGGCATCGAGGCCGAGGTGATCGACTTGCGCACGCTCCTGCCGCTGGACCGCGAAACAATTCTTGCATCCGTGCGGAAGACCAACAAGTTGCTCGTGGTGCACGAAGACACGCGCACCGGCGGCATCGCCGGAGAAATCGCCGCCATGGTCATGGAAAGCGCCTTCGAGGACCTCGACGGGCCGGTCCGCCGCGTGACCTCGCTGGATACGCCTGTGCCGTATGCTCCGGGGCTCGAGGAATATTTCCTGCCCAGCGCGGGAAAAATTGTCGTCGCGGCGCGGGAACTGGAGAGGTATTAGGGAAGGTGACTGTTGACCGGTGGCTCGTGAATTGAGATGGCTGACGTGTGATTCGTCGGGAGTTGACAGTTGACAGTTTAGAGTTGAGATTTCCAATAAACTGGACTCGTATGGTGGATTGGGTTTTGGCTCTCAACTCTTCACCAGTCACGAATGTAACTGCCGAGAGCGCGGAAAGAGGAAGCCCATGGCCGTAGACGTCATCATGCCCCAGATGGGGGAGAGCATTTTTGAAGGCACCATCACGCGGTGGCTCAAGAAGCCGGGAGACCGCGTCGAGCGCGATGAGCCGCTGTTTGAAATCTCCACCGACAAAGTGGACGCCGAGATTCCCGCACCCTCGGCCGGCGTGCTGAAGGAAATCAAAGTCACCGAAGGACAGACCGTGCCCATCCAGACGGTGGTTGCGGTGATCGATGCGGCTGGCGCCGTGGGTGCTGCTTCAGCCCCTGCGGTCCCGGCGGCCGCCCCGGTGCCGCCCCCGGCTCGAGAAAAGGCCGCAGCGCCAAAAGGCGCGGGGGCGCCTCCTGCTCCCGCCGCACCGTCGCCCGTGCCTGTTCCGGCGCCGCCTGCCGCCAGCGCCCCAGTGGCATCGCCCGCGCCGCCCGCCTCGCGCGGCAACGGCCAAAAAATTCGCAGTTCGCCGCTGGTCCGCAAGCTGGCGAAAGAACACAACGTGGACCTCGCCGCAGTCGAAGGAAGCGGTGCCGGCGGACGCATCAGCAAGAAGGATATTCTCGCCGCCGCCGCGTCCGGCGGAGCGAGGCCTGCGGCCCCCGCGGCGCCGTCCGCAGGCGCGCCGTCTGTTTCCCCGGTTGCCCCGCCGCCCGGGGGAGGCGCCATCGCGCATCCCGCGCTGGAAAATGCCGTCCCGCGCGAGCGGATTTATTTCGGCAACTATGAAGCCCAACCGATGAGCGTAATGCGCCAGCGCATTGCCGAGCACATGGTGGCCTCGAAACACGTTTCGCCGCATGTCTATTCCATCGACGAAGCGGACATGACCAAAATCGCCAGGATCCGTGAGCGTTCCAAAGCCGCCTTCGAAGCCAAGTACGCGACGAAGCTGACCTTCATGCCCTTCTTCGTGCGCGCCTGCGTCGAGGGGCTGCGCGCCTTTCCCACGGTCAACGCGTCGGCCGACGCAGCGACGGTCGTGCTGCACCGCGAAATCAACGTGGGCATCGCCGTGGCGCTCGATTGGGGGTTGATCGTGCCCGTGCTGAAGGATGCCGAGGAGAAAAATTTCCTGGGCCTGGCGCGCGGCATCAACGATCTAGCAGAACGCGCCCGCGCCAAAAAACTGAAGCCGGAAGAGGTCCAGGAAAGCACATTTTCGATCACCAATCCCGGCGTGTACGGCGGCCTGATGGGATTGCCGGTGATCAACCAGCCGAACGTCGCCATTCTGGGCATCGGAGCGATCCAGAAGCGCCCCCTGGTGATCGAGGACGCCATCGCCATCCGCTCCGTGGTCTACTTGACGCTCTCCTACGACCACCGCGTGGTGGACGGCGCCGTGGCCCACCAGTTTGTCGGCAAGGTGAAGGCGTACCTGGAGGGGTGGAGCGAGGACATTCTGTAGGTCGTGATTCGTGAATTGTGATTTGTGATTCGTGCCGGTATGGACGTCTAGCAGATAGCCGGCAAAGTCGAGAGTTGACAGTAAAGATTTGAGAGCAAAAAAACCAGCTCGCCATGCGGGTCCGGCCGTTGTGAACTGTCGACTCTAAACTGTTAACTTTCGACTCCTCACGAATCACGATTCACGAATCACGACGCCTCCGCTTTCAGCACTGGCGCCACCTCATGCGCCCACTTGCGCAGCTCCCCGAGCGGCATGACGCGAATATCGTTTTCTTTGAGAATCCCGGAAACAAACCGGTCCCGCACGTTGCTCCCGGCGGGCTCGCGCTCGGTGACGGCCAGAAATTCCGAATGGCGGACGCGTTCGCGAATGGCGCCCGCGGTGTACGCGAAAAGTTTGGCCTGGCCCGGATCGCGGCCGAGGGCCACGGAATGCACGAAGCCGCGCGTGCCGTTGCGGCGGTAGGAAAAGTCGATGCGCATGGGGTCGCCCGGCGCGGTGAACTCCTCGACGCGCACCCCGCGCTGCATCAGTCGCAGAATTTTTTCGCTGCGGAAATAATCCGCGGCCCGGGCGCGCACGTCGCTGCGCGTGCGGATTTCCGCCGCCGCCCGGCGCGTCTCGCGCAAGGGCTCCACCTGTTCGCGGAAGAGCCGGTCGAGCTCGGCGTCCGGGTCGCGCGAGAGCAGCCCCTTGCGGGGGGCCAGCTGCACGGCGTTCGACAGCGTCTCGTCGAATTTTTCGAGGATGGCCGCGGCCTCCATCTCGCGGCCAGCAAACTGCCGGTCGAATTCGGCGGGCAGGCGCAGGAGGAGCTCTTCGTCCGCCGCCGGGTGCAGGCGCCGCAGGCGCAGGAGGTCGGCGGGCTCCTCGAGCCAGCGCTGGCGGACGCGTCCGGTCGAGGGATCGAGGAGCAGGACGCCGATGTTGACCCACTCGTCGCGGATGAGATTGGGCTGGTAGCGCACCAAGTGGTAGGCGCAGGTTACGAGCGATTCGTCACGCATGTTTCACCTTCCAGTGGGGAAACGGTTCGCGGCCGGAATTGCGGGCCGAGAGGATCAGTTCGCGCACGCGCCGGCGGCGGCTGGAGAGACGTTCGAGCAGGCGCTCCAGCGCGTTCCAGTCTCCGGCGTACCACTCCGGCGGAATCTGCGCGGCCTCTTCGCCGAGCACGCGCTCGGTGATCTGATTTTCGAGACGCTCGAGCCAGGGATCGAAAGCCTCCATGCCGAAGACGCCCGCGTAGACGCGCTGGCGCGCGTACAATCCGCGCAAGGGCGCGTCGGGGAAATCCCACTCGCCAGCGTTGAAGCAGAATCCGAAGTCAATCATCATCGCTGTGTAACTCAGCGTTGTGTAACCGGGCGCTGCGGAATCGGCCGCGACCGAGTCCTCGCCCGGGTCGCGAAAAAAAATCGCTTGGCGGCCGTTGGTGTTGCAGGTCCACTTGTCGAAGACCAGGACGCCCAGAAAATCAGAAAGATTTCCGACCGCCGCAAGTTGCTCATCGGGCAAAAAATCATGCACCGCCATCCGCGCCGGGTGTCCCGGGAACTGCGATCCGAATTGCATTCCCGCCGCGCAAGGTTTCCTTCCGAGGCCCAGCTGCATCACCAGGTCCGGCGTATAGGCGATGATTTCAGGGCGCACCTCGACCACATCGACTTGCGGCACAACCAATCCCTGCCGCGCCGCCAGACGTGTTGCAAGCATTTCGTTCGCCAGGATCCTCAAATGCTGAGGGTTATTTTGAAATTTGACGATGTAGTAAGCCCCATCGTCGCAGCGCATCAATTGGGCCTGCGCGCCTCCGCGCATCCGCCGCACGTGCTCGACGGCTAGCTTCATGGCTGCCATGCTAGCCATGCACAGAGGAACCCGCAAGAAAATTGTTCCGCTACGGGAAGCGAGAATCGCGAGGCGGGAATTTATTTACGATGCGCCGGAATGAAACTGGATGGGGCGAGTAGCCAAATTAAACCGAAGGCCCGAGGAAAACTCCCCGGGCCCCCGTCCGCAAATCCCTGGACCGCAAATCCTTTGGACCTGGAAAGCCGTCAGCGCCTCTTGGGGCGCCTGGCGGATTTCTTCGCCGCTTTTTTCCTGGCTGCTTTCTTCCGAGGGGCCTTGGCTTTCTTTTTCGCTTTCCTGGCCGCCTTTTTTTTGGCGCGCTTGGGCGGCGCCTTTTTCCTGGCCGCCGGCTTCGGCACCGTGAGAGGAGGTTGCGGAGCGCCGGCCGCACCGGGGCGTTCAGTGATAACCAGCTCCTCTTCGGTTTCCTCTTCGATCACTTCCTCCGGGTCGCCGCCGAGTTCTTCTTCCTCAAAATGCACGAACTCGTTTTCGTCGCCTTGGTCTTCCTTTTCGTAGGCCATCCAGGTTCTCCCTTCGACTCGCCGCCATTTCGAGGAATTCGATGGCGCATGAAGCCATCGCGGGCTTATAAACGGAATCCGGCATGTTTGTCAAGGGTTAGCCCAATCGCCGCCGGTTCCGTGTAGTTTTTCGGGGCATCCCTTCCCGGCGGGCGACGTCTCGACCGGGCGCCCGAAAGCAGGGAACTGCCGCGAACCCGCTCACAATATAGGGATAAGTCAGAATAAAAAGCAAGACGGGACTAGCGCGTCGGCAGGATGGTCAGGGTATCGCCCACCTGCAGGGGCCGGCTGAACAGATAACGGTTCCCCGCCTGAATCGCTTCCACGGTGGTTTGATAAGCGCGCGCGATGGACCAAAGCGTTTCGCCCGGCTTCACGTGATGCACCACGGCGTTGGTCGGGCGTGCTTCCATTACCGGAAGGTTGCGGGCCGTGCCGTTGCGCTGCGAGACGGCCGTGACAGGCGCGCTGTCCTTGACCCTGGCTTGCTGTGGCGGGGGAGTCATGCCTCCCGGATAAATTCGCAGCGACGTGCCGCGCACCACACGGTCGGCTCGGAGGTGGTTCCACTTGCGCAATTCGGCCGCCGTTACGTCGAACTCGTCGGCAATCGTGGCGATGGTGTCCGTACGGCGCACCCGGTAGCGGATCAGCTTGCCAGTAGAGGCCTCGGATCGCGCGGCGGCGGGAATAATCAGTTTTTGACCTTCATCGAGCGGGGCCCCCACGGCCAACTCGTTGGCATCCGCCACTTCCGCCGGAGAAACACGATACTGCTTGGCGATGGAGGTAAGCGTCTCGCCTTGCTCGACCTTGTGTCGGCGCCAGCTCACCCATTTTTCCGGTGGAATGGCCGCGATTTCCGCAAAGAAACGCTCGGCCGTTCCTTCGGGCAAGCGCAGGATAAACTCCGGATCGGGCGGCGTCACCAGGCGCAACAGCTCCGGATTGAGGCTGCGCAGGGAATCGAGATCGGTGTCTATCGTTTCGGCGACCAGGCGCAAATCAATCGCCTGCCCTGGCTTGACGCTGTCGGCCCTGAGGGGGGGCTCGGGTTCGAATTCTATTCCGTAGCGCGCAGGATCCTTGGAGATCAGATCCAGCGCCAGAATAATCGGCACGTAATTCTGTGTTTCCTTGGGCAGCACATTGCGGTGGTAGAGCTCCCAGAAATCGGCGTAGCCGGTCCGCTCAATGGCGTGCTGCACGGCGCCCGCGCCGGAATTGTAGGCGGCCATGGCCAGATACCAGTCGCCGAACTGCGCATACAGGTCGCGCAAGTCGCGCGCAGCGGCCCGGGTGGCTCTTTCCGGATCCTGGCGCTCGTCCACCCACCAGGTCTTTTGCAGACCGTACTTCCGCCCGGCAAAGGACATGAACTGCCACATCCCGCGCGCGCCTGCTTTAGACACTGCCTGCGGCTGGAACGCGCTCTCGGCCTGCGCCAGGTAAATCAAATCCTGCGGCATGCCTTCTTCCTTCAAAACCCGCCGGACCATATCTCGATAGCGTCCCTCGCGGCGCAGCCCGGTTTCGACGATCGCGCTTCCGCGCGTCGTCTTGAAATAGTTCACATAGGCGAGAACCGGATCGTTGACCGTCAGCGGAACGTCATGGTCGACGGCGCTCATTTCGCTTTCCGCTCGGCCGCGCAGATTGGGGTCGAACTTTTCCGGCTGAGGGATGGGTTCCTCGGCGATTTCGTCGATGGGGGCGGGCGTGGATGCCTGTTCGCTGAAACCGTCGCCGGCGCGGAAGGCTTCGAGTTCGTCCAGACTCACTGTGTCAATAATGTGGTGGTACAGGCTGCTCAGGCGCGGGTCGGCGTCGAGATCGTAACCGCTGGCCAGCAACGCGTCCAGCGCCACATCGAACTCCTCGCGCGCCTTGCCCAGATGGCCAGCCTGGAAATCCTGCTCGCCGGCGTCGAACGCAACTTGGCTATTCGCCACCAGCCGCTCCACCGCATCCGGAGCCTCCATCATCAGCGGCGTCACAAATTTGTGTTGCGCATTGATAGGCAGCGCAGGCAGGGCCTGCTCTTGCGATGGCAGAGTGATCTGGGCGGGCCGGACTTGCACGGGCCGCTTGGCCGAGTCTTCACAACCAGCCAGACCGAAAACGACACCGGCAGCAAGGAAAAGCAAAGAGATCGATTTCTGAGCGCGATATCCCATGGGAGTATTTTTGGACCAACTTGAAACGACTGGAAGCACGGCCCTCCGGATTAAAGAGAGCAACATGCTTGCCAAACTTAGGGGCAGATTCCCGCCACCAGGAACCCAACCCTACTATTGTAAATCACATGCCCCCGAGGGGGTCAATAGAGATTGCAATCCCCTGTTAATATCCCTATAACCCATTTAAATGCCGACGATTAGGAGAGGGCCCCCTTCACGTCGGCGAGCAGATCGGCGGGATCCTCGAGGCCGATCGACATGCGCACGGTGCCCGGTCCGATGCCTGCCTCTGCCAGTTCCTGTGTAACCATTCGGTAATGCGATGTGTAGATTGGGAGCACTATGAGTGATTCAACTCCACCCAGGCTCGCGGCCAGAAGGAATATCTTTGCTCGGTCACAGAACCGGCGTGCCGCGGGCAAGCCGCCTCTAACGTCGAAAGCCAGCATCCCGCCAAAGCCTGTCATTTGCCTTTTTGCCAGGGCATGGTCGGGATGGGAGGCCAATCCCGGGTAGTGCACCCGCGCGATTTTTGGATGGCGTTCCAGAAAGCGCGCCACGGCCAAGGCGCTTGCGCTCTGCCGGCGGACGCGAATTTCGACCGTTTTCAATCCGCGAATCAGGAGGTAAGCAGGATCAGGGTCCATCGATCCGCCGAGTAAAATCATCGTTTCGCGGGCCTTCGCAATCCGTTCCCGGTTTCCGGCCACGGCTCCAGCTACGATATCGGAGTGGCCCGCCAGATATTTTGTCGCGCTGTGCATCACCAAGTCGAAGCCCAAGTCCAGCGGCTTTTGCAGAATAGGCGTCGCAAAGGTGTTGTCCATGAGCGAAACAAGTTTGTGCTTTCGCGCCAGGGCCACGACCTTTTTCAAATCCACGAGGCCCAGCGTGGGGTTGGTGGGCGATTCCACATAGATCGCGCGGGTGTTTGCATTCACCAGGCGGTCCAGGCCCTCGAGATTTGCTTCCACATGGTGCGCGCGAATCCCCATCCTCGGAAGGATGTCGCGCAACAGGCGGTAGGAACCGCCGTAGAGCTGGCGCGTGGCGATCAATTCGTCTCCAGCCCGCAGCACGGACAAGAGCGCGCTCGAAATCGCGGCCGATCCCGAAGCCATCACCAGGGCGGCTTCGCCATTTTCGAGACTCGCGATTTTCGCTTCGGCCACGGCCAGCGTCGGATTGCCGTAGCGCGTGTAAATGAAGGCTTTTGATTTGCCCTCGGCCCAGCGCTTCATTTCCGCGGTGCTCGCGAATGTGAAATTCGCCGAGCGCACCACAGGCGTGGTGACCGGGGCGTTCCGCCCGTGCTTCAGCTCGCCGCTGTGAACGGCGAGCGTGGTATCGGCCCAACGCGGAGAAAGTTTTTTAGGCATAATGCGGAGATTGTTTCAAACGCGGAGAAACGCACAACATCCAATTTGGCTCAAATTGATTCAGCGAGCGACCCTTCATGTCGGGTCTTTCCGTCCAGACTCCAGCCTCTAACACCCAACTTCCAGATTATACCTGCTCTTCCTCTTCGACCACGACTCCCCGCGCCGCTTTCGCCGCAGCGATCACCTTCTCCGCGATTTCGCTCGGGACATAGTCGTAGTGCGAATATTCCATGGTGTAGGTGGCGCGGCCCTGGGTCATGGACGTCAACGAGGTCGCGTAATTAAGCATCTCGGCCAGCGGGACTTGCGCCTTGACGATAACGCTGGAACCGCGCGCTTCGCTGCCGCTGATCCGGCCGCGCCGCGAACTGAGGTCGCCCATGATGTCGCCCGAATACTGGTCCGGCGCATACACCTCGACGTGCATCACAGGTTCCAGGAGCGCGGGCCGGGCCTGCTTCATGCCTTCCTTGAACGCCAGCGATCCGGCTATTTTGAAGGCCATGTCGGAGCTGTCCACGTCGTGATATTTTCCGTCGTACAGGATGGCGCGGAAATCCACGACGGGGAAGCCCGCGAGATAGCCGCGCTCGGCCGAAGCGCGGATGCCTTTCTCGACCGAGGGGATCCAGTTCTTGGGAATCGCGCCGCCGAAAATGTCGTCCACGAATTCAATTCCCGTGCCGCGCGCCCCCGGCTCCATGCGAATGCGGCACACGCCGAACTGCCCGTGCCCACCGGTCTGTTTTTTGTGCTTCCCTTCGGCGTCGGCTTTACCGCGGATGGTTTCGCGATAAGGCACCTTGGGCGGTTTGAGCGTCAGGTCCACGTGGTAACGCTTGTGCAGCTTGGCGACCACCACCTCGATGTGCTGCTGGCCCGAGCCCGCCAATAGAAACTCCTTGGTCTGCGGATCGCGCGAAAAACGCAGCGACGGATCTTCCTCCAGAATGCGATGGATTGCGGGGCCGATGCGGTCTTCATCCGCGCGCGTCTTGGGTTCGACGGCGAAGGTGATGGAAGGCTCGGGAACGTGCGGCAGCGGATAATGGATGGGCGCCGACTTGTCGCCGAGCGTGTCGCCAGTGAATGTTTCCTTGAGCTTTGCGACGGTGCCCAGATCGCCGGCGTGGAGTTCCGGCACGGCGGTGGGCGTCTTGCCCTGCATCACCTGGATGTGCTGCAGGCGTTCGCTCGTGCCCCGCGTGAAGTTCTGGGGCATCGCGTCGTTTTTCAGGACCCCGGACATCACCTTGAAATAGCTGATCCGCCCGGAGAAGGGGTCGGCCAGCGTCTTGAACACAAAAATGGACAGCGGCTCGGCGTCGGCGATTTTTCGCTGCACTTCGCCGCCTTTGCTGGCGGTCTCGCTGTGGCCAATGGCCGAGCCGCGCTGCGAAGGGTCCGGAAAAATGTCGGCCAGCAAATCGAGCAGCGTGGCACTGCCGATATTGTGCAGCGCGGAGGTCAGCACGACCGGATAGATGCGCTTGGCCTGGAACGCCTCGCGCAGGCCCTTCCTCAGGTCTTCGATCGGCAGCGTGCCCTTCTCGAAGAATTCTTCCATCAGCGCGTCATCGCCCTCGGCGACCATTTCCACCAGCGCTTCGTGCGCGGCCTTGGCGGCCTCGGCCAAATCCTCGGGAATCTCCTCGATCTTCGGCTTGCCATCGCCGTCGGGCGTGTAGACATGCGCTTTCATCGTGATCAGGTCGACCACCCCGCGAAACGATTTCTCCGCGCCGATCGGCAATTGCAGCGGCACGACGTTGCGGCCGAACACGCGCGTGATGGACTCCAGCGCGCGATCGTAATTCGCCAGCTCGCGGTCCATCCAGTTGATGGCGAAGGCGCGCGGCACGTCATATTCGGTCGCGTAGTCCCACACTTTTTCCGTGACCACCTGCACGCCCGCCGCGGCGTCCACCAGGATCAGCACCGCGTCGGCCGCCACCAGGGACGCGCGCGTATCGTTCAGAAACGTGCTGTAACCCGGCGTATCCAAGAAATTAATTTTTATTTTTTCAGCCTGCCCGGTGGGCGACCACTCGGCGTAAGCCAGGCTCGAGTGAATCGTGATTTTCCTGGCGATTTCCTCTTCGTCCCAGTCGGTAACCGTGTTTCCCTCGGCGACCTTTCCCAGCCGGGTGGTCATCCCCGCGGTGAACAGCAACGACGACACCAGCTGGGTTTTCCCCGTGTCGCCGTGACCGGCAATCCCCACATTGCGTATGGACTGCGT